>Ga0153917_1000159_pt1 | contig 63993 bp, 57 predicted proteins | sample TSFL001MetaG_FD_104695 | JGI IMG/M metagenome (GOLD analysis project Ga0153917, IMG submission 104695) | Attine ant fungus gardens microbial communities from Florida, USA - TSFL001 MetaG | ecosystem: Host-associated > Fungi > Mycelium > Unclassified | place: USA: Florida, Paynes Creek Historic...
GTAGAGAACCTCAGGATGTTCCTTAAGGAACGCGTTCGCTTCGTTAAGCTGAACGGCACGCGGGGGTACCGACATGATGCAACACCTTTGTTGTTAAAAATATCAATCAAGGGGGGCTTGCAAGCCCAGTCAATCCGAAAGACCTGGCGAAGTCAAGCCGACCCCATGATGCCCCGAAATGGCACAGTAACGGCAGAAATGCTGCATCTGGGGGCGGGCCATTATCCGCTATTTTGGACCCAAAGGGCTATCGCGGGCTGAGCGTGTTTTATTTTTTACGGAGGTGTTGTGTAAAAAAATGAACAAGGCTAAGCTCGGACTCAACCCAGAACACAATAATACGAGGGTCACATGGTCCGCCTGCCGCGACCTGAAAGCGCTGCCTGCGCCGCGCAGTCAGGTATTCCCAGCATTTGCCGCGAGGGCATCGCACGCATCGAATCTTGCGCGCGCATTCTGCTCGCAATAATTGACGGCTGGTCAGGCCCATCCTCCGTTCGTAGCAGTTTCCTGCACGTCTTTTCGCTTCTCTGCCCTTTGTTTGCAACACGGACACGCTTGTATCGAGTGTATCTGCTGTCGTCTTGCGCGTGGGTTTTTGCTTTAGCCATGCACTGCATACAGAATCAAGGCGCGGGTCTGCCATGGCACTTGCAGCCAGGCCGTATCCGCCTTGATCGACGCCAGGCGTCAGCGGCGCCCGACTATCGCCAGCCGGGCCACATTACCTCCTGAGGTATTTATGAGTAACAACCTCGACCAGCTCACCGATTGGTTGAAAGAGCACAAGATCACCGAAGTGGAATGCCTGATCAGCGACCTGACCGGTATCACCCGCGGCAAGATCTCGCCAACCAACAAGTTCATCGCCGAAAAGGGCATGCGCCTGCCCGAGAGCGTCCTGCTGCAGACCGTGACCGGCGATTACGTCGATGACGACATCTATTACGAGCTGCTGGACCCGGCCGACATCGACATGATCTGCCGTCCCGACGAGAACGCCGTATTCCTCGTGCCGTGGGCCATCGAGCCGACCGCACAGGTCATCCACGACACCTACGACAAGAAGGGCAACCCGGTCGAGCTGTCGCCGCGCAACGTGCTCAAGAAGGTCCTCAAGCTATACGCCGACAAAGGCTGGCAGCCGATCGTGGCGCCGGAGATGGAGTTCTACCTGACCAAGCGCAGCGAAGACCCGGACTTCCCGCTGCAACCGCCCGTGGGCCGCTCCGGTCGTCCGGAAACCGGGCGCCAGTCGTTCTCCATCGAGGCCGCCAACGAATTCGACCCGCTGTTCGAGGACGTCTACGACTGGTGCGAGCTGCAGGAGCTGGATCTGGACACCCTGATCCACGAGGACGGCACGGCGCAGATGGAGATCAACTTCCGTCACGGCAATGCCTTGCACCTGGCCGACCAGATCCTGGTGTTCAAGCGCACCATGCGCGAGGCGGCGCTCAAGCACAACGTGGCCGCGACCTTCATGGCCAAGCCCATGACCGGCGAGCCGGGCAGCGCCATGCACCTGCACCAGAGCGTGGTGGACGTGGCCACCGGCAAGAACATCTTCTCCAACGACGACGGCAGCATGAGCGAGCTGTTCCTCAACCACATCGGTGGTCTGCAGAAGTTCATCCCTGAAGCGCTGCCGTTGTTCGCGCCCAACGTCAACTCGTTCCGCCGCTTCCTGCCGGACACTTCGGCACCGGTGAACGTCGAGTGGGGCGAGGAGAACCGTACCGTCGGCCTGCGCGTACCGGACGCCGGCCCGCAGAACCGCCGGGTGGAAAACCGTCTGCCAGGTGCCGACGCCAACCCCTACCTGGCCATCGCCGCGAGCCTGCTGTGTGGCTACATCGGCATGGTCGAGGGGATCGGCGCCAGTGCGCCGGTCCAGGGGCGTGGCTACGAGCGTCGCAACCTGCGCCTGCCGCTGACCATCGAGGATGCACTGGAGCGCATGGAAAACTGCCGCGCGCTGGATCAGTACCTGGGCAAGAAATTCATCACCGGCTACGTCGCCACCAAGCGCGCGGAACACGAGAACTTCAAACGGGTAATCAGCTCCTGGGAACGTGAGTTCCTGCTGTTTGCCGTCTGATCAACCTTGGGGCCGCTGGAGCGCGGCTGTCGGATAACGGAGAAGCACATGAGCGTCAACAACCCGCAAACCCGTGAATGGCAAACCCTGAGCGGGGAGCACCACCTGGCGCCTTTCAGCGACTACAAGCAGCTGAAAGAGAAAGGGCCGCGCATCATCACCAAGGCCCAAGGCGTGCATTTGTGGGACAGCGAGGGGCACAAGATCCTCGACGGCATGGCGGGCCTGTGGTGCGTGGCCGTCGGCTACGGCCGTGAAGAACTGGTGCAGGCGGCGCAAAAGCAGATGCGTGAGCTGCCCTACTACAACCTGTTCTTCCAGACCGCTCACCCGCCAGCGCTGGAGTTGGCCAAGGCGATCACCGACGTGGCGCCCAAGGGCATGACCCATGTGTTCTTCACCGGCTCCGGCTCCGAAGGCAACGATACCGTGCTGCGCATGGTCCGCCACTACTGGGCGCTCAAGGGCAAGCCTGGCAAGCAGACCATCATCGGCCGCATCAACGGCTACCACGGCTCCACCGTCGCCGGTGCAAGCCTGGGCGGCATGAGCGGCATGCATGAGCAGGGCGGCCTGCCGATTCCGGGCATCGTGCACATCCCGCAGCCGTACTGGTTCGGCGAAGGCGGCGACATGACTCCGGACGCGTTCGGGGTGTGGGCTGCCGAGCAGCTGGAAAAGAAAATCCTGGAGGTGGGCGAGGACAACGTTGCCGCGTTCATCGCCGAGCCGATCCAGGGTGCTGGCGGCGTGATCATTCCGCCGCAAACCTACTGGCCGAAGATCAAGGAGATCCTCGCCAAGTACGACATCCTGTTCGTCGCCGACGAGGTGATCTGTGGCTTCGGCCGTACCGGCGAGTGGTTCGGTTCGGACTACTACGGTCTGGAACCTGACCTGATGACCATCGCCAAGGGCCTGACGTCCGGTTACATCCCCATGGGCGGTGTGATCGTGCGTGACACCGTGGCCCAGGTGCTCAGCGAAGGCGGCGACTTCAACCACGGCTTCACCTATTCCGGTCACCCGGTGGCTGCCGCCGTGGGCCTGGAAAACCTGCGCATCCTGCGCGACGAGAAGATCGTCGAACGTGCGCGGACCGAAACGGCACCCTATTTGCAAAAGCGTTTGCGTGAGCTGCAGGACCACCCGCTGGTGGGCGAAGTGCGCGGCCTGGGCATGCTCGGCGCGATCGAACTGGTCAAGGACAAGGCGACCCGCACCCGTCACGAGGGCAAGGGCGTTGGCATGATCTGCCGTCAGCACTGCTTCGAGAACGGTCTGGTGATGCGTGCGGTGGGCGACACCATGATCATCGCGCCGCCTCTGGTGATCAGCTTCGAAGAAGTGGACGAATTGGTGGAAAAGGCGCGCAAGTGCCTGGATTTGACGTACGAAGCGATCAAGTGACGGTCTGCTAGGCTGGCAATGCGACATTAAGCGGTTACAGGGCTCTGCTTTCCTTGAAACCGCGCCTTGTAACTTGCCAGACTAGCGGTTGTTTCAGTCGCCCGGCGCTGTACCGTGGGATCTTGGCTGCTGAACAGATGGCTTGATAATAAATTCTGGAGCATTACGCATGAAGAAAATGGGCAAGACGTTGCTGGCCGGGGCCCTGATGGGCGCCATGGCTACCGCTGTTCAGGCTGACGACAAGACGCTGCACGTCTACAACTGGTCCGACTACATTGCACCGGACACCATTGCCAACTTCGAGAAGCAGACCGGCATCAAGGTGGTCTACGACGTCTTCGACAGCAACGAGACCCTGGAAGCCAAGCTGCTGGCCGGCAAGTCCGGCTATGACGTGGTCGTGCCGTCGAACAACTTCCTGGCCAAGCAGATCAAGGCTGGCGTCTACCAGGAACTGGACCGCTCCAAGCTGCCGAACTGGAAGAACCTGGACGAAGACCTGCTCAAGGCCGTGGGTGATGCCAGCGACCCGGGCAACAAGCACGCCTTCCCCTACATGTGGGGCTCGATCGGCATTGGCTACAACCCTGAGAAGGTCAAGGCTGCGCTGGGCGTGGACAAGATCGACTCCTGGGACGCCGTGTTCAAGCCCGAGAACATCGCCAAGCTCAAGAGCTGCGGCGTGAGCTTCCTGGACGCGCCGACCGAGATGATCCCGGCGGCATTGCACTACCTGGGCAAACCGTCCAACAGCACCGACAAGAAAGACCTGAAGGCCGCCGAAGACCTCTTCCTGAGCGTCCGTCCTTCGATCACCTACTTCCACTCCTCCAAGTACATCTCTGACCTGGCCAACGGCAACATCTGCGTGGCCGTCGGCTACTCGGGCGACCTGGAGCAGTCCAAGGCCCGTGCCCACGAGGCTGGCGACAAGGTCAAGCTGGACTACGTCATTCCGAAGGAAGGCGCCGGTACCTTCTACGACATGGTCGCCATTCCGAAGGATGCCGAGAACGTCGATGCTGCCTACAAGTTCATGGACTTCCTGATGCAGCCGCAAGTCATGGCCGGCATCACCAACGCCGTGCGCTTCCCGAACGGCAACAAGGCGGCAACCCCGCTGGTGGACAAGGACATCTCGTCCGACCCGAGCATCTACCCGCCGGCTGACGTGAAGAAGAAGCTGTACGCGATCGCCGACCCGGGTGCCAAGGTCCAGCGAGAGATCACGCGCAGCTGGACCAAGATCAAGTCGGGCAAGTAAGCCCGGCTCGGAGCCCTCTGGGCCGGGGTTTCCCGGCCCGGAAGGGTCGTGAGGCAAATTAGTTTGCGGCATCGATGCAGCGAAGGTAAGTTGCGCGCCGGTTTTGCGTGTACGGCGGCGTCGCCGTCACCCAGAGGCACTGATTGTGAGGACCATCCACTTGTCTATTTCCGTATTTCGCAAGGCCATGATGGCTGGAGCGGGTCTGACGCTGGCATTCGGCGTCCAAGCAGCGCCCACGGTGCATATCTACAACTGGTCGGACTACATCGGCCCGACGACCCTCGCCGATTTCCAGAAGCAAACCGGTATCGAGGCCAAGTACGACGTCTTCGACTCCAACGAAACCCTGGAAGGCAAGCTGCTGGCCGGTCGTACCGGCTATGACGTGGTGGTGCCGTCCAACCATTTCCTGGGCAAGCAGATCAAGGCGGGCGCTTTCCAGAAGCTCGACCGCGGCCTGCTGCCCAACTATTCCAACCTGGACCCGGCGCTGATGAAGCGTCTCGAGCGCAACGACCCGGGCAACCAGTACGCCGTGCCCTACCTCTGGGGCACCAACGGCATCGGCTACAACGTCGAGAAGGTCAAGGCGGTGCTGGGTACCGACAAGATCGACTCCTGGGCCGTGCTGTTCGAGCCCGAGAACATGAAGAAGCTCTCCAAGTGCGGCGTGGCCTTCCTGGACTCGGCCGACGAGATGCTGCCGGCGGTGCTCAACTACATGGGGCTGGACCCCAACAGCAGCAACCCGAAGGACTACCAGGCGGCTGAAGCCAAACTGCTGGCCGTGCGTCCCTATGTGACCTACTTCCATTCCTCGAAATACATCACCGACCTGGCCAACGGCGATATCTGCGTCGCCGCCGGTTTCTCCGGCGATGTGTTCCAGGCCAAGGCCCGGGCCGAAGAGGCCGGCAAGGGCGTGAAACTGGCCTACGCCATTCCCAAGGAAGGCGGCAACCTCTGGTTCGATGTGCTGGCGATCCCCAAGGATGCCAGCAACGCCAAGGAGGCCCACGCCTTCATCAACTATTTGCTGAAACCTGAGGTCATTGCGCAGGTCAGCGATTACGTCGGCTACGCCAACCCGAACCCCAAGGCTGGCGACCTCATGGATCAGGCCGTGAGGACCGACGCTGCGGTTTACCCACCGCAGGAAGTGCTGGACAAGATGTTCGTCAATGCCGAGTTGCCACCCAAGGTGCAACGTCTGATGACCCGTAGCTGGACCAAGGTCAAGTCGGGCAAGTAACCATCCAGACCCGTGCAGCCCCTGTAGAAACAGGGCGCATGGGCATAAAAATCTTGTTGGGAGTTTCACTCATGGCAGTTGCCTCCGGTGCCTATAAAAAAGCCCTCGAGGGTGGCCAGCAACCCAAGCAGGTGCTGGTCAAGATCGACCGGGTCACAAAAAAGTTCGACGAAACGGTAGCCGTGGACGATGTGTCCCTGGAAATCCGCAAGGGTGAGATCTTCGCCCTGCTGGGTGGCTCCGGCTCCGGCAAATCAACCTTGCTGCGTATGCTTGCCGGCTTCGAGCGTCCGACCGAAGGTCGGATCCTCCTCGATGGCGTCGACATCACCGACATGCCGCCCTACGAGCGGCCGATCAACATGATGTTCCAGTCCTACGCGCTGTTCCCGCACATGACCGTGGCGCAGAACATCGCCTTCGGCCTGCAGCAGGACAAGATGGCCAAGGCCGAGATCGACGCCCGCGTGGCCGAGATGCTCAAGCTGGTGCACATGACCCAGTACGCCAAGCGCAAGCCGCACCAGCTCTCCGGTGGCCAACGCCAGCGTGTGGCCCTGGCCCGCTCCCTGGCCAAGCGTCCCAAGCTGCTGCTGCTGGACGAACCGATGGGCGCACTGGACAAGAAACTGCGCTCGCAGATGCAACTGGAGCTGGTGGAGATCATCGAGCGGGTCGGCGTGACCTGCGTGATGGTGACCCACGACCAGGAAGAGGCCATGACCATGGCCCAGCGCATCGCCATCATGCACCTGGGCTGGATCGCCCAGATCGGCAGCCCGGTGGACGTGTACGAGACCCCGACCAGCCGCCTGGTCTGCGAGTTCATCGGCAACGTCAACCTGTTCGACGGTGAAGTGGTCGAGGACGCCGAGGGCCATGCCCTGATCGCAAGCCCCGAGCTTGAGCGCAACATCTACGTTGGCCACGGCGTCACCACCTCGGTCGAAGACAAGCACATCACCTACGCCCTGCGTCCGGAGAAGCTGCTGGTCACCGCCGAGCAGCCGAGCTGCCAGTACAACTGGTCGCGTGGCAAGGTCCACGATATCGCCTACCTGGGCGGTCACTCGGTGTTCTACGTGGAGCTGCCTAGCGGCAAGATCGTCCAGTCCTTTGTCGCCAACGCCGAACGCCAGGGCGCCCGTCCGACCTGGGGCGACGATGTGTATGTCTGGTGGGAAGACGACAGCGGCGTGGTACTGCGCTCATGAACCTTCGCAAGCTCAAGCGAGCACTCGACAAAGTGACCCCGGAGGGCCGCCATCTGGTGATCGGCGTGCCGTTCATCTGGCTGTTCCTGTTCTTCATGCTGCCGTTCTTCATCGTTCTGAAGATCAGCTTCGCTGAAGCCGACGTGGCGATCCCGCCCTACACGGAGATCTACAGCTACGTCGAGGACAAGATCCAGCTGGTGCTCAACCTGGCCAACTATGGCCTGTTGACCGAGGACGAACTGTACATCTCGGCCTACCTGGGCTCGCTGAAGATGGCGTTCTTCAGCACCATCCTGTGCCTGCTGATCGGCTACCCGATGGCCTATGCCATTGCCAACGCACGCAAGGAAACCCAGACGGTCCTGCTGCTGCTGATCATGATGCCGACCTGGACCGCGATCCTGATCCGTGTCTACGCGTGGATGGGCATCCTCAGCAACAACGGCCTGCTCAACAGCTTCCTGCTGTGGATCGGGTTGATCGACCAGCCGTTGCAGATCCTCAACACCAACCTGGCGGTGTACATCGGCGTGGTCTATTCGTACCTGCCGTTCATGATCCTTCCGCTGTACGCGAACCTGGTCAAGCACGACCCGAGCCTGCTCGAGGCCGCCAGCGACCTGGGTTCGAGCACCTTCAACAGCTTCTGGAAAATCACCGTGCCGCTGTCGAAGAACGGCATCATCGCCGGCTGCATGCTGGTGTTCATCCCGGTGGTGGGCGAGTTCGTGATCCCTGAACTGCTCGGTGGTCCGGAAACCCTGATGATCGGCAAGGTGCTGTGGCAGGAATTCTTCAACAACCGTGACTGGCCGGTGGCGTCCGCCCTGGCGGTGGTGATGCTGGCGATCCTGATCGTGCCCATCCTGCTGTTCAACCGCAGCCAGGCCAAAGAAATGGAGGGCAGAGCATGAAACGCTTCGGTTTCTCCAAGCTGATGCTGGTGCTCGGCTTGCTGTTCATCTACCTGCCGATGCTGATCCTGGTGATCTACTCGTTCAACGCCTCCAAGCTGGTGACGGTCTGGGGCGGCTGGTCGGTCAAGTGGTACGTCGGCCTGCTCGACAACAGCCAGTTGATGGGCTCGGTGATGCGCTCCCTGGAGATCGCCTGCTACACCGCGATCGCCGCGGTGGCGCTGGGTACCCTGGCTGCCTTCGTGCTGACCCGGGTGACCCGCTTCAAGGGGCGCACGCTGTTCGGTGGCCTGGTCACCGCGCCCCTGGTCATGCCCGAGGTGATCACCGGTCTGTCGCTGTTGCTGCTGTTCGTGGCCATGGCACAGATGATCGGCTGGCCGCAGGAGCGTGGCATCGTCACCATCTGGATCGCCCACACCACCTTCTGTGCAGCCTATGTGGCGGTCGTGGTGTCGGCGCGCCTGCGTGAGCTGGACCTGTCCATCGAAGAAGCGGCCATGGACCTGGGTGCCAAGCCGTGGAAGGTGTTCTTCCTGATCACCATCCCGATGATCGCGCCATCGCTGGCGGCGGGCGGCATGATGTCCTTCGCCCTGTCGCTGGACGACCTGGTACTGGCCAGCTTCGTATCCGGCCCAGGTTCGACCACCTTGCCGATGGAAGTGTTCTCCGCAGTGCGCCTGGGCGTGAAGCCGGAGATCAACGCCGTGGCCAGCCTGATCCTGCTGTCGGTTTCGCTGGTGACCTTCATGGTCTGGTACTTCGGCCGCCAGGCCGAAGAGCGTCGCCGCAAGGCGATCCAGCAGGCCATCGAGGAAGGCGCGGCAGCGAACGTCTCGCAGCCGCAGGTCAAGCGTCCGACCCAGGCTACCGCGTCCGCCTGATCCAGCCCGGGGCCGCTGTGCGGCCCTTTCGCGGGCGAGCCCGCTCCCACAGGATTGGCGGTGTTCCCTGTAGGAGCGGGCTTGCCCGCGAAAGCTTCTTAACCGATCAAAGCCAAATGGCGTCCCAGTGTGAATACTGTGTCACGCTGTTTACCAGGCCAGCCCGCAATGGATTGGCAACGATGTACCTGGCCACTTTTCTCACATCCTCCTCCTGTCGCAGGGCTCGGTCCTGATAGCCCGGTTGCCAGATCGGCTTGTGGCTCACGCCCGCGTTACGCAGTGCGATGCCTGCCCGTGACTTGAACCGGCGCATCAACGTACCCAATGTGACCGCCTTCAACTCGATCAACCAATGCAGATGATCTGGCATCACGACCCAGGCCAAAGACAGGCAGGCCTGCTCCTGATCCGACAGGCGCAGTTGATTGATGACCAGCCGGGCATGGCGGAAATCGCGAAAGAGCGGTTTGCGCTGGTGAGTGAGGGTGGTTAACAGATACCGCCTGCCTGGCTCCGAGCAGCGGCCACGGCGTAGCAGGTGGGATTTGGCCAAAAGCACTATGGTTTTCCTTGATTCAGGTCTTTTCTGAACCTTAGCGATTCAACCGACATGCCCAGCCGGTGAAGGGTTTCTGGATATGGCCGTGTCGACCTCTTCGCGGGCGAGCCCGGTCCTGTGGGAGCGGGCTTGCCCGCGAAGAGGCCCGCACAGTCAGCGACTCAGTCCGGCCAGTTCCAGGCCGGCTCGTCGAGCATCCCTTGCCCGATCATCAGCGTCTGCCCCAGCTCTTTCTCGAGACGGATCGAGTGACAGGTTTCGTCTTCTTCCAGCGCCGCCACCAGGCGCGGCGCGTGGGAGACCACCCACACCTGGCAATGCTGCGCGGCATGGCGGATCAAGCGCGCCAGGGCTGGCAGCAGGTCCGGGTGCAGGCTGGTTTCCGGTTCGTTGAGCACCATCATGCTGGGCGGGCGTGGCGTCAGCAGGGCCGCCACCAGCAACAGGTAACGCAAGGTGCCGTCGGACAGTTCGGCGGCGCTCAAGGGGCGTAGCAGCCCGGCCTGGTGGAAGCGCAGGCTGAACAAGCCGCCAGGCTGTGCATCGATCTTCAGGTGGGCGCCTGGGAAGGCATCGCCAACGGCCTGCTGCAAGGCCTCGAAGTCCCCGATCTCGTCAATGGTCTGCAAGGCGGCGGCAAGGTCACGGCCATCGTGGTGCAGTACCGGGGTGCGGGTGCCCAGGCGTGCCTGACGTGCTGGCGCATCGGCGTCGGTGCGAAAGTGGTCATAGAAACGCCAACTGCGGATCCGTTCACGCAGGTGCAGGACTTCGGGCGAGTCCTGCAGGCTACCGACCTGATCGAACAGGCTGTCGAACTCGGGCATGTGCTGGTTGCGCACCTGCCACTGGCGCGCCTCGCGGGCCTTGACCATGGCTGCACTGCGCTCCACCAGCAGGCTGGCCGGGCGGCACAGGGGGCCGGCCCAGACGGCTTCATGCTTGATCTGCGGGTCGAGGGCGAACTTCGACTTGCTCGGCTCCGGCAGGCCAAGGCTGATGGCATAGCCAAAATCCTCGTCGGCAAAACCCAGGCGCAGGCGCTTGAAGTGCTGGCGCGGTCCACCCTGCACCGGTACGTCGCCCTGGCGCATGCGTCGGCTGACCTTCTCCGGCCCTGCCCAGAACGTCGACTCCAGACCGCCTTCGGCGGCCAACGCATTGACCACGCCACCCCGCGCGGTCTCGGCCAGCAGGCGCAGGGCCTTGTAGAGGTTGGACTTGCCGCTGCCATTGGCGCCGGTGATCACGTTCAGACGCCCCAGCGGAATGACCAACTGGTTGATGGAGCGGTAATTGGCGATGGCCAGGGTGTTGAGCATGGGCTTTTCCTTGTCCAGTGAGACTGGCAGTATCCCTGAATTACACAAGTGCATGTTTTGATGGATCTGCATCAGTGTCAGTTGTGCAAGCCTGATCTACGCTTTCACTCGCGTCCCTTAATCTATTTGGCACAAGCAAGGAGCTTGCATGACGGTAGCGCGTCCGCTGATGGTCGTTTGCCTGGGGCTGCTGTCCATGCTGTCGGGCTGTGGCAAGGAAGAGTCCAAAGTCGAACTCCCCCGGGTTGGTGTAATCCAGGTCAAACCTACCGATTTTGCCGCCAGGGTGACCCTGACGGGTGATGTACAGGCGCGGGTGCAGACCGACCTGTCGTTCCGGGTGGGGGGCAAGATCATTTCCCGCAGTGTCGACGTGGGCGACCACGTCAAGGCCAACCAGGTGCTGGCGCGCCTGGATCCCAAGGACCTGCAGAACAACGTCGACTCGGCCAAGGCCGAAGTGTTCGCGGCACAGGCGCGGGTCACCCAGACCAGCGCGGCGTTCGTCCGCCAGCAGAAACTACTGCCCAAAGGCTATACCAGCCAGAGCGAGTACGACTCGGCCCAGGCCTCGCTGCGCAGCGACCAGAGCGCCCTCAAGGCCGCCCAGGCACAGCTGGCCGATGCCCAGGAGCAGTTGAGCTATACCGCGCTGGTGTCCGAGGCCGACGGGGTCATCACCGAGCGCCAGGCCGAGGTCGGCCAGGTGGTGCAGGCGACCATGCCGATCTTCAGCCTCGCCCGCGATGGTGATCGCGACGCGGTGTTCAATGTCTATGAGTCCCTGTTGGTGGCACCACCGAGCGATGCCGGTGTCATCGTCAGCCTGCTCGACGCCCCCAAGATCCAGGCGCAGGGTTTTGTCCGGGAAATCACCCCGACCGTCTCCGCGCAAAGCGGCACGGTGCAGGTCAAGGTGGGGCTGCGCAACGTGCCGCCGGGCATGCAGTTGGGCGCGCCGGTGAAGGCCACCACCAATGCCCAGGGCCGGCCGAGCATCGAGCTGCCTTGGGCGGCCCTGACCAAGGCGTTGCATGAGCCGGCGGTCTGGGTGGTGGGTGCGGATGACAAGGTCGAGTTGCGCAAGGTCGAGATCGCGCGCTACCTGACCGGCAGGATCGTGGTCGCCAGCGGCCTCGAGAGTGGTGAAACCGTCGTGGTCAGTGGTGGGCAGTTGCTGCACCCGAACATGCAGGTGCAGAAGATCGACGCCAAGGACGCAGGAGGGGCGCCATGAAACGCTTGCTGCTGATACTTCCGGCCAGCATGCTGCTGGCCGCCTGTTCCAGTGACGAAGAAGCACCCGAGCCGATCCGGCCGGTGCTGTCGATGACGGTCGAGCCCCAGGTGCAGTCGCAACTGGGCCGTTTCGCGGGCAGCATCCAGGCGCGCTTCGAAAGCACCTTGGGCTTTCGTGTGTCCGGACGCATTGCCCGGCGCTGGCTGGATGTGGGTGCCCAGGTAAAGCCTGGCGATACCCTGGCCACCCTCGATCCGACCGACCAGCAGAACCAGCTGCGTGCCGCCGAAGGCGACCTGGCCAAGGTACAGGCGCAGTGGATCAACGCCCAGGCCGACGCACGCCGGCAACAGCAGCTGTTCGACCGCGGTGTGGGCGCCCAGGCGCAACTGGACATCGCCCAGACCAACCTCAAGACCACTGGCGCTGCGCTCGAACAAGCCCGCTCGGCACTCAGCCAGGCCCGTGACCAGCTCGACTACAGCACCCTGCGCACGGACCACGCCGCGGTCATCACCGCCTGGCAGGCCGAAGCCGGGCAGACGGTCATGGCGGGGCAGGCCGTGGTCACCCTGGCCCGGCCCGACGTCAAGGAGGCGGTGATCGACCTGCCGATCGGCCTGGCCGAGCAACTGAACAAAGGCCTGACGTTCACCGTCGCGTCGCAACTGGACCCCACCATCAACACCACCGCTACCCTGCGCGAGCTGGAACCCCAGGCCGATGCCACGACACGCACCCGTCGCGCCCGCCTCACCCTGGCCAGCACTCCGGCCGCCTTCCACCTGGGCACCGCCATCAGCGTGACCCTGAGCTCTGCGGTCTCGCCGCGCAGCCAGCTGCCGCTGAGCGCTTTGCTCGAGCGCGACGGCAAGACCCAGGTGTGGGTGATCGACCCGCAACAGAAGACCGTGGCCACCCGTGACGTCGCCTTGATCGAACGCACGGATGACAGCATCGTCCTGACGTCCGGTGTACAGCCTGGCGAGCGGGTGGTGACCGCCGGAGTGAACAGCCTCAAGCCTGGCCAGAAGGTCGCATTCGACGAGGACGCGCAATGAAAGGAAGCTTCAACCTGTCCGAATGGGCACTCAGGCATCAATCGTTCGTCTGGTACCTGATGTTCGTCGGGCTGCTGATGGGGATTTTCTCCTACTTCAACCTCGGTCGTGAGGAAGACCCGTCTTTCACCATCAAGACCATGGTGATCCAGACCCGCTGGCCCGGGGCGACCCAGGACGAGACGCTGTACCAGGTGACCGACCGCATCGAAAAGAAGCTCGAGGAGCTCGACTCGCTCGACTACACCAAGAGCTATACCCGCCCTGGTGAATCCACCGTCTACGTCTACCTGCGCGACACCACCAAGGCCAAGGACATCCCGGAAATCTGGTACCAGGTGCGCAAGAAGATCCAGGACATCCGCGGCCAGTTCCCGTCGGGTATCCAGGGGCCTGCGTTCAACGACGAGTTCGGCGATGTGTTCGGCTCCATCTATGCCTTCACCGCCGACGGCCTGACCTTGCGCCAGTTGCGCGACTACGTGGAAGTGGCGCGGGCCGAGGTGCGCGATGTGCCCAACATCGGCAAGATCGAGCTGATCGGCACCCAGGACGAAGTGCTCTACCTGAACTTCTCCACCCGCAAGCTGGCAGCCCTGGGCATCGACCAGCGCCAGGTGATGCAGGCCTTGCAATCGCAGAACGCGGTCACCCCGGCCGGGGTGATCGAGGCGGGGCCCGAGCGTATCTCGGTACGCACGACCGGGCAGTTCGCCTCGGAGAAAGACCTGCAGACCGTCAACCTGCGGATCAACGATCGCTTCTTCCGCCTGGCGGATATCGCGGATATCGAGCGCGGCTATGTCGATCCGCCTTCACCGATGTTCCGCTACAACGGCCAGACCGCCATTGGCCTTGCGATCGGCATGAAGGCCGGTGGCAACATCCAGGTGTTCGGCGCCGCACTCAAGAAGAAGATGGACAGTGTCGTCACCGATCTGCCAGTGGGTGTCGGCGTGCACACCGTGTCCGACCAGGCCGTGGTGGTCAAGCAGGCGGTGGGCGGCTTCACCAGTGCGCTGTTCGAGGCGGTGGTGATCGTGCTCGGGGTGAGCTTCGTCAGCCTGGGCGTGCGCGCGGGTCTCGTGGTGGCCTGCTCGATCCCGCTGGTGCTGGCCATGGTGTTCGTGTTCATGGAATACAGCGGCATCACCATGCAGCGGATTTCCCTGGGGGCACTGATCATCGCGCTGGGCCTTCTGGTGGACGATGCGATGATCACGGTGGAGGTCATGGTCACGCGGCTCGAGATGGGCGAGAGCAAGGAGCAGGCGGCGACATTCGCCTACACCTCCACGGCCTTCCCCATGCTCACCGGCACCCTGGTGACGGTGGCCGGTTTCGTGCCTATCGGCCTCAACGCCAGTTCCGCGGGCGAGTACACCTATACCTTGTTCGCCGTGATCGCGGTGGCGTTGCTGGTGTCGTGGGTGGTGGCGGTGTTCTTCGCACCGGTGTTGGGCGTGCATATCCTGAGCAGTGGCAAGCTCAAGGCCCATGAGGCAGAGCCCGGGCGACTGGGACGCGCCTTCGAGCATGGGCTGCTGTGGTGCATGCGTCATCGCTGGCTGACCATCATCGGTACCGTGGTGCTGTTCATCCTGGCGCTGGTGTGCGAGCGCTTCGTGCAGAACCAGTTCTTCCCGTCATCGGACCGCCCTGAAATCCTGGTCGACCTGAACCTGCCGCAGAACGCCTCGATCGAGGAGACCCGCAAGGTCGTCGACCGGTTCGAAGCCAGGATCAAGGACGACCCGGACCTGGTGCGCTGGAGCTCCTACATCGGTCAGGGCGCCATCCGCTTCTACCTGCCGCTGGATGCGCAACTGCAGAATGCGTACTACGCGCAGTTGGTGATCGTCAGCAAGGGCTTCGAAGAGCGCAAGGGCATGATGAAGCGCCTGGAGAAGATCCTGCGCGAAGAGTTCGTGGGCATCGGCACCAACGTCCAGTCGCTGGAGATGGGCCCGCCGGTGGGGCGTCCGATCCAGTACCGGGTCAGCGGCAAGGACATCGATCAGGTGCGCAGGCATGCCATCGAGCTCGCCACCCTGCTCGATGCCAACGAGCACATCGGCGAGATGATCTACGACTGGAACGAGCCCGGTAAGGTGCTGCGGGTCGAAATCGCCCAGGACAAGGCGCGCCAGCTGGGGCTTTCCTCCGAAGACGTGGCCAATGTGATGAACAGCATCGTCAGCGGTGTGCCGATCACCCAGGTCAACGACAACATCTACCTGGTCAACGTGGTCGCCCGCGCCGAGGACAGCGAACGCGGCTCGCCCGATACCCTGCAGAACCTGCAGATCCTCACCCCCAATGGCACCTCGATCCCGCTGTTGTCGTTCGCCACCGTGCGCTACGAACTGGAGCAGCCTCTGGTGTGGCGTCGCGACCGTAAGCCGACCATCACCATCAAGGCTTCGGTCAACGGCGATATCCAGCCCACCGACCTGGTGGCCCAGCTCAAGCCGGAAATCGACAAGTTCATCGACCAGCTGCCGGTCGGTTATGAAGTGGCCACCGGCGGTACGGTGGAGGAGAGCGCCAAGGCCCAGGGGCCGATCCGCAAGGTCATCCCGCTGATGCTGTTCCTGATGGCGACTTTCCTGATGATCCAGCTGCACAGCGTGCAGAAGCTCTTCCTGGTGGTCAGCGTGGCGCCGCTGGGGCTGATCGGTGTGGTACTGGCGCTGGTGCCTACCGGGACGCCCATGGGCTTCGTGGCCATTCTCGGCATCCTGGCCCTGGCCGGCATCATCATCCGCAACTCGGTGATCCTGGTGACCCAGATCGACGAGTTCGAGGCCCAGGGGCTTTCGCCCTGGGATGCGGTGGTGGAGGCGACCAACCATCGTCGCCGTCCGATCCTGCTGACCGCGGCGGCGGCGAGCCTTGGCATGATCCCGATCGCCCGGGAAGTGTTCTGGGGACCGATGGCCTACGCCATGATTGGCGGCATCATCAGTGCAACGCTGCTGACGCTGCTGTTCCTGCCGGCGCTCTACGTGGCCTGGTACAAGATCCGCGAGCCGCAGAAACAACGTTAGGACACGCAACGGGCCTGTGGGGTTTACCCGCGAATGCGATGGTGGAGTCACCGACGCATTCGCGGGTGAACCCGCTCCTACAGAGGCCCTTCGCGACCGTCGAAATAGGCGATGATTTTTAGTTATATAAAAATTATTAAACAGTATTTTTCAGAATAAATACTGCTCTCTAAGATTGCCCTCAAGCCAGGCGCAATCACCTTCCTCTGCCCGGCACTTCATACCAAGGAGAACGAGCATGAGTGCATCGCTGCGTAGCATCGACGGTCAGGACGAAACCACCATTCTGCGTGAGATCCAGAGCGCGCTGCGCGATCTGCGTTTCGGGGCGGTGGAGATCACCGTGCATAACGCCCAGGTCGTCCAGATCGAGCGCAAGGAGAAGTTCCGTCTGCAGCAGCCCGGCAACAAGTCCGGCTGATACCGCACCCCCTACAAACCAGAAAAAATGCCAATCGGGAGCTTCACCATGTCCATCCGCCGTTATGCGCTCGCCGCTCTGGCCAGTGCCGTTTTTGCCGGTTCCGCGATCGCCAAGGACTACGAACTGCTGAACGTGTCCTATGACCCGACCCGCGAGCTGTACCAGCAGTACAACGCCGAGTTCATCAAGCACTGGCAGGCCGCCCACCCCGGCGACAAGGTGAAGATCCAGCAGTCCCACGGCGGTTCGGGCAAGCAGGCCCGTGCGGTGATCGACGGCCTGCGTGCCGACGTGGTGACCCTGGCCCTGGCCGGCGATATCGATGAGGTGGCCAAGCTCGGCAAGAGCCTGCCGCAGGACTGGCAGAAGCGCCTGCCCGACGCCAGCACGCCCTACACCTCGACCATCGTGTTCCTGGTGCGCAAGGGCAACCCCAAGGGCATCAAGGACTGGGGCGACCTGATCAAGAAGGACGTCTCGGTCATCACGCCCAACCCCAAGACCTCCGGGGGCGCCCGCTGGAACTTCCTCGCCGCCTGGGCCTACGGCCTGAAGACCGGTGGCAGCGAAGACAAGGCCAAGGCCTACGTGCAGGAGCTGTTCAAGCACGTGCCGGTGCTCGATACCGGTGCCCGCGGCTCGACCATCACCTTCGTCAACAACGGCCAGGGCGACGTGTTGCTGGCCTGGGAGAACGAAGCCTTCCTGGCGCTCAAGGAAGACGGTGGCAGCGACAAGTTCGAGATCGTCGTGCCATCGCTGTCGATCCTCGCCGAGCCGCCGGTGGCCGTGGTCGACAAGAACGCCGAGAAAAAGGGCAACGCCGATATCGCCACCGAGTACCTCAAGCACCTGTACAGCCCGGCGGGCCAGAAGATTGCCGCCGAGAACTTCTATCGCCCACGTGACGAGAAGATCGCTGCTGAATTTGGCAAGCAGTTCCCGAAACTGGAGCTGGTGACCATCGACAAGGACTTCGGTGGCTGGAAGACTGCGCAGCCTAAGTTCTTCAACGATGGCGGTGTGTTCGATCAGATTTATCAGGCACAGTAATGCCAAGGAAAAGCGGGGGCTGCTTTGCAGCCCTTCCGCGACGCAAGGCCGCTCCCACAAGGAATCGCGATCCCCTGTGGGAGCGGCCTTGCGTCGCGAAAGGGCCGCAAAGCGGCCCCAGGATTCAGAAGCCTGCATCGGCCCGGGATTGATCCCGGGCCAGGTGCGTTCAACCAGGGACCTTTATGTCACGTCGTATTTCCCCCGTCATACCCGGCTTCGGGCTGACACTGGGCTACACCTTGGTGTACCTCAGCCTGATTGTGCTCATACCGCTGGCCGCCATGTTCGTGCATGCCGCGCAGCTCACCTGGGAGCAGTTCTGGAGTATCGTCAGCGCGCCGCGGGTCCTGGCCGCGCTCAAGCTGAGCTTCGGCACCGCCCTGTTCGCCGCCCTCATCAACGGGCTGATCGGCACACTGCTGGCCTGGGTGCTGGTGCGCTACAGCTTTCCTGGGCGCAAGATCATCGATGCGATGATCGACCTGCCGTTCGCCTTGCCCACGGCCGTGGCCGGTATCGCCCTGACGGCGCTGTACGCGCCGGCCGGCTGGGTCGGCCAGTTCGCCACCGACCTGGGCCTGAAGATCGCCTATACCCCGCTGGGCATCACCCTGGCTCTGACCTTCGTCACCCTGCCGTTCGTGGTGCGCACGGTGCAGCCGGTGCTGGCCGATATCCCGCGTGAAGTCGAAGAAGCCGCCGCCTGCCTGGGCGCCAAGCCATTGCAGGTGTTCCGCCACGTGCTGGCCCCGGCGTTGCTGCCAGCGTGGCTGACCGGTTTCGCCCTGGCCTTTGCCCGGGGCGTGGGCGAGTACGGTTCGGTGATCTTCATCGCCGGCAACATGCCGATGAAGACCGAGATCCTGCCGCTGCTGATCATGGTCAAGCTCGACCAGTACGACTACACCGGCGCCACTGCCATCGGCGTGTTGATGCTGGTGGTTTCCTTCATCCTGCTGCTGCTGATCAACCTGTTGCAGCGGCGCATCGAAACCCCTTGAAGGAGGCCCGGTAATGTCTTCGTCATCCCTTGGCGTCGCGGCCGCCGCCAACGCCGCCCGTCGCGGCAGCGCCACCTCGCGGCGCGTGCTGATCGGCCTGGCCTGGCTGGTCTTCGCGCTGTTCCTGTTGCTGCCGCTGTTCATCGTGGTGTCCCAGGCACTGAAGAGCGGCTTTGGTACTTTCTTCGAGGCCATCTTCGAGCCCGATGCCCTGTCGGCGCTCGAACTCACCCTGCTCGCGGTGGTCATCTCGGTGCCGTTGAACCTGGTGTTCGGGGTCTGCGCGGCCTGGTGCGTGAGCAAGTACACCTTCCGCGGCAAGAGCGTGCTGGTCACCCTGATCGACCTGCCGTTCTCGGTCTCGCCAGTGATCGCCGGCCTTGTGTACGTGCTGATGTTCGGTGCCCAGGGCCTGTTCGGCCCCTGGCTGCAGGACCACGACATCCAGATCGTCTTCGCCCTGCCGGGCATCGTGCTGGCGACCATCTTCGTCACCGTGCCTTTCGTTGCCCGTGAGCTGATCCCGCTGATGCAGGAGCAGGGTACCCAGGAGGAGGAAGCCGCTCGCCTGCTCGGCGCCAACGGCTGGCAGATGTTCTGGCACGTGACCCTGCCGAACATCAAGTGGGGCCTGATCTACGGCGTGGTGCTGTGCACCGCCCGGGCCATGGGTGAGTTCGGCGCCGTATCGGTGGTGTCCGGGCATATCCGCGGCGTCACCAACACCTTGCCGCTGCACGTGGAGATCCTCTACAACGAGTACAACCACGTCGCGGCCTTCAGCGTGGCCAGCCTGCTGCTGATCCTGGCGCTCTTCATCCTGCTGCTCAAGCAGTGGAGCGAGAACCGTATTAACCGCCTGCGCCACAGCGCAGCGGAGGAATAATTCATGTCGATCGAAGTTCGTAACGTCAGCAAGCGCTTCAACGCCTTCCAGGCCCTGGACAACATCAACCTGGATATCAACAGCGGCGAGCTGGTGGCCCTGCTGGGCCCCTCCGGCTGCGGCAAGACAACCCTGCTGCGCATCATCGCGGGCCTCGAGACGCCGGACCAGGGCAGCATCGTGTTCCACGGCGAGGATGTCTCCGGTCACGACGTGCGTGATCGCAACGTCGGCTTCGTGTTCCAGCACTATGCGTTGTTCCGCCACATGAGCGTGTTCGACAACGTCGCCTTCGGCCTGCGCATGAAGCCCAAGGGCGAGCGCCCGAGCGAAAGCAAGATCGCCGAGAAGGTGCACGAGCTGCTGAACATGGTGCAGCTGGACTGGTTGTCCGACCGCTACCCTGAGCAGCTGTCCGGCGGCCAGCGCCAGCGTATCGCCCTGGCCCGCGCCCTGGCGGTGGAGCCCAAGGTATTGCTGCTGGACGAGCCGTTCGGTGCGCTGGATGCCAAGGTGCGCAAGGAGCTGCGTCGCTGGCTGGCGCGGTTGCATGAGGACATCAACCTGACTTCGGTGTTCGTCACCCACGACCAGGAAGAGGCCATGGAAGTGGCCGACCGCATCGTGGTGATGAACAAGGGCGTGATCGAGCAGATCGGTTCGCCGGGCGAAGTGTACGAAAACCCCGCGAACGATTTCGTATACCACTTCCTGGGCGATTCCAACCGCCTGAGCCTGAGCGAGGGGCAGCATGTGCTGTTCCGCCCTCATGAGGTGTCGCTGTCGCGTCATGAGACCGAAGGCCACCAGGCGGCCGAGGTGCGTGATATCCGGCCGCTGGGAGCCACCACCCGCGTCACCCTGAAGGTGCCGGGGCAGAGCGAGCTGATCGAGGCCGAAGTGGTGAAGGATCACGACAGCCTGAGTGGGCTGGCACGGGGGGAGACGCTGTTCTTCCGGCCGAAGGTCTGGCAGAAGGTGGCGGACATCTGAGCCATCGCGCGCACAAACAACCCGGGCATCGTCCCGGGTTTTTTTGGCTGCAGGAATCTGTGGGGGCGGGTTTTGCCCGCGGATGCGTGGTGAATAGGCGGGCGTATTCGCGGGTGAACCCGCTCCCGCAGGGATTGTGCAGACCGGAGCTGTGCGTCAGGTCTATGCCTTGTCGCTATATTTCAAATGCCCGGCATGCATCGGTTTTTCAGTGCGCCGCTGCAGCCCTTGAATGACGCGGCCTGGGCGTAATCCTCACTTCTGCATATTCAAATAGATTCTATTTTTAATTTTAAATATTACTTTCTGGGATAAGCCTTCGAGGCTGATGATTCAGCCATGAATCACGCCCCAGGGAGTTCTATCGATGGGTAATGTCCAGACGGCCGTCAGGGCCTACGACCAGCCATGGCGTCCGGCATCGGGCGACCTGGTCGAGCTTGGACGCACGCTTCGCCTGCCATTGGGCCAACTGCGCCTGCAACGCACGCCTGTCAGTGGCCTCAAGCGTCGCGACACGCTGGCGCTAGGGCTGCTGGTGTTGGCCTTGCATGGCGCTGCGGCCTACTGGGTCAGCCAGGCGCCGACACCGGTATTGCCCGTGGTACCACCACAGGTTCCGCCGATGACCATCGAGTTCGCCGCACCCGCACCGCCTGCGGTAGAGCCGCCCCCACCGGCCCCGGCGCCGCCCGTGGTCGAGCCGCCACCACCTCCCGTGGTGGATGAACTGGCGGCCAAGCCTGCGCCAAAACCGGTACCCAAGCCCAAGCCGAAACCTGCGCCCAAGCCTGTGGCCAAGCCGCAGCCCAAGCCCGTCGAGACGCTGCCCACACCACCTGTGGCAGCTCCCGCGCCCGTGGCTCCACCGGCACCGGTGACGCCACCTTCGGCCAGCGCCGCCTACTTGAAGAACCCCGCGCCGGAATACCCACAAATGGCCCATCGCCGGGGCTGGGAGGGTTCGGTGCTGCTGCGTGTCGAGGTGCTCGCCAGCGGCAAGCCTGGGCAGATCCAGATCCAGAGGAGCAGTGGCCGCCAAGTGCTGGATGACGCAGCCCTGGCAGCCGTGAAGCGCTGGAGCTTCGTGCCGGCCAAGCAGGGCGAGGTGGCCCAGGTTGGCTGGGTCAGCGTTCCGATCGATTTCAAGCTTCGTTAATTCGCGCCCATCGACGTACAAAGGAAGACTTCATCATGAGCCTGTTGGCATCCCCCCTCGAATCCGTTGAAAGCGCCGTCATCTGGCTGCTAGTTGGTTTTTCCGTGGCCACCTGGGCGCTGGCCTTGGTCAAGGTTGTGCAGTTTGTGCGATTAAAGCATCAGGACCGGCGTTTCCATGAGCAGTTCTGGGCTGCCTCCAGCCTCGACGCGGCAGCGCAGCCCAGCCACGACCTGCCAGGCCCCGCCGCCCGTGTGGCCCAGGCAGGCTACGCCGCCATCGTCGTCGGCGAGCCGGGCCAGGCCAATGACCTGAGCCATGCCATCAATCACCAGGACCGCCTGGAGCGTGCCTTGCGTCAGCAGATCGTCCGTGAGCGCCGCTCACTGGAAACGGGCCTGGCGGTGGTCGCCAGTATCGGCAGCACCTCGCCCTTCATCGGGCTGTTCGGCACCGTGTGGGGCATCATGGAGGCGCTCAAGGGTATCAGTGCGGCAGGTTCGGCCAGCCTGGAGACCGTGGCCGGGCCGATCGGCGCGGCGCTGGTGGCCACCGGTGTCGGTATCGCCGTCGCGGTACCTGCGGTGCTGGTCTACAACTACTTCCTGCGCCGGCTCAAGCTCACCGCCGCCGACCTCGACGACTTTGCCCATGACTTCTACAGCCTGGCGCAGAAGAGTGCCTTCCGCGTGCTGGTGCACCCTGCGGTGCACAGGGCGCAGACCGGATTCACCCAACCGGTGAAGGAGGCATCCTGAAATGGCCTTTTCGACCCAGGACAGCGACGAAGTCCTCAGTGAAATCAACGTCACGCCGCTGGTGGATGTCATGCTGGTGCTGCTGGTGGTGTTCATCGTCACCGCGCCTCTGTTGACCAACGCCATCCCCATCAACCTCCCCAAGACCGAGGCCGTGGCGCCGGTGGAACAGAAGGACCCGCTGGTGGTGAGCATCGATGGCAGCGGCAAGCTGTTCATCAACAAGGACGAGATCCAGCCCGACCTGCTGGAAACCACTCTCAAGGCCGCCAAGCTCAAGGACACCGAGTTGCGCGTGCAACTGCAGGCCGACGATGGCGTCAACTATGGCGAAGTGGCGCGGGCCATGGCCGCCATCGAACGCGCCGGGATCAGCAAGCTGGCGGTGATCACCGCGCGCTGACCGGCAGCCCTCTTCAGGCAAGTGCTTCAGGGCCATTTTCCTTGGCAGGGGATGGCTCTTTTTTTTGCCTGCGACACACCGTCCCCTGTAGGAGCAGCCTTGCGTCGCGATGGGGCGCGAAGCGGCCCTAAAACCCGTCACCGCGATTCATCAGGTATGCCGTGCAGGCCAGATTCAGGGCCGCTTCGCGCCCCATCGCGACGCAAGGCCGCTCCTACAGGGAAATCGAGAGGTTGTTATAAACAAATAGCTTCTTATTCCTTTACGGATATAACTGCCTCCCTATACTTGAGCCCAAGCACGCAAACTTCCAGGAGGCGTCCCCATGCGCAATGAGTCTATTCGTTACCTGATTGTGCCGGGCTGGCAAGGATCGCCAGACAACCACTGGCAAAGTCACTGGCAGCGCAACCTGCCCAACAGCGCCCGGGTCGAGCAGCGCGACTGGCTCACCCCGCAACGGCGCGATTGGGTACAGGCATTGGAGCAGGCGATTGCCGCCGAACGCTCGCCGGTGATCCTGATCGCCCACAGCCTGGGCTGCATCACGGTCGCCCACTGGGCCGCCCAGGCTCGACCGGCCCTGCTGCGGCAGGTGCAAGGTGCATTGCTGGTGGCGCCGGCGGATGTCGAGCGCCCCACCTGCGCACCTGCGCTGCGCAACTTCGCACCGATCCCGTTGCAGACGTTGCCATTCCCCAGCCAGGTGGTCAGTTCGGACAACGACCCGGCCGTTAGCGTGCCGCGCGCCCTGCACTTGGCACGGGCCTGGGGCGCCGAGGCGGGGCTGCTGGCCAACGCCGGGCACATCAACGTCAAGTCCGGCCATGAGCGTTGGGAGCAAGGCTTCGCCTACCTCTATCGCCTGCAAAGCCGGATCGAGCAGCGGGCCCTGCGCCGCGCCTGATCCGCGAACCGTTCACGTACACCTAGACGCCCGGCCGGCAACGGCCTCGGGCGGGAGCGCGTCATGACTATCCACAACACCTTCGGTCAGCCTTTGCTGACCTTTCCCGAGCAAGACAAGAGCCCGTTGAGCATCCGCGCCAAGGCGCTGGTGTTCATCGACCCGCGTTCGCAGCAACTGCGTGATGCCCTGGAGCGTCTGGCACCGCAACCGGTGCCGGTGTTGATCCGTGGTGAAACCGGCACCGGCAAGGAACTGCTGGCCCGCCAGGTTCATCGTGCCAGCGACCGGGGCGGGTTGTTCGTTTCGGTGAGCTGCGCGGCCATCAGCCCGACCTATGCCGACGCCGAGCTGTTCGGCTACAACGCCGGTACCCACGGCGGCACTGCCAGTGGTCGGGCGGGATGGTTCGGTTCGGCCAATGGCGGGACCTTGTACCTGGACGAGATCGCCGACCTGCCGCTGGCGATCCAGGGCAAGCTGCTGGCGGCGCTGGAGAACCGCGAGGTCACCCGCGTGGGTGCTCAGCGGCCGCAACCGGTGGATGTGCGCCTGGTGGCGGCGTCCAGCATCGACCTGGCGCAGGCGGTGCGTGCCGGGCGTTTCAACGAGAGGCTCTACCTCTACCTGCGTGAAGGCCAGCTGGAGCTGCCGGCGCTACGCGAACGGGTGGGAGACATCCTGCCGCTGGCTGAATACTTTGTCGGGATCTACAGCGTGCGGCTGGGCTGCCCGGTGCCGCTGATCAGCGAAGCTGCGCAGCAGGCCCTGGAGGCCCATGCCTGGCCGGGCAATACCCGTGAGCTGGAAAACGTCATCCACTTTGCCCTGTTGGTGAGCGACGCAGGGGAGATCCTGCCGCAACACCTGGATCTGCCCGACACCACACCGCTGACCAACCTGGCCCGACAGCTGGAGCAACTGGGCCAGAGCCGCGAGCCGCAAACCCAGGCGGCACTGCGGCAATTGCTGGCCTCGACCCTGGCCAGGCTGGGCTGAGGCCCGTGCTAGAGCGGGGCGCTGGCCTCCATAAGCAAAAGCGGTAATGGCAATTTGTTTTTGTTATAAGCAGCTAAGCAAAAGATATTGTTACGGAATAAAAATTCCCGGTATCGTCCGTTTCACGCCCCCGTTGAAGGGTGGGCACCGACTTCGCCATCGACGATGGCTCCAGCTTGATAACAAGGATCACCATGAAAAAGACCCTGCTGACCGCTGCCCTGGCCACCGCCCTGTCGCTGACCGGTTTGGCCAACGCTGCCGAAAAACTGGTTGTGGCTGCCACCCCCGTACCCCATGCCGAGATCCTTGAGCTGATCAAGCCAACCTTGGCCAAGGAAGGTGTGGACCTGCAGATCAAGGTCTTCACCGACTACGTCCAGCCTAACGTGCAGGTCGACCAGAAGCGTCTGGACGCCAACTACTTCCAGACCCTGCCGTACCTGAAGAGCTTCAACGAAGGCAAGGGCACCCACCTGGAGACTGTGATCGGCGTGCACGTCGAGCCGTTCGGTGGCTACTCCAAGAAGGTCAAGGACCTGTCCGAGCTCAAGGACGGCGCCACCGTCGCCATCCCCAACGAAGGCAGCAACAGCGGCCGCGCACTGATCCTGCTGCAGAAAGCCGGTCTGATCACCCTGAAAGATCCAAAGAATGCCCTGGCCACGCCCAAGGACATCGCCGAGAACCCGAAACACCTGAAGTTCCGCGAGCTGGAGTCGGCCATGCTGCCGCGCGTGCTCGATCAGGTCGACCTGGACATGATCAACACCAACTATGCCTTGGAAGCCGGCCTGAACCCGGCCAAGGATGCCCTGGTGATCGAAGGCAGCGATTCGCCTTACGTGAACTTCCTGGTGGCCCGCCCGGACAACAAGGACAGCGACGCCATCCAGAAGCTGGCCAAGGCGCTGACCAGCCCGCAAGTGAAGGAATTCATCGCCAAGAAGTACAGCGGTGCGGTACTGCCGGCGTTCTGATCGCTACGCCTGAAAAACCGAACGCCGACGCATTTTGCGTCGGCGTTTTTGTTTATGCCGGGGGATTGGCCAGCGCCCGACGCAAGGCCAGGAGCCATTGGAGTTGTTCGTTCGAAACCGGTGGGCAGGCGCTGTTCATGGGGACCGTCCTGGGAGTTGAAGGCTGTCTGAGCACTCTTTGAGAAGGCATCGACAGGAAAGATCCCGTGCCAGGAGCAAATTTCTGGGCGAGCCGACGGGTGGAGGCAATACAAGGCAGTTGCTCTGTACCTGAGCGGCCTTGCGCCGCGAATGGGCCGCAAAGCGGCCCCGTTTTCACCGTACAGGGACCAGGCGCAAAGTGCTCTGGGCCGGAATCACCCCGAGCTGTGCCCGCTGGTAACGGCCGTTGATGTAATCCTCGGCCTGATCGCCATAGTGCCGGTCGAACAGTACACCGCTCTGGCCCACCGGGTTGATGGTCAGGGCCGCGCCCGGGTCGGCGAAGTCGATCAGGCGCCGTGTGGATGGGCCGTAATTGACGGCCCAGGGCGCCGGGCCGATCTTCGCCGAGAGATTGTTGGGTACTTCGTGGGTGCCCGGTGCGGCGAAGGGGCCGACGTTGAACAGCAGGTTCAGCGGCTTCTTCGCCCCCAGCGGGTGGTTGTGGGTCAGGGTGTGGGCCTTGCCCCATTGCCAGCGGGCCGGGTCCTGCCCGAAGGTGTCGCGCAGGTGCGCTAGGCTGCGTTGCCAGGCCTTCCGCACGATGGCGGTGCGGTCGGTGTGTTCGTTGCCGCCGCGCAGGTTCCACCACGGCGACCCGGGGTCGGCGGCCAGGCGCGGCAGGGCGGCGTCGATGGCTCGGGTGTTGATCAAGGCCGGGAACCAGGTGTCACCCAGCTCGTCGTGCAGTGCGGCGAAGGCTAGGTCGTAGAGGAACTGGTTGAACAGGGTGGCGCTGGTCGAGTCCAGGGGATAGTCGCCACGCCAGGCGGCCAGTTGCTCCACCAGTTCTTTTTCTTCGTCGCCCTGGGCGATGGTGCGCAAGGTGCCCAGCAACGGCGCCAAGGTGCGCGGGCCATAGTCGGTGGTGGTGTCGAGCTGCAGGGCCTGGGTGTTCTGGGTGTCCCACTGGATGCCGGCGGTGGCCAGATGGCGGTCGAGCTGCCGGCCGCGGTCGGGCAGGTTGTAGTAACCGGGGATCGGCACCACGGCCGGAGGCTGGACGTTGGCCGAGACGATGTAGCCGCTGGTGGGGTTCTCCTGCTGAGGGTTCACGCTGAACGGATAGAAACCGGGTTTGTCGGCCTGGGAGGTGCTGCCATCCAGGATGAACGACGGGTTGACGCCATCGGGGCGGATCGGCAACTGCGCGGCGGCCCACCAGCCGATGTCGCCACGGGCATTGGCCCAGACCAGGTTCAGGCCGGGTGCGTGGATCTTCGCCGCCGCTTCGCGCATCTTGGCCAGCGTGTCGGCCCGGTTGACCTGGTAGAAGCCATCGAGCAGCGGGTTGTCGGTTTCCAGGAAGGCCCACCACATGGCGATCGGCGTGGCCCCGGCGGTATCGCCCAGCACGTTGTTGACGATCGGCCCATGGGGGGAGCGGCGCAGGGTGATGGTGGCCGGATCCTGGCCTTTGACGGCGATGTGCTGTTCGACCTTTTCCAGCGGCTGCCACCTGCCATCGACCTTGACCTGCCCGGCATCGTTCGGGTTGACCTGTTCGGCAATCAGGTCGACGTCGTCGTTCTGGAACATGGTCAGGCTCCAGCCGAAGTCGAGGTTGTGGCCGAGCAGGGCGAAGGGGTTGAGGGCCTGGAAATAGCCATACAGGCTGAAGCCCGGTGCCGACAGTTCGGCCTCGTACCACACCGCTGGCACGGCGAAGCCGATGTGTGGATCACCTGCCAGCAGCGGACGACCGCTGCGGGTGTGGCTGCCGGCCACGGCCCAGGCGTTGCTGCCTTCGAACTGCGGGACGCCGGCCTCGCCCAGGGCCTCGTGGCTCAAGCGTGCCAGTTGTTCCAGGCTGCGCCAGTCGGCGGCTGCCAGAGGCGTGGCCAAGGCACCGTCCGGTTGCCAGTCGAGGTCGAAGATCTTCAGGTACTGGGGCCCGAGCTGGTCGCGGATATAGGTCAGCGCAGGCTCTGTGCGAAAGGCGGCGGCGAAGCTGTAGGCCAGGTAGCCGGCGATGCTCAAGGTGTCCTCGGCGGTGAAAGGCCGCGGGCGGATGCCCAGCAGGTCGAACTCCATGGGACTGGGATGACTGGCCTGCCATTGGTTGACCCCATCCAGGTAGGCCTGCAATGCCTGCCAGGCCGGTGACTGCTTGTCCTGGCGCCGGGCCATGCGTGCAGCCTGCTCGCGGATGCGCAGGCTGCGAAACAGCGTATCGGTAGGCAGCAGGTCGGCGCCCAGCACTTCGGCCAGTTCGCCCCGGGCCAGGCGACGCAGGATCTCCATCTGGAACAACCGCTCCTGGGCGTGCACGTAACCCAGGGCGCGGTACAGGTCGGGCTCGTTCTGCGCCTGCAGATGAGGGACGCCACGGGCGTCGTAGCGCACGCTGACCGGCGCCCGCAGGCCCGCGAGGCTCGCCTCGCCTTCGCGCTGCGGCTGCTTGCTCTGTACGTACCAGTAACCAGCGCCCACGGCAGCGGCGATCACCACCGCCAGCAGGGTCAGGCTGCGCTTCATCGAGACTCCTTGTGCGCTCGGGCAGAAAATGTGGTCCGATCATCGACGGATTCGCGAACTGAGCATAGTCCCCTGGAAGGAGTCTCCATGTCCCTGAGCGAAAAACAGAAAATGCTGACCGGCCAGCTCTACCATGCCGGCTGTCCTGAACTGCAGGCCGAACAGATCGCCAACAAGCACTGGATGCACCGCTACAACAGCAGCGTCGAGTTGCTCAACGAGGCGCGCCATGCGCTGTTGGCCGAGCATTTCGGCCATACCGGCGACGGTGCGGTGATCCGCCCACCGTTCTATTGCGACTACGGCTACAACATCAGTGTGGGTGCCAACACCTTCATGAACTTCAACTGCGTGATCCTTGATGTGGCGCCGGTGCATATCGGCGAGGACTGCCAGATCGGCCCTGCGGTGCAGATCTACACCGCCGATCATCCGCTCGACCCCGAGGTGCGCCGCAGCGGGCTGGAGAGCGGCAGGCCGGTGCGCATCGGCAACAATGTGTGGATCGGAGGCGGGGCGATCATCCTGCCGGGCGTGAATATCGGCGACAACGCCGTGGTGGGCGCCGGTAGCGTGGTCACCCGCGACGTGCCGGCCGGAGCGATCGTGGTGGGCAACCCGGCACGGGTGCGTCAGCCGGCCCAAGGGCAGTAGCAGCCCTGCGCCAGGGTGTTGGAGGCGTTGACCTTGCGGCCCTCGACGAGTGCCTTGAGCACCGGTTCGATGAAGCTGTTGCTGGCATTGCACACCGCGCCTTCGCTGTAGGGGCCGAAGTAGGCCAGGCGGCCGTCGCGGTCCCAGATGGCCACGGCGGGAGAAGCCGGCAGGTGCTCGCTGCCGGGTAGCGTGCCCAAGGGCTCAAGGGCTGCCAGGTTGGCCGGTAGCTGGCCATGGCTGCCGGGTTTTTGCACCACGTGAAAGCGTACGCCCTGGGGCGCGAAGTGTTCGACCAGCTCGCCCAGGTGCTGCTGGTTGCCGACGTTGCACGGGCAGGCCGGGTCCCAGAAGTGCACCATCCGGATCGGCCCTGGGCCTGCCAGCTCGGCGGGCAGCTGCAGCTGGCTGCCCTCGAACAACGTGGTCTGGTCGTCGAACGCGCGCAGATAACGCGCCTGAAAACTGGCGTAGGCCCAATAAAGCAGGGCGGCGCCCAGCAGCAGGGCGAGGGTGGTCAGCAGGGTTTTCCGGGTGGGCATGGTGTGTCCGCAGAGCCTTCGAGCGGCAATGACCCTGCGGGAGCGGTCAAACCCACTCCCACAGGAATACGTGATGCGCCAGCTTGCCACGATGCAGCCCAGAGCTGAATATCACAGGTCAATACTCGCTTCGCTGTGGATTTGCCGATGCCTGCTTCTTTCCATCCCGACCTGCTGCGCGCCAGCCTCTCGTCTTTGGCGGCCCGCCAACCCCTGTCGGCCCAAGGCCAGGACTACCAGCGCTTCTATGGCCTGGACTTGCCGGTGCGCCAGAGCTGGCTGGGTGGCTTCCAGGCGGCGGGGTTCGAGCTGGTCGGGCAGGTGTGGTTGCCCGAGCGGCCTGTGGCGACGCTGTTCCTGCTGCACGGCTACTACGACCACATGGGTCTGTACTGTCATGTGGTCGAATGGGCGTTGAGCCAGGGGCTGGCGGTCATCAGCTGCGATTTGCCGGGGCATGGGCTGTCGAGCGGAGAGCGGGCCAGCATCAACGATTTCGGCGCCTACCAGCAGGTGCTCGACGCCTTGTTCGAGCAGGCCCGGGGGCTCGACCTGCCACGCCCGTGGCACCTGTGTGGGCAAAGCACCGGCGGGGCGATCGTGGTCGATCATCTGTTGCATCGCGGCGAGCAGAGCCCGGCCGATGGCCAGGTGATCCTGCTGGCGCCCTTGGTGCGGCCACGGTCCTGGTACTGGTCGAAACTCAGCTATTGCGTGTTGCGCCACTTCGTCAACGGCATCGAGCGTCGCTTCAGCGAGAACAGCAACGACCCGGCGTTCCTGCCGTTTCTCGAGGCCGACCCGCTGCAACCGCGCCGGTTGCCGACTGCCTGGGTCGGCGCGCTGGTGGCCTGGGTCAAGCGTATCGAGGCGGCGCCGCGCAGCCTGCGGCGGCCCTTGATCGTTCAGGGAGAGGCGGACGGAACTGTGGACTGGCCCCATAACCTCAAGGTGCTCAAGGCCAAGTTCGCCGAGCCGCAGATCCTCATGCTGCCCGAGGCCCGCCACCACCTGGCCAATGAACTGCCGGGCATTCGCCAGCGTTACTTTGCGTTCATCGACCAGCGCCTTGGCTGATCACTGCAGGTCGGCGGCGCTCTGGCCGACTGCCAGGCCCGCGCGCACGGCCTGCAAGGCGGCCTTGTAATAGGCCTGGCCGTCTGTTGATTCTGCGAAGGTGGCGAACTCTTCCAGCTCAGCATCGGACAGGTCGCGGTAGACATACAACAGGGTGTTGTTCAGGTCTTCGCCGATCTGCTGCATCAGGCGCTCGCGCTGGCCATCGAGCAGGCCACGGGCCTGACCTGCGCCGAACAGGCCGGGGATCATGGAGCTCAGGCTGTCGGCGGCCACGCCGGCAATCGCCAGGCTGACCTCGGCACCGGCTTCGCGGGCAGGCAGGGCCTGGGCCAGATGGCCGATGATCAGCATGCGGTTGTCGCTGGCCTGGATCTTGGGCAGGCCCTTGGCATTCTTGGCCAGTTGGTCCTTGCGTGTGGCCAGCAGTTCAGCGGCCACCACCTTGCGCCCCAGCGGCGACTGGAAGAACGCCAGGGCCGGCGAAGGGTTCGGCAGGTTGGCGCGCAGCTGCGCCTGGGCCCGGCGGTCCATGGCCTGGGCCTGGAAGCGCTGGTTGCTGTTGTTGACCAGCGCCTGGTAGACCGCAGGCGGCAGGCTGTTCTTGTAGCGCTGCTGGGCAGCGCTCACGGCATCGGTGAAGTGGGCGCGCTGGTCGGGCCAGCCGGCGACCTTGTACAGCTGATCGAGACTGTCTGCCCAGACAGGCGTGGTGCAGATCATCATCAGCAGCAGGGAAAACAAACGGCGCATTCAGGACTCCTGTCGGCAGGCCGCTATTGTCCTTGGGGCGGTGTGGCTTTGTCGAGACGCCGATGACGGTTGGCGGCCAAGTGGCGCTGTCGGTTTTCACGGCGAGTCGATACTATGCGCCATGCCCATCTCTTCTGAACATCCGATGCTTTCCACACTCGTCGACGACCTGGCCAACCAGGGTTGGAGTCGCCAGCCCTTGTTCCTGCCCGAAGCCTTGACCAGCGCCCTGGCGGCCGAGTGTCGGCAGCGGGCCGCCGAGGGCGAGCTGAGCCCGGCCGGCGTGGGCCGTGGCACCGGACAGGAGGTGCGCGAAGCGATCCGCGGTGACCGCATCCAGTGGCTGGAGCCTGGCCAGTCCGAGGTCTGCGACCGCTATCTGGACGCCATGGACCGCGTGCGTCAGGCCCTGAACCAGGGGTTGTACCTGGGCCTGGAGGATTTCGAATGCCATTTCGCCCTGTATCCGCCGGGCGCTTTCTATCGTCGCCATGTGGACCGTTTTCGCGACGATGATCGGCGAGCGGTCTCGGCGATCCTCTACCTCAATGAAAACTGGCAGCCGCAGGACGGCGGCCAGCTGCGCATGTTCCTCGCCGACGATGTGGCGCTGGACGTGCAGCCGGAGGCCGGCAGCCTGGTGGTGTTCCTTTCCGGCGATATCCCTCATGAAGTCTTGCCGGCCGGACGTGACCGCCTGTCCTTGACCGGTTGGTTCCGCCGACGTGGCAATGAGCCGTTCTGACCTGCCCAAGGTCCTGGTCAGCGCCTGCCTGCTGGGCCAGCCGGTGCGCTACGACGGGCGTGACAGCGGGCATCCGGATGTGCTGCGGCGCTGGCAGGCCGAAGGCCGGGTGATTCCGCTGTGCCCTGAGGTGGCTGGCGGTCTGCCGACACCCCGCCCGCCGGCGGAGATCCCGGGTGGGCAGGGTGGGGCGGTGCTGGATGGCCTGGCCCAGGTGGTGACGGTTGCCGGGGTGGATGTCAGCGAGGCCTTTCTCGCCGGTGCCCGGCAGGCCCTGGCGCTGGTACGCCAGCATGGTGTCCGCGTGGCGGTGCTCAAGGCGGGCAGCCCGTCCTGCGGTAACCGGCTGACCTACGACGGAACGTTCAGCGGCGTGAAGGTGCCCGGGGAAGGGGTGACCACGGCGTTGTTGCGACGCGAAGGGGTGCAGGTGTTCAGCGAGCTGGAGCTGGAAGAGGCCCAGCGGGTGCTGGAAAGCGTTCGCGGGTAAACCCGTTGCCACAGGGTTGCACCAGACTGTGGGAACGGGTTTACCCGCGAAGAAGCTTTCGAGTCACTACTGGTTCGCCGCCTGACCCTTCAGCCACTTCTGCTCCAGTGCAGCCAGTCGGCCATCGTCCTTGATCCGCTGCAGGGCATTGTTCACGGCGCTCTCGAACGCCGGATTGTTCTTCTGGAACGGAATCACCCGTGCCTGGCTGCCATAGGGCTGGCTGACATCCAGTTGCCCTTCCTGCGTGTGCTTGGCATCGAGCTGATCGAGGGCGATATCGAACTTGCCGCTCTGCACGCCTGGCAGTAATTGTTCCTCGGGGGTCTCGATGAATGCCGCGCGCACGTCCAGCTCTTTGGCGATGGCCTGGCCCAGCTCGATTTCAAAGCCGGTCAGGTGTTCGTTTTCCTTGTAGGCGTAGGGCGGAACATCGGATTGCACGGCAATGCGCAGTTCGCCCCGGTCGTTGACTTCGTCTATCAGCTCGGCCTGGGCCAATGGACTGATCAAAAGTGCTAGCAGTACGCCAGTGCTCAAACGCATGAATGCCCCCATTCTTTTTTGGCAGATGAATATGGTTCGCCGCGACTTTCTCTGGTTTGTCACGGTCGAATGCAGGCTATGACCTTGCCTGCGCTCCGATGTTTTAAACAAGAACCAAATTTTTCTGGCCCTGCCTGGCAGGACCTTATCGCGCAATTGAACTATGTTGATCTATCGCTGCTGTTCGTTATTGGACAGTAGTCAATGAAAGTGAAACACAGGAGATGTGAATGAACAGCCTATTTTCGCGTGCTGCCGTTGCTGGCTTGTTGATGGGGATGTCGATGTTCGCCAGCGCCGCGGATGCGCTGAAGAGCCAGGAGCCGCCTCAGGGCGCCAAGGTCTTCATCGTTTCCCCCGCCGACGGTGCGACGGTCGACAAGACGTTCACGGTCAAGTTCGGCATCGAGGGCATGGGGCTCAAGCCTGCCGGTGACCAGACCCCGCATACTGGCCACCACCACCTGCTGGTGGATGTGGACAAGGCACCGGCGGCCGACCAGCCGCTGCCCACCAGCCTGATGCCCGCGAACAACGCGCCACTGCCGGCCGGTCCGCAGGTGCTGCACTTTGGCAAGGCGCAGACCGAAGCCACCATCACCCTGACCCCGGGCAAGCACACCCTGCAACTGATTCTGGGCGACATGTACCACGTGCCATTCAAGCCGAGTGTCGAGTCGCAGAAGATCACGGTGAATGTTGAGTAGGTGCCGCCTCTTTCGCGGGTATTGCACAGCGCCTGAGTGGCCGCACACGCAGACAAAAAAAGGGAGGCCATCAGGGCCTCCCTTTTTCATGCGCAGAAACTCAGAACAGTACGCGAGAGCGGATGGTGCCCTTGACCTGCTGGAGTTTTTCCTGCGCCAGGTCCGAGTACTCGGCATCCACGTCGATTACCACATAACCCACTTTCTCGTCGGTTTGCAGGAACTGGCCGGAGATGTTGATACCGTTTTCGGCGAAGACCTTGTTGATCTCGCTGAGTACGCCCGGGATGTTTTCGTGGATGTGCAGCAGACGGTGCTTGCCTGGGTGTGCCGGTAGGGCAACTTCCGGGAAGTTGACCGACGATACGGAAGTACCGTTGTCGCTGTACTTGACCAGCTTTTCGGCCACTTCCAGGCCGATGTTGGCCTGGGCTTCGGCGGTGGAGCCGCCGATGTGCGGGGTCAGGATCACGTTGTCCAGGCCGCGCAGCGGGCTTTCGAACTGCTCGTCGTTGGAGCGCGGCTCGACCGGGAACACGTCGATGGCGGCGCCGATCAGGTGCTGGTCCTTGATCGCGGCGGCCAGGTGGTCCAGTTCGACCACGGTGCCGCGGGCGGCGTTGATCAGGATCGAGCCCTTCTTCATCGCGCGGATTTCCTTCTCGCCGATCATCCACTGGGTGGATGGCAGCTCAGGCACGTGCAGCGAGACGATGTCGGCCAGGCCCAGCAGCTCGTGCAGGCTGGTCACCTGGGTGGCGTTGCCCAGCGGCAGCTTGGTCAGCGGGTCGTAGAAGTAGACCTGCATCCCCAGGCTTTCGGCCAGGACCGAGAGCTGGGTGCCGATCGAACCGTAGCCGACGATGCCCAGTTTCTTGCCACGGATCTCGAAGGAGTTGGCCGCGCTCTTGATCCAGCCACCACGGTGGCAGGAAGCGTTCTTCTCGGGGATGCCGCGCAGCAGCAGGATGGCTTCGGCCAGTACCAGTTCGGCAACGGAACGGGTGTTGGAGTACGGGGCGTTGAACACGGCGATGCCGCGCTCGCGGGCCGCGCTCAGGTCGACCTGGTTGGTGCCGATGCAGAAGCAGCCGACAGCGACCAGTTTCTTCGCGCAGTCGAAGATCTCTTCGGTCAGCTGGGTGCGGGAGCGAATGCCGATGAAGTGGGCATCAGCGATCTTTTCCTTCAGCTCGGCTTCCGGCAAGGAACCAGTGAGGTACTCGATGTTGGTGTACCCGGCAGCCTTGAGGGTATCGACCGCATTCTGGTGCACACCTTCAAGAAGAAGGAACTTGATCTTGCTCTTGTCGAGAGAAGTCTTGCTCATCTGCGTAAACCTGTATCCCGGAGAAAAAATGGCAGGGGGGTGAAGCGGCGCGGCGTCGGCCTTAGCACGAACGGCGGGAGCGCTATGCTAGCATACGCGACAGAATCTGAGCTTATCCCGACAGGTGAAGAGTGCTCAGGGTGACTATGAATAGTTCGAGGGTTCAGCCGATGACCAATACAGCGGTACTTGATGAGCTGATGACCCTGGTCGACCCGAGCAAGGTCCTGACCGACCCGGCTTCGCTGGAGGCCTACGGCAAGGACTGGACCAAGCACTATCCGCCGGCACCTTCGGCGATCGTCTTCCCCCGGTCGGTCGAGCAGGTCCAGGCCATCGTCGCCTGGGCCAATCGCCACAAGATCGCGCTGGTGCCATCGGGCGGGCGCACCGGCCTTTCCGCCGCGGCGGTCGCCGCCAATGGCGAGGTGGTGGTGGCGTTCGACTACATGAACCGGATTCTCGACTTCAACGCCTTCGACCGCACCGTGGTGTGCCAGCCGGGTGTGGTCACGCGCCAGTTGCAGGCGTTCGCCGAAGAGCACGGCCTTTATTACCCGGTCGATTTCGCTTCCTCCGGCTCCAGCCAGATCGGCGGCAACATCGGCACCAATGCCGGAGGGATCAAGGTCATCCGCTACGGCATGACCCGTAACTGGGTCGCGGGCCTCAAGGTCGTGACCGGCAAGGGCGAGCTGCTGGAGCTGAACAAGGACCTGATCAAGAACGCCACCGGCTATGATCTTCGCCAGTTGTTCATCGGTGCCGAAGGTACCCTGGGCTTCGTGGTCGAGGCGACCATGCGGCTGGACCGTACACCACGCAACCTGACCGCCATGGTCCTGGGGACACCGGACTTCGACTCGATCATGCCGGTGCTGCATGCGTTCCAGGGGCGGCTCGACCTCACCGCCTTCGAGTTCTTCTCCGACAAGGCACTGGCCAAGGTCATGGGCCGTGGCGATGTGCCGCCGCCGTTCGAGACCGACTGCCCGTTCTATGCCCTGCTGGAGTTCGAAGCCAGCAACGAGGACGTGGCCAATGACGCCCTGGCGACCTTCGAGTACTGCGTCGAGCAGGGCTGGGTGCTCGACGGGGTGATGAGCCAGAGCGAGACCCAGCTCAAGAACCTGTGGAAGCTGCGCGAGTACATCTCCGAGACCATCTCCCACTGGACGCCCTACAAGAACGACATTTCCGTCACCGTTTCCAAGGTGCCGGCGTTCCTGCGCGACATCGATGCCATCGTCGGCCAGCATTACCCGGATTTCGAAGTGGTCTGGTACGGCCACATCGGCGACGGCAACCTGCACCTGAACATCCTCAAGCCCGACGACATGGCCAAGGACGCATTCTTCGCCACCTGCGCCAAGGTCAACAAATGGGTGTTCGAGATCGTCCAGCGCTACAACGGCTCGATCTCCGCCGAGCACGGCGTGGGCATGACCAAGCGCGACTACCTGGGCTATAGCCGCTCTCCTGAGGAAATCGCCTGCATGAAGGCGATAAAGGCGGTGTTCGATCCTAACGGCATCATGAATCCGGGTAAGATCTTCGCTCCTGAATAAGCACGCAGTATCCAGAGGAGTCGGCCATGAGTTACCAGCACCAGTACCTAGACGGCACGCGCATCCACTTCCCCCTGGGCAAGGTGGTGTGCATCGGCCGCAACTACGCCGAGCATGCCAAGGAGCTGGACAACCCCATCCCCAGCGAGCCCCTGCTGTTCATCAAGCCTGGCAGTTGCGTGGAGCCCCTGGAAGGCGGCTTCAAGATCCCGACCGAGCGCGGCGCGGTGCACTATGAAGCGGAGATCGCGGTGCTGCTGGGCAAGCCACTGTCGGCCCATCCCGGCGAAGAAGAGGTGCGCGATGCCATCTCCGGCTTCGCCCCGGCCCTGGACCTGACCCTGCGCGACGTGCAGGCCAGGCTCAAGGACAAGGGCCTGCCCTGGGAGCTGGCCAAGAGCTTCGATGGCGCCTGCGTGCTGCCGCCGTTCGTGGTCGCCGACAGCTTCGAGGACCTGACCGATGTCGGTATCCGCCTGTCGATCAACGGCGAAGTGCGCCAGGACGGCAACAGCGCGATGATGCTCAACCCCATCGTGCCGATCATCCAGCACATCGCCGCGCACTTCTCGCTGCAGCCGGGCGATGTGATCCTCACCGGTACGCCGGCTGGCGTCGGCCCGCTGAATGTGGGCGACGAGCTGGTGCTGGAGCTTCCGGGCGCGAGCCGTTTCGAGAGCCGGGTGCTTTGAGCTGCCGACGATGACAGCCATGCGGGCTGTCATCGTATCCAACGCGATATTTGCCGTTTTTTTCACAATCCATCCGGATAATGCCCCGGATACCTCATCAGCCGATGTCATGGAGAACTCGGCAATATCCAGGACGCTCCCCCTATGGCATCTACTTCCAGTGCACCTCTCCCGTCACGCAAGCGCGGTATCTTCCGGCGCTGGCAGGTGTGGGTGGGGCTGGTCGCGGTACTGGGCTATATCCTGTCGGTGATCATGCACTGGGACGATCGCGCCGTGCTGTGGGTCAAGGAGCGGTTCGAGAGCAAGGTCGAACGTGGCGAAAGCGTCTGGCTGCCAGACTATGTGGCGGACATCGACGCGAAGGTCCTGCCGGGCATGTCGGATGACGAGCCGTCCGACCTGGCCTTCAACCCGTTCACCCGCACCCTGTTCGCGGTGATGGGCAACAATCCCTTCCTGGTCGAGTTGAGCCTCGATGGCGATGTGCTGCGCAAGATTCCTCTGGTGGGCTGGGCCAACCCGGAAGGCGTCGCGGTCATGGCCAACGGTCAGGTGGCAATCGTCGACGAGCGCAAACATGACATGACGCTGGTGAGCGTGGATGCCAGCACCGCCAGCCTGAACTACGCCGAACATGAGCATTACGACCTGGGTCAGTCGGAGAACAGCAATAAAGGGTTCGAGGCGATTGCCTGGGATCCGAAGCGCCAACGCCTGCTGTTGGGCGAAGAGCGGCCACCGAAGCTGTATGCCTGGAGCACCGACGGACAAGGCCCGCTGAAGGGGGAGAAACAGGCACAGCCCAGCGATGAGTTCGACATCCGCAATCTGTCGGCCCTGTGGGTGGACAGCCGCACCGGCCACCTGCTGGCCTTGTCGGCCGACTCCAACTTGCTGTTGGAGCTCGACGAGAAGGGCGAGCAAGTCAGCTTCATGAGCCTGCTGGGTGGTTTCAATGGCTTGAAACATACCATTCCGCGTGCCGAAGGCGTGGCGACGGATGATCAGGGCAACCTGTACATGGTGAGTGAGCCTGACCTGTTCTATCGGTTCCGAAAGAACTGACGGCATCGAGCTGCCGCTGGATGGCCGCATCCTGCGCCGTGTTTGGAGGCCGGCAGGCCGTTGAGCACTTTGTCGCGGGACAAGCCCGCTCCTACAGGATGAGCGCAACCCCTGTAGGAGCGGGATGGGCGTTTACTCGGCCTTCAGGGCCTTGACGCCTTCAGTGGTGCCGAGCAGCAGCAGGTCTGCCGGACGCGCGGCGAACAGGCCGTTGGTGACCACGCCCACGATGGCGTTGATGTGCGCCTCCAGCTCCACCGGGTTGGTGATCTGCAGGTTGTGCACGTCGAGAATGACGTTGCCGTTGTCGGTGACCACGCCTTCGCGGTACACCGGGTCGCCGCCGAGCTTGACCAGCTGGCGTGCCACGTGGCTGCGGGCCATCGGAATCACCTCGACCGGCAGCGGGAAGGCGCCCAGCACTGGCACCAGCTTGCTGGCGTCGGCGATGCAGATGAAGGTCTTGGCCACCGCCGCGACGATCTTCTCGCGGGTCAGGGCCGCGCCGCCGCCCTTGATCAGGTTCAGGTGCGCGTCGCTTTCGTCGGCGCCGTCCACGTAGAACTCCAGTTCGCTGACGCCGTTGAGCTCGTACACCGGGATGCCATGGGACTTCAGGCGTTCGGCGGTGGCTTCGGAGCTGGCGACGGCGCCGTCGAAGGCAGTCTTGTGCTTGGCCAGGGCATCGATGAAGAAGTTGGCGGTCGAGCCGGTGCCGACACCGACGACGCTCTTCTCATCCAGCTTGGGCACAATGAAGTCGACAGCGGCCTGGGCGACGGCCTGTTTGAGTTGGTCCTGGGTCATGCGGGCTCCGAAAGGGGCGGGATTTCAAAGCTGGACATTATAGACGCAAGTGCCGGCAAAACCTCGGTTTCGCTGTGGTCGCCCGACGTGGCGCTGCGGTAGACTCCCAGGCCTTGTCCCGCGGCCAGTGATGCTTTCCCGATGCTCGAACAGTACGTCAAGAAGATCCTCACCTCGCGCGTCTACGACGTCGCGGTAGAAACCCCGCTGCAGAGCGCCGGCCAGTTGAGCAAGCGACTGGGCAACCAGATCCTGCTCAAGCGCGAGGACCTGCAACCGGTGTTCTCCTTCAAGATCCGCGGGGCGTACAACAAGCTGGCCCAGCTGACCCCGGAGGAGCTGGCCCGCGGCGTGGTCACCGCTTCGGCCGGCAATCATGCCCAAGGTGTGGCCCTGGCGGCGCGCGAGCTGGGCATCAAGGCGACCATCGTGATGCCCAAGACCACCCCGGAGATCAAGGTCGAAGGCGTGCGTTCCCGCGGTGGCAAGGTGGTGCTGCATGGCGACTCCTTCCCCGAGGCACTGGCCTACTCGCTCAAGCTGGTGGACGAGAAGGGCTTCGTCTACATCCACCCTTACGACGACCCGCACACCATCGCCGGGCAGGGCACGGTGGCCATGGAAATCCTGCGCCAGCACCCTGGCCGCCTGGACGCGATCTTCGTACCGGTCGGTGGCGGTGGCCTGATCGCCGGCATCGCCGCCTACGTGAAGTACCTGCGCCCCGAGATCAAGGTGATCGGCGTCGAGCCGGACGACTCCAACTGCCTGCAGGCCGCCATGGCCGCGGGTGAGCGCGTGGTGTTGCCGCAGGTCGGGTTGTTCGCCGACGGCGTGGCGGTGGCGCAGATCGGCCAGCACACCTTCGACATCTGCCGACACCATGTGGACGAGGTGGTGACGGTCAGCACGGATGAAATCTGTGCGGCAATCAAGGACATCTACGACGATACCCGCTCGATCACCGAACCTGCCGGCGCATTGGGCGTGGCGGGCATCAAGAAGTACGTCGAACTGTATGGCGTGACCGGCCAGACCCTGGTGGCCATCGACTCGGGTGCCAACGTCAACTTCGACCGCCTGCGCCACGTGGCCGAGCGCGCCGAACTGGGCGAAAAGCGCGAGGCGATCATCGCCGTGACCATCCCGGAGCGTCCGGGCAGCTTCAAGGCCTTCTGCGAGGCCATCGGCAAGCGTCAGATCACCGAATTCAACTACCGCTATCACGCCGACAAGGAAGCGCACATTTTCGTCGGCGTGCAGACCCATCCGGAAACCGACCCGCGGGCGGTACTGGTTCAGCAGCTGACCGAGCAGGGCTTCCCGGTCACTGACCTGACCGACAACGAGCTGGCCAAGCTGCATATCCGCCACATGGTCGGCGGCCACTCGGCAGGTGCCAGCGACGAGATGGTGCTGCGTTTCGAGTTCCCGGAGCGTCCGGGGGCGCTGTTCAACTTCCTCAACAAGCTGGGCGGGCGCTGGAACATCTCCATGTTCCACTACCGCAACCACGGCGCGGCCGACGGCCGTGTGGTCGCGGGGCTGCAGGTGCCTGACGACGAGCGCCACCTGGTACCGGCGGCGCTGGCCAAGATCGGCTATCCGTATTGGGACGAGACGGACAACCCGGCGTACAAGCTGTTCCTGGGCTGAGCGACTAAGCTTGGCCTAACGCTCAAGGACGTGAAGACATGGAATACCTGACCACCCTCAAGGCCCTGCACATCGGTGCCACAGTGTTGTTGCTGCTTGGCGCGCTTGGCCTGGCGATCTGGACCGTCATCGCCCGCCGCCGCGGCGATGCCGAGGCCTATGGCAAGTTGCTGCGCCGGCCGTTGGTGTTCGTCTGGCTGTTGATGGGGCTGTGCCTGGTGAGCATGCCGTTCACCGGTTGGTGGCTGGTGCACCTGATCGGCTGGCCCCTGGGGCAGATGTGGCTGCTGGCCTCCAGTGTCATCTACACCGTGGGCGCGTTCAGTGCCTGGTGGCTGCTGGTGCGCCTGAACCGGCTGCGCAAGGCCGAACCCACCGGGCTGCGTTTCACCCTGGCGCTGGCGCTGATCAGCGGCGTTTGCCTCATCTCCATCGCCGGGCTGATGGGCGCCAAGCCGATCTGACATTCAGGGGCTCATTGATGTGGAGGGCCCTGTGGGTTAACCCGCGAACACCGGCGCAGCCGGTGCCATGCACCGCGTTGCCTGCTTCGCGGGTGAACCCGCTCCCACAAGGTCCGCGTCCCGTCACCAACCCTTCACGAAACCCCGGTATACCGGTACCAGGCCCTTGAGGGCGTTCACGTGCATGGGCCCCGGAGCTACCCCGCAGAACACAGAGTTTTCACCTCGCCGCACATAAGCTTGGCGGGCGCGTTGCTGCGCTCGTAAGCTTTGTGGAACAATGCGTTGACATGCGTTTGCGAGGTTGCTGCCGTGATCGACCCGGATGGTTTTCGCCCCAATGTCGGGATCATTCTCACGAATGATGCCGGGCAGGTGCTATGGGCTCGCCGGATCAACCAGGATGCCTGGCAGTTCCCCCAGGGTGGCATCAACCCTGACGAGACGCCGGAAGACGCCCTGTACCGCGAGCTGAACGAAGAAGTAGGCCTGGAGCGCGAGGATGTGGAAATTCTTGCCTGCACCCGTGGCTGGTTGCGTTATCGTTTACCCCAGCGCCTGGTGCGTACCCATAGCCAGCCCCTGTGTATTGGCCAGAAACAGAAGTGGTTCCTGCTGCGCCTGGTGTCCAATGAGCAACGGGTACGCATGGACCTGACCGGCAAGCCGGAATTCGACGGCTGGCGTTGGGTCAGCTACTGGTATCCCTTGGGCCAGGTGGTGACATTCAAGCGCGAGGTATACCGCCGCGCCCTGAAAGAGCTAGCCCCGCGCCTGCTGACGCGCGACTGACGACGGAGTCCGACCCCGAGCCATGCTCAATACGCTGCGCAAGATCGTCCAGGAAGTGAACTCCGCCAAAGATCTCAAGACGGCGTTGGGGATCATTGTCTTGCGCGTCAAGGAAGCCATGGGCAGCCAGGTCTGCTCGGTCTACCTGCTCGACCCGGACACCAACCGTTTCGTGCTCATGGCCACCGAAGGCCTGAACAAGCGTTCCATCGGCAAGGTCAGCATGGCCCCCAACGAAGGCCTGGTCGGCCTGGTCGGTACCCGGGAAGAGCCGCTGAACCTCGAAGACGCCGCCGCCCACCCCCGTTACCGCTACTTCGCCGAGACCGGCGAGGAACGCTTTGCCTCCTTCCTCGGAGCACCGATCATCCACCACCGCCGCGTGGTCGGGGTGCTGGTCATCCAGCAGAAGGAGCGTCGCCAGTTCGACGAAGGTGAAGAAGCCTTCCTGGTCACCATGAGTGCCCAGCTTGCCGGCGTTATCGCCCACGCCGAGGCCACCGGGTCCATCCGTGGCCTGGGGCGCCAGGGCAAGGGCATCCAGGAGGCGCGCTTCGTCGGCGTGCCGGGCTCGCCGGGCGCTGCCGTCGGTCGGGCCGTGGTCATGCTGCCGCCGGCCGACCTGGAAGTGGTCCCGGACAAGACCGTCGATGACATCGACACTGAACTCAAGCTCTTCAACAACGCCCTGGAAGGCGTGCGCGCCGACATGCGCAAGCTGTCGGCCAAGCTTGCCACCCAGCTGCGCCCGGAAGAGCGCGCCCTGTTCGACGTCTACCTCATGATGCTCGAGGACGCGGCCCTCGGTGGCGAGGTGATCGAGGTGATCAAGACCGGCCAATGGGCCCAGGGCGCCCTGCGCCAGGTAGTGGGCGAACACGTCAGCCGCTTCGAGCTGATGGATGACGACTACCTGCGTGAGCGCGCCTCGGACGTCAAGGACCTGGGCCGCCGCCTGCTGGCGTACCTGCAAGAGGCCCGCTCGCAGTCGCTGGTGTACCCGGACAACACCATCCTGGTCAGCGAAGAGCTGACCCCGGCGATGCTTGGCGAGGTGCCCGAAGGCAAGCTGGTCGGCCTGGTGTCGGTGCTGGGTTCGGGCAACTCCCATGTGGCGATCCTGGCCCGGGCCATGGGCATCCCGACGGTCATGGGCCTGGTCGACCTGCCGTATTCGAAGGTCGACGGCATCGAGATGATCGTCGATGGCTACAAAGGCGAGGTGTTCACCAACCCGGGAGAAGTGCTGCGCAAGCAGTACAGCGACGTGGTCGAGGAGGAGCGCCAGCTGGCCCAGGGCCTGGACGCCCTGCGCGAACTGCCGTGCGTCACCCCGGATGGCCACCGCATGCCGCTGTGGGTCAACACCGGCCTGCTCGCCGATGTCGCCCGTGCCCAGCAGCGCGGCGCCGAAGGTGTCGGCCTGTACCGCACCGAAGTCCCTTTCATGATCAACCAGCGCTTCCCCAGCGAGAAGGAACAGCTGGCGATCTACCGCGAGCAGCTGCAGGCCTTCCATCCGCTGCCGGTGACCATGCGCAGCCTCGATATCGGCGGGGACAAGGCGCTGTCCTACTTCCCGATCAAGGAAGAAAACCCGTTCCTGGGCTGGCGTGGCATCCGCGTGACCCTCGACCACCCGGAAATCTTCCTGGTGCAGACCCGCGCCATGCTCAAGGCCAGCGAGGGCCTGAACAACCTGCGCATCCTGCTGCCGATGATCTCCGGCATCCATGAGCTGGAAGAGGCGCTGCACCTGATCCACCGCGCCTGGGGCGAGGTGCGCGACGAAGGCACCGACGTGCCGATGCCGCCGGTCGGGGTGATGATCGAGATTCCTGCCGCGGTGTACCAGACCCGTGAGCTGGCGCGGCAGGTGGACTTCCTGTCGGTCGGTTCCAACGACCTGACCCAGTACCTCTTGGCCGTCGACCGAAACAACCCGCGCGTCGCCGACCTTTACGACTATCTGCACCCGGCGGTGCTGCAGGCCTTGCAGACCGTGGTCAGTGTTGCCCATGAAGAAGGCAAGCCGGTAAGCATCTGCGGCGAGATGGCCGGTGACCCGGCCGCCGCCGTGCTGTTGATGGCCATGGGTTTCGACAGCCTGTCGATGAACGCCACCAACCTGCCGAAGGTGAAGTGGATGCTGCGCCAGATCAACATGAGCAAGGCCAAGGAATTGCTGGTCGATGCGTTGAGTCACGACAACCCGCAGGTTATCCACAGCTCGTTGCAGCTGGCCCTGAAGAACCTGGGGCTGGCGCGGATGATCGGGCCTGGGGCGAACAAGACCTTGTGAGATTTTGGGGCTGCTGCGCAGCCCTTTCGCGACACAAGGCCGCTCCTACAGGGGAATGCATGATTCCTGTAGGAGCGGCCTTGTGTCGCGAAAGGGCCGCACAGCGGCCCCCTAGTCTGTTATTTCCACTTCCCCCAAGTGCCCGCCAAAGGGCCCGAAACTGCGCTCGACCATCCGCCGCCGCCCGTGCTCATCGACAATCAGCACCGTACTGGCCCGCGTCCCGTAGTTCTGGCTGGCGATGAACACGCTCGACAGCAGTTTTTCGGTCGCCAGTCCAACACCTGTTTCGGGTAGATCGCCTTCAAGCGCCGGCTCGCCATCGGCCAGCAACTCCAGCAAGCGCTGAGGGTCTGGCGCATCGAGCATGCCCTGCAGCCCGGTGCGCGCCTTGACCAGCTTGGGCCACGGTGTATCCAGGCCGGCATTGGACAACCCGTACACCCCAGGCTCCAGCAGGCGCGGTGAGGACTGACGGGCATGCAGGTAACCCAGCTGCCCAGCATCGCCTACCAGCAGATTGAAGCCCGAGTACTGGCTGCTGCGACTGGCCACCTGATCTAGGTAAGCCTCCACGTTCAGGTCTCCGCGCAGGTACGCCGCCACCAGCTCGCCGCGCGAACGTGGCCCGAGTGGCTGCTGCGGATCACGGATGTTGGTCAGTGCCGCGAAGCGCCCCCGGGGGCCGATGCCCAGCCAGGTGCCGCCCGCCTCCAGGTCGCGACCGGCATGCACGCCAGGGGCGTCCTCCCAGGCGGCCAGGGCCTGGGTCGGACGGGCATAGAACTCGTCACGGTTGGCCGCGACGATCAGCGGCAGGGCATGCCCCGGCCGCCAGGCGAATACGATCAGGCACATGGCAGGGCCTCGGTTGTTTTGGCCACTCTACCCACTGTGCCCATGTCTATCCATCACCTTACAGAGAGTTCACTAGAGCCTCGGGGCTGGCTTCCGCTACCATGGCGGATTGTTTCCATGGGGGCGACGAATGGAATTCGTACTCTATCTGCTGTTGGGGGCCTGTGCCGGCGTGCTGGCCGGGCTGTTTGGCGTGGGCGGTGGGATCATCATCGTGCCGGTGCTGGTGTTCAGCTTCACCCTGCAGGGCTTCGACCCGACGGTGCTGACCCACCTGGCGGTCGGCACCTCGCTGGCGACCATCGTCTTCACCTCGATCAATGCCGTGCTCGAGCACCAGCGCAAGGGCGCGGTGCAGTGGCCGATCTTCGCCTGGATGACCCTGGGCATCCTGCTTGGCGCGCTGGTCGGGGCCAAGACTGCCTCGCTGATCCAGGGCCCGATGCTGCAGAAGATCATCGGCGTGTTCGCCCTGGTGATCGCCGCGCAGATGGCCCTGGACCTCAAACCCAAGGCCAGCCGCGGCATCCCTGGCAAGCCGGGCCTGACCGCCGCCGGCGGCGTGATCGGCTGGGCTTCGGCGATCTTCGGTATCGGCGGCGGCTCGCTGACCGTGCCGTTCCTGACCTGGCGCAGCCTGCCGATGCAGCAGGCGGTGGCGACGTCTTCGGCCTGTGGCCTGCCGATCGCGGTGGCCAGTGCCCTGAGCTTCATGTGGCTGGGCTGGCATGAAGAGCACCTGCCGGCGCACAGTGTCGGTTACGTCTATCTCCCTGCGCTGGTGGGCATTGCCGTCACCAGCATGTTCTTCGCCCGTTTCGGTGCACGCCTGGCGCACAGGCTGTCGCCGCGCTTGCTCAAGCGTCTGTTCGCTGCGCTGCTGTTCTGCGTCGGCCTGAGCTTTTTGATTTGACCCGAGAGGAATGACAATGCTGCCTTACCCGCAGATCGACCCCGTGGCCGTGGCCATCGGGCCGCTGAAAATCCATTGGTACGGCCTGATGTACCTGATCGGCATCGGCGGTGCCTGGCTGTTGGCTTCGCGCCGGTTGAACCGCTTCGACCCCACCTGGACCCGCGAGAAACTCTCCGACCTGGTGTTCTGGCTGTCCATGGGGGTGATCGTCGGCGGGCGTCTGGGCTATGTGCTGTTCTACGACTTGCACCAGTACCTGGCCAACCCGACGCTGATCTTCGAGGTCTGGAAGGGCGGCATGTCGTTCCATGGCGGCTTCATCGGCGTGATGCTGGCGGCGCTGTGGTTCGGCAAGCGCAACAACAAGTCGTTCTTCGAGCTGATGGACTTCGTCGCACCGCTGGTGCCGATCGGCCTGGGTGCCGGGCGTATCGGCAACTTCATCAACGCCGAGCTGTGGGGCAAGGCCACCGACCTGCCCTGGGCGATGGTCTTCCCGCCGTTCAGCGACCCGGCCCAGCTGCCGCGTCACCCGTCGCAGCTGTACCAGTTCGCCCTCGAAGGTGTGGCATTATTCGTCATCCTTTGGCTGTACTCGCGCAAGCCGCGTCCGACCATGGCCGTTTCCGGCATGTTCGCGCTGTTCTATGGCATTTTCCGCTTCATCGTGGAATTCGTGCGGGTACCCGACGCCCAGCTGGGCTACATCGCCTTCGGCTGGCTGACCATGGGTCAGTTGCTCTGCGTGCCGATGATCGTCGGCGGCATCTTCCTGATCTGGTGGGCCTACAACCGCAAACCGACGGCCAAGGCCACCGTTTGACTCTCACGGCAGGGGTGATCCCCCTGCCGTTCTTGCTACAGGTAAGCCATGAAACAGTATCTAGACCTGGTCCGTGACGTCATCGAGAACGGTACGTTGCAGGAAAACCGCACCGGTATCCGCACCATCAGCCTGCCAGGCGCCATGCTGCGTTTCGACCTGCAGAAAGGCTTCCCGGCCATCACCACGCGCAAGCTGGCGTTCAAGTCGGCGATCGGCGAGATGGTGGGCTTCTTGCGTGGCGTGAGGAACGCCGGGCAGTTCCGCGAGCTGGGCTGCAAGGTCTGGGACCAGAACGCCAACGAGAACGCCCAGTGGCTGGCCAACCCGTTCCGCCAGGGCCATGACGACCTGGGCGAGATCTACGGCGTGCAGTGGCGCCAGTGGCCGGGCTACAAGCGCGTGCCGCTGGCCAACCCGGCGGCCATCGAAATGGCCGAGAAGCAGGGCTTTCGCAAGATCGCCCAGGATGAAGAAGACGGCCAGGCGTTCGTCATCCTCTACAAGGCCATCGACCAGGTGCGCCAGTGCCTGGACACCATCGCCAACGACCCGGGCAGCCGCCGCATCCTGTTCCACGGCTGGAACTGCGCCCAGCTCGACGAGATGGCCCTGCCGCCGTGCCACCTGCTGTACCAGTTCCACCCCAATGCCGAGACCAGGGAAATCTCCCTGACGCTCTACATCCGCTCCAACGACCTGGGCCTGGGCACACCGTTCAACCTCACCGAAGGCGCGGCGCTGCTGTCGTTGTTCGGCCGCCTGACCGGCTATACCCCGCGCTGGTTCACCTACTTCATCGGCGATGCCCATGTGTATGAAAACCATCTGGACATGCTGAACGAGCAGATGAAGCGCGAACCGCTGGCTGCGCCGAAGCTGGTGATCAGCGACCGGGTGCCGGAATTCGCCAAGACCGGCAAGTACGAGCCAGAGTGGCTGGAGAAGATCGAACCGAGCGACTTCTCGCTGGAAGGGTACGAGCACCATGCGCCGATGACGGCGCCGATGGCGGTCTGATCCAAATACTGCAGGGGTCGTTTCGCGGGCAAGCCCGCTCCCACAGGGGGGGCGCTGAACCCAGTGGGAGCGGGCTTGCCCGCGAATGCATTTGAACGTCTGGCTCAATGCCCGTGGCTGCGCCCTACATGGGAATGCTCGGCGTCGGGCACCGTCACCGCGCCATTGGTCTCCAACCGCTGCAAGATCGCGCACTCCGCGCCCTTCGCATTACAGCGCTGGCGCAACTCCACCAGTTGCGCCTGTAACGCCATCAACCCGTCGATCCGCGCCTGGACATGTTCGATATGCTCGTCGATCAGCGCATTGACGCTGCCGCACGAGCCGTCCGGGCTGTCGCGTAGGCGCAGCAGGCTACGGATTTCGTCCAGGGTCATGTCCAGGGTGCGGCAGTTGCGGATGAAGGTCAGGCGTTCCACATGGGCCTGGGTGTAGAGCCGGTAGTTGCCTTCGGTGCGTGCCGGCTCCGGCAGCAGTTGCTCGCGCTCGTAGTAGCGGATGGTTTCCACGGCACACTCGGTGGCCTTGGCCAGTTCTCCGATCTTCATGGCAATCTCCAGGGAAAGGCTTGACCCTATAGTGGCTACAGGGTGTTCACTTGGCAACAACCCACTCTGCGATGCCTGCAGAGGCCAGTGCTCACGTTAAGGATGATTCCATGAACCAGCCTGTCAGCCCCGAACACAAGCATGATCACGCCCATGACCATGATCACGATCATGGCGACAAGGGCCATGACCACGGCTCCCACGCTCACCGCTGCTGTGGCGCCGGTGCCGCGCCTGCCCTGGTGCAGCTGAGCGAGAAGGCCAGTAGCCAGGCCCGTCTGAGCCGTTTCCGTATCGAGGCCATGGACTGCCCCACCGAGCAGAGCCTGATCCAGGACAAGCTCGGCAAGCTGGCCGGTATCGAGCAACTGGAGTTCAACCTGATCAACCGTGTGCTCGGCGTGCGTCATACGCTGGACGGCACCGCCGAGATCGAGCGGGCCATCGACAGCCTGGGCATGAAAGCCGAGCCTCTGGTCGACGAGGACGACGGCGCCGCCGTTGCGCCGCAAACCCACAAGACCCGCTGGTGGCCGCTGGCGTTGTCCGGTGTGGCGGCGATCGCCGCCGAGCTCGTGCACTTCTCCGGCAAGGCGCCTGAGTGGGTGGTGGCCGCGCTGGCGCTGGCCGCCATCCTCGGCTGTGGCCTGGGCACCTACAAGAAGGGCTGGATCGCCCTGAAAAACCGCAACCTCAACATCAACGCGCTGATGAGCATCGCAGTGACCGGCGCCGTGCTGATCGGCCAGTGGCCGGAAGCGGCCATGGTGATGGTGCTGTTCACTGTGGCCGAATTGATCGAGGCGCGCTCGCTGGACCGCGCGCGCAACGCCATCGGCGGGCTGATGCAGCTGAGCCCGGACATGGCCACGGTGCAGCAGGCCGATGGCCAGTGGCGTGAGGTGGAGGTGCGTGAGGTGGCCATCGGCGCCTTGGTGCGGGTGCGCCCCGGTGAGCGCATCGGCCTGGACGGCGAGGTGGCCAGCGGGCAGTCGAGCGTCGATCAGGCTCCGATCACCGGCGAAAGCCTGCCGGTCGAGAAGGCCGTCGGCGACAAACTGTTCGCCGGCACCATCAACCAGGCCGGTGCCTTGGAATACCGCGTCACCGCTGCGGCAGGCCAGTCGACCCTGGCGCGCATCATCAAGGCCGTCGAAGAGGCCCAGGGCGCCCGTGCGCCGACCCAGCGCTTCGTCGACCAGTTCTCGCGTGTCTACACCCCGGCGGTGTTCGCCATGGCCCTGGCGGTGGCGATCATCCCGCCGCTGTTCATGGCGGGCGTCTGGTTCGACTGGGTCTACCGCGCCCTGGTGTTGCTGGTGGTGGCCTGCCCGTGCGCCCTGGTGATCTCCACCCCGGTGACCATCGTCAGCGGCCTGGCGGCGGCGGCGCGCAAGGGCATCCTGATCAAGGGCGGCGTGTACCTCGAAGGCGGGCGCAAGCTGGACTTCCTGGCCCTGGACAAGACCGGCACCATCACCCATGGCAAACCGGTGCAGACCGACAGCAAGGTGCTCGACCCGCTGTTCGAAGGTCGCGCCCAGGCGTTGGCGGCAAGCCTTGCGGCGCGCTCCGACCACCCGGTGTCGGGCGCCATCGCCCAGCATGCCAAGATGCAGGGCCTGGAACTGAGCGAGGTGGGCCAGTTCACCGCCCTGGCCGGTCGCGGCGTGCGGGGTGAGGTCGATGGCACCCTGTACCACCTGGGCAACCACCGCCTGGTCGAGGAACTTGGCCTGTGCTCACCGGCGCTTGAAGCCGAGCTGGGCCTGCTCGAGCGCCAGGGCAAGACCGTGGTGCTGCTGCTCGACGGCTCCGGCCCGCTGGCGCTGTTCGCCGTGGCGGACACGGTCAAGGACAGCAGCCGCCAGGCCATCGCCGAGTTGCATGCGCTGGGTATCAAGACTGTCATGCTGACCGGCGACAATCCTCACACCGCCCAGGCCATCGCCGCCCAGGTGGGCATCGACCGTGCCGAGGGCAACCTGTTGCCGGCGGACAAGCTCGGCAGCATCGAGGCGCTGTATGGCCAAGGGCATCGTGTCGGCATGGTCGGTGACGGCATCAACGACGCACCGGCGCTGGCCCGCGCCGAGATCGGTTTCGCCATGGCGGCGGCCGGTACCGACACGGCCATCGAGACGGCCGACGTGGCGCTGATGGACGACGACTTGCGCAAAATCCCCGCCTTCGTCAGGCTGTCGCGCCAAAGTGCGGCGATCCTGACGCAGAACATCGTTCTGGCGCTGGGGATCAAAGCGATTTTCCTGGCGATCACCTTTGCGGGCATGGCGACCATGTGGATGGCGGTGTTCGCCGACATGGGCGTGAGCCTGCTGGTGGTGTTCAATGGCTTGCGCCTGCTGCGCAAATAGAGGTAACCCGATGCTGAGCGCCGAGCTCAAAGCCTTCTACATGGTGGCCCGTCTGGGCAGCATCACCTTGGCCGCGAAGAAGCTCGGGCTCAGCCAGCCCACGGTGACCACGCAGATCCGCAACCTGGAGAGCCAGTACACGGTGGAGCTGTTCTACCGGGGCGGGCGGCGCCTGGTGCTGAGCGAGGAGGGTGCGCGGCTGTTGCCGATGGTCAAGGCCTTGCTGCAGCAGGAGGCCGACATCGAGTTCGAGCTGCGCAACAGCGGCCAGGCCCAGGGCGGCCTGCGCATTGCCGCCACCGCGCCCTATTACATTCTCGACCTGGTGAAGATCTTCCGTGAGCGCCTGCCCCAGGTGGAGGTGACCGTGGAAATCGGCAACTCCCAGCAGGTGCTGGAGATGCTCGAGGACTACCGGGTGGACATCGCCGCCTCGTCCCAACTGGTGGAGGACAACCGCCTGGTGCGGCGTGTGCTGGGCAGCGATCCGCTGGTGGTGGCGGTGCACCGCAATCATCCCCTGGCTCACCGGCAGTCGGTGTCCATCGAGGCGCTGGCCGGGCATTGCCTGTTGATGCGCGAACAAGGCTCGACCACCCGCAAGCTCACCGAGTGCATGCTCAAGGAGGCCGGGGTCAATGGCGGGACGCTGCTGGAGATCGGCAGTCGCGAGTCGATCCGCGAGGCGGTGCTGCGCAACATCGGCATCAGCATCATTGCCCGTCATGAAGTGCCGCATAACCCGGAACTTCGGGTGCTGACGCTGGAGAACGCACCGGTGATGCACGAGTACCTGTACTGCCTCAAGGAGCGGCGCCAGGCCAGATTGCCGGCAGCCTTCCTCGGTGTGGCGCAAGAGGTGGCGGGGTCGCAATTCTAGACCGGTGTTGGCTTTTTCGCGGGTAAACCCGCGAAAGGGCCGTTGGGCCCACTACAAAAATCCGTGAATGCCACTATCGGCAACTTTTGCTTCCCAGCCACATAACCTTCGCATTGAGTTCCTAGCATGGCCCCCATCTCTTCGATGAGGCCCTGTCATGAACAACGCCATCACCACCCCGGGCGCACAAATGAAAGTGCGCGGTATCCACAAGCGTTTCGGCGCTTTCACGGCACTGAACGATGTTTCCCTGGACATCGCCGCCGGCGAGCTGGTCTGCCTGCTGGGCCCGTCGGGCTGCGGCAAGACCACCCTGCTGCGCTGCATCGCCGGCCTGGAGCGCCAGGACCGTGGAGAGTTGTACATCGGCGAGCGCGACATCTCCCACTTGCCACCCCAGGCCCGTGACTACGGCATCCTGTTCCAGTCCTACGCGTTGTTCCCCAACCTCACCGTCGAAGCCAACATCGCCTATGGCCTGACCGGCAGCAGCCGCGAGCAGGCCCGCCACCGCGTGGCCGAGATGCTCGAACTGGTCGGCCTCTCGGGCAGCGAGAGGAAATACCCCGGCCAGTTGTCCGGTGGCCAGCAGCAACGCGTGGCCCTGGCCCGCGCGCTGGCACCGTCGCCTTCGCTGCTGCTGCTCGACGAGCCCATGTCGGCCCTCGACGCCCGGGTTCGCGAACACCTGTGCACCGAGCTGCGCCAACTGCAACGCCAGCTGGGCATCACCACCCTGATGGTGACCCACAACCAGGACGAGGCCATGCTGATGGCCGACCGCATCGCCGTGATGAACAACGGCCAGGTCGAGCAGTACGCCACCCCGCAGGAAATCTACGACCAGCCCGCCACGCCGTTCGTGGCCGAATTCGTCGGCCAGGGCAACTGGCTGCCGTTCCAGCGCAGCGGCGACAGCCATGCCCAGGTGGGCGGCATGAACATGCGCCTGGCCCCCGGGGCGGTGCACAGCAACAGCGGCCGACTGTTCTGTCGCCCTGAGGCGATCACCGTCAACCCGGTGGTGCACGAGGAAAACCTGTTCCCGGCCATGGTCCAGGAGATCACCTTCCTGGGTAACCGCTGCCGCATGAGCTTCGAGCTCAAGGCCCTGCCTGGCCATTCGCTGCTGGCGGAGCTGGCGCCGGAAGCCATGCCGCGCCTGGGCTCCCAGGACATCTGGGTGGCCCTGCCGCCGCGCAGCCTGCAGGTCTTTGCCTGAGATGGCCGCGCCAATGTCCGTCGCGATCCCCCAGGCCGCGCCACGCAGTGGCGTCGCCCTGGGCGATCGACTCTTCGTCGTCGGCGGCAAGAGCCTGCTGCTGGCCTTGCTCATCCTCGCGGTGCTGATGCCGCTGCTGGCGATCTTCTGGCGTGGCTTCAGTAGTGACGCTGGCCAGGGCGGTGGCCTGGTCGCCGCCCGTGAGCTGTTCTCCAGCGAGAACTTCCACTGGTTGCTGGGCAACAGCCTCAAGGTGGCCTTCAGCGTCGCGGCCATCGTCGTGCCGTTGGCGTACCTGTTCGCCTATGCCCTGCAACGCACCCTGATCCCGGCCAAGGGCCTGTGGCGGGGCATCTCCCTGCTGCCGCTGCTGGCGCCGTCGATGCTGCCGGCCATCGCGCTGGTCTACCTGTTCGGCAACCAGGGCCTGCTGCGCGGGCTTTTGACCGACAACGTCTATGGTTTCTGGGGCATCGTCCTCGGCGAGGCCATCTACACCTTCCCCCATGCCCTGATGATCCTGCTCTCGGCCCTGTCGTTGGCGGACGCTCGCCTGTTCGACGCCGCGTCGAGCATGGGCGCCGGGCCCTGGCGCGCGTTTCGCAGCATCACCTGGCCCGGCACGCGCCAGGCGGTGTTCGCCGCATTCTGCCTGGTGTTCACCCTGACCATCACCGACTTCGGCGTGCCGGTCGTGGTGGGTGGCGACTACCAGGTGCTGGCGCTGGAAGCCTACAAGGCGGTGGTTGGCCAGCAGCAGTTCGGCCGTGGTGCGCTGATCGGCATGGTCCTGCTGGTGCCGGCATTGTTGAGCTTCACCGTCGACGCCTGGCTGCGCCGACGCCAGGGCGAGGCCATGAGCGGCCGCGCCCAGGTGTTCCAGCCGCAGCCTTCGCGCCGCCGTGATGTGTGCTTCCTGGCGATCGTGCTGCTGGTGTGCGCGGTCCTGCTGCTGGTCATCGGCATGGCGGTGTACTCGTCGCTGGTCAAGTTCTGGCCGTACAACCTGTCGCTGTCGTTCAAGCACTATATGTTCGACGACACCGCCGGCGGCGGCTGGCTGGCCTACCGCAACAGTGTGACCATGGCGCTGGCCACCGCGCTGATCGGCAGCCTCGTGATCTTCACCGGTGCCTACCTGATGGAGAAGACCCAGGGGCAGCGCCTGCTCAACCAGGCCCTGCGTCTGCTGAGCTTCATCCCCATGGCGGTGCCGGGCTTGGTCCTGGGCCTGGGCTACGTGTTCTTCTTCAACCTCAACGGCAACCCGTTGCATGTGTTCTACGGCAGCATGGCGCTGCTGGTGGTGTGCACCATCGCCCACTACCTGACCACCGCGCAGATGACCGCGACCACCGCCCTGCGCCAGCTCGACGGTGAGTTCGAAGCCGCCGCGCTGTCGCTCAAGGCGCCGCTGTACAAGCACTTCATGCGGGTCACCGTGCCGATCTGCCTGCCGGCGCTGCTGGACATCATCCGCTACCTGTTCGTCTCGGCGATGACCACGGTGTCCGCGGCGATCTTCCTGTACAGCCCCGACACCATCCTCGCCGCCGTCGCCGTGTTGAACATGGACGATGCCGGCAACGTGGGCGGCGCCGCCGCCATGTCGACCCTGATCCTGCTGACCAGCGCGACGGCTTCGCTGCTGCTGGCCGGTGCTTCCCGCGGCCTGTTGCGCCGCTCCCAGGCCTGGCGCCAACGCGCTCCCGGCCACTGACCGACTGCCAACCCTGTAAGGAACCGCACCATGTTCAAGCCCCTCGCACTTGCCGCTGCCGTATCCGCCGTGTTCAGCCTGCAGGCTTCGGCCGCCGCGACCCAGCTGACCGTCTACACCGCCCTGGAAGCCGAGCAGCTCAAGAGCTACAAGCAGGCCTTCGAGAAGGCCAACCCGGACATCGAGATCAAGTGGGTCCGTGACTCCACCGGCATCATCACCGCCAAGCTGCTGGCCGAGAAGGATCGCCCGCAGGCTGACGCGGTCTGGGGCCTGGCGGCCTCCAGCCTGGCCATCCTCGACCAGAACGGCATGCTCGAAGCCTACGCGCCGAAGGACCTGGGCAAGATCTCCGCCAACTACCGCGACGCCGCCAACCCGCCGGCCTGGGTCGGCATGGATGTGTGGGCCGCGACCATCTGCTTCAACACTGTCGAGGCCGAGAAGCAGGGCCTGAGCAAGCCGGTGAGCTGGCAGGACCTGACCAAGCCTGAGTACAAGGGCAAGATCGTCATGCCGAATCCGGCGTCGTCCGGCACCGGCTTCCTGGATGTCAGCGCCTGGTTGCAGACCTTCGGCGAGCCTCAGGGCTGGGCCTACATGGACGCCCTGCACCAGAACATCGGCCAGTACGTCCATTCCGGTTCCAAGCCGTGCAAGCTGGCAGCGGCCGGTGAGTTCCCGATCGGCATCTCCTTCGAATACCCGGCTGTGCAGCTCAAGCGTCAGGGCGCGCCGCTGGACATCGTCCTGCCGAAGGAAGGCCTGGGCTGGGAAATCGAGGCCACCGCGGTGATCAAAGGCACGCCGAAGGCCGATGCCGCCAAGCGTCTGGCCGACTTCTCGGCAAGCCCCGCGGCCATGGCGCTGTACAAGGAGAACTTCGCCGTGCTCGCCGCCCCGGGCATCGCCAAGCCGCAGACCGAGCTGCCGGCGGACTACGAGCAGCGCCTGATCAAGAACGACTTCGCCTGGGCCTCGAAGAACCGCGACGAGATCCTCAGCGAGTGGCGCAAGCGCTATGACGGCAAGTCGGAGAAAGTCGCCCAGCAGTAATCGCGGCTAGTCTATGCGAGGGCCGTCGGCCCTCGTTCGCGGCACAAGGCCGCTCCTACCGGGATTATGCGTCCTCTGTAGGAGCCGGCCTTGTGCCGCGATGGGCCGCGTGGCGGCCCCTTGTCCACTGAATCTCTGGAGCCGCCAATGCCCACCCCTCAACAGATCATCCACACCACCTTCGCCCTTTACGAGCGCCATGGTGCCGACGACTACATCGGCGAGGCGATCACCCAGATCGAGCACATGTCCCAGGCCGCTGAGCTGGCCATGGCCGAGGGTTTCGACGACGAGGTGGTGCTGGCCGCGTTCTTTCACGACATCGGCCACCTGTGCGGGGAAGGTGAAGGCGACATGGGCGGCTATGGGGTGGTCAGCCACGAGCGGGTCGGCGCCGAGTACTTGCGTCGCTGTGGTTTCGGCGAGCGCATGGCGCGGCTGGTGCAGTACCACGTCGAGGCCAAACGCTACCTGACCTTGCGCCAGCCGGGCTACTACGACCGGTTGAGCGAGGCGAGCAGGCGGACGCTGGAGTACCAGGGCGGGATGATGAGCGACGCCGAGGCCGATGCGTTCGAACGCGACCCGTTGTTCAAGGTGAGCCTGCGCATGCGTGAGTGGGATGAAATGGCCAAGGAGGTCGACGTGCCGGTGATCGACCTGGCGGTCTTGAAAGGCAAGGCACTGGCGTTGCTCTGAGGTCTTTTGGGGCCGCGCAGCGGCCCCAGCAGGCCTAAAGGTCGTTCACCAACGCTTCGAGCTGCTCCTGCCGCTCAGCCTGGTTGACCCGCGCCCCGGGGTTGAGCGACGACCACTGTGGATGCGCCCGCGCGCGTTTCAGGGCCTCGGGCAGTTTGCCCTCCCGCCAGGTCTTTTCATCCAGTTCGGTCAGACGGATGCGCTCTTGCGCGGCATGCCCGCGGCTGTCCAGCGCAGCCATCAACTGCTGTTGGCGCAGCGCCAGCAGGCGCAGCACCGTATCGTCCACGGTCAGCTCGCGCTGGCCCTTGAGCTTGCCCATCAAGCGTGAGCCATAGTTACGCGCCGTTTGCAGCGCACCGCCGGCAATGGCACCGGCCAGGGCGGCAGCGCCGAGGGTGAGGCCACCGACCAGAAGGTCCACGCCCGCACCGGCGGCGGCCCCGGCCGCCACGCCGCTGCCCAGGCGCACGCCCAGCAGTTTCAGGGTCTCGGGGTTGAACAGATCATCTCCCCAGCGCCCATCCAGCAGGGGCAACTCGCCAGCGTAGGCGTCGTCGCGGCGGAAGGCATAGAGCTTGAGCAGCGCCTCGACGCAGCGTTGTTCACGCTGGCGCACCTCATGGCGCAGGGCTTCGATGGCCTTGGCCTCGGCGGCAGGCTCGGCTTCGACGCTGCGCCGACAGGCCGCGCAGTCGAGCAGCAGCTCGGCGATCAGGCGTTTGGCGCTTTGCTGGCGCGCCTTGCGCTGGGCCTGCTGGTCGTCGACCAGTCTCTGCAGGGCGGGGCGGGCGTCCTCGAGCAGCAGGGCCAGGCTTTCGTACAGGCGCCGCTCGCCATCCTCGGGCGGCGCCACGCTGTCGAAACGCACCAGGGCATGCAGGCCCAGGCGGGCCAAGGCCTCGCGCCACTGGGGCTCGCGGTGCTGGCTGCTGGCAACGAAGTTGAGTACCGGCAGCAACGGCTTGCCGCAACTGGCCAGGACCTCCAGCTCGTCGCGGTACTTGGCCAGCACCGGCTCGCGGGCATCGATCACATAGAGGCCGGCATCGCTTGCCAGCAACTGGCGCAGCACCTTGGCTTCCTGCTCGAAACGCTGGCGCGCTTCGCTGCCCTGGAGAAAACGCTCCAGGCGTGCCGGGCCGTCCAGGCGCTCCCCCGGGCGCTCCAGCCGTTCCAAGTAGTCGAGCAGGGCGATGGCGTCTTCCAGACCGGGTGTGTCGTACAGTTCCAGCAGTGGCTCGCCGTCCACCGACAGGCGCGCGCCTTCCACGTGACGGGTGGTGCTGGGACGGTGGGAGACTTCGCCGAAGCTGACGTCGCGGGTCAGGGTGCGCAGCAGCGAGGTCTTGCCGACGTTGGTGTGGCCGACCACGGCCAGCTTCAGGGGCTCAGTCATGGCCATGCTCCAGCCAGCTGATGGGCGATGTGTCGGCGTGGGACAGGCCGAGGCGGTCCAGGGCGTCGTGCCAGTCACCGAGGCGGTCGGCATCCAGCGGCTCGCCGGGCAGTGCCTGGAGCAGCCAGATGCGCGTGGTGCCTGCGCTGCGCGCGAGCTCAGCCAGCAGCGCCAGGCTGCCGCGATCGGGGGAGCGGCGTGGATCGCAGGCGATGGCCAGGCGGGCCGGCGGGAAGCGGCTCAGTTGCTCCAGCAGCTTGTTGCGCGATTCGCGGCTGTCCAGCACGCCCGCATCGGCGACACTTCCGGGCAGGCTGGGCGGCCACGGGCGCCGGTCGTCCAGCTCCAGGCCGACCAGCAGGGCGCCGCCGTTCTGGACGTCCAGCTGGCCGGCCTGGAACCGGGGCAGGGTGTCAGGGGCCGGCTCCTGCACGCCAAGCCGTTCGCTGCTGGGCATCAACACATCGCGCAGTTGGCTGTAGCCGGGCACGTTCAGGTCCAGGGCCAGGCGCTCGCGGCCCTGGCGCCAGCGGCACAGGCACAGCAGGGCCAGCAGCAGGCGCGGCAGCAGCCCATACACCAGCACCACGCCGAGCAGCCAGCTGGCCCAGGCCTGGCGCGCAAGATCGAGCGCGGGCAGGGTATCGCCGCTGGTGCGGATCATGGCCTCATCGGGCACGGTGAAGCCCAGCAGCGAGGGCAACGCGCCGAGGGCCTGGGTCAGATGGATGAAGGGTTGGGCGGCGAGCAGGGTGGTTTCCCAGACGAAGCCATAGCGCCGGGTGGCCAGCAGCACCAGGAGCATGCCCAGCGCCGCGACCATTGCCAGCAACCACAGGGCATGCACCAGCAGGCCGAGCACCCAGCGGTTCAAGCGTCGGCGTTGCAGCATCACCAGCAGGGCCGGGGCCAGGTGCGCAGCCTGGGCATCGCGGGCCAGGCGCTCGCTGAGCCAGAGCCACACGCGGCCAAGACCGGCGCCATGCTCGCCTGCCAGCAGCAGGCCGCCCGCCCAGCCCAGCAGCATCAGCAGGTTCAGCCCGAGCAGGCTGCCCAGGGCCCAGAACACGTTCACCGGGCGTTGCCCGTCGCCCAGGGCCGCCAGGCCCAGGCCGGCGCCGCTGAGAGTGGCCAGTACCAGCAGGGCCAGCAGGGCCAGGCGTGCGCCTTGCTTCCAGTGGCGCAGGGCCTGGTCCATGCCGTCGCGGTCGGCCAGCCACAAGGCACGCGTTTCGATGCGTGCCGCCAGATCGCCGCCTTGCTGGCGGGCGCGGCGGTTGGCCTCCTGGTCCTCCAGGGGGCCGGCCTGTTCCTCGCGCAGGCGCACCGCTTCGGTGAGCCAGCGTTTGTCGAAGGGAGTGAGTGCAGTCACGAGCTCTTCCATTGCACAAGTCAGGGCAAAGCATAACCCAGGCGCCGGGTGCTATCCTCGCCCCCATGAATACATCACTCCCCCTCAGCCTGATCGCGGCGCTCGCCGAGAACCGTGTGATCGGCATCGACAACTCCATGCCCTGGCACCTGCCGGGGGACTTCAAGTACTTCAAGGCCACCACCCTGGGCAAGCCGATCATCATGGGGCGCAAGACCTGGGATTCGCTGGGCCGCCCCTTGCCGGGGCGCCTGAACATCGTGGTCAGCCGCCAGCCTGGCCTGCAATTGCAGGGCGCCGAGGTGTTCGCCTCGCTGGAGCAGGCGCTGGTGCGTGCCGAGCAGTGGGCGCGGGAGCAAGGTGTTGGTGAGCTGATGCTGATCGGCGGGGCGCAGCTCTATGCACAGGCGCTGGAGAAGGGGTTGGTCAGCCGCATGTACCTGACCCGGGTGGAACTGTCGCCGCAAGGGGATGCGTGGTTCCCTGAGTTCGACAAAGGCCAGTGGAGCCTGGTGTCGAGCGAGGCGCAGGCTGAGGAAGGCAAGCCTGCGTATCACTTCGAGGTGTGGGACAGGGCTTGAAATCGCTGGGGGCGCTGTGCGCCCCTTTCGCGACACAAGGCCGCTCCTACAGGGGTTGCGCGAGCGGCCTTGTGTCGCGAAAGGGCTGCAAAGCAGCCCCCAGAACGATCAGGAGTGGCTCAGCTCGGCATGCGCATCATCGGCCAGCAGCTGCTGGTCGGTCTGCTTGAGCAACTGGCTGGTCACGACGCCCGCGGTCATCGACCCATTCACGTTCAGCGCCGTGCGGCCCATGTCGATCAGCGGCTCCACTGAGATCAGCAGCGCCACCAGTTCCACCGGCAGGCCCATGGCGGGCAGCACGATCAGCGCGGCGAAGGTCGCGCCACCGCCCACACCGGCGACACCGGCCGAGCTGAGGGTGACGATGGCCACCAGGGTGGCGATCCACAGCGGGTCGAAGGTATCGATGCCTACCGCTGGCGCCACCATCACCGCCAGCATGGCCGGGTACAGGCCGGCGCAGCCGTTCTGGCCGATGGTCGTGCCGAACGAGGCGCTGAAGCTGGCGATGGACGGCGGCACACCCAGGCGGCGGGTCTGCGCCTCGATGTTCAGCGGGATGCTCGCCGCGCTGGAGCGGCTGGTGAAGGCGAAGGTCAGCACAGGCCAGACCTTGCGCAGGAAGCGCAACGGGTTGACGCCGGTCGCGGCCAGGATCACACCATGCACCACGAACATCAGCCCCAGGCCGACGTACGACACCACCACGAAGCTGCCCAGCTTGAGGATGTCTTCGAGGTTGGAGCTGGCCACGACCTTGGCCATCAGTGCCAGCACGCCATAAGGGGTGAGCTTCATCACCAGACGCACCAGGCGCATCACCCAGGCCTGCAGGGTATCGATGGCGGCCAGGGCGCGGTCGCCCTTCTCGGCGTCGTCCTTGATCAGCTGCAACGCGGCCAGGCCCAGGAACACGGCGAAGATCACCACGCTGATGATCGAGGTCGGCTTGGCCCGCGCCAGGTCGCCCACCGGGTTGGTGGGGATGAAGGACAGCAGCAACTGCGGGATGTTGATGTCGGCGACTTTGCCCGCGTAGTCGCTGTGGATGGTTTGCAGGCGGGCTGCCTCCTGGGCACCGGCCACCAGGCCGTCGGCGCTCAGGCCGAACAGGTTGGTCAGGGTGATGCCGATCAGCGCGGCGATGGCGGTGGTCAGCAGCAGGGTGCCGATGCTCAGCACGCTGATCCGGCCCAGCGAGGAGGCATTGTGCAGACGGGCGACGGCGCTCAGGATCGAGGCGAAGATCAGCGGCATGACGATCATCTGCAACAGGCCCACGTAACCATTGCCGACCAGGTCCAGCCAGGCGATCGTCGCCTTGAGTACCGGGTGGCCCGCGCCATAGAGCGTGTGCAGGACCAGGCCGAACAAGATGCCCAATACCAGGCCCAGCAGGACTTTCCTGGCCAGGCTCCAGTCGGTCCGGCGGGTTTGCGAGAGGCCCAGCAGCAAGACCAGGAAGGTCAGCAGGTTGAGTGACAACGGCAGGTTCATCGAAGCTCCAAGGGGTAAAGCGAAGAGGCATCGCCTCTGTTTGAGCGATTGCGAGCGCAAATGCTAACAGCCTGAAAACAAACGAATTTATATCCAAATAGAATGTGCTTAGTCGTTTGTGGAATATAAAGCTGTCGTTTCTGGGATGTCGGGTGGCGCGTCGAGAGGCATTGAAGTCGCTGTCGGGCCCCTGTGGTGGCCATTGTTTGTCTAGCGTTACAGGCCCACTGTTCAGGAGAACCTGCAATGAAGTCTGCCCCTAAAGTACTCGCCGCGGGCCTTGCCCTGCTGCTGGGCGTCGACACCTGGGCCACAGAGCTCAAGCATTGGCCCGCAGAGGCCGCCAAGCAGTTGGACAGCATGATCGCGAGCAATGCCAACAAAGGTAACTACGCGGTCTTCGACATGGACAACACCAGCTACCGCTTCGACCTGGAAGAGTCCTTGCTGCCGTTCATGGAAAACAAAGGGCTGATCACCCGCGACAAGCTCGACCCGTCCTTGAAGCTGATCCCGTTCAAGGATACGGCCGATCACAAGGAGAGCCTGTTCAGCTACTACTACCGCCTCTGCGAAATCGACGACATGGTCTGCTACCCCTGGGTCGCCCAGGTGTTCTCCGGCTTCACCCTCAAGGAGCTGAAGGTGCAGGTCGACGAGCTGATGGTGTCCGGCAAGCCGATACCGACCACCTATTACGACGGTGACCAAGTCAAGCAGATGGAGGTGCAGCCGCCCAAGGTCTTCACCGGGCAGACCGAGCTGTACAACAAACTGATGGAGAACGGCATCGACGTGTATGTGATCTCCGCCGCATCCGAGGACCTGGTGCGCATGGTCGCGTCCGATCCCAAGTACGGCTACAACGTCAAACCGCAGAACGTTATCGGTGTCAGCCTGTTGCTCAAGAACCGCGCCACCGGGCAACTGACGACGCCGCGCAAGCAGATCAGCGAAGGGAACTACAACGACAAGGCCAACCAGGACCTGCAACTGACGCCTTACCTGTGGACCCCGGCGACCTGGATGGCAGGCAAGCAGGCGGCCATCCTCACCTACATCGATGAATGGAAGAAGCCTGTGCTGGTCGGTGGCGACACGCCAACCAGCGACGGCTACATGCAGTTCCACAGCGTCGATGTGAGCAAGGGCGGCATCCACTTGTGGGTCAACCGCAAGGCCAAGTACATGGACCAGCTCAACGGCATGATCGCCAAGCATGCCGCGGCCCAAGCCAAGGAAGGGCTGCCGGTGACGGCGGACAAGAACTGGGTGATCGTGACGCCGGAGCAGATCCAGTAAGCATCGGCGTCTGGTAGGGTCTATTCGCGGGCAAGCCCGCTCCCACAGGTCTAGCGCTGGCTCTGTGGGAGCGGGCTTGCCCGTGAACAGGTCGGTCCAGGCACCGCCGACGTTTCGGCAAAAAAAACCGGCGCACGAGGCGCCGGTTTTTTCATGACTTCAAACAGCCTTACAGGCCTTCGAGCATTGCCTTGTTGCGCACGGCACCCTTGTCGGCGCTGGTGGCCAGCAGGGCGTAGGCTTTCAGGGCGGTGGTCACCTTGCGTGGGCGGGTTTCGACAGGCTTCCAGCCTTTCTTGTCCTGCTCGATGCGACGGTGCGCCAGTTCCTCGTCGCTGACCAACAGGTTGATCGTGCGGTTCGGGATGTCGATGAGGATCTTGTCGCCATCGCGCACCAGGCCGATGGCGCCGCCTGCGGCGGCTTCCGGCGAGGCGTGGCCGATCGACAGGCCCGAGGTGCCGCCGGAGAAGCGGCCGTCGGTGAGCAGGGCGCAGGCCTTGCCCAGGCCTTTGGACTTCAGGTACGAAGTCGGGTAGAGCATCTCTTGCATGCCCGGGCCGCCTTTCGGACCTTCGTAGCGGATGATCACCACGTCGCCGGCCTTCACTTCGTCGGCGAGGATGCCGCGCACGGCGCTGTCCTGGCTTTCGAAGATCTTCGCGTTGCCTTCGAACACCAGGATCGAGTCATCGACACCGGCAGTCTTCACCACGCAGCCGTCCAGGGCGATGTTGCCGTACAGCACAGCCAGGCCGCCTTCTTGCGAATACGCGTGCCCGACACTGCGGATGCAACCGTTCTCACGGTCGTCGTCGAGGGTTTCCCAACGAGTCGACTGGCTGAATGCGGTCTGGGTCGGGATGCCGGCAGGGCCTGCCTTGAAGAAGGTGTGCACGGCTTCGTCATCGGTCTGGGTGATGTCCCACTTGGCGATGGCTTCTTCCATGCTGCGGCTGTGCACGGTCGGCAGGTCGGTGTGCAGCAGGCCGCCA
>Ga0153917_1000160_pt1 | contig 62169 bp, 54 predicted proteins | sample TSFL001MetaG_FD_104695 | JGI IMG/M metagenome (GOLD analysis project Ga0153917, IMG submission 104695) | Attine ant fungus gardens microbial communities from Florida, USA - TSFL001 MetaG | ecosystem: Host-associated > Fungi > Mycelium > Unclassified | place: USA: Florida, Paynes Creek Historic...
CGCGCCCTACAAGGCGCAGCTGCCTGCCGAAGTCTTTAACAACGCCTACGCGCCGCCGCACTCTGACGGCAGCGGCTTTGACCGCAACAATTTGCTGCGGGCGATGGCGCTGCTGAAGCAGGCCGGCTGGCAGATCAAAAATCAGCAGCTGGTGAACGTGAAAACCGGCCAGCCGTTTCAGTTTGAACTGTTGCTGCGCAGCGGTTCTCAGAACGACTGGGCGCTGCCGTTCCAGCACAGCCTGGCACGGCTTGGCATTACGATGACGCTGCGTCAGGTGGACAGTTCGCAATATCTGCGCCGGCTGCGCGAAGGCGATTACGACATGATTCCGTCGCTTTATCAGGCGATGCCGTGGCCCTCCACCAGCCTGCAATATGTCTGGCAGTCGGATTACATCAGCTCATCGTGGAACACCGCGCGGGTAAAAGATCCGCTGGTCGACCATTTCGTGCAGCAGATCGTGGCGCATCAGGGCGATGAAAAAGCGCTGCTGCCGCTCGGTCAGGCGCTGGATCGCCTGCTGCTGTGGAACGCCTACATGATTCCGATGTGGTACAACGCCGAGCAGCGGCTGGCCTGGTGGGACAAGTTTTCCCATCCGCAGATTAAACCGGCGTTTGCCACCGGGCTGGAAAACTGGTGGTACGATGTGAACAAAGCCGGTCGTTTACCGGCCGATCGACGCTGAGGAGAGCGGTTTGGGTGCTTATTTCCTGCGCAGGCTGTTGCTGATTATTCCCACGCTGTGGGCCATCATCACCCTGAATTTCTTTATCGTACAGATTGCGCCGGGCGGTCCGGTCGATCAGGCGCTGGCCAACATCCAGTTTGGTCATAGCACCGGTCTGCCTGGCGGCGGCGGCAGTGACAGCGGCGCGCGCGGTGCGCTGGTGCGCGACAATCCCGGCGACAGCCAGTATCGCGGCGCGCGCGGGCTGGATCCGGAAGTGGTGGCAGAAATAACCCATCGCTACGGCTTCGATAAGCCACTGCTGCAGCGCTATGGCGAAATGCTGTGGAATTACCTGCGTTTTGACTTTGGCGACAGCCTGTTTCGTAACGCCTCGGTGCTGCAGCTGATTAAAGAGAGCCTGCCGGTGTCGATCAGCCTCGGGTTGTGGAGCACGCTGATCATCTATCTGGTGTCGATTCCGCTGGGCATCAAAAAAGCGGTGCGCAACGGCAGCGCGTTTGATATCTGGAGCAGCATCTTTATCATCATCGGCTACTCAATCCCGGCGTTTTTGTTTGCCATCATGCTGATTGTGCTGTTTGCCGGCGGCAGCTATCTCGACTGGTTCCCGCTCCGAGGCCTCACTTCGCCGCAGTTTGACACGCTGCCGTGGTACAGCAAAATCAGCGATTATCTGTGGCATATCACCCTACCGGTGCTGGCTACGGTGATTGGCGGCTTTGCTACCCTGACCATGCTGACGAAAAATTCGTTCCTTGATGAGGTGCGCAAACAGTACGTCGTCACGGCGCGCGCCAAGGGCCTGGATGAGAAGCGCATCCTCTACGGCCACGTGTTCCGAAACGCCATGCTGCTGGTGATCGCCGGGTTTCCCGCCACCTTTATCAGTATGTTTTTCACCAGCTCGGTGCTGATCGAGGTGATGTTCTCACTCAACGGCATGGGGCTGCTCGGCTATGATGCCACCATTCAGCGCGACTATCCGGTGATGTTCGGCACGCTGTATATCTTTACGCTGATTGGCCTGCTGATGAATATTCTCAGCGATCTGACCTATACGCTGGTCGATCCACGCATTGATTTTGAGGGCCGCTGATGCGTTTATCTCCCGTTAACCAGCAGCGCTGGCAGCGCTTTCGTCATAACCGGCGCGGCTACTGGTCGCTATGGCTGTTTCTGCTCATCTTTGTGCTGTCGCTGGGCGCGGAATTATTAGCCAATGACAAACCGCTGCTGGTGCATTACCAGCAGCGCTGGTACGCACCGCTGCTGTTTAACTACAGCGAGAGTGATTTTGGCGGCCAGTTTGCCACGGCGGCGGATTATCAGGATCCGTGGCTGAAACAACGTATTGACCAGCAGGGCTGGGCGCTATGGGCTCCTATCCGCTTCAGCGACAGCACCATTCATTTCGCCACCGACGTGCCCTTCCCGTCACCGCCGTCGGCGCAAAACTGGCTGGGTACCGATGCTAACGGTGGCGATGTACTGGCGCGTCTGCTGTACGGCACGCGCATCTCGCTGCTGTTCGGTTTGCTGTTAACGCTGTTCTCCAGCGTGATTGGCATTGTGGTGGGTGCCCTGCAGGGCTACTTTGGCGGCCGCGTTGACCTCATCGGCCAGCGATTGATTGAGGTGTGGTCCGGCATGCCGACGCTGTTCATGCTGATTCTACTCTCCAGCGTGATTCAGCCCAATTTCTGGTGGCTGTTACTGCTGACAGTGATCTTCGGCTGGATGAGCCTGGTGAGCGTCGTGCGCGCCGAGTTCCTGCGCACGCGCAACTTTGACTATATCCGCGCCGCACGCGCGCTGGGCGTGAGCGATAGCCGCATCATGCTGCGCCACATGTTGCCCAACGCCATGGTTGCCACGCTCACCTTTCTGCCGTTTATCCTGTGCGGTTCGATCACCACGTTGACCTCACTGGATTTTCTCGGCTTCGGCCTGCCGGTGGGCTCGCCGTCGCTGGGCGAACTGCTGCTACAGGGAAAAAACAATTTACAGGCACCGTGGCTTGGCCTTTCCGGCTTCTTCGCCCTCGCCCTGCTGCTGTCGCTGCTGATTTTTATCGGCGAAGCGGTGCGCGATGCCTTTGATCCGAGCCGGGGGCGCTAAATGAGTTTGTTAACGGTGAATCATCTGGCGGTGGCGTTTCAGCAGCGCCGCGTGGTGGAAGATATCTCGCTGCGTATCGACGCCGGCGAAACGCTGGCGCTGGTGGGCGAATCGGGATCGGGCAAGAGCGTGACGGCGCTGTCGGTTATGCGTCTGCTGCCGCAGCCGCCGGTGAGTTATCCGCAGGGCGAGATCCTGTTTGACGGGCGCGATGTGTTACAGGCCAGCGAACGTGAGATGCGCGGGCTGCGCGGCAACCAGATGGCGATGATTTTTCAGGAGCCGATGGTGTCACTCAATCCGCTGCACAGCGTGGAAAAGCAGCTGTATGAAGTGCTGTCGCTGCACCGTGGCATGCGGCGTGAAGCGGCGCGCGCTGAGATTCTCAGCTGCCTCGATCGCGTAGGCATTCGCCAGGCCGCGACGCGCCTGCAGGATTTTCCGCACCAGCTGTCCGGCGGCGAGCGCCAGCGCGTGATGATCGCCATGGCCTTGCTGACGCAGCCCAAACTGCTGATTGCCGATGAGCCTACTACGGCGCTGGACGTCACGGTGCAGGCACAGATTTTACAGCTGCTGCGCGAACTGCAGCGCGAACTGAACATGGGCATGCTGTTCATTACCCACAACCTGAACATTGTGCGTCAGCTGGCCCATAGCGTGACGGTGATGCGCAACGGGCGCAAGGTGGAACACAACCGCTGTGACGCACTATTTCGCCAGCCACAGCAGCCTTATACCCGCGAGCTGCTGGCCGCCGAGCCGGACGGCGCACCGGTACCGCTGATCGACGCGCCGCCGCTGTTGCAGGTGAATAATTTGCAGGTGGGTTTCCCGATTCGCCGTGGACTGCTGAAGCGCACCGTGGCGCAAAAAACCGCGCTACATAATCTCAGTTTTACCCTGCGGCGCGGCGAAAGCCTCGGGTTAGTCGGCGAATCCGGGTCAGGCAAAAGCACCACCGGCCTGGCGCTGCTGCGCCTGATTGCTGCGCGCGGCGAGATCTGGTTCGACGGCCAGCCGCTGCATCAGCTGAGCGCGAAGCAGCTACTGCCGCTGCGCCAGCGCATTCAGGTGGTGTTTCAGGATCCCAACTCTTCACTCAATCCGCGCATGACGGTACAGCAGGTGATTGCCGAAGGGCTGGCGGTGCACCAGCCGCAGCTCAGCGCTGACGAACAGGAAGCCAGAGTCATTGCGGTGATGGAAGAGGTTGGTCTGGAGGCAGCGAGCCGCAGCCGCTACCCGGCGGAATTCTCTGGCGGTCAACGCCAGCGTATCGCCATTGCCCGCGCGCTGATCCTGCAGCCGCAGCTGATCGTGCTGGATGAACCCACCTCGTCGCTGGACCGCTCGGTGCAAAAGCAGATCCTCACCCTGCTACGCCGTTTACAGCAGCAGCATCAGCTGGCGTATCTGTTTATCAGTCACGATTTGCAGGTGGTGCGCGCGCTGTGCCATCAGTTGGTGGTGTTGCGCCAGGGTGAAGTGGTGGAACAGGGTGAATGCGAAGCGCTGTTCAACGCGCCCGCAGCAGAGTATACGCGTCAGCTGCTGGCCTCCGCGCAGGGCGAGATCGGGCCTCAGTGACCGTCAAAGGTTTCGGCGATCGCCACGCCCTGATTTTTCAGACAACAGTTAGTGGCGCTCTCGTCACCGCGCTGAATCAGCAAACATGGCTGCCCTTCACATTCGGCAATTTTGCACTCGACCTGAATCTGCGCCAGCGTTTCCTGGAGCTGCTGCAGGATCTCCAGCGCCGGATGGCCATCATGGCTCAGCAGGCGCAGCGCGACCAGATCCCCGTCATGCGCGCCGTTCGCTGCTTCCTGGCGTTCAATGGCGCCGGCATGTTCCAGCGACCAGCGGTATAGTTGTGGTAAACGATGCACAACCGAGAGTTGCAGCATAGTGTTTCGGTTCCCAGAGACAGTAACGTTATTCACAACGGACGGCTTCATCGCGGTGAATCCCCACCTGGCAAGCTCAGCATACGGACGTCAAGGATAGCCTTCTCGTTTTAAGCACAAAGCGTGATGCAACTTTATTATTTGCGAGCTTTCTCGCATTTATGCCTATGTTTACCGCGTTACGCGGCGCTTAACAATCATTTTAGACGCAATGTCGTTACTTTTTTATCAATTAATTTTCACAATATGGAAACATTAAGCAGAGCGAGAGTGCGGAGAGGGGCAAATCAGGAGGTGAAATAACAGCGGGCTAAAGATCGACCCGCCGCCATCACGCGGTGTGGCGCGGACGGGCGGCGTAGCTGAACAGCACGATTGAGACGGTAGCGCACAGCGCGATGGTGGCGACCATCGGCCAGGCGCTGTTGACACTGACCAGCGACAGTAGCGCGCCAACCAGCGCACCGACGCCAAAGCGCAGCGTACCGGCCAGCGAGGATGCGGTGCCGGCCATATGGGGAAATTCGTCAAGGATCACCGCCATCGCATTGGAGGAGACGGTCGATACGCAGCCAATAAACATTGCCACGCCAAACACCAGCGGCAGGAAACCGAGGTTGAGCGCGCTGACAATCAGCAGCCAGATGCCCATGGCAAACTGAATCAGCAGACCGAGGCGGAACATCGCCAGCGGTCCGAAACGGCGCACCGCGCGGCTGTTAATCAGCGTCATGACAAACAGAAACACCACGTTGAGGCCAAAGTAGTAGCCGAAATTCTGCGGCGACACATGGTTCACTTCAATGTAAACAAACGGCCCGGCATTAAGAAAGGTAAACAGCCCGGCAAACGAGAAGCCGCTTGCCAGCATATAGCTGAAGGCGCGTTTGTGCCGCACCAGCGCGACAAAATTGCTCAGCGTGGTGCGCAGGTGAAAACGCTGCCGCTGCTCGGGCTTAAGCGTTTCGCGGATCTGCGTTACCACCAGCACGGTGGTAATCAGCGCCGCCAGCGCCAGCGTCCAGAAGATGGCGTGCCAGTTCCACAACAGCAGCAGCCAGCCGCCGATGATTGGTGCCAGCAGCGGCGCAATAGTGGTGATCAGCATGACAAACGACATCATGCGCGAGAAATCTTCTTTCGAATAACTGTCGCGCATCAGGGCGTTAATCACCACGCTGGCCGCGGCGGCGGAGAGCCCGTGCAGGAAACGCATCAGAATCAGCTGGTCAATGGATTGCGACAGCGCACAGGCTGCCGCCGCGCAGGCAAAAATCAGCGTGCCAAGCACAATCACCGGTTTACGTCCGTAGCTGTCCGCCAGTGGGCCATACACCAGCTGACCAATGGCGAAGCCGAGGATGTAGAGATTCAGCGTCATCTGTACGCTGCCGGCCGACACCGCGAATTCACGAGCGATTTGCGGCATTGCCGGCAGATACATATCAATGGAGAGCGGCATCAGCATGGCCAGCAATCCCAGAATCACCACTAATCCCACCGGTGAATTTTTTTCCTTACGCACGCTGTCTCCCGCTATTTGCGCTGTTTCAGTTCGTCCGGCAGGCCGATGCTGTTGATTTCCGCCTCGGTCAGTTCACGGTATTCGCCTTCACCGAGCTCCTCATCCAGCACAATCTCACCGATGCTTTCGCGATGCAGCGCCGTGACGTGGTTGCCCATCGCCGCAAACATACGTTTCACCTGGTGATAGCGCCCTTCACTGAGGGTGAGGCGCGCGGCTTTCTCATCGAGGATTTCCAGCTGCGCCGGTTTGGTCAGATCTTTCTCGTTGTGCAGCTGAATGCCGGCAGCAAATTTTTCGATCAGCCCCGCGTCAAGCGGCTGCTCCAGTTCCACCAGGTAGGTTTTCTCCAGGTGATGGCGCGGAGAGGTAATGCGATGCGACCACTGACCATCATCGGTCAGCAGCACCAGCCCGGTGGTATCAATATCCAGCCGCCCTGCCGCGTGCAGTTTGAACGCCGCCGGCTCCTCAATGAAATAGAGAATGGTGGGATGGTCCGGATCGTCGGTAGAGCAGACATAGCCCTGCGGTTTATTCAGCATGAAATAGCGCGGGCCCTGCTGCACCGTCAGCGGATTGCCGTCGTACTCTACGGCATCGTCCGGCAGGACTTTATACGCGGTGTCGCGCACCACTTCGCCATTGATGGTGATCTTTCTGCCACGTATTTCACGGCCGGCGATGGCACGGCTAACTTCCAGTTGCTGAGATATGAATTTGTCGAGTCGCATGAATTCGCTTTTTTGCCTGTTACTGCGGAGGGGAACTGAAACGGCGTTTGCCCGGTAAATCATTTACAGCGTAGCGCGGCGGCCACGGCATAATTGAGAGCAGGGTTAACCGTTGAAAAAGTGTGGGCAGTATAGCCTGAACCTTCGCCTGCTAATAGTGCCGATCCTGCGTTTCAGCCACTTTCATGGCATAATGCGCGTCCGTTCCAGAAAAAGCCGGTTCCCATGTCGTTTACCCTGCGCCCCTATCAGCAAGAAGCCGTTGATGCCACCGTTGCCCATTTTCGCCGCCACGCCACGCCAGCGGTGATTGTGCTGCCGACCGGCGCCGGCAAAAGCCTGGTGATCGCCGAACTGGCGCGGCTGGCGCGCGGTCGCGTGCTGGTGCTGGCTCACGTCAAAGAACTGGTGGAGCAGAACCACAGTAAATATCAGGCGTATGGCCTGCAGGCGGACATCTTCGCCGCGGGCCTGCAGCGCAAGCAGAGCGACGGTAAAGTGGTATTCGGCAGCGTGCAATCGGTGGCGCGCAATCTGGCCAGTTTTGACAGCGCCTTTTCGCTGGTGATCGTCGATGAGTGCCATCGCATCAGCGACAACGAGGAGAGCCAGTATCAGCAGCTGTTCGCCCATCTGCGCCAGCAGAATCCGCAGCTGCGTCTGCTGGGGCTGACCGCCACGCCATTCCGCCTGGGCAAAGGCTGGATTTACCAGTACCATTATCACGGCATGGTGCGCGGCGATGATAATGCGCTGTTCCGCGACTGCATCTACGAATTGCCGCTGCGCTATATGATCAAACATGGCTTTCTTGTGCCGCCCGAGCGGCTGGATATGCCGGTGGTGCAGTACGATTTCAGTCGGCTGATCCCGCAGAATAATGGCCTGTTCAGTGAGGCCGATCTTAACCGTGAACTGAAACAGCAGCAGCGCGTCACGCCGCAGATCATGCGACAGATCATCGAGTTCGCTGAGACGCGCCGCGGCGTGATGGTGTTTGCCGCGACCGTTGAACACGCGCGGGAAATCCTCAGCCTGCTGCCGGAAAACAGTGCGCTGGTGTCGGCGGAAACCCCGCTGAAAGAGCGTGACCGGCTGATTCAGCAGTTCAAAGCGCAGCAGCTTAAGTTTCTGGTTAACGTGGCGGTGCTGACCACCGGCTTTGACGCGCCGCACGTCGATTTGATCGCCATTCTGCGCCCGACCGAATCGGTCAGCCTGTATCAGCAAATTGTCGGTCGCGGGTTGCGGCTGGCACCGGGCAAAACCGACTGCCTGATCCTTGATTACGCCGGAAACCCGCACGATCTCTTTACGCCCGAAGTCGGCGCACCGAAAGGCGCCAGCGATAACCAGCCGGTGCAGGTGTTTTGTCCGGCCTGCGGCTTTGCGAATACCTTCTGGGGCAAGGCGACCGAAGATGGCCACGTCATCGAGCACTTTGGCCGCCGCTGTCAGGGCGTGATCGACGATGACGAGGGCAATCGCGCGCAGTGCGACTACCGTTTCCGCTTTAAAAGCTGCCCGGACTGCGGTGCAGAAAATGATATCGCCGCACGCCGCTGCCAGCAGTGCGACAAGGTGCTGGTCGACCCCGATGATATGCTGAAAGCGGCGCTGAAGCTGAAAGACGCGCGCGTACTGCGCTGCAGTGGTATGACGCTGGCGCACGGACGCGATGATAAAGGCGAGTGGCTGCAAGCCACCTATTTTGATGAGGATGGCACCAGCGTCAGCGAGCGCTTTCGCCTGCGCACCCCGGCGCAGCGCACCGCCTTTGAGCAGCTGTTTATGCGGCCACATCAGCGTGCGCCCGGCGTGGAGCTCGGTTGGCAGACCGCCGCCGATGTGGTGGCGCTGCAGCCGCTGCTGCGCCATCCCGATTTTGTGGTGGCGCGCGCCAAAGGCCACTTCTGGCAGGTGCGGGAAAAAATGTTCGATTATCAGGGACGCTATCGCCGTGCTAACGAGCTGCGCTAAGCGGCGGAATCATTTGCCCCGCTGTGGTAATCCGGCTATAATGCCGCCCGCTTTTGCATCCGTAAAAGCGTATTGAATAACCGTCCTGTTGCTGGGTCGCCTGTAGCAGGAACTATAGAAGAGATCTTAAGATGTTCACTATTAATGCAGAAGTACGTAAAGAGCAGGGTAAGGGTGCGAGCCGCCGCCTGCGCGCAGCGAACAAATTCCCGGCCATCATCTATGGCGGTAAAGACGCTGCGGTTTCTATCGAACTGGACCACGACGCTGTGATGAACATGCAGGCTAAGCCTGAGTTCTACAGCGACGTGCTGACTCTGGTTGTTGACGGTAAAGAAACCAAAGTTAAAGTTCAGGCTGTTCAGCGTCACCCGTTCAAGCCAAAACTGCACCACATCGACTTCGTTCGCGCTTAATCGCTAACGGGTTGACGAAAAAACGCCGCATCTGCGGCGTTTTTTTATGGCGCAAATCCGGCGATCACTGACCGCCGGTGCGACGCTGCAGCTGATCGCGCAGATTCGGCGGCGTGCCTTTGATGGTCAGCGTATCGGTGGCCGGATCCCAGAAAATGCGCTCGCCCAGCAGCATGGCATCAAAGTTAAGCGTTAATCCCCCGCCGCTACCGGCAAATTTCGTCAGCTGACGCAGGGTGCTGCGGTCGGCCGGGAAATGCTCTTCCAGCTCATAACCCTGCTCCTGGGTAAACGCCTGAAAGGTTTTTTCGCCCAGCGGCGGCAGCTCGCTGGAGAGATCTTCCAGCGTAATCTCCTCGCCCGCCTGCAGCTGTTCATTGCAATAGCTGTAGACCTGTTGGCGATAGTTCTGGCGCTCATTTTTATCCAGGCTGGACTCGGCACAGTAATCATCTACCGCCTGCAGCAGCCCGCGGTTCTGTGCTTTGGTGTCCAGTCCGACGCTGGCGCCGAGGAAATCCATGAAGAAATCGGCCACTTTGCGCCCCACGCGTCCGCGCAGGAAGGTCAGGTAGCGCGTGGATTCCGGGTTGGTTTCCCACTCGGTGAGATCGATACGCGCCACGATATCGGCGTGGTTGATGTCCAGATAGTGCGTGCTGCTGATGTCGAGCTGCTCGTTAACGCGCATGCTCGACTGGCTGTTTAGCACCGCCACCAGCAGATACTCCACCGCCAGATAGCGATAGTGCAGAAACAGCACCACGCCGCCTTCGGCGAACGGGTATTTGCTCAGCTCGTCGCGTAGGCGTCCGGTAGCCGCACGGCTGAACGCCAGGAAGTCATCCTGCCCTTTGCGGCAGTTGCGCAGCGCTTCCGCCAGCTCGCTGTCTTCATTAAACAGGCCGTAAGCCTTGCTTTTGGCGCTATAGACGCGGTGTAACTCTTCCGCCATCTCTTCCACCGCCTGCGTGGCAGGTAGCAGGGTATCGCGCAGCACCAGTTCCAGCTGGTTTTCATCACGTTTGACTAACTGATGCAGGGCAATCTGGTCGATATCCAGACTCATGGTAGACTCTCCTTTTGGCTCAGGCGCGTATTCAAACACCGCCCGCAGCCGCTTTCAACTGCGCGCACAAACTGATCGTTCTGCTTGCGATAAAATTGCGGAAAAAAGTGCGTTGTTACGGTAATATACCGCGTTTTCACACTTGATTAGTCGACGATATGCCACAATCATCCCGTTATAGCGACGCGCGCGTCGAACAGCTTCTCGCGCAGCTGGCGCAGGTTCTTGAAAAAGACAAAGCGCCAACCGATCTTTCCCTGATGGTGTTGGGGAACATGGTGACCAATTTGATCAACACCGACATCGCACCGGCCCAGCGCCGCAGCCTCGCCCGCTCGTTTGCGGAAGCGCTGCAGTCTTCCGTGCGCGATGACAACGCCCACTAAATTGCAGATTTGACCTCATAAATATGGTAACCAACCGGCAGCGCTACCGTGAAAAAGTCTCCCAGATGATCAGCTGGGGGCACTGGTTTGCCCTGTTTAATATTCTGTTTGCGCTTATTTTAGGCAGCCGCTACCTGTTGGTCGCCGACTGGCCCTCTTCCCTCGCTGGCCGTATTTATGCGTTTACCAGCTGGATTGGCCATTTCAGCTTTATCGTGTTTGCCGCTTATCTGCTGATTATCTTCCCGCTGACCTTTGTCGCCATGTCGCAGCGGTTGCTGCGCGTGCTCTCCGCCGTGGTCGCCACGGCCGGGCTGACGCTGATTATGGTCGACAGCGCGGTGTTCAGCCGTTTCCATCTGCACCTCAATCCGGTGGTGTGGGAACTGGTGGTCAACCCCGATCAAAGCGAGATGGCGCGCGACTGGCAGCTGATGTTTATCAGCGTACCGCTGATTTTCCTCGTTGAGATGCTGTTTGCCACCTGGAGCTGGCAAAAGCTGCGCAGCCTGAACCGGCGTTCGTTTGGCAAGCCGCTGGCCGCGCTGTTTATCAGCGCCTTCTTTGCCAGTCATCTGCTGTATATCTGGGCGGACGCCAACTTCTACCGGCCGATCACCATGCAGCGTGCCAACCTGCCGCTCTCCTATCCGATGACCGCACGGCGCTTTCTGGAGCGACACGGTCTGCTGGATGCGCAGGAGTATCAGCGCCGTCTGGTGCAACAGGGCGATCCGGAAGCGCTGTCGGTGCAGTATCCGCTCAGCGATATTACGTTCCGCGATGGCGGAACGCGTCACAACCTGCTGATTCTGACGGTGGACGGCCTGAACAATGCCACGGTGGATAAAGCGCTGCCATCGCTCAATCAGTTCGCCAGTGAAAATGTGCGCTTTACCCAGCATTACAGCGCCGGACTGCAGCCGGAAAAAGGCCTGTTCGGCCTGTTCTACGGTATCTCCTCCAGCTACATGGACGGCGTGCTGGCGGCGCGCATGCCCTCTGCCCTGCTCGGCGCGCTGAACAGCCAGGGTTATCAGTTCGGTCTGTTCTCTTCCGATGGCTTTAGCCAGCCGCTGTATCGTCAGGCGCTGCTGGCGGATTACAGCCTGCCGCAGGCTGACACCCAGCCCAACAGCACCACGGTGACGCAGTGGCAGAACTGGCTCAATGGTCAGAAAGGCGGCGCGCCCTGGTTCTCATGGATTGCGCTCAACGGCGTGACGGTAACCGGCGACAGCACCAAAGCGCGCCAGCGCAGCTATATGCGCCAGGCGACAGGCGTGGATGAACAAATCGCGACGGTGCTGCATACGCTGCAGCAGAATGATGCGCTGAAGAATACCGTGGTGGTGATCACGGCGCAGCGCGCCATTACCTTCGACAACAGCGATAATCCGGGCAATCGCGCGACGCTGCAGGTACCGCTGGTGGTGCACTGGCCGAATACCCCGGCGCAGAGCATCGATCGCCTGACCGATCAGCAGGATGTGATGACCACGCTGATGCAGCGCCTGCTGCACGTGCGCACTAATCCGGTTAACTATTCACAGGGTGAAGATCTGTTTGCCGCGCAGCGCAGCCATAACTGGGTCGCCAGCAGTGAAGATGGCAAACTGGTGGTGACCACGCCAACGGTGACGCTGGTGCTCAGCAATAACGGTAACTACAGCGCGTACGATGCCCAGGGCAAAGAGCTGAAAGATCATAAACCTCAGCTGGCGCTGCTGTTGCAGGTGCTGACGGAAGAGAAACGGTTTACGGCAAACTGATTAATTATGAGGCAGTTAAGCTGCCGGCATATTGCAATCGCCAACGGAACCAGTAGTATAACCCTCCACGTTCGGCACGTAGCGCAGCCTGGTAGCGCACTGTCATGGGGTGTCAGGGGTCGGAGGTTCAAATCCTCTCGTGCCGACCATCAACCTCTTCAAAGTTTTGTCCAGCTAAGTCCAGACAAGACTATAAATATAGAAAGTACAGTGGGTTAACATGATCCGCTGTACTTTTTATTGTCTAGTGACGTCCATAGTCTTACATTGAAATCCACGATTGATAGGCCTATCTCTAGGCTTAGTCATACATTGGCTTGAAAAGCGATATGCCTATCACTGCTAAGGACTGAAATGGAGAGCTTTTGTGGCAAGGCAGACTAAACCTCTTACAAATACTGAAATCAAAAACGCTAAGTGTTCGGAACGTGCCATCGTCCTCTATGACGGAGACGGACTAGAAATTCAGATCAATCCAGCCGGTTCAAAACTCTGGCGCTTCCGTTACTACAGACCTTTTACAAGCAAACGCACTATCCTCAGCTTCGGTTCCTACCCAGAAATCTCTCTCTTAGAAGCTCGCCAGTTCCGTACAGACTTCCGAAAACTTCTGCAGCAGGACATTGATCCGCAAGAGCACAGGAAGGCGCAAAGACTTCAACAAAGAGAAGCAACAGAAAACACATTCGAAAAGGTTGCTGCATTATGGTTCAAGACTAAAGAAGCTGCCGGACTAACCCAGCACACGCTAAACGACATCTGGCGCTCTCTAAGTAAGTATGTGTTTCCACACATTGGCTCATTGCCTATCGCAAAAATCACCGCTCAGCAATTCATTGGGGCGCTTGAACCAACTCACTCAGCCGGAAGGCTGGAAACAGTTAAACGTCTTACGCAGCGTATCAATGAAGTCATGGACTACGCCCTCAATTCAGGATTAGTGACTTTCAATCCTGCTGCGAGAATCAGTAGAACCTTCCATAAGCCGACAGTAAAGCACCGCCCTGCCCTTGCACCCGAACAACTCCCCCTACTTATGAAGGCTCTCGCATTTGCGAGTATTGGCAGACAGACGCGTTGCCTGATTGAATGGCAGCTTCTTACTATGACGCGGCCAGCCGAAGCAGCAATGACCCGGTGGGACGAGATCAATTTTGAGACAAAGGAATGGCGCATTCCTGCCGGGCGCATGAAAATGAAACGTATGCATATTGTTCCGTTGTCTGACCAGGCACTTGCCGTATTAGAAATCATGAAGGCTATCAGTAAACATAGACCACACGTTTTCCCGGGCTACCGTAACCCACTGGAACCAATGAACAGTCAGACGGCAAACATGGCGCTGAAACGTATGGGCTTCAAAGATATCCTTGTTGCGCATGGTATGAGATCCATAGCCTCAACTGTTCTCAATGAGAAAGGGTTTCAGCCTGACGTGATTGAAGCAGCACTGGCACACATTGATACTAATGAGGTCAGAAGAGCTTACAACCGTTCTCAATATCTAGAGCAACGAAGAGATATGATGGCGTGGTGGGGAAGGCATGTTGAACTTTCAGCAAGTGGCAACTACAGCTTTTCATCAGGATTGGAAAATGATTCATTAAATCATTACCATGATTTAAAAGTATGATAATTATTTGCATTTAACATTGTACTCTACTACAAGAATAGCAACTCAACTTTATGATCCAAAGATCATGACTAAGCCTAATAATTATATAAGGAAATAGCCTAATGATTTATCAGTGTTACTCATGCAGCAAGACATCTTTCGAAATTATTTGTCCCTGGTGTTCTGGCGGAGTACCAACTGCAACGAATTCATGGGGCACAAAAACGCCCACCCCTATTACCTCAGAACAAATGATCCCTCTGAATCCCTCTTTTTATCCAGAATTTCAGTATCAGTCAAAAGGAATTATCAAAGACTTGTTCGGGAAAAAGAAAGAGCAGTCCCAACTCAATAGTCTCTTGCAAAATGTTTTAGATAAATATGCAACGTTTAAGGATCCTTATTTCACTAATTTCATTTACACAACAAAGTTTTCACATGATAAGCGATCAGAAAGTGATTTATCGGAAGACAAAAGCACTTATTCTGATTTTGTATTATTTCGTGAAGTACTTGTTCGAAAGGGGTTTAATGAATTGGAAGAGCTGCCAATGCTTTTGGACAAGCTTTTACTTACTACATCATTTAACGCTGTATATAACGGGTTTGCGAAAGAGATCAAAAGACATATCAAACCTACATTAACAGAATCTTTAAAATCATGGATTGAAGAAGCAGGAACGACATTTAGATCTGATCTATCATTGTTTCTATACTTTGTCTGGAGCAATAACATAGCCTTCTCTGCATTAGAATTCAATGAGAACGCACAAAACACTCCGGGCAAACCATTGATCTCAATTGATAATGTTAGAAAGTATATATCAATCTGTGAAACTATATATTTTGACATACTGGTAGAAAGATTGGCTATACGCCTTGAACATTTCAATCCCGATAAATATGTTAATATGTACTCAGTTGATTCAATGAATGGTTTTGAATTTGAAGACTTCTTAGTCAAGATATTCCAAACTCTTGGATACGATGTTAAAGAAACTAAGAGAACTCAAGATCAAGGTGCAGATCTATTTGTCACTCGTTTCGATAAAAATATTGTTATTCAGGCAAAAAATTATTCTGGCTCAGTTGGTAATTCAGCAGTACAACAAGCTATCTCCGCTAAGGCATTTTACTCATGTGACGAAGCAATGGTTATAACAAATTCATATTTCACCAATTCGGCCAAAGAACTTGCTGAATCAGCAAAAGTACGTTTGATTGACAGAAATGAATTACAGAAATACCTAGAAGATTACAACCAAAAAATAATAGAAGACTTCAAATAATCGAATAATCGAATAACTATAGTTTTCACGAAACTAATAGAGTTGATGTTAAACAAGACATTTAAAGAATTAGCACAACTTTTACTGCCTAAGTGCAAAATTGGAAAAGTAATTAAGGGTGGTTATCTAGTAATCTTGGACATACAATCCTGATACTACGCCACCCTGACCTTTAGAAAATAACAAATAAAGACCCGCACAGAGTATCTACAATAATTTAATTATCCGAATCTGGCTGTAAATCTTTTATTACTGACTCTCCGGCTCATTTTATTGTTGCAATTAGGACATAAATGTTGTTTACGACCTTCAATTGTCCAAGTGTAGTAGTTTCTTTTAAACAATATTCCACATATATCACATCTTCGTGGTTTCAGAATCGCGCCTATAATTGCCAATAAAATGACCCCACCAAAGATCCATTCCATAAATCCTCTCATAAAAAAAGCAGTCAATTATTAATAATAATTCTTTTATTAAAGAAAAAATAATTCCGTCATTAGACTTGATAATACCTGCAAGTAAGTATATATCTTTTCTTGAGAGATTTCCCTCTCGAACATATAGGATACCAATCATGTCACTTAAAACAGGACCAAAACGCATTGCTGAATCAACTGGCAAACCTGATCAGCGCCAGCGTGATAACAAAAACACGCCTGGAAATACTCCAGATCTGAAGCCTAGTAAATCTTCAAAAAAATGATTATTGTAAATTTAAACGCATAAAAGCCTTTCGGGGCTTTTTTTTAATAGCGCACGCTCAGCCAGCAGTAAATTCTCAAGTGTATTTTCACATTTTTCTCTATTACAATCTACTCTTAGCAACATATTGCGCAAGCATAAAAAAATAAATATAAAAACGACAAAAAAGTGCCATTGGAGAAAAGATCATTATAGCTGACTATCAGTTAAGATTTAAACAAAAAAAATTTTAGCTTTCGATAAAAAGCAGAGTGAATTGCAATTTCTACTTAACTCAAATTATAGAAGCTTAATCGCTCCAGCTATCAATTTTTTAATTGATTAACTCAAACTGAGTTAACAGCACTTTTAAACATGGTAATGTCAATCTGCGTTAGAAAAATGCGTGTTAACGATTAAAACAAAACCTCTGGAGATTGATATATGTCAAAAGTACCACTCGGAACCACTGGCACTACTGGCGGAACATGTCCTGAAAGTGGAGTATGGACTGTTGTTGGAACTCCTTCAACGACTGCGCCGATTGCAAAAAATAATCGATTCCCACCCTATAATGGAAAGTCGGTTACCTGGAAGCTAACCCAGTATGCTTAATAATTGGTGACCGCATTGCGGTCACTTTCAGCAATTTCATGAGGACAGGAAATGAAATACACTGTGGCAGGAAAGAGCTTTCTTACAAAGGAATTAATCAAGAAAGAGGCTCAGCGCATCCTTAACAAAGACACAATAGGAAATGCTGTAAAAGGAGAAGATTATGATTTTTTATTAAGTTTATTTAAAAATCATAGCGAATGGGAAGAAAAGAGTCGAGGTGGATTTGAGGGAATTTTCACAGGTAAAGCTTCACATGGCACAACATGCTTTTATTTAAAAAAGGAAAACGACTTAGAAGACATCTCATTCATACATGCTATTAAATGCTTAAAGCCTAATAGATGAGATACTCAGTATTAACCCCTGACATTAAAAATACAGGGGCTAATAATTTGCATATAAACTCTTCACACCCAGCCGTATTTTAGTTTATCATACAAACAAGCTAATTTTTTAAAGTAAGTTGCATAACTTGAATTATCAGGGTTAATTTTGTCAATACTTGCAATAAGAAAATCTCGAGTAACATCAAGATCAATTTTATCCCAAAGGAATGGAATATAGATCGCAGCTGACTCAGGAGTACAATGTTCAATTATATATTTAGCATCCTTACCTTTAAATTTTCTTACGTAAGACCGTAAATAAGTAGAACATTGGTAGCTTTTATCTTGGCGGAGAACCCACTTATCTAGATTAAGAGAAGACTTTTTGTAGTCGTCGTAACTCTCGATACCTATTTCCTTTAAATATTTGAAAACAGGTATGTTAGGCGAATGCTTTCCAGCATTAGGAATTACACTATCTAAAATACTATTGGCATGATATTTTTTATTACATTTTAGCAAATCTTCAAATAAGTCCAAATTTCGTATTTGTGTGTACACGATCATGCCTACTTCGTCTTCTTTTTTCTTTGCGGCTGCTACTCCCACACCAACAACAAATTCAACATCTTCATGTTTTTCGACCTCATCAATATCTACTACATAGATCTTTTTCTCAGGCTCATTAGATTGAACTAAATTATAAAGCTCTTCCTTACAGTACCTTAATATTCTTGCAGGTATTTTTCTTTTATTTTCGTCTATAGCCTCATAAATTGGTAAAAAATCATCAGTTCGGATTAACGTAATGGGGATCTGTACGCCATCAATCGCAGTATAAGTTTCAGAGACTGTTGGTTCCTCGATACCTTCTTCTCGCTGAACAAATATTAAATTATTTCGAAGTTGATGTAGGTTCTCGCTGCCAATACATACAGAAATTGCACTAAGTAAATCACTAATATTTTTATCAGATAGTGAGTAACCTAGAAAAACAACAGGGTGCTCAACGAAAATGGTTATGAGCTTTGCTGCAAGATAAGGATTCTTTAAATTAAAATCTGCATAGTCATAGTCAGTTAAAACCAGAGACTTTGGCTTATGGGCGCTTCCATGAATTTTGTATATTTCGGCAATTGATTGTGGGTTTGAGAAAAGCAATTCATTTTGCCCAGTATAAACTTTATAGTCTGGAAAAAGCTGCTCAAGAAAACAGTCCCAGTTTGTAGTGATAAGACCATCAACATTGAGATTGGATAGTAAGTTTATCTCCTTTGTGTATTGGCTATCACTTAATGGCTTTTGAATAGCCTTAGTCAATATGTCACATATTTCAAAACGCATAGCGGAAGTATTGTCTATAACTCTCTTACTGAATTTTTCACGACTTGAAGAATACAAATCATCGGTCCACCATTCATTATTAAAATCTTCCGCTATAAGACGAGCAGCGGTGGGATATGTACTATTACCACTAGAGAGATAATACTCAAATGGTTTTTTTTGGGTGCAAAAAAATGATAGTAATGTCCTCCAGTCAGGCAGGCCTATATATCTTCGTGAAAATCCTGAACCTATGAAAAGAAAAGGCCCTGCACTTCTTTGGTTGAAAATGTTCACCAATGTGTCTTTCAACTGATAGCTATCCATATGATACATCCTTAAGTTAAATTTTTTTATATGACACACAAAGGGTGGTAACTAGCAAAACCTACAAGATATTGATATAAATGAATAAAATAAAATAGTTCACGCTCCCCCCTTTACTTTTTACCACATATTAATAAGATATGCTTCTATTTATGATTTTAAGTTTTGATTACAAGGCTTCATCATTAGAAAAGTGATCATTTCCTAGCAGAGAATTCTTTATTTTACTAAGGAACAATTAATGTGTTCAAATCTTACTTCCTGTAATTTTACGTAGTTTTTTAGTCTAGCAAGGGCTAACTCATAGAAGCTACGCGTTCTATTCATGCCTTGCCTTTTTTCTCTTCGGTCATAAAGGTTAGAAAGCAAAAAAATTAAGAGGACGTGTTATGTCAGAAATTATAAATGCAATTAAGAGTTACTTTTCAGAAAACTTAGTTAAAGTAATATTTTTTGTATTCATTCTCATTATTGCAATTGCATTTTCAATTAGCTCGATCTTCCCTAAAATTTCAGATTTATTAATGAAAATCGGGCCTGTGATTTTTGGATTAGGTATATTCACTGGTCTAACAAGAACAAAATTTTATACGGAATTTTTCCAACGAGTTATTTTCAATGTATTTTATAATCCATCTGAGAACAACAAGCCCAATGAACTTACCGAAAAATGGAAAGTACTCACCAAAGCTATACTTAAAAATGTAGCGGAAAAGTTTCATGATAATGGTACTAATGAAATATTTACAAGATATCTTGATATAAAGACAGACTATCATTACTCAGATGTTGAAATAACTTTCAACATCGAATTAAAAGAGGACGATATAGTAGAAATTACTCAAACAATAAAAAATAAAATAGTTGCTAATAAAACTTGTGATAAAATAACTATGGAGCAGATTTTTTCTTCCTATCAAGATCATGACAATGGCTTTAAAGTCAGGGAGATATTAATTAATGGCTCACCGTATGAAAAAGCCACAGAACCTAGTAAAGAAAAGAATGTTACAACAATAAAAATAGAGATTGATACATCTGTAAAAAAAGAAATCTTGGTTGAAAGGACTTATCTACATCGTCAAAACATAGCTCAAGATCCTATTTTTACACAAGAATATGTCAGATTTGTACAGGGTATTAATATCAAATACAAAACTAAAAAGTGTAAGGTACATATTTATAAGATAGGTTACAATAATATGATTGACGAAAAAAATATTTACAAAGATAGTAGTGGATTTTATAGGGTGCCTCTTTCTTCTCCCGAAGACTTGACATTACCCGGACAAGGTTATATGTTGGTAATAACACCTAAAAAGGTTGTTTCATCGTTATGAGGAATATAATTATGAACGTTATCACTAAAGTTTAATAAAACCTACCTAATTAGACCCCCCTCGTGGGGGTTTTTGTTTATCTATATTCTATAGAAAGCATATTGACAATCCCGAACACTTTGATATAGATATCAAAAGCATATGGAACATGCTTATATCTAAAATAGAAAAGGAGCTTCTATGGATACCACCTATCACCCTCCCCTTGCAGAGAATCTACGTATTCATTGCGTCAGCGTTAGACTGAATAACGCTGAGTTGAATACTTTGGATCATGAACGCAAACAATACGCCAAAGGCGAATGGCTTCGCATGTGCTTCATGAAAAATCAACCTGTTGTCGTTCCTGAGATCAACAGAGCAACCTGGGAAATGTTCGGTGAGATAAATCACAGGCTCAACGAGATTGTTAATCACCTGAATGCTAAGCAATCATGCAGCCCTCTGACCAAGACAGAACTCTTCGCTGTTAAGCGTCAAATCACTGATCTTCGCTCACGTCTCATTACAACCGATCTTTGGAGTATCCCCTCTCATGAAGGGCATGCAGAAGATCAAACGCGGTAAGAGCTTCGCTGGAGTTGTTCTATACGCGTTAAAGCCGGGCGTTCACCATAAAACTGATCCGGTGGTCATAGGGGGGAACATGCTGGGCGCTTCAGCACCTGAACTGATTACTGAGTTCAACGCTTCTGCTTCACTTCGGGCAGACGTTGTCAAACCGGTGTGGCACAACTCGCTTCGCCTTCCACAGGGTGAATCACTCACGACAAAGCAATGGGTGTCATTTGCTGACGACTACATGTCGTGTATGGGATTTAGCGATACGCACCTGCGCTGCTATGTCATACATGACGACGGGCCAGGTCAACATATTCATATCATTGCCAGTAGAGTCGACCTGGTAGGAGGGAAGCTCTACTTGGGCAGAAATGAAAATCTGATTAGTACACGGGTAATCCAGGAACTCGAGTCAGCCCATGACCTGACCAGAACCAAGGGTCCTTCCCCTTTACTAGGCCCTTCCCCCTCTAGTAAGCATAAGAGGCTATCACGTGGTGAGGAACAGAAAGAGAAGCGCGAAGGTCAGCCAAGCCCCAAGACGTTCCTGCAGAACACAATTGATACACTCCTCTGTACTCACAATGACATTCCGAGCTTCGTTGAAGCACTTTGTGAGTACGGTATAACGCCCGTTCCCAATATTGCCAGTTCTGGCCGCATGAATGGTTTCTCCTTCGAATACTCAGGTATAGCTTTCAAAGCTTCGCAACTCGGAAAGGCGTATTCGTGGGCAACGCTGCAAGAGAAGCTTCGCTACGAACCTCAACGTGACAATCCCCTGCTTTTTGATTTGAAAGCTTCGGCTATAGGAAGGACTGAGGCAAGTGAGTTAGTAACAGAGGCTACGAAAGAGGATACTACGCCGTTATTGACGGCAGCCATGACAGAAGAGGTTACTGCACCTCCTCCACAGCGCGAACATAGAGTTGAGACAGCGGAAACCTGCGAAGCACATACACCTCCCAGCAGCGTACTAGCAGCAATGGAACCAGTCAGCAACAAAGACTACCTCATGACAGCAGTCATAAAGTGGCTACTGAGCATTCCCTACCTCACAGCGTTCACAGAGTTGCTTAAAAAGGCCGGTAAAACGTTTCTCCACAGAAAATCCTCATTTTCCGTTATCAGCACGGTCAGATCAGCCGAGCCTGACCTCAAAACTTCAAACGAAATACCTCATGACTTCTTAAAAAGCTCATACACGCCTAACTAGCCAACCTTCTGAAGAACATTATCTTTCCTGTCTAAGCGCTTCAAATCACAAAACAATTGATCGTTTTTACAGATCAATTACTAGCTTAATGATAGTTTATGCCTATCAAATAAGATCTATCGATCGGTACAAGTGATTTGCTTAAGTTTTGAGCTTGCTCAAAAATGCCCAGTAAAAGCAGTGACCAATCAGTTAGTTACAAACCTCTTATTCCTCAGCTATTGGTTTTAAAAGGAATTCAACATGAACAGCATGAGTATTCGTAAACCTTCATATTTTCGCTCGATTAGAGTCTTATTCACTATTGGTGTAGCTCTTCTCATCGTTTTCAAAGCGAAGCACACTGACGTTCTCGGTATGCTTCTCCTCTGGTGCATTCCTGCATTTTTCCTTCTTGTAACCACAGGAATTAGCTACAAACACAAGAAAGACAATGCTTCTACAGTCGATTACTTCAACGAAAGCAATGACGGCTTCTGGAGCCATGAATTCAACGACTCAAAGCTACTGCTTAATGAGAAGCAACAAACTATTACGATCAAAAATGGTAAGAATGAAAAAACCTACCCTTTTAGTTCGGTAATCGGTTGGCATTTCAATCTCGACTCAGGCGGATATGACGGCGGCTTTGGAACCGGCGCTATCAGACAGCAAAATCTCAACAACTCAGGTCTTTTCATTGAAGTTAAGGACGTCATGTTTCCCGTGTGGCAGGTGAAGTTTTACCCGCAGAAAGGCAAATTTCACCAGGACACAGGGTATAACGATGTCAAAATGCAGATTACGCGGTGGTTAAGAGTTTTATCTCAAACTATTAATAAGGAATAAACAATGAAAACTAAGGTTGCAGGAGCTTTATTAACTCTTATCGTTTTATCAGGTTGTGCGTCAACAGCAGGGAATCAATCAATTAAAAATGAGACGCAGCAGAGTATTGCGTCAAAGATTATTAAAGGTCGAACTACTAAGCAGGACATTTCAAGAGAATTTGGTGACCCAACACGTAAGACCACCGTTGATACTAATGAAGAAATGTGGTTTTACTCAATCATGAACTCGAATATGTCAGCAATGTCTTATATTCCAATTGTAGGGCTATTCTCGAACGGAACCGACATGAAAAGTAAGGCATTAACAGTCACGTTCGAAGGAGACAAAGTCGAAAACTGGTCTTTCAGTGAGAACAATGATTCAGTTCATAATGGGTTCTGATTAGAAATCTGATACTAAAGCCCTCAATACGAGGGCATTTTTATTTCATCAATTATGCTCAAGCGTGAAATAAGTATCCTTTTAGAATCAAAAAAGCAAACACTGAGAATAAAATAATGATCACACCAGAATATCTAAATCTAAAAGAATCAGTTTTTGTAAATAACAGATACCAAAACCCGATTTTGTGTTTATCCGCTAAAGAATAACATAATTGTCTGAAAGAGATTAAATGGTTAAGAAACCCTGATACAAATATCAAAGCATAAGAGCAAAATGTTATGATAGCTCTATTATGCTGATCTTCAGATAAAACATTCCAAAAATCAATAATACTTGAATATTGTTTAGATAAATCTACTACATCTAATGGCGCAGTATAATATGCATTCTCATTCAATAGAAGAACCAATAGACCTAATGCTATACTAAATATTAAATTTCTTAGGTCCGTCGTTTCAAACTGATTGTTAGCAAATAGAATAATCACACTTACCACTGCTAAGAGCGGCGAAGTATAAGATCCTATATTAACAACTCTCGTGACCAAGTCGAAATTATTAAAAAAAAGCCAAATGATAAATACTAAGCCGAAAAATATAGGTATCAGAATTACGGCAGCATCGTTTCCCTGCTCTGGGCCAGAATTGTGGTGTACATGCTTATTAGTTACAGAGTGATTATTGGTAGTGCTATTATCTACAACATTGTAGCCGCCACTATTAGCTTGATAAGTATTATTTTCATTTCGATTGCCAACATCTTTTATATTCAGGTCTCTTACAAACTTACTCATGAGCTATACTCCGCTATTGAAAACAATACTTACCTTGTCTCAAAAGTAAATATATGGTCAATTGAAATATTTAGCATGAGTAATGATTCAAAGCATTTCACTAAAAATTAAAAAATTAACATGATTATAATTAATTCATTTATCTTAATTTAGTTTTTTATTTTGCAAAATTCAGAACAGTTGCTTTTACATCAAAGCCTCTTACCCCTTCTCTTTCTACGAGTTCCAGATGGCAAATTTGACAACATCGATTTTTCGTATTTAACCCTTTCTGCCTGATAGATTCCCTCAGCCTCCTGCTCGTTTTCAATCGCATAGTGAATGAGATACCTAAAGAAGTATGTTAGCTCATGCTCAAACCCTAAGGTATCAATGATACGCTTTGAGCTACATTTCAGTGCATTTGAAAGCATTGATATTATAGTAAAGCGATCAATTGTGCTGTTCATCTGATCGGGAAGATAGTATTTGATATAATAGCCTACGCAGAAGAGCCACATGTAACGCACAATTCTACTGTGATCAAAGCCAGACTGTTTTAATTTTTCAACATATAGTTGTAAAAGAAGAAGCAATTTCTCTTCTTTTGTAAGAGTATTATAATTTTTCATAGTTGCATCCTTGCAATAATCGTCGTCCTGACGATTAAAAAGTAACATAAAACTTTAACTAGTCAATAGGTGAAATCTATCAAGATTAGTTTAATATCATCTTTGTTTTACATCGCTCTCACGTATATTGTGTTTGCCACAAAAAAACAGTAGCTTATTTATATATTCTCTTTGAGCATCTATAGTTTTAGCACTGTCTTCGAGTTTCTTTTCAAGCCGTTCAATCCGCTCAGCAGCAACCTGGAGATTTCCTGGACGCACCTGGCACTTTAACTTTGATTTGATAACATCTTTCTAAACTTCAAATGCACCTACGATGTCTTTATGCATATATAGTGCTTGTCGAGTTGGACGTCTGCCAATCTTCTTAGTTACACTATCGCACAATCCTTCCCAAGTTATTTTATCTGATAAAGACCAGGAATTTATAGACTCAATTATCTTTCTTTTATCATTGTTTGTAAGTCTTCTTGCCATGTAAGCCGCCTATAATTTACAAGTTTTAAATATTAATTCCTCATTCGCCCACTTATCCGCGCCGTAGACACCAGAACTACTATCTTTATCTGATGTTTTTATTAAATATTCAAATTTTTCTTTCAAAAATTTATTATTTTTATCAAATCCCGGATACTTTCCACATGGAGCCATTGCATAATCATGCTCACAATAACCATTGTCCATAATCATAAAAGCCCCGTGACTCTGATCAAAATCTAGGTCCGGTTCTTTCACACACTCCTCTTTATTATTTTTTAAGTCTAATAGAGTGTCATTCTCAGAAAGCCCCTCTGGTATATTCTCCATGAAATCCATAGCGTGTTCTTGTGAAACATGGTTATAACTATTATTTTGAGAAACATTTTTCCTTCCAGACCAGCGAGCTATCTCAAAACCTGTCATTCCACCTAAATATGCAATTGTGTTTAATAAATGACGAGCCTGGTGAGAATTCACAAATAAACTTTTATTATCTGAATCATAGTATTTGTGCCTAGCAAATATATTATTTTTGTTATAACATGAAATATCATTATTAAACTCAACTGCATTTGCAACTCTAAGAGAAAAATAGTCTGTTTTTCTCTTAGAACTAAAACAATACTTGTGCTGCAAGCATAACGCATTAAATTGCTCAGGTTTGAATCCTTTCGCCAGTCCATATTTAATGGCAGAGCTTTTGTTTTCGAAGTTATTATATTCTAACTCTTTTGCCAGCTTACGTGCATTCTCAGATAGTTTTTTTAAACGCATTATAGCTTTCTTAGCTATTGGAACCATAATGGTCGGTATCCATTTTATATTTGCTCCATATCCTTTTAGTGAGAACAACCGAAGTCCATATCTCATTACCCCATTGTGATCCTCTGAACAGAGTTCACAATCAAAAGGCAATGACAGTATCTCTGTTATACGTGAAGGTGCACACATGAGTAAAGCAAACACTGAACTTGTAAATAAATCTTGCTCGCTTAAAAGGCAATCGTCTTTTGCAAAGATTGCAGCTAAAGCCTCTATTGATTTCAAACCAGACAATTTCCCTTCGGGACTTATCAGACACTCAAAACTTTCATACAGTTCAGGTGAAGGTTGTCTAGTTTTATTCTTCCAGCAACAGTAGTGTTTATTTAGAAATCCCTTTTGAAAGATAATCTCAGAAATCTTTTCCAGATTAACTGATATCTGGAATGCAGTGTTCCTTTTATATAACTTTTTTGCTCTTTGATAAGCATAATCGAACACATTCTCGTTAATCAAGCAAACGTCTGCACAATTGCATTTCTTATTTAGGGAGAATTCTAAAAGCCGTAGAGCAGCTATCAAAGCTGTATAGCTCTTGGAGGGATTTAAAATGTGCTTGTGAATAATAATTGCTTTACTAAAGTCACAAAATTTTTCATTCATATATGTCAATTTATTGGGTTTTGAATCTTCATCTTTTAACGATTTAAAAGTACAGAATCCATTCCATTTGTTTTCTTCCCAATGGAATGGGAATTCGAAACGCTCAAATATTTTCTTGGCGTCAGTAATATAATTGTCCAACCTTTCTAATGGGTTGCGATTTTTATCAACGACATAAAAATTATTTTTCATTCTAGCCTCCATGGATTAAACCTTTTACAGCCATGGCAAGGGTTAGAAACCTTCTCGCTTTTGATATTTTTAAGAGAATCAGGCTTTAGAGCATTCATTAAAACGTCGCCACTAAAAGGCCTAATCCCCATAAAGACCTCCGCTATATCTTTAAGATAAGGAGTAACTGCTTTATCAATCACTTCAGCATTCCCTGGCTCATTTTTAACATATATTGCTGCACATGCAGTTGAGGTATGGTCTAATGCAACTGCTATTTCTTGAACACTAGCCCTATTCCTAGCCATTTTGGTACCCAATGTATATCTAAATCTATTAGAATTCAGTTTAATAATTTTATTTGTTCTTTCTGAAATTACATTATGAACACTTGCAAATTTGTTTAATTTATAAATCAAGTTTGACTGCCCAATCGTCAACTGATTGAACGAGTGTTTTAAAGAACTTTTCATTAGTAATTTTTTATTTAAAAACAACGGGGCCTTTCTAAGTTCACTTAAAGGAATATCCTTGAATCCATGCTTCTTTAAGAAATCAATATTATCTTTTACATGCCTGTTAAGTTGATTACAAAGTTTTTTTGATACTTTGACTGTCCTGTACAACTCTCTTGAACCTGGTCTCTGTTTCGCCCTCTGTATACTTAGAATTCTCACTCCACCTTTTTTAGATATATCTTTCATTCTGAGGTTAAGTACTTGTGATATTCTTCTGCCGGTAGTTAATAGCAACTGAATTATTAGATAGCATTCGTTATCTATACTTTTTCCCCTCCGTGCTTTTTTGGAAATAAGAGATATTTGCCTTATCTCCTTATCTGTAAATGGTCCTCTTTCAGGATCCATAGATCCAACTACTTGACCAGGTGGTTTCCCTTTTGATTTCATTTCCTTGAAGAAGGTATATGCTTCATCATTTACACCAGCTAATCCAAGATCGAACCATTTGATCATGAAAATTTTCGTATTTACTGTATATCTATAGTTTTTAATGTTAAGATTTGCTTTTAAATCCCATGCAAATTCTTTGTTAATTTCTTTTGGAGAAAAAAATTTAAAAACATAGAGTAAGCTTTGAAAAATACTTTTTAGGTATACCAAAGAATAATTTTCCGCATAAAAAATCAAAGTTTCAATCATTCCTGCCTGCAAATCAAAATGCACTTTTTCAAGCAAGCTTGTCACGTCCCTCTTAAGATAATTGCTCAAATAACTGATTTGTTCTGTAATCGCTTCGTTATTTTTATTATCGTCTTTGGACAGTTTCATTTTTTCTTTTAAATTATTCATTTACAAGCTCCTTTAATTCATTTTGAATTCTATCTTGAACTAACGATAAAATTCTGTTGGCTTGTTCTCGAACGTATGTAGCATTATAAACATTCGACATTTGTGAATAAGGGGTCCAGCCCATTGCATAAGATCTAATTAACTCTGTACTGAGACCATTCAACGATAAGTTTAAGTTTTCGATTTTCACTGAAAACTCATAGTTCCAGGTGTGTCTAAGCGAATGACCTGAAAATTCTTTCAAGATAGGGTCATGCTCTCTAATTTTTTGAATAGTTTTTTCATATGAACTAACGGACATAGGCAATCCCGCTTGTTTTCCACCCTTGTGACTTATAATTAAAAAATCATGCGGTTTCTTGCCAATATAATTTCTTCTCTCTGTTTGTATGTACTCAATAACTTTTCCAATAACCCATTCACTCACCTTCATTTTCCTACTCAATGTTTTGACTACGGGCTGATTAACCCTAGTATCAAATATATCTCCATGTCTTCTTATAATTGAAATGGTACTTTTATCAAAATTAATATCGCTAATTCTTAAATTCAGTAACTCACCTTTTCTCATACCGAGCGAATAAAGCAAAATGATAATAAGCTCATTTCTTTTCCTGACGTTTTCACTATAAATATTGCTTGAGGAGTTAGCGCCAATATATCTGAACAATACTTTTTTCTGAGTACTGTCAATTGCTTTTCCATCGCCCATATAATAGGTATCTGCGATCTTCTTTCTTGGTGTATATCCATTCAACATTCTTAGAAATAGTTTTGCCTGACTGTCATTGTGAGCTTCGCTTCCTATTAAATACTCACATAACCATTTGATATACTTAAATGCTATTTTTACTCTATAGCATTTAGTCCCTGAACCTAACTCTCTGTTATTAAACTCATATATATTACTTTTAGCTTTTCTCTTAGACATATAAGTAACAATGTCTTTTATGTCTTCTCTTGTCAGAAAACACTTGTCGTTGATTACCTTTTCAAGATCGATATTCTTTTTTTCAAAAAAATCTAATAGCATTATTATGACTTTTGCTACTGCTAATCTTGTAGAAGAGGTGTATTTGTCATTTACTATTTCACTTACCAGATACAAATTAGGATAAACTACAGGCTTTAAACTACTGTGTATTATTTGGCATGATCTCGTACCGTCATTCATTATAAAATTTTTAACTACATACTTATTCATTTCAACCTCCCGGTTTTTACTTTTTAATTAACTCCGGGAATCTAATTTTATTATTTGTAATTTTGCAATTTTTTTTCTTACTAATTTATCTCGAATTGCATTCTTATTGCTTTTTTCTAGTTTAATTTTACGTTTCATTAATCACTCAGATAAATATTTGTTCTCCTGAGTAAATACCATGAATATCTTTAAACCCCTTGAGAATAAAGGATTCTTTTCTTGCATTTTGAAAACATGTAAATTTCAATATACTTAAAATGCTATTATTTACGTTTTATTTTTCAACCGAAAAAAATTTTTACATCGACCACTCGATTTTTATCATAGCTATATTTAAGTCAAATTTCTTTGTATGCTTTTTGTACTAAACTTATGGTTGCTTTATCCCTCAATCTTTCATTGACCTTTTTATAAGTAGGGAAGCCTATGAACATCTTCATTAGCTCACTGATATCTGGTTTTGAAGAAAACAGAACCGCAGTTAAACGAGCCATTTCGATTCTGGGTCATAAGCCTATCATGGCCGAGGATTTCGGTGCGCGTTCTGACTCTCCCCAAGTCACTTGCCTCAGAGGAGTCCGAGAAGCAGACGCTGTAATCTTGATACTCGGCTCTCGCTATGGAGCACCACAGCAAAAAGGTTTGTCTGCTACTCATGAAGAAGTACTAGAAGCTCGCACCACTAAGCCACTGATTATATTTCTCGAAGCAAATATTCATCCTGAGCCCGAACAAGAAAATTTGCTAAATGAAGTGAGTACCTGGGAAAAAGGACTATTCCGGGAGGAATTCAGTTCCGCAGAGGATCTGTTTGAGAAATCCCTTAAGGCCATTAGTCAGTTACAGCTTGCTCATGCACAATCACCAGTTGACCCAGAAGGGTTGAAAAAGCGAGCCATAACGAATTTACCTAAGGAAAATCAGAACTATTTCCATAGCTCAGTCAGACTCCAAATCTCCATAGCAGCAGGCCCTGACACGACAATTATCCGTCCAGCTCAAATGGGTTCCAAAGCACTGATCGACATCATGTCGCAGGAAGCTCTTTTTGGAAACAATTCGGGAATCGGACCAATTTTCGACAGGCAGTCTGGTGTTAACGATAGTTTAGATAGCGACTCATTATGTATCAGCCAGAGTCAAAATCGCGACGTGCACAATTTAGTCAAGCTTTCCCCCTCAGGGGACATACTTCTGATCCTTTCCATGCCAATGCAATCAGGTGGTTTGCCGGTAATACTCGAGGAAACCGTACACGAAACCTTATTAAAGGGCTTTGACTACGCCTCATGGCTTCTGGCAGAGATAGATAACACGCAACGGCTGACTCATGTTGTTCCCGCCGTGAGCATAGCAGGAGCTTCCTCCGCTGGCTGGCGCACCATTGCTGAACACCAGGCTAGTCCAAACTCAATGCAGTCTTTCGGTATGGGTCAAAGCAAGGAACCTGTGCTTTTAAGTCCTGCACACATTGTCAGACAGTCATTTGCTTTGTCGTCAGATCGGAATACTTACGTTGAAGACTTCGTAGCCCTTCTGAGACGTAAGTGGAAAGAACAAAGGTATTAAGATTGCAGCCGACCCTATGTCTGAGGTGAGGAAAAATGCATGTCCGAGCTTAAGGCCAAGTAATGGGCCTAGCGTCAGAAAGTCAAAATCAGCATTTCCTGATACAAATCATTGATTTATTGAAACTAGCTCAAATAATCTCGTGCCGACCAAAATCCCAAAGAAAGCAGCCTTTATGGCTGCTTTTTTATTTTCTGCTGTAAAATCGCGGCGTTAAGCACAGCGCGGTAATAAATCCTAACGCTTTCCTTCATTGCATAATGCCCAATTCTTTCCAGGCTTAAACGGTTAATCACCGATGCAAGGAGGAAACATGCTTGATGAATATAAACGCTGCGTGGAGGCCTGTTATCTGTGCGCAGCCGCGTGCGACCACTGCGCAACATCCTGTCTGGATGAGGAAAATGTGGAGATGATGCGCGAGTGCATCAGGCTGGATATGCAGTGCGCCAATACCTGTCGCCTCACGGCGCAGTTTATGGCACTAAACAGTGAATCGGTGCAGCAACTCTGTCAGTTCTGCGCCGACATCTGCCAGCAGTGCGCGCAGGCGTGCCAGCAGCATCAACACCAGCACTGCCAGCAATGCGCTCAGGCCTGTCAGCGCTGTGCAGAAGAGTGCCGTAAAATGGCGGCATGATGCCAGCCGGATTGAGATTCGCTGCGGCGAATCTCAATCGTTGACGCTGAGTGAAACCTCTGCCTCGCAGGGTTGCACCAGAATCAGCGGGCATTTCTTCACCTTGCACGCCTGCGAATAAGCCAGCTCGCACACTTCGCAGATATCGCGTACGTCCGACTCATACTCATACTCCATGAAGTAGCGAAACGTACCGCTGCGCGTGTCGCTGCGCCAGAAGCGTTGCGGTTCCAGGATTTCATCCAGCTGCCTGAAGGTCAGGGCTGAGGGGTTGTGAAAACCCACTCTTACACGATATTTAGTCATGCCCTGATAATTATCGAGTTTCCGCTGCGTTGCCAGCCGGAAACAATTCTCGCTGGGATAGGAAAAATCTTTGCTGTGGATAACGCATCGGGTGCCGCAACCAAACGCGCGACGATCGCGGCACAGATGAAGGGCTAAACCGTCAGCGTTTGATTTTTAAATCATCATCCCAGCGGTCTGCCGCCGCGTGCGCGGGATCGTGATCCTGCAGCAAAAACTCGCCGTTTTGCTGGGCGATCTGCTCACCGGTATCGGTAATCGCGTTTTGAATAAATACTTTTGCCTGCGCGCCATTCACAAAGGTGAGCTGATGGAAGGCAGTTTTGTTGCCCCAGTCTTTCGACGGCGCTGAAATATAGCGGATGGTGTAACTCTGGTCCTCAACGCTGCCCTGTATCACGTAGAGGCCATAATGATTTTCGCCCTGCGACAGGATTTTATACACCCCGTTGCTGTAGTAATAAATCACCGCATCCGGGAACGGCTTTTCATCATAGAGCTTGCGGTAGTGCAGTTTATGCACAAAGGTGGGTTTGCCGGGCACCATTTCAATATTGCCCTGCGCATTCTGGAAGCTGAGATCTGCTGCCTGTGCAGCGCCTACGCTCATGCAACCCAGTAACATTATGCCAGCCAGTTTTTGCATCGTTCGCTCCTTATCCTCTTCGTCAGCCACCAGCATGTTACGCCCACGCTTTACCCCGCTTAAACGAAGCGGCTATCGATGTGTGATGGGCTTCATAATACAGCCACCACAGGAAGGATAGAGATGGAAAATGACGGCGCCATTACCGCGCCAGACGCGGCTATTCGTCACCACTGCGACTGGCCCTCACCTTATTGTTCAGGGTGCAAAATCCTGCAGCATAATCTCGCATCACACTTCATTCATGCTGCGAATCAGGTACTTAACTGAAGTCAGCAAAGCCGACCGGGATCACGTTTTTACTGATTTGTGACAGCAATTCATTAAAGTGAAACAAAACTGTCACAGATTTCCCCTACCCTAAAGCTCCCCGTTTATTTGATGGAATCTCGTTATGGTCATCAAAGCAAAAAACCTGCAGGATGCGGAAGAACTCCTGCACTCAGGCATCAGCAAAGTGGAGCTGGCGTATGATATTGGCAGCGATGATTTCTTCCGCCTGGCGAGCCACTGGTGTGACCGTGGTGCACGCATTACCAAAGGCCACCACCATTTTGTGGTGCAGATGAAGAGCTTCGCTATCCCGCCAAATCGCTAACCCGCAGCAGCCTTTTCGGCTTGCTCTGCCTGCGGCTGACTGGTAAAACACGCTTTTCCATCAGCCGTTACTCGTTATGTTCTCAGCCGAAACATCCCTGCCGCTGCCCGCTTGTGGTTTTATCACCGCCGCTGGCCACACCGCTGAATCGCTATCGCTGGCGTGGTGCCGCTTTGATCGGCAACAGTGGCACGCCGCTTTACCTGCGCAGTGGCAACTGCCGCTGCCGTCTGCGCTAAATCAGGCAGCCAGCAAACGCAAAATTGAATATCTCGCCAGCCGCTGGCTGGTGCGGCAACAGCTGGCGCAGCTGGGAATCACTGATTTTGTGCTGCACAACGCGCCGGATCGCTCACCGTGCTGGCCGGCAGGCATCCGTGCTTCACTGTCGCACAGCCATGACTGCGTGGTGATGGCCGCGACTCGCGAAGCATTGTATGTGGGTATTGATGTTGAGCAAGTGATGGCAGAGGAAACCGCGCAGGACACGGCGGAACTGCTGATGAACGCGCAGGAGCGCTCGCTGCTTGAGGGCCAGCCGCTGCCCTTTGCGCAGGCGGCAACGCTGCTGTTTTCGCTGAAAGAGAGTCTTTATAAGGCGCTATGGCCGCGGCTGCATCAGCCGATGGCGTTTCATCAGGCTGCGCTGATCGAGCTCGACCTGCCGCAGCAGCGCGCCAGGCTGCAGCTGTGTCAGGATTTCAGCGCGGAATTTACCCGCAGCACCGTGCTGGACGCACGCTTCTGGCTGCAGCCGGCGCGCGTGGTCACACTGCTCACTCACCCGGCCTGCGCGCAATAAAAAACCGGCGCGGAAGAAGCCCGGGCCGGTGACAACACAAGACGACAGAAGTGTTCCAGGGAGGCAGAGACGAGGATCTCTGCTGCCATTCACTGTATCCCGCTGACAACGTCTTGCCCAATAAGGGTTTTTGCTAAGCTTTGCCGCCAGCCGTCAATGGCCGGTATCGGTGCGTTTGACGGCGTCCAGCGTGGCCATTTCGCGCTCGCGGCCGGTCAGCTCGCTTAACTGCCCATCGCGCATTTCCAGCAGCCGATCGGCATGAATAAAGTAGTGATCGTCATGGCTGATGGCGAACACGGTTTTGCCGGACGCCTGAAGCCACGGCAGCAGCTCGCGGTAGAAGATGCGGCGGAAGTGCGGGTCCTGATCGGCCGCCCACTCATCGAGCAGCAGGATATCGCGCTCCTCTGCCGCCGCCAGCAGCAGAGCAAGGCGCTTGCTCTGCCCTTTCGACAGCTGCAGGTTGAGTACCCGGTTGCCTTCCAGCTTCAGCTTGTCCTGCATTTTCAGCCGCTCCAGCCACTGCTGCACCAGCGCCGGATTAGCCGGCTCACCACCGCGACGAATCAGGCGATCAAACAGGTGCACGTCAGTGAACACCGCCGAGAAGTGCTGGCGATAAGCATCAAGGTTATGCCAGTCCACCTCGTTACCGTCCAGCAGCAGGCGGCCTGAATGCGGCTGATACAGGCCGGTCAGCAGCATCGCCAGCGTAGATTTACCGCTGCCGTTACCGCCAATCAGAAACACCAGTTCACCGCGGCGCAGCGTCAGGTTGATCGGCCCGACGGCAAAACCGTGCTCGCCATAATGGAAACAGACGTCGCGCAGCTCCAGCGTCTGCCAGTCGCTCACCGTCGGCAGCGCGTTGAAACCGGCGCTATAGGGGGCCAGATCGAAGGTATTAATTTTCCGCAACGCCACCTGTGCGCTGAGCAGCGTCGGCAGCGCGCCTACTGCCGCCAGCAGCGGCGTGCGCAGGAACAGCAGCGTCAGCGAATAGGTCGCGGCGACAGCGGTATTGGCCCAGCCCAGACCGTTGGCCATGAAGAACACAATACCAATCGCGCCGAGCATCATAATGTTCGACCAGTTCACCGCGCTGAGATGGAAGGTATCGGCGCGCACAATGTGACGACGATAATCCGTGGCATTTTCCTGATACACGGTGTCGTAAATCAGCCGGGCGCGCTCGCGGTTAAGCTGCAGCTCTTTGCGCCCTTCAATGATGGTCTGAAAATCACGGTACAGCTCGTCCTCGATGTCGCGCAGCTTCGCCATGTGCTGATAGACGCGCGACACCAGCAGCCAGCCGCCGATCAGCGTCACCACCAGCCACAGCGTAGTGATCAACAGCATTTGCGGTGACAGCCACGCCAGATAGATCGCAGAACCCAGCGTAATAATGATGCCCTGAATCAGCTCCGGCAGGCGCACAAACGCGATAGTGATGGCACGCACGTCGCTGGTCAGGCCGGCCAGCAGCTGAGCGTTACCAATCTGCTCAATGCGTTCAACCCGGGTATCCAGAATACGTTTGATAAACTCACCGCGCAGCCGCCAGACAAAATGGTGGCCGAGCTGAGTCAGCGCCAGCTGCGATGCCAGCGTCACCGCCATCAGCAGAAACAGCTGGGCGAGAAAGCCCGGCAGCACGGTAAGCGAGGTATTAACTGCCACGATCAGTTCATTATTGATGTAGGCGATCAGCCCGATACCCAGCGCGGCGCTGAGCAGCGTCAGCACAATCACGCCAATAAACGGCCAGCGGTACTGGCGAAAAACAACCTGAAGCAATGCCATTAAAAATTATCCAGAGGTCAACCAGGCAGCCTGCAGTTTAATGGCGCCTCGGGTGAAGGCAAGAATAATTCTCATCCGTTTTACGGTTACTGGGCGCGGCGGAATGTCAGGTTGTAACGGAACGCGCCAGCCTGCGGATGGATGCCCGCTTTTAGCGGCAAAATGCCGTGATAGCGCAGGCGCGACGGACCGCCCCACACCACGATATCGCCGTGCTCCAGCAGCACGCGCTGCGTCGCATCGCCGCGCTCAAAACCGCCAAACTGAAAAACGGCCGGCAGGCCAAGCGATACCGAGACAATCGGCTGGCGTAAGTCCTTCTCATCCTTATCCTGATGCAGCGTCAGTTTGGCACCGGGCTCATAGCGGTTAATCAGGCAGGCGTCCGGATTGAAACCGGCAAAGCCGGCCTCCTGCGCGGTCTGCTGCGCCAGCGTGCGGAACAGCGCGGGCATCGGCGGCCATTTACGGCCGCTGCTGACATCCTGTTCGGTGTACTGGTAACCGCGCGAATCGGTCGACCAGCCGAAATCGCCGCAGTTGGTCATGGCGACTGACATGCGATGTCCACCCGGCGTGATGCGATGGGCAAACGGGTTAAGGGCCGCGACGTCATGAATCGCCGCCAGCAGCGCATCGGCCTGCTCGCGCGCCCGGCGACGCAGAATCACCGCGCCCTCGGCCAGCGGTTCCTGCCATGGCGCGTCTTCACTAAATAGATCCAGCACAGTTACCTCCTGTCAGGTCAGGGCTGATCGATAAGAAACGATTTAAACTGTGGCGACATCCAGTGGCTGAAACCGTCGCCCTGCTTCGTAATCAGATACACCGCCAGATGCTGTTTCAGCGCCAGCGCTTTGGCACGCTCGTTGCCGAGCACCATCAGTCCGGTGTCCCAGCCGTCGGCTTCCAGCGCGGTGGTGGCAATCACCGTGGCTGAGACCAGCCGGTGATCGATGGGTCGGCCGCTGGCCGGATCGATCACGTGCGAGATGCGTTTGCCATCCAGTTCATAATAGTTGCGATAGCTGCCAGAGGTGCTGATTCCGTGCCCCTGCAGATCGACGCGTGCCTCCACCGCGTTCTCGCGATCGGTCGGTTTCTGGATGGCTACCCGCCACGGCTGCTGGCTGGCATTCAGGCCGCGACTCAGCACCGCCCCGCCCACCGACACCAGATAATTAGTGATGCCCTGCTGCTCCATCAGCCGCGCCAGGTGATCGGTGGCGTAGCCTTCGCCCATGGTGGAGAGATCGACATACAGGCCAGGCAGATCTTTCTGCAGCCACTGGCCGTTCACCGTTTCAATCACGCGCAGGTGCTGCAGGCCGGTCTGCGCTTTGGCGGCGGCGATAGCGGCATCCGATGGCGTATGCGCCGGCTGCTGCGCCGGGCCAAAGCCCCACAGATTCACCAGCGGTCCGACGGTAATGTCCATCGCGCCGCCGGTCAGCTGGCCGATGCGCAGCGCGCGGGTGACGATATCGGCCATATCGGCACTGACCGGCTGGGGATCCTGCCCCTGATACTGGTTGAAGCGCGATAGCACCGAGTCCTTTTTCCAGGTGGAGAGTTCGCCATCGTCGCGATCGAGCTGCTGCTGAATCGCCTGCTGCAGCGCGGCCTTACGCTGAGCATCCACGCCCGCCAGACTCACGCGCCACACCGTGCCCATGGTTTTGCCTTCCAGCACCAGCGCCTGCTGCGCCGGTTTTTGCTCGCACCCGCTCAGCAGCAGTGCTACCATGCCTGTCAGCAGAATGTTCTGAAAATTCATCAATTCCTCGTCTGTAACTCATTACTACAGCCTATTACAAAGCATAACTCGCTTGTAAAGCCGTCTAAAGCTGCTTGAAGTTGATCGCTGGCTGGCACAGCATACTGCGTTCCTGCACGAGAATCCTTACAGGAGCGACAGATGATTTATATGATTCTTGCTATTACCGCCGGGTTATTTGCTTACGGAAGCTTCCGTTGCTGGCAGCACTATCGCCACCGCCTGATTCAGCACTATCCGTCGCGCCGACGTTAAGGCATTGCACCAGCGTCGTGCATCCTGCACCGCTTCAGCGCTGGCGCAGTGTAACAAAGCGGCCACGGGGCACGTGGCGCTGAGAGCGGTGGCATGGCATGAATTGTGCAGCGTTGATGGTGGGTTGAACATCAGCGAGGTGCAATATGAGTAAGGCAACAGAACAACAGGATAAATGGCAGCGCTGGCTGAGCTTTTCCGCCTTTACGCTGGCGGGCGTGGCGCTGGAAGGCAGCCTGCCGCCTGCCACCACATCCCCGCAGCAGGCGGCAAAGGCCAGACGCTGGCGCAACGCGCCGTAAATTACAGACCCAGCTCGCTCAGGCCCGGATGATCGTCCGGGCGTCTGCCAGCCGGCCAGTGAAACAGTCGCGCTTCAGCGCTAATCGGCAAATCGTTGATGCAGGCGAAGCGCTGAATCATCAGACCATCGGCACCAAAGTGCCAGTTTTCATTGCCGTAGCTGCGGAACCAGTTGCCGCTGTCATCGCGCCACTCATAGGCAAAACGCACCGCCAGCTTATCGTGGTGCCACGCCCACAACTCTTTAATCAACCGATAATCCAGCTCGCGGGCCCATTTGCTCTGCAGAAAGGTCACGACGTCCGCGCGGCCGTTAACGAATTCGCTGCGATTGCGCCAGCGGGTATCTTCACTGTAAACCTGCGACACGCGCTGCGGATCGCAGCTGTTCCAGGCATCTTCCGCCATACGCACTTTTTCTAAGGCACTTTGATGATCGAACGGGGGGATGAGCATTTTTTATCTCCTGATGATGTAGACAGGTCTGTCTACTTGATTCATCCTGCCGTATGTAGACAATTCTGTCTACCCCCGTAAACAGGAATTTTTTCTTATGCTCGCACCCCTGCTGTTTGATGCCAGCGCCAGCGCGCGTGACCGCATCCTGCTCAGCGCGCAACAGCTGTTTTATGCGCAAGGCATCCGTGCTACCGGCATCGATAAAGTGATTGCCGCGGCTGGCGTGACCAAAGTGACCTTCTACCGCCACTTTCCGGCCAAAAATGACTTAATTCTGGCGTTTCTGCAGCAGCGTCATCAGCGCTGGATGAGCGGCTTTCGCAGCGCGCTGGCGCAGCAGCCTGCCATCAACGTGGCGCTGCCGGCTGCGTTACTGAGCTGGTTTCAGGAGGAGGATTTTCGCGGCTGTGCGTTTATTAATAGCGCGGCAGAACTGGCTGATACCCTGCCGGAAGCGAGCGCACTGATTCGCCAGCACAAGCGTGAGATGGCGGCCGCCATTGCCGAAAGACTCAGCACGGCACAGCAGGATAAAACCGGGCAGATCGTGTTGCTGGTGGATGGCGCAATCGTGCAGGTTCAGATGGGGGAAGCGGCGCAGCAGGTGACGGCAACGCTGCAGGCGGCGCTGAACGCGCTGCTGGAGAGCAGAGCGTGACCCGCAGGCCACGCTCTCCGGCTTAGAACTGGTAAACCAGGCCCAGCGCAACGATGTCGTCGGTGTTGATACCGGCCGCATCGGTGAAGTTGTTGTCGTCCAGCAGGTTGATCTGGTAATCAACATAGGTCGACATGTTTTTGTTGAAGTAATAGGTCGCACCCACGTCGACATATTTTTTCAGGTTCTGGCTGCCGTAACCTTCGATATCGCTGCCGCGTGAGGAGACGAAGGCCAGCGACGGACGCAGACCGAAGTCAAACTGATACTGTGCCACCAGTTCCCAGTTGTCCGCTTTGTTGGCATAGCCGTACGCAGCGGAATCCACCGCGCCGAAGCGGGTTGCGTTGTAAGAACGGGTGTACATCGCCGCCAGATACACGTTGTTAGCGTCATATTTCAGACCGCCGGTGTAGGCTTCGGCTTTATCACCGCGACCGAGAATGCCTGGCGCGTTGCCGTTCTGATTGTTGGTACGGTCAGACTGGAACATCGCCGCACCCAGACCGAAGCCGGAGCCCAGATCGTAGGTGGTGCTCAGACCCCAGCCGTCGCCATTCTCACCCAGGACATCACGACCGGAAGAGGATTCGGTTGGGTTGTCGTTTTTGCCCTGATACTGCACGGCAAAGTTCCAGCCATCCACCAGGCCGAAGAAGTTGCTGTTGCGGTAAGTCGCCAGGCCGTTGCTGCGCTGGAACATGAAGTTGTCCGCGCCGTAGGTGTCACCACCAAACTCCGGCAGCACGTCAGTCCAGGCGCCGATGTCATACAGTACGCCGTAGTTACGGCCGTAGTCGAACGAGCCCGCATCACCGAATTTCAGACCGGCGAAGCCGACACGGGTGTAGCTGTTAGCGGTACCCTGCGATTCTGCGGTGTTCAGCGCTGCCTGGTACTCCCACTGACCGTAGCCGGTCAGCTGGTCGGTCACCTGAGTTTCACCTTTAAAACCAAAACGCAGGTAAGACTGGTCACCGTCCTGGCCATCGTTGTCCGAGAAATAGTGCAGGCCGTCTACTTTGCCGTAGAGGTCTAATTTGTTGCCATCTTTGTTATAAATTTCAGCTGCGCTTGCTGAGCCTGCCACCAGCAATGCAGGAATCATCAGGGAGAGAACGCGACGTTTCATTTTATTACCCTCTGTAATGTGCCTTTTATATGTGCCACTGCTAACTGAATGCTTAAAAATTCAGCCGGCAAGCCATTGTTATTTTATGGAGAGCAATAATCTATCACGAAAATGATACTAAATTTCCGAAAGTGTTTCATTGTATTAAATATTTATTTCTAAATGTAAATTTCGCGGAACTAATAATCAGCACACATCGGCAAAAAATATCGCACTAATTGATAAACCGAATTTTATTCATTTAAATACATAGAGATAAGATGAGATAAGCTGCCGCACTGAATGATAAAACTTAACGCCACTCAGCGCATACAATTACTCCCGCTATCATCATTTATTTCATTATTACCTTCATTCACCCCGAATGAGAGATTTACCCTAATTCCCGCCGGACATGATTGTCCGGCATTTTTTTGCCTGCCATTTTTCTTCCGCTGTGTAATTTTATGTAAACCTGTTTACTGAGGTTAAATTAACCGCCACTCAGGACGCCATTATTTGTTCGTTTTCGCACTTTTTGTTCATTACTTAGCCATGATTGCACAATGTTAATTTCCGGGCGTAATAAAGTTGAACAGGAATATAGCCGATGCGTTTCCCCAACCGTTTGCGGAATATTCTTTACCACTATTCAGTCAGTTAGCGTTGCCGCAGTAATCGATTTTCACCCCAACTTAAGCCAAATTTTCACTGAATCTGTCGGTTTACTAAGAGCCAAAGAGCTTATGAAGTCCAGGAAATGTCTGGAAAAGCGCAGCGCCTGGCAAAAGATCGGTAATATGCTCGTTTCTGGCGACCATTTTTGCCCTGCTCTTCGCCTTCATTGAGCGGTGCCGCGCCAGCTTTAATGCTAAACTTCGTCGCTCGAACGACTTATGACAACGACACCTTTATGACAGCACTGGACGCCGCACAGCCCAACAAATTGCATCAGCGTGTCAATCTGGGAACACGCCTCGTTTTTCTCATCGCCGGTTTAAGCATGTCTGCGTGGGCACCGCTGGTGCCGTTTGCCAGCCAGCGTCTCCAGCTGACGGGCGCGTCGCTGGGCGGCCTTCTGCTGTGTCTCGGCATTGGTTCACTGGCGGCAATGCCGGTGACCGGTGCGCTGGTGGCACGCTTTGGCTGCCGCCGCGTTATGCTGTGCTCCACGCTGGTGATACTGGCCGTACTGCCGCTGCTGGCAACGCTGGATGTGATGTGGTTGATGGCCGCCACGCTGATGGTGTTCGGTGCCGGGCTCGGCATGCTGGATGTGGCCATGAATGTGCAGGCGGTTGAGGTTGAGAAAGCGGCGGCGAAGCCGATGATGTCCGGTTTCCACGGTTTCTTCAGCCTTGGCGGTATTCTCGGCGCCGGCGCGGTTAGCCTGTTACTTGGCGCGGGTCTGACACCGCTGCAGGCGGTAGGCGTTATCATGCTGCTGATGGTGCTGCTGTTGCTGTGCAGCCTGCCGACGCTGATGACAGAGCGCCTGCATCAGCCCGATCAACCCTGGCTGGTGATCCCGCGCGGCTGGGTCGCCTTCCTCGGTTGCCTGTGCTTTATTCTGTTCCTTGCGGAAGGCGCGGTACTTGACTGGAGCGCCCTGCTGCTGCTGCAAAGTCCGGGCATGAGCGTGGCGCACGCCGGTCTGGGTTACGCCATCTTCTCTATCGCCATGACCATAGGTCGCCTGACGGGCGATAAAGTGATTCAGCGCTTTGGCCGCTATCCGGTGATGCTGACCGGTGCGCTGGCGGCGGCAGCCGGGATGACGCTGGCGGTGCTGCTGCCATGGCCGCAGGCGGCGCTGCTGGCCTTTTTGCTGGTGGGCTTTGGCCTGGCCAATACCGTGCCGATGCTGTTTAATGCCGCCGGTAATCAACAGGATATGCCGGCCAATCTGGCGATTTCCGCCATGACAACGCTCGGCTATGCGGGTATTCTTTCAGGCCCGGCTTTAATCGGCTTTATTTCCCAGTGGCTCAGCCTGAGCGGCGCGTTTTTACTTATCGCCCTGCTGCTGCTGGCGGTTGCCGCCAGCGCCCGGCTGGTTGCGCGTTAACTGCAGGATCCTGAGACACTTATGCTGCCTTATAAATTTCCGCTGACCTCCGGCAACGTAACGCGCTTTTTCGTGGTGTTTAACCTGGTGCTGTTTCTCGCGCTCGGTGCCATGGTGCACAACAGTGTGAATGCGTGGATCATGGAAAAGCGCTACGCCATGACTGACCTGGCGCGCGCGATGCAAAAACGCATTGATGCTTACCGCTTTGCCACCTGGCAAATCTATGAAAATCTCGCCACCAGCGCCGCGGGTTCTACGCCGAACAGTAGCCTGCAGGAGACGCGCCTGCGCCCGGACGTTTACTATCTGGAGAAAACCCGCCGCAAGACCGAAGCGCTGATTTTCGGCTCGCACGACAGCAGCACGCTGGATATGACGCTGCGCATGTCCAATTATCTCGATACGCTGTGGGGCGCTGAAAATCCGGCGTGGTCGATGTACTTCCTCAATGGTCAGGACAACAGCCTGATCATGATCTCGACCCTGCCGCTCAAAGATATGGCGACGCGCTATAAAGAGAGCGCCATCAATACGCTGGTGGACAGCCGCCGCGCCGAAATGCTGCAGCAGGCCAATGCGCTCGACGAACGCGAAAGCTTCTCGCCGCTGCGCCACTTTGCCTGGCAGAACGATCACTACTTCACGCTGCGCACCACGTTTAACCAGCCAGGTCATTTAGCCACGGTGGTGGCGTTCGATCTGCCGGTTAACGATTTGATTCCACGCAGTATGCCGCTGGAGAACTTCCAGCTGCGCCAGGATGCCAGCCAGCCCGGCAGCGCCACCAGCGATGACGCCAGCAGCGAAAGCACCGCGGTGACGCTGGTTAACCCGAACCTGGAGATTGCCGCCACGCTGCCCAGCACCTCGCTCCAGCTGGTGTACCGGGTGCCGCTCGCCAGCCTGGCGATGGATACCCTGCACAACCTGATGTGGCCGCTGCTGATCAACCTGTTGCTGTTCCTGCTGTCTATTGCCGGCATTACGCTGCTGCGCCAGCAGTCACTGCGACCTAATGAGAACCAGAGCGCTGAGCTTGATTCGCTGCGTATGCTGAATGAGGAGATCGTCGCCAGCCTGCCGGTCGGGCTGCTGGTGTATGACTTTGGTACCAATCGCACGCTGCTGAGCAACAAAATCGCTGAGCATCTGCTGCCGCATCTCAATCTGCAGAAGATTATCAATATGTCCGATCAGCATCAGGGCGTGCTGCAGGCCACCATCAATAATGAAGTGTATGAGATTCGCCACGCGCGCAGCATGCTGTCGCCGCACACCCAGCTGTTTATGATGCGCGATCAGGATCGCGAGCTGCTGGTGAATAAGAAGCTGCAAAAAGCGCAGCAGGTGCTGGATCGCAACCACCAGATGCGCCAGCAGCTGATGCAGAATCTTGGCCATGCGCTTAATCGTCCGCTGCAGAGCATGGTGACGCAGCTGGTGCAGCTCAGCCAGCGCGATGACGACGAGAGCGTGCTGGATCTGCTGGATGAGAGCCAGGGTCTGGCGCGGCTGGTGGACGATATCGTCCTGCTCAACCGGCTGGAAGCCCACGACTGGTCGCCGGATGCGGGCGTGTTTAACCTGCAGGATCTGCTGGATGAGATTGCGCTGGAAAGCCTGCCGCTGCTGCGCCGCAAAGGGCTGACGCTGGTGGTCAACAATCAGCTGGCCAACGACGAGATGCGTTTTGGCGATCGCCGCGCGCTGCGTAAAGTCCTGACCACGCTGATGCACTACGCGCTCACCACCACGCAGTGGGGCAAGATTTCCCTCGATATCAAAGCCAGCGACAGCAAAGCCAACAGCGTGCTGTTCCAGCTGGTGGATACCGGCTCAGGCCTGACCGGCGACGAGCTGGCCAACGTCGATTTCCCTTACCTCGGCGAAACCACGCAGGACCGTTACGGTCAGGCGTCTGGCATGGCATTTTTCCTGTGTAAGCAGCTGTGCAAACAGATGGGCGGCCAGCTGGAGATTATCGCCAAACCGGATATCGGCACGCGCTACAACATTCAGCTGCCGCTGGCGCTGGAGCAGCAGAGCGAGCAGGAAGAGAAACTGCTGGAAGGCGTGACGGCGCTGGTGGATATCGCGGTCGAAGACGTACACAAAATTGTCTGCCGCCACCTCGAGAACTGGGGGGCAAACTGCCTGACCTCGGACGAACGCCTGTCCGGGCAGGAGCATGATGTGCTGGTGACGGACGATCCGGCGCGCCTGCAGGGCTGGGCGCTGTTGCTGGCGGGCGACGAAATGGGGCATCACGCCCTCAACGACCAGCAATTCCGGGTCAATTTCAATCTCAGCAATGCGCTGCTTGATGCGCTGCTGGCCCTGATTGAGAAGCAACTGGCTCACGATTCGATAGAGGAGAGCGACGACGATGAGGCTGCTACGCCGCTGCTGAGCGGCGGCTATTTCCAGCTGTTTACGGAGACAGTACCGCCAGATGTGAAGAGACTGTATACTGAGTCGGCGGAGAAGGACTATCCCTCGCTTGCTCAGACAGCGCATCGCCTGAAAGGCGTGTTTGCCATGCTCAATTTACTGCCGGGTAAACAGCTTTGTGAAGAGTTAGAACAGCACATTAAACTGTGCGACGATTTAACCATTAAAAATACCACCAGTGAAATTGACGCGTACGTCAACCAACTGCTGCAGCAAGGTAACCAATAAGATGAATAACCTGAATGTAATTATTGCCGATGACCATCCAATCGTTCTGTTCGGTATCCGTAAATCTCTGGAACAGATCGAATGGGTGAATGTGGTAGGTGAGTTTGAAGACTCAACAGCACTGATCAATAGCTTGTCCAAACTGGATGCCAACGTCCTGATTACCGATCTGTCGATGCCGGGCGAAAAATACGGCGACGGCATCACGCTGATCAAGTACATCAAGCGTCACTATCCTGATCTCTCCATTATTGTTCTGACCATGAACAATAACCCGGCGATCCTGAGCGCGGTACTGGATCTGGATATCGAAGGCATCGTGCTGAAGCAGGGTGCACCGACCGACCTGCCGAAAGCGCTGGCAGCCCTGCAGAAAGGCAAAAAGTACACGCCAGAAAGCGTGGCCAAACTGCTGGAGAAAATCAGCGCCGGCGGCTACGGCGACAAACGTCTGTCACCGAAAGAGAGCGAAGTGCTGCGTCTGTTCGCCGAAGGCTTCCTCGTTACCGAGATCGCCAAGAAGCTGAACCGCAGTATCAAAACCATCAGTAGCCAGAAGAAATCAGCAATGATGAAGCTGGGCGTGGATAACGATATCGCGCTGCTGAACTACCTCTCTTCCGTCAGCGCCACTCAGGTCGACAAAGAGTAATCCCTGCGGCGGTGCTTCGGCACCGCCTCTCCTCTGCCCTGCTTATCCTTCCCGGCTTTTGCGAACACGTTCGGCATACAGCGCCAGCGTGGTTTTCAGCACATCCAGCGTCACCGGTTTTGACAGGCAGTTATCCATGCCGGCATCCATACAGCGCTGTTTCTCTTCCGCCAGTGCGTTAGCGGTCACCCCAATCACCGGGAAGGCATGCCCCAGCTGGCGCAGACGCTGCGTCAGCCGGTACCCGTCCATGTTTGGCATGTTGACGTCGCTCAGCACGATATCAATATGGTTACGGCTGAGCACGTTGAGCGCATCCACGCCGTCCTGCGCCGTTTTGGTCTGATAGCCCAGCGTGCCGAGCTGTTCAGACAGCAGCATCCGGTTAATCGGATGGTCATCAACGATCAGCACCATGATGTCTTCATAGCTGGAGGCCTGCTGCGGCACCGGCAGTTCCAGCGTGGTCGCCGTTTCGCTGTCGATGGCAATGCGGTAAATCCGGCCCAGCAGCAGCGGCAGATCGTGCAGCGTCGCGCTGCTGTGCACCCACTGTCCCGGCGTCGTTTCCTGCGGCATATCAATGTGTTCACCGCAGATACGGATGCGCGCGCGTACCGTCTGCGCTGGCGCGTCGTGGTGATCGCAGATCATCACATCGTCCGCCCCAGCCCGCCCCTGATAGTGCGCAACCTGGATGCCCTGCTGCTGGAGCAGACGCAGCAGGAAGGCCGCCAGATAGTCGTTGCGCAGGTCGAGCCAGATGGCTTTTTCCTGCAGACCATCCAGCAGCGGCGGCGCGGGTTGCTGTCCGGCGTAGATCGGAATACGCACCACAAACTGGCTGCCCATGCCCGGTTCAGAGTCGACTTCGATGTCGCCATCCATCATGTTGATGAGCTTTTCACAGATCGCCAGTCCCAGCCCGGTGCCCTGGAAATTACGCTGCACGCCGGAGCCGACCTGGAAGAACGGGTCGAACAGGCGCGTGATCTCTTTCGCCGGGATTCCCACGCCGGTGTCGCGCACGCGAAACGCCAGATACCCCTCTTTGACATAGGCGTGCAGGATAATGCAGCCGGTGTGGGTGAATTTGATGGCGTTGTTCAAGAGGTTGGAGATCACCTGCTGCAGGCGCAGCGGATCGCCATCCAGCGCCAGCGGCACATCGTTCTCGATAAACACATACAGCGTCAGGCGCTTGCGCACCACCAGCGACAGATAGTTGCTGGCAATATGGTTGACCACCTCACGCGGCGAGAAGGGACGCGGCTCAATCTTCAGCTGCTCGGACTCGATCTTCGAGAAGTCGAGAATATCGCTGATGATTTTCAGCAACAGGCTGGATGAGTTGTTCATCGCCGTGACCAGCGAATCCACGCCCTTCGGCAGCGATTTGGTCTGCAGCAGATCGAGGTTACCGATAATGCCGTACAGCGGCGTCCGCAGTTCGTGACTGACGGTAGCAAGGAACATCGACTTGGACTGGCTGGCCTGCTCGGCGGCGTGCGCCATCTCCTGTAGCGACTGCTCCATGCGCACGCGCGCCGAGACGTCGACCAGCACGCAAATCGCCACGTTCTCGTTGCGGTAGCGCGAATGCACAAAGCTGATTTGCAGGTTAGTGTTACTGCCGGTCAGCATATCGACAAAATTAACCTGCTGGCCGCCGATGATTTCGTTCAGCCGCAGGCGATCTTCCTGCGTCAGCAGCGTCAGATAGTTATGCGCCAGTTCATTACTGAGGATGTTGGTGCCATCGCTGGTACGCAAAATACAGATGCCGACCGGCGCTGACGCGACAATCTTGCGGTTGAACTGTTCGTGCTCCTCCAGCCGGTGGGCGTTGTCTTCCGCCGGCAGGAACATGCGGCGTTCGAACACCCATGCCAGGGTAAACAGAATCAGCGCGCTGAGAATATTGAGCAGCAGCGCGTTAATCAGCATCAGCTTGAGCTGATCCATCAGCACATCGGTCGACAGCGACCACACCACATTGAGGCTGGACGGCGGCAGCGGCTTTTTCAGCACCAGCTGACGATAGCCGTCAAGATAACCAAACCAGGTGCTGTTATCCGGCAGATCGTCCAGCGAATAACCGGGTCCGCCGCGTCGTGAGCTGATCAGCGGACGATAGTTTTCATCGGTGATGGTGGCCACCAGCGGCAGCCCGCCGGGCTGAATAAATTCATCCAGGCGAATGTTCTGTTCCACGCCGAGCAGCGCCTGCAGTTTGTTGGCGACATAGACCGGCACCACCATGTAGAAGTTGCCGATGCCTGGCTGGCTGCTGTTGGTAATCCAGTACATTGGATTACGCCGCTCTTCCTCGTTGCCGCTGCGGTAGTGCAGCACGTTTTCGCGCAGCGCCTTCAGGCTGCGTTCGCGATCGACCGGATTATTGTTGCCGATGGTGAAGTCTGCGAGGCACTGATTTTCGCCGCCGATAAAGAACACCCGATTGAGTTCATAAGCTGAGGCAAAATTGCTTTTCCAGTAGTTAATGAAATAGCTCAGGGAATCGAGCGAGTTACGCCAGGTGTTGCTCATTGACGTGCAGTCACCGTCGGTAAACAGCGGCGTAAACTGCGGCAGCGTGCTTTTGCCGCCCGGCATGCCGTTGAGCATATCCAGCCCGTTGACGCTGCTGCTCAGGCGATTCTCGGTGATGTACTTCAGCTCGCGCATCACATCCGCGGAGTGGCGCACATACCATTCGGCCTGACCATAATTGGTGGCAAACTCCTGGCGCACCGCGTTCTCTTTCTCATGCAGCACATTGATGATGTAAAACGTGGTCAACAGTGCGCCCAGCGACCAGAGCAGCAGTGCCAGCGCACGAAACAGATAGCGCGAGATGCGAAGCGTGGTGCGAAAGGAGACGAGATATTTCAAAAGAGACTCACTGGCGGCAAGGGTTATCGGGACGTTGAAAAGTTCTCATACACTAGCTTTATCAGGGCGAAAAAGCCAGTTGGCACGCGACTTTGGGAGTGAAAGTCAGACAAAAAAAACGGCAGGTCAGTTGCCCTGACCTGCCGCTTGTGACAGACAATGAACGGTTACTCTTCGTCGTCTGTTTCCGGTGCGTCGTCGTCGCTGTCGACTTCCGGCGCGATATCGTCTTCGCCTTCTGCCACGCTGCCGTCGATGGCGTCGAGTTCTTCCTCTTCCACCGGTTCAGCGACGCGCTGCAGGCCGACCACGTTTTCATCTTCCGCGGTACGAATCAGGATCACGCCCTGCGTATTACGGCCCACCACGCTGACTTCCGACACGCGGGTACGCACCAGCGTACCGGCATCGGTGATCATCATGATCTGATCGCTGTCCACCACCTGTACCGCGCCCACCACTGGCCCGTTACGCTCGGTGACTTTAATCGAGATCACGCCCTGCGTGGCGCGCGATTTGGTCGGATACTCGCTGTTAGCAGTACGCTTGCCGTAGCCGTTCTGCGTTACGGTGAGAATCGCGCCCTCTTCACGTGGCACAATCAGCGACACCACTTTGTCGCCTTCTGCCAGCCTGATGCCGCGTACGCCCGAAGCCGAACGGCCCATGGCGCGCACCGCGCTCTCCGCGAAGCGCACCACTTTACCGGCGGCAGAGAACAGCATCGCTTCGTCGTTACCGTTGGTCAGCGCCACGCCAATCAGCTCATCGTCTTCACGCAGGTTGATGGCAATGATGCCGGCACTGCGCGGACGGCTGAACTCCTGCAGCGCAGTTTTCTTCACGGTACCGTCTGCGGTCGCCATGAAGATGTTGAAGCCTTCGGTGTATTCGCGCACTGGCAGAATCGCGGTGATACGCTCGTTGGCTTCCAGCGGCAGCAGGTTGACGATTGGACGACCGCGCGCGCCACGGCTGGCTTCCGGCAGCTGATAGACCTTCATCCAGTAGAGGCGGCCACGGCTGGAGAAGCACAGAATGGTGTCGTGGGTGTTGGCCACCAGCAGACGATCAATAAAATCTTCTTCTTTAATGCGCGCCGCCGATTTGCCCTTACCGCCGCGACGCTGGGCTTCATAGTCTGACAGCGGCTGGTATTTGACGTAGCCCTGATGCGACAGGGTGACCACCACATCTTCCTGGTTGATCAGGTCTTCGATGTTGATGTCAGCGCTGTTAGCGGTGATTTCCGTGCGGCGTGCATCACCAAACTGATCGCGCATCGCCACCAGCTCTTCACGGATCACTTCCATCAGGCGCTCGGCGCTCTGCAGGATGTGAATCAGTTCGGCGATCTGGTCCAGCAGCTCTTTGTACTCGTCGAGCAGTTTTTCATGCTCAAGGCCGGTCAGTTTCTGCAGACGCAGATCAAGAATGGCCTGTGCCTGCTGCTCAGTCAGGTAGTAGCGACCATCGCGAATACCAAACTCCGCTTCCAGCCACTCCGGACGCGCGGCGTCGTCACCGGCACGTTCCAGCATGGCGGCGACGTTGCCGAGATCCCACGACTGCGCCAGCAGGCCGCTTTTCGCTTCGGCTGGCGTCGGAGCCCGACGAATCAGCTCGATAATCGGATCGATGTTGGCCAGCGCAATCGCCAGACCTTCAAGGATGTGCGCACGATCGCGCGCTTTACGCAGTTCGAAGATGGTACGACGCGTCACCACTTCACGGCGGTGGCGAACGAAGGCTTCAATGATCTCCTTCAGCGTCATGATCTTCGGCTGGCCCTGATGCAGGGCAACCATGTTGATGCCGAAAGAGACCTGCAGCTGCGTCAGCGAGTAGAGGTTGTTGAGCACCACTTCGCCGACCGCATCGCGTTTCACTTCAATGACGATACGCATGCCGTCTTTGTCAGATTCGTCACGCAGGCCGCTGATGCCCTCAACGCGCTTCTCTTTCACCAGCTCGGCAATTTTCTCGATCAGGCGCGCTTTGTTCACCTGATACGGGATTTCATTGACGATGATGGTTTCACGACCGGTTTTGGCGTCGGTTTCGATCTCGCCGCGCGCGCGGATGTAAATTTTACCGCGCCCGGTGCGGTAGGCTTCTTCAATGCCACGACGACCGTTGATAAAGGCGGCGGTCGGGAAATCCGGCCCGGTAATGTGCTCCATCAGCCCTTCGACGCTGATGTTTTCATCTTCGATAAACGCCAGACAGCCGTTGATCACTTCCGTCAGGTTGTGAGGCGGAATATTGGTCGCCATGCCGACGGCAATACCGGAGGAGCCGTTGATCAGCAGGTTAGGAATTTTGGTCGGCAGGACTTCTGGGATCTGCTCGGTGCCGTCATAGTTCGGCACAAAGTCGACCGTCTCTTTTTCCAGGTCAGCCAGCAGTTCAGAGGAGATCTTCGCCATGCGCACTTCGGTATAACGCATCGCTGCGGCGGAGTCGCCGTCGACCGAACCGAAGTTACCCTGACCGTCGACCAGCATGTAGCGCAGGGAGAACGGCTGGGCCATGCGCACGATACTTTCGTACACAGCGGAGTCACCGTGTGGGTGATATTTACCGATAACGTCACCGACCACACGGGCAGATTTTTTATAGGGTTTGTTCCAGTCGTTACCCAGTTCGCTCATGGCAAAAAGCACACGGCGATGCACCGGCTTCAGGCCATCACGTACATCGGGTAAGGCTCGGCCAACGATGACCGACATGGCGTAATCGAGGTAGGAGTTTTTCAACTCTTCTTCGATATTGACCGGTGTAATTTCTCTCGCAAGGTCGCTCATGGAGCCGCTATCCCTCTACATAATCCCGGATTTTAAAGGTGCGAAAGTATATCACATCGCTTGCGTGCGGTGAACGTAAAGCAGGGTTTTGTGGCGCTTTTCCTTTGCGCTGAGAGATGCCTCGCAGGGTTTATACGTTTATACTGGTGGCATATTTTGTCAGGAGTCATGATTCAATGAATGAACAACCGCAGGAAAGCCGCCAGAACGTCGACCACGCCGAAATTGCTAAGTTTGAGGCGGTTGCATCACGCTGGTGGGATTTAGAGGGTGAATTTAAGCCGTTGCACCGCATTAATCCCCTGCGTCTTGGCTGGATTGCCCAGCACAGCCATGGGCTGTTCGGTAAGAAAGTGCTGGATGTCGGCTGCGGCGGCGGCATTCTCGCCGAGAGCATGGCGCGTGAAGGGGCGGAAGTCACCGGTCTGGATATGGGCGCCGAGCCGCTGGAGATCGCGCGTCTGCACGCGCTGGAGAGCGGCGTGAGCGTCAATTACGTGCAGCAGACGGTTGAAGCCCATGCGGCCAGCCATGCCGGTCAGTACGACGTGGTGACCTGTATGGAGATGCTGGAACACGTGCCGGATCCGCGTTCCGTGGTGCTGGCCTGCGCGCAGCTGGTGAAACCGGGCGGCGAGGTGTTTTTCTCCACCATCAACCGTAACCCCAAAGCCTGGCTACTGGCGGTGTTTGGTGCTGAATACGTGCTGCGCATGGTGCCGCGCGGTACCCATGACGTGAAAAAATTTATTCGTCCCGCCGAGCTGCTGAACTGGGTGGATGAGACCGCCCTGCGTGAACGCAATATGACTGGCCTGCACTACAATCCGCTGACCAACCAGTTCCGCCTTGGCCGCGGGGTGGACGTCAATTATATGGTGCACACCCACCGTCAGGCGTAAACGACCTGTTTCGCCTGCCCGCCCATGGGCAGCGCTGTTGTAGCGGCGCGATGTATTACGCGAGAAATCGCGCCGCTATGGAATCTACGACCGGCAATTTACTTAACTGAACGGCATAACGCCCTACTAACTGCCAGTCCTCCTTTCACTTCCGACCGCCCCCGGTTTATCACGCGCTGGCCCTATCCAGATCAATTTCCTTTTAGACGCTGCGATGCGCTTTTTGTAAGGTGAAAAGGTCATAAAAAATTCATAAGCAAACGCAGATAAGTTCGCTGCTGACGGAGCGGCGCGGGCTTTTTTCGCCTGGGAAATTTCCCGAATCGCAGCGGTTGAGCAATAAACACGCGCTCGATCAAAAATTGAAAAAAAACCTGTTATCCGTTGACACCAGGTGCAGGCCTTGTGGCGTGGGGATCCAGGATTTTCGCCACCCCCCAGGGCGTAAAATTTTGTGAAAATCAACTCTTGTGATGATCCGATTGCTGACTAGAATACTCACCATATTGTTGTTCAAACTTTCCGCACCCCCTATATATAGTGTTTATCCACAGGCTTACTCACAATGAGCCGCCTGTGAATAGACGGGGGATAATTTTGTATTTCATGGACAGGTAAACACGCGACATGAACCAAAGTCTGCTCGTTACGAAACGCGATGGCCGCCAGGAGCGCATCGACCTCGATAAGATTCACCGGGTGCTGGACTGGGCAGCTGAAGGGCTGAACAATGTCTCCGTCTCGCAGGTTGAGTTGCGTTCGCACATCCAGTTTTACGATGGCATCAAAACCTCGGACATTCACGAGACCATCATCAAAGCGGCTGCTGATTTGATCTCCCGTGACGCGCCTGATTACCAGTACCTGGCTGCGCGTCTGGCGATCTTCCACCTGCGTAAAAAAGCGTACGGTCAGTTTGAGCCACCGAAGCTGTACGACCAGGTAGTGAAAATGGTCGAGATGGGCAAATACGATCGCCATCTGCTGGAAGACTACAGCACCGAAGAGTTCGAGCAGATGGACGGCTTCATCGACCACTGGCGCGACATGAACTTCTCCTACGCGGCGGTGAAGCAGCTGGAAGGCAAATATCTGGTGCAGAACCGCGTCAGCGGTGAAATCTACGAGAGCGCCCAGTTCCTGTATATTCTGGTCGCCGCCTGCCTGTTCTCCGGCTATCCGCGCGATACGCGTATGGATTACATCAAGCGTTTCTACGATGCGATCTCCACGTTCAAGATCTCGCTGCCTACGCCTATCATGTCCGGCGTGCGCACCCCGACCCGTCAGTTCAGCTCCTGCGTACTGATCGAGTGCGGCGACAGCCTGGACTCCATTAACGCCACCTCCAGCGCTATTGTGAAATATGTGTCACAGCGTGCCGGCATCGGCATCAACGCGGGCCGCATTCGTGCGCTCGGCAGCCCGATCCGCGGCGGTGAAGCGTTCCACACCGGCTGTATCCCGTTCTATAAGCACTTCCAGACGGCGGTGAAATCCTGCTCGCAGGGCGGCGTGCGCGGCGGTGCGGCAACGCTGTTCTACCCGATGTGGCATCTGGAAGTGGAAAGCCTGCTGGTGTTGAAAAACAACCGCGGCGTCGAAGGCAACCGCGTGCGTCACATGGATTACGGCGTGCAAATCAACAAGCTGATGTACACCCGCCTGCTGAAAGGCGAAGACATCACCCTGTTCAGCCCGTCCGACGTGCCAGGCCTGTATGACGCGTTCTTCGCCGATCAGGATGAGTTTGAGCGTCTGTATACCAAATATGAGAAGGACGACAGCATCCGCAAGCAGCGCGTGAAAGCCGTCGACCTGTTCTCGCTGATGATGCAGGAACGAGCCTCAACCGGCCGTATCTACGTGCAGAACGTTGACCACTGCAACACTCACAGCCCGTTCGATCCGGCCATTGCGCCAGTGCGTCAGTCTAACCTGTGCCTGGAGATTGCGCTGCCGACCAAACCGCTGGAAGACGTCAACGACGAAAGCGGCGAGATTGCGCTGTGCACCCTGTCCGCCTTTAACCTCGGCGCGATTGAAAGCCTTGACGATCTGGAAGAGCTGGCGACGCTGGCAGTACGCGCGCTGGATGCCCTGCTCGATTACCAGGATTACCCGATTCCGGCTGCGAAACGCGGTGCGATGGGTCGTCGTACTCTGGGTATTGGCGTGATCAACTACGCCTATTACCTGGCGAAACACGGTGTGCGCTACTCCGACGGCAGCGCCAACAACCTGACGCACAAAACCTTTGAAGCCATTCAGTACTGGCTGCTGAAAGCCTCCAACGAGCTGGCGAAAGAGCAAGGTGCCTGCCCGTGGTTTAAAGAGACCACTTATTCGCAGGGCATTCTGCCGATCGATACCTATAAAAAGGATCTCGACAGCGTATGTAATGAGCCGCTGCACCTTGACTGGGAAGCGCTGCGTGAGTCGATTAAAACCCACGGCCTGCGCAACTCCACGCTGTCTGCCCTGATGCCGTCTGAGACCTCTTCGCAGATTTCGAACGCCACCAACGGTATCGAGCCGCCGCGCGGTCACATCAGTATCAAAGCGTCGAAAGACGGGATTCTGCGCCAGGTAGTACCGGAGTATGAGCGTCTGAAAGATCAGTACGAACTGCTGTGGGAGATGCCATCAAACGACGGCTATCTGCAACTGGTGGGCGTGATGCAGAAGTTTATCGACCAGGCGATTTCATCGAACACCAACTACGATCCAGGCCGTTTCGCCAATGGCAAAGTGCCGATGAAACAGCTGCTGAAAGATCTGCTGACCGCGTACAAATTTGGCGTGAAGACCCTGTACTACCAAAACACCCGTGACGGTGCCGAGGATGCGCAGGACGATCTGGCGCCGTCTATTCAGGACGATGGCTGCGAAAGCGGCGCCTGTAAAATTTGATCGAAAGGCGCCTGCGGGCGCCTTATCGTGTCTGGGCCAGCAGCGGCTGGCCCGTTTCACTTTTGGACTTAGTCATGGCTTACACTACTTTCTCACAGAACAAAAATGACCAGCTGAAAGAGCCGATGTTCTTCGGCCAGTCAGTGAACGTTGCCCGTTTCGACCAGCAGAAATACGACATCTTTGAAAAGCTGATCGAGAAGCAGCTCTCTTTCTTCTGGCGTCCGGAAGAGGTTGACGTCTCGCGCGATCGCATCGACTATCAGGCGCTGCCGGAGCACGAGAAGCACATCTTCATCAGTAACCTGAAGTATCAGACGCTGCTGGATTCCATTCAGGGCCGCAGCCCGAACGTGGCGCTGCTACCGCTGATCTCGATTCCCGAGCTGGAAACCTGGGTAGAAACCTGGGCGTTCTCCGAGACCATCCACTCACGCTCGTACACCCACATCATCCGTAATATCGTCAACGATCCGTCACTAGTGTTTGATGACATCGTGACTAACGAGCAGATTCTGGCGCGCGCGCAGGATATCTCGAAGTATTACGATGATCTGATCGAGATGACCAACTACTGGCATCTGCTGGGTGAAGGCACGCATCAGGTGGCGGGCAAGAGCGTGACCGTGAATCTGCGTGCGCTGAAGAAGCAGCTGTATATCTGCCTGATGAGCGTTAACGCGCTGGAAGCGATTCGTTTCTACGTCAGCTTTGCCTGCTCGTTCGCCTTCGCCGAGCGCGAACTGATGGAAGGCAACGCCAAGATTATTCGTCTGATTGCCCGTGACGAAGCGCTGCACCTGACCGGCACCCAGCATATGCTGAATCTGATGCGTACCGGTGAAGACGATCCTGAAATGAAAGAGATCGCCGCCGAGTGCCGCGACGAGTGCTTCGATCTGTTTAAGAAAGCGGCCGAGCAGGAAAAAGAGTGGGCTGAGTATCTGTTCAGCGGCGGCTCAATGATTGGTCTGAACAAGGACATTCTGTGCCAGTACATTGAGTACATCACCAATATCCGCATGCAGGCGGTGGGCCTTGATCTGCCGTTCCAGACGCGTTCTAACCCGATTCCATGGATTAACTCGTGGCTGGTGTCAGATAACGTGCAGGTGGCGCCGCAGGAAGTTGAAGTGAGCTCCTATCTGGTGGGTCAGATCGACTCCGAAGTGGGCGAAGACGACTTCAACGATTTCCAGCTGTAAGCATGAGCCGTTCCGTGGTCATTCTGCGCAGCTCCGGCTCCCGGCTGGAGTGCGCAGACGAACACCCTAATCTGCTGACGACGCTGGAAGCACACAATGTGTGCGTCGAGTTTCAGTGTCGCGAAGGCTACTGCGGCTCCTGCCGCATGCGTCTGCTGAAAGGCGAAGTGGATTATGCGGAAACCCCACTGGCGTTTATTCAGCAGGGCGAGATTCTGCCCTGCTGTTGTAAGGCCAGAGGGGAGATTGAGATCGAGCTGTAACCTGCCGGCCGTACTACTGAATTCCCTTTTATCGCGTTAAGATCCCGCATGGTCAGAGGGGGAACTGAGCACGCCGGAACGGCAAAACCCGCTCCCTGCGGGCCTCGACACGCGGCATCCCTGCCGCGTGACGTCCGGCTAAGCCCAGCTTCCCCCTCTTCCCTTCCAATTCTGGTGCTGCTGTAACAGGTACCCGACAACAGCGACCACCGAATCCAGCAGGGCGTGGGAGGCATAGCCGCTTGCAGCAGCCTCCGCGCCATGGATGGCGCGGCGGCAGGCCCCAGGGAAGGGTTTATGCCGGTGCGGCAAGCGGCTATGCCTCTCACGACGCGGCACCCAACACAAAGCGATGCTGATCCCATGGCATCAGCAATTACAAACCTGGAAAGCGTCAGCTCTTTACCGTCTCCAGGACATCAATCCAGCCGTGACCGGTACTGACTTCACTGCCGTGCAGCCAGCGGCGCAGCATATTCATCGCCATCATCGCTACCACTTTCTGCCGGGTTTCCAGATTGTGCCGCCCGTGGGTAAATTTCACCCGCTGGCCCCAGCTGGCTTCCGGGGTGTGCAGCGCAATCGACACTTCTCCTTCCTGCAGATCGCCAACCGACAAGGCCAGCACCGTGCCCTGCTGAGCGGCCAACTGACGCGTGCGCGTAACCTGCGCTTCCAGCGACTCCTCACGTGCCGGCAGCAGCTCGGCGGCGCTAAGCGGCACCTGCGCGGCGGCCAGCTGCCAGTGCAGCAACCCGGCCGTGTATTGTTCGCTCAGAGCAAGGCGGAAGCCGCGATCGTGCAGTTCCCGCGCCAGCACGGCCGGCAGCCCTTCAAAGCCTTCAAAAATGGTGCACTCGGCCAGCAGTAACTTAACCTGCTGCCACACCTGCTCCATCGCCACGCGCTGGCTGGCCGGGCCGGTCAGTTTGATCTCAATGATGGGCATCGACGAACGGTAGCCCATCACGACGCCTTCCGGCAGCGGCAGCGGTTCAAGCTCGGCGGCAATATCGCTCTCGCCGCGGCCAAAGGTGGTCAGACGCAGGCACAGCGGGGGTTCTGGCAACGCAAAACGCGCCTTAAGACGCGGAATAATCTGCTGCTCAACCATCACTTTGAATTCTGACGGCACGCCGGGGGTAAAGAATATCCAGCAGCGATTAAGCTGCAGGGCAAACCCACAGGCGGTGCCGACCGGGTTATCGATCAACTCGGCATTCGCCGGAATCTCCGCCTGCTTGCGATTACTGGGTGCCATGAGCCGCCCGCGGCTGGCAAACCAGGCTTCCATCTTCTCCAGCCACGCCTGTTGCAGCACCAGTTCGCTGCCGCTGGCGGTGGCCGCTGCCTGCGCGCTGAGATCGTCGCTGGTCGGCCCGAGACCGCCGTTCACGATCAGCACGTCGGCAATCTGACTGCGGCTCTGTAGCGCTTCAACCAGCGAGCTCATTGCATCGCCGACCGTGCTGCGACTGGTCATCGGCAGGCCGTGCTGAAACAGCATATCGGCCAGCCACGCGGCGTTGGTATCGACAATCTGCCCATGTAACACTTCATCGCCCGTTGAGAGCATTTCGACACGTATCACGATCTCTTCTCCTTATCCCTGTGGCTTTCACTGTAGGGAGCGCGCAGGCGAAACACAATCGCCGCCGGTGCGAAATAGCGGGTTAATCGCGATGCAGAAAGGAAACAGCGGGAAAGCAGGAATCGGGCGCGACGGACATCGCGCCCACGGGGATTAACGGCGCGCCAGCAGCAGGCCAACAAACAGACCGGCAGCCGCACCGATACCAATGCCCTGCCACGGTTTTTCATGCACGTAATCGTCGGCACGATACGCTGCCTGTTTGGCACGATAGTAATAGCTGTCGGACGCCTGGCTCACGCGATTCTTCACGTCTTCCAGCGCCTGCTCGGCTTTCTGCTTCAGTTCGATATATTTCTGGTCCGCCGGATCGCCCGAGGAGCGCAGCACTTCTTCCAGCGTTTCCGTCAGCAGCGCCAGATCGTCATCAAGACGGGTTTCAAATTGATCGGTAGATGACATGTTCACAATCCTCCATGTTTAAATGCGGTGTCGATTAACTATAGTCATAAATTGCGTTTTTGCGCCGCGCCGTCATCCGCTGACTACGCTTTTTGCCGCGCTGAACGCAAAGTTATGTCATCCGGGGCGTTGCACGCGGAATTGTGCTTCGTTTATTTGATTAATCTGATAAATTTTCAGCGGACTGAATTTTTTATTTTCGCCACTGTCGTAACCCCCTGTAGCCTGACGCTAAATGTCTTGCGACAGCCTCAATACACCCGAGCAGCTAAGGAAAAGATTTCCGGCATGAATCGTAGAAAATTTATGAAAGCGTCCATGGCCCTCTCTGCCGTTAGCGGCATGACCGGGCTCTCCTCGCTGTTTGCGCAGTCCGCCTGGGCCGATGATGGCATCGCCGACGGAACCGCCGTGCGCTTCGATTTCGATGTGCTGAAAAAGAAAGCCGCGGCGCTGGCCAAACAGCCCTGGGGCGGCGCGCCCGGCCCCCTGCCCGCGACCCTGGCCAATCTGACACCGCAGGCGTATAACGAAATTCAGTACGACGCTAACCACTCACTGTGGAACAACATCGCCGACCGCGAGCTGGATGTGCAGTTCTTCCACGTTGGCATGGGCTTTAAGCGCCGCATTCGCATGTTCTCCGTGGACGCCGCCAGCCGCGAGGCGCGGGAAATCCACTTCCGTCCGGAACTGTTTAATTATCACAACGCCAACGTGGATACCCAGCAGCTGGTGGGTAAAACCGACCTCGGCTTTGCCGGTTTCCGCGCCTTTAAAAAGCCGGAGCTGGCGCGACGCGACATCGTTTCTTTCCTCGGCGCCAGCTACTTCCGCGCGGTAGATGAAACCTACCAATATGGCCTGTCAGCCCGTGGCGTCGCGGTTAACACCTTCAGCAATGGCCAGGAAGAGTTTCCGGACTTCACCGCCTTCTGGTTCGAGACGCCAAAAGCTGAAGACACCACCTTTGTGGTGTATGCACTGCTGGACGGGGCCAGCGTCACCGGTGCCTACAAGTTCACCATCCACTGCGAAGAAAAACGCGTGGTGATGGAGGTGGAAAACCACCTGTTTGCGCGCAACGAGATTCGTCAGCTCGGTATTGCGCCAATGACCAGCATGTTCAGCTGCGGCACCAACGAACGCCGCATGTGCAATACCTATCATCCGCAGATTCATGACTCCGATCGCCTGGCGATGTGGAGCGGCAGCGGCGAGTGGATTGCCCGTCCGCTGAATAACCCGCAGCGCCTGCAGTTTAATGCCTATCAGGATGAAAACCCGCGCGGCTTCGGTCTGCTGCAGCTGAATCATGATTTCAAAGATTATCAGGACGTGATTGGCTGGTATGACAAACGACCCAGCCTGTGGGTGGAGCCGATCGGTAAATGGGGTAAAGGCGCCATCAACCTGATGGAGATCCCGACGACCGGGGAAACGCTGGATAACATTGTTTGCTTCTGGCAGCCGGCCGAGCCGGTCAAAGCTGGCAGCGAGTTTAATTTCCAGTACAAACTCTACTGGAGCCAGCTGCCGCCGGTACGCAGTGGTCTGGCCCGCGTTGATGCCACGCGCACCGGTATTGGTGGCTTCCCGGAAGGCTGGGCACCTGGCGAACACTTCCCGGACCAGTGGTGCCGCCGCTTTGCTATCGATTTCATTGGCGGCGACCTGCAGGCGGCCGCGCCGAAAGGCATCGAACCGGTAATCACCGTGTCGTCCGGCACCTTCAAACAGGTAGAGATTCTCTACGTCGAACCGCTGAAAGGTTACCGTATCCTGTTTGACTGGTATCCGAATAGCGACTCAACCAAACCGGTGGATATGCGCCTGTTCCTGCGCACCAAAGATGAGACGCTGAGCGAAACCTGGCTGTATCAGTACTTCCCGCCACCGCCCGATCAGCGCAAGTACACCGACGACCGGCAGATGACGCCGGGCTAACCTGCACGGCGAGGCCAACACCTCGCCGTTAGTTTTTCTGCATGCCGACGTGCGGAATATTATCTTCCAGATAAACGTCCGTGACTGCCCGGAAGCCCAGGCGACCATAAAAGCCTTCCAGATGCGCCTGCGCGGACAGATACACCGCCCGCTGCGGCCAGTGCTGTTCGCAGCTGTTCAGCGCCTGCTCCATCAGCCGATAGCCCAGTTTCAGGCCGCGCGCCTCTTCCGACACAATCACCCGACCAATGGTCACCGGCGAAGAAGCCAGCGCGGGCGTCAGCAGACGCGCATACGCCAGCAGTTTGCCATCAAGAAAGCCCAGCAGATGGCGGTTATCAGCCGTCAAATCCTGGCCATCTATATCCTGATACGGACAGGCCTGTTCGACGATAAACACCTGATTGCGCAGCGCCAGCACGGTATACAGCTGCTGCGCGGTCAGTTCACTGTGGTGGCAATCAAGCCATTGCATATCCATCGTGCTTCCTTGTCTGAGCGAAAAAAGTGATCTTCACAGCCTATCACAGCGCATGCGCTAAACGCAGTGGGCAGCACGTAACAGGGGCGGGCACGCGGAGCTATGTGATCAAACTCTCAAATTGCAGGCAAAAAAAATCAGGCCCGCAGGCCTGATTGTGAAGATGACGCACTGTTTACATCAGCGGCTGAGCCAGCTGCACCAGCGTGATGAGCGGCTGCGGATAAACACCGAGCAGCAACACGAGGATGGCGGAGATCAGCACCACCACACCACCGGCGGTGAACGCCCAGTTGGCCGGGGTATCGCGGGTGTGCAGTTCCGGCGGGCTGAGGTACAGGCTCACCGTAACGCGCAGGTAGTAATACAGACCAATGGCGCTACCGGCGACAACCGCTGCGGTCAGCCACCACAGATGCGCGTTAACACCAGACGCGATGACGTAAAACTTACCGATAAAGCCCAGCGTCATCGGGATACCGGCCAGCGACAGCATCATCACCGTCATCACGGCGGAGAGAATCGGACGATGCCAGAACAGACCGCGATACGAGTAAAGCGTATCGGCATCCGGACCACGGTACGGGCTCGACATCAGGCTGACTACACCGAAGGCGCCGAGGCTGCTGAACAGGTAACCGGCCAGATAGACACCGGCGGTTTCCAGCGACAGCTGATGGGTTTTCACCGCAATCAGCGCCACCAGCAGATAGCCAAGATGCGCGATAGATGAATAGCCGAGCAGACGCTTGATGTTGCTCTGCGAAATCGCCATCAGGTTACCGAACAGGATCGAGACGAAGGCAATCACACCCAGCACGGTGCGCACCGCTTCACTGTCGGTTACCGGTGCGTACATGAACAGACGCATGATGACCGCAAAGATAGCGATTTTGCTGGCGGTGGCGAGGAAGGTCGAGACCGGAGCCGGCGCGCCCTGATAAACGTCTGGCGTCCACAGATGGAACGGCACCAGCGACAGCTTAAAGCCAAGACCGATGATCATCATGCCCAGCCCGACCAGCAGCAGCGGCTGCTGAATCATGCTGTCATTCAGGCTTTTGCCCAGCTGCACAAAGCTCAGGCTGCCGGAATCGGCGTAGACCAGCGCAATACCGAAGATCAGGAACGAGGAAGCCGCAGCCGACAGAATCATGTACTTCAGCGCCGCTTCCAGCGAGCGCTTCTGACGGAAGGCGTAGCCGATGAGACCAAACAGCGGCAGCGACAGCAGTTCGATACCGATGAACAGCGCC
>Ga0153917_1000161_pt1 | contig 61754 bp, 60 predicted proteins | sample TSFL001MetaG_FD_104695 | JGI IMG/M metagenome (GOLD analysis project Ga0153917, IMG submission 104695) | Attine ant fungus gardens microbial communities from Florida, USA - TSFL001 MetaG | ecosystem: Host-associated > Fungi > Mycelium > Unclassified | place: USA: Florida, Paynes Creek Historic...
GTCTTCTAACGCCTGACGAATAACCTCGGGTTTTGCATCATGCAAATGAACCACTGATAAGGTGAAGCTACTGCCTTTAAGCTCGATGGGCGTGTTTGACATCCTGGCCTTACTCAATTTGCTATTAACCACAACGCAGTCGTTGCGATATTCCGAAGAGTATCAGGCATGTTATAGTCAGGAGTATATTGAGGCAAGCAACCACCCGAGAATTCAGAGTAAAAACATGTTTTGTGTGATCTACAGAAGTACCAGCCGCGACCAGACCTACCTTTATGTCGAAAAGAAAGACGATTTCTCCCGCGTGCCTGAAGAATTAATGAAAAGCTTTGGCCGTCCGCAGCTGGCGATGCTGTTGCCGCTGGATGGGCGAAAGAAACTGGTTAATGCCGATCTGGAAAAAGTGAAATCAGCATTAGCTGAACAGGGCTATTATTTACAGCTTCCGCCACCACCCGAGAATTTATTAAAACAGCATCTTGAGGTGAACGGAAAGAAATAGTCCCGGGTAGGCCCGGGAACAACACATCAACCGTTTAGGGGTCGTAAATGTATCAACATCATAACTGGCAAGGTGCATTACTGGATTATCCCGTCAGCAAAGTTGTCTGCGTTGGCAGCAATTATGCGAAACACATTCAGGAAATGGGCAGTGCCACGCCGGACGAGCCGGTGCTGTTCATTAAACCGGAAACTGCGCTTTGCGACATTCGCCAGCCGCTGGCATTGCCACAGGGGTTAGGTTCAATTCATCACGAAGTGGAGCTGGCCGTACTGATTGGCGCAACCCTGCGTCAGGCCTCTGAAGAGCACGTGCAAAAAGCGATTGCTGGCTACGGCGTTGCGCTGGACCTCACGCTGCGTGATGTGCAGGGCAAAATGAAAAAAGCCGGGCAGCCCTGGGAAAAGGCCAAAGGGTTTGATAATTCCTGCCCGATCTCCGGTTTTGTGCCAGTGGGCGAGTTCACTGCTGACCCGCAGGATACGCCACTTTACCTGAAAGTTAACGGTGAATTCCGCCAGCAAGGTACCACTGCCGATATGATCCACAAGATCCTGCCGCTGATTGCCTATATGAGCCGTTTCTTCACCCTGAAACCGGGAGATGTGATCCTGACTGGTACGCCAGAAGGTGTTGGCCCGCTTAACAGCGGTGACGAACTGGAAGTGAGTTTTAACGGCCAGTCGCTGAAAACCCGCGTGCTGTAAAAGCAACTTGCCGCCTTCTTCGGGCGGCAAAACTTGCATCAACGTGCCAGACTCGTTATAAGGTGCGCTTTCTTTTGACGTGTGGACATCCTGATGAACGACATTCCTTTCTGGCAAAGCAAAACTCTCGACGAAATGACCGACGAGGAGTGGGAATCGTTGTGCGATGGCTGCGGGCAGTGCTGCCTGCATAAGCTGATGGATGAAGAGTCAGACGAGATCTATTTCACCAACGTTGCCTGCAAACAGCTGAACATCAAAACCTGCCAGTGCCGCAATTATGAACGTCGATTCGAGTTCGAGCCGGACTGCATCAAGTTAACCCGTGATAACCTGCCAACCTTCGAATGGCTGCCGCATACCTGCGCCTATCGTCTGCTGGCGGAAGGGCAGGCTCTGCCGAAGTGGCATCCGTTGCTGACGGGGTCAAAAGCGGCGATGCACGGCGAGCGTATTTCCGTGCGCCATATTGCGGTGAAAGAGTCAGAGGTGCGGGACTGGGAAGACCACATCATGAATCATCCCAACCGTTGATACGAGAAAACCCGCCGAGGCGGGTTTTTTTATGTGGTGTGCTGTGTCGTGTAGCGCTGCGCTTACCCGACCTACAAAACCGTAGGCCCATGCAAGCGAAGCGCCGCTGGGCAAATTAGCGCCCAAACAAATCACGTTTCTTCGGTTTGAACGGCTGAGCAATCAGCACCAGCAGAGCTACCACGAAGTAAGCCACAAAAATCCCTACCAGCCACTGAGGCATCTCTAGCGTCAGGAATTCCCACTGACGCACAGAACAGTCACCGGACGCCACGAACACCTGTGGCAACCATTTATCCAGCGGCAGCCAGCTCGGGAAGCGGGCGGCAAAATCACAGGTCATAAACGGTGACGGATGCAGCTGCATCATGGTGTGCTGCCAGGACAGCTCAATGCCTTTCCAGGCGCTGTAAATCCAGATGGCGAGGCCGGCATAGCGAAGCGGGGATTTTGGCGCAATAGCCCCAACCAGACCCGCACCCATAATGCCGAACAGTGCGCAACGCTCGTAGATGCACAGCACACAAGGCTTAAGCCCCATAACATGCTGGAACCACAAAGCGACCATTTCCAGCGCAAAGGCGGTCAGGGCCATCAACAACCACGCTCCGCGACCGCGAGAGCACTGGTTTAAAAATCTCAACATAATCATTTCCCTGGAACATGCTTAGAAAGCGCAGTGTAAACGAATTCGTTTCCTGCGCCACCTGTGCCTTGCGAATTAAAGCGTAATCGGATGTTTATCATGCGAAAACGCAAACGGGCAGCGAACTGCCCGATATGTCTGATTTACTGCGCCGCAAGTATACCTGCTTGTAGCAACCAGTGCGTATAGGGAATGAGGGTAATTTTGACGCAAAGCAATCCCACGAGCGTCAGCACCAGCGTATACGGCAGCGCCATCCATACCATTCTTCCATAAGAAAGTCGTATGAGTGGGGCGAGGGCAGACGTCAGCAGGAATAAAAAGGCCGCCTGTCCATTCGGTGTCGCGACGGAAGGCAGATTTGTCCCGGTATTAATCGCGACCGCAAGCAGTTCAAACTGCCCGGCGCTGATAGCGCCATGTTCCATCGCGGCTTTTGCTTCATTGATATAAACGGTGCCGACAAAGACGTTATCCGAAATAGACGATAACAGGCCGTTAAACAGGTAGAAGAGCGTCAGCTGCGAATCAGGGGCTGCCTGGAGCACAAAGGCGATAATAGGTGAGAACAGTTGCTGGTCAATAATGACCGCCACAACCGCGAAAAATACCGCCAGCAGTGCGGTAAACGGCAGGGCTTCGGTAAACGCTTTGCCGATAGCATGTTCGTCTGTCACGCCGGTAAACGACGTGGCCAGAATAATCACAGACAGGCCGATTAAGCCCACTTCCGCGAGATGGAACGCCAGCGCGGCGATAAGCCATACGCCGATAATCCCCTGGGCGATAAGGCGCAATGTTTCTTGCCGGGTACGCTGGCTACGGCTCTGCTGGTCAAATTTGCGTAACTCCTGAAGTACCGGCTCCGGGAGTTTTGCGCCATAACCAAAGACGCTGAATTTCTCGACCAGAATACAGGTGGCCAGGCCGCAGAAAAGCACCGGTACGCTGACAGGCGCCATGCGCAGGAAGAACTCACCGAAATGCCAGCCTGCGGCTTTTGCGATGATCAGGTTTTGCGGCTCACCGACCATGGTCATTACGCCGCCCAACGCGGTACCGACACCGGCGTGCATCATCAGGCTGCGCAGGAAGGCGCGGAACTGCTCCAGCACCACACGATTATGTGCGTCGATGTGGCTGTCATCCTGTAGGTCATCACCCTGGCGGGATGAGGCAACACGGTGATAAATGCCGTAAAAACCGACCGCCACGCTTATCACTACCGCGACCACCGTTAAGGCATCGAGAAACGCAGACAGGAAGGCTGCTGCAAGGCAGAAGGCGAGCGAGAGCAGCGTTTTCGACGGAATGCTCAACAGCAGGCGCGTGAAAATAAACAGCAGAAGCTGTTTCATGAAATAGATGCCAGCCACCATAAACATCAGCAGCAGAAGCACTTCAAGATTCGATGCCAACTCTTCTTTTACATGTTCGGCACTGGTCATACCGATGACCACCGCTTCAAATGCCAGCAAGCCGCCTGGCAATAATGGATAGCATTTTAGCGCCATTGCCAGGGTAAAGATGAACTCTGCCACCAGCAGCCACCCGGCAAAAAAGGGACTGACGATAAAAATGATGGGGTTAACGACCAGAAATACCAGGAGTGCCAGTTTGTACCAGTCAGGTGACTGGCCTAAAAAATTGCGCCACAGTGCGCGCCCAAATGAGATTTCCACTACAGATTTCCCTCTCCAACAAGACAACCAAAACATAAGTATACGCAAATTCAACACCCAGGAGGGCAATAAGGCCGTATTGTAAATTTCACAAAAATGAAACGGCGATCCCTCTTTTCTCGCGCTGCTGCGCTACCTGCCGGTACTAGCCTCTGGTATGATGAGTCCAATTTGCTAAAGCTGTGTAATGGAAATCTCACTATGGTCATTAAGGCGCAGAGCCCGGCGGGTTTCGCGGAAGAGTACATCATTGAAAGCATCTGGAATAATCGTTTCCCTGCGGGGTCAATTCTTCCTGCTGAACGCGAACTCTCTGAACTGATTGGCGTCACCCGTACCACTTTGCGTGAAGTTCTTCAGCGACTGGCGCGTGATGGCTGGTTGACGATTCAGCACGGCAAGCCAACAAAAGTAAACAACTTCTGGGAAACGTCCGGGCTGAATATTCTTGAAACGCTCGCGCGTCTTGATCACGAAAGCGTGCCGCAGCTGATTGATAACCTGCTGTCCGTTCGTACCAACATTGCCACCATCTTTATCCGTACGGCGTTCCGCCAGCATCCGGACAACGCGCTGGAAGTGCTGGAAAGCGCAAAAGCGGTTGAAGATCATGCCGATGCCTTTGCCACCCTCGATTACAACGTATTCCGTGGGCTGGCGTTCGCATCTGGTAACCCGATTTACGGACTGATCCTCAATGGCATGAAAGGGTTGTACACCCGTATTGGTCGTCACTATTTTGCGAACCCGGAAGCCCGTAGCCTGGCGCTGGGGTTCTATCACAAGCTGAGCGAGCTGTGTTCATCGGGTATGCACGATCAGGTTTATGAAACCGTACGTCGCTACGGACGCGACTCCGGCGAGATCTGGCACCGGATGCAGAAAACGCTGCCTGGCGACCTGGTTATCCAGGGCCGCTAAAATAAAAAACCTCTCGCTTGAGAGGTTTTTTTTCGCCCGGTGGCGCTTCGTTTACCGGGCCTACAAAACCCGTAGGCCGGGTAAGGCGTAGCCGCCACCCGGCAAAAAAGCTACAGCGTATTTAACCGTGCCGGGCAGCGTTCCAGCAGCTCCACGCTACCGTCTTCGTTCTGCTGCTCCAGCAACACGTCAAACCCCCACAGGCGGTGCACATGTTTCAGCACCTCTTTGCGGCCTTTATCCAGCGGCGCGCGGTTATGCGGAATGTAGCGCAGCGTCAGCGAGCGGTCGCCGCGTAAATCCACATTCCACACCTGGATGTTTGGTTCGAGGTTGCTGAGATTGTACTGGGAAGAGAGGCGTGAACGGATCTCGCGGTATCCCTCTTCGTTATGGATAGCGGAAATTTCCAGATAATTATTCCGGTCATCATCCAGTACGGTAAAGAAGCGGAAGTCACGCATGATCTTCGGCGACATAAACTGGCTGATAAAACTCTCGTCCTTAAAGTCACGCATCGCAAAATGCAGCGTTTGCAGCCAGTCAGAGCCGGCGATATCCGGGAACCAGTATTTGTCTTCTTCCGTTGGTGACTGGCAAATACGTTTAATGTCCTGGAACATCGCAAAGCCGAGCGCATATGGGTTAATACCGCTGTACCACGGGCTGTTGTACGGCGGCTGGAACACCACATTGGTGTGGCTGTGCAGGAATTCCATCATAAACCGCTCGGTGACTTTCCCTTCATCGTACAGATGGTTAAGGATGGTGTAGTGCCAGAAGGTGGCCCAGCCTTCGTTCATGACCTGGGTCTGTTTTTGCGGATAGAAGTACTGGCTCACCTTGCGCACAATGCGCAGGATCTCACGCTGCCACGGTTCCAGCAGCGGCGCGTTTTTCTCCATAAAGTAGAGCAGGTTCTCCTGCGGCTCAGACGGATAACGGCGCGCCTCCGTCACCGTTTTCTCTTCTTCACGTTTCGGCAGGGTACGCCACAGCATATTCACCTGGCTTTGCAGATATTCTTCACGGCTTTTCTGCCGGGCTTTCTCCTCCTGCAAGGAGATCTTCTGCGGACGTTTATAACGATCCACCCCGTAATTCATCAGCGCGTGGCAGGAGTCGAGCAATTTCTCAACTTCATCTACCCCATAGCGTTCTTCGCATTCGGTGATGTATTTACGGGCGAAAATCAAATAATCGACAATCGAGCTGGCATCCGTCCAGCTGCGGAAAAGATAGTTATTCTTGAAAAACGAGTTATGCCCGTAGCAGGCATGGGCCATAACCAGCGCCTGCATGGTAATGGTGTTCTCTTCCATCAGATAAGCGATACACGGGTTGGAGTTAATGACGATTTCATACGCCAGCCCTTGCTGTCCGTGTTTGTACAACCGCTCGGTTTCAATGAATTTTTTACCAAACGACCAGTGCGGATAGTTGATAGGCATCCCAACGCTTGAATAGGCATCCATCATTTGTTCGGAGGTAATCACTTCAATCTGATGGGGGTAGGTATCCAGGCGATACAGTTTCGCCACCCGGTCGATCTCGGCCAGGTAGACATCCAGCAACTCAAAGGTCCAGTCGGGTCCATCGCTCAGACGTGTGCTGTCCTTGGATATGGAATCAATAGTAGCCATTAGCGCGCCCTCGTTGTTGGTGCTCTCTCTGTCTGGAGAGCCTCTTTTCAAGCATAGAACAACGCATTCAAAAGCGTGCTGGTGCTGAAATTTTTTCTTTGCGATTTCCCGTTTTTGAAACGGGTGAAAAGCGGTCGTCAACAATATTTTATGCTGGTTAAAAATAACGCGCAGCAGGAGATCCCAAATAAGCCCTGTCCCCGTATACAGGGGAAGATGTGAGATAAGTCACCATAAAAAAGTCGTATGTTGAATAATATTTTCAACTAGGTTATCAATCTGTAATTAGAAGATTGTTCTTTTGCACATAATGGAGTTGGCTATGCGTGTTGTCATACTGGGAAGTGGTGTCGTTGGGGTAACCAGCGCCTGGTATTTAAGTCAGGCGGGACATGACGTTACCGTTATCGACAGGGAACCCGGCCCGGCACTGGAAACCAGTGCGGCGAACGCCGGACAGATCTCACCGGGCTATGCAGCACCGTGGGCCGCTCCGGGTGTGCCGCTGAAGGCGATCAAATGGATGTTCCAGCGCCATGCGCCGCTGGCGATTAGCCTTGATGGCTCGCAATTCCAGCTCAAGTGGATGTGGCAGATGCTGCGCAACTGCGACACCCGCCATTACATGGAAAACAAAGGCCGTATGGTGCGCCTGGCGGAATACAGCCGTGACTGCCTGAAAGCGCTGCGTGCCTCTACCGGTATTGAGTACGAAGGCCGTCAGGGCGGCACGTTGCAGCTGTTCCGTACCGCGCAGCAGTACGAAAACGCCACGCGGGATATCGCCGTGCTAGAAGACGCCGGCGTGCCGTATCAGCTGCTGGAAGCCAGCCAGCTGGCGCAGGTTGAACCGGCGCTGGCGGAAGTGGCGCACAAGCTGACCGGCGGGCTGCGTTTGCCGAATGACGAAACCGGCGACTGTCAGCTGTTTACTCAGCGTCTGGCCGCGATGTGCGAACAGGCAGGGGTGAAATTCCGCTTTAACACCTCCGTCGATAAACTGCTGTCGGAAGGTGAAAATATCTACGGCGTGAAGTGCGGTGACGAAGTGATTAAAGCTGATGCTTACGTCATGGCGTTTGGCTCGTACTCCACTGCGATGCTGAAAGGCATTCTTGATATTCCGGTCTATCCGCTGAAAGGCTACTCGCTGACCATTCCGGTCAAAGAGGAAAGCGGCGCGCCGGTATCAACTATTCTTGATGAAACCTACAAGATTGCGATCACCCGTTTTGACAACCGTATTCGCGTGGGCGGTATGGCCGAAATCGTGGGCTTTAACACCGAGTTGCTACAGCCGCGCCGTGAAACGCTGGAGATGGTGGTGGGCGATCTGTTCCCGCGTGGCGGCTTTGTTGAGCAGGCGACATTCTGGACCGGGCTGCGCCCTATGACGCCAGACGGCACGCCGATCGTTGGGCGTACACCGTTTAAAAATCTGTGGACCAACACGGGGCACGGTACGCTGGGCTGGACGATGGCCTGTGGTTCGGGCCAGCTGTTGAGCGACCTGATTTCCGGGCGTACTCCGGCGATTCCGTTTGACGATTTAAGTGCCGCGCGTTATCAATCGGGGTTTACCCCATCGCGCCCACAGCACCTGCACGGCGCACATAATTAACAAGGAGTTGTCATGTCCCGTCCTATTCTGGCTCAGCTGGATCTGAAGGCGCTGAAGGATAACCTCCAGATTGTTCGTCGTGCAGCGCCAGGCTCGCGTGTATGGTCGGTTGTCAAAGCTAACGCCTACGGCCACGGTATTGATCGCATCTGGAGCGCGCTTAGCAGCACGGATGGTTTTGCCTTACTGAATCTGGAAGAAGCCATTTTACTGCGCGAGCGCGGCTGGAAAGGGCCGATATTGCTGCTGGAAGGGTTCTTCCACGCCGACGATCTGCCGTTACTGGATAAGTACCGCCTGACCACCAGCGTACACAGTAACTGGCAAATCAAAGCGCTGCAAAATGCGAAATTACATGCCCCGCTGGACATCTACGTCAAAATGAACAGCGGCATGAACCGTCTGGGCTTCCAGCCTGAGCGGGTGCATACGGTCTGGCAGCAACTCCGCGCCCTTCAAAATGTGGGTGAAATGACGTTAATGGCGCATTTCGCCGATGCAGAAAAACCGGATGGTATTGCCGACGCCATGACGCGTATCGGGCAGGCCGCCGAAGGGCTGGATTGCCCGCGTTCGCTTTCCAATTCAGCAGCCACGCTCTGGCACCCCGAAGCACACTATAACTGGGTGCGTCCGGGGATTATTCTGTACGGCGCTTCTCCGTCGGGCCAGTGGCAGGATATTGCCAACAGCGGCCTGAAACCGGTGATGACCCTGCGCAGTGAAATTATTGGCGTTCAGACCCTGAAAGCAGGGGATACCGTCGGTTACGGCAGCCGTTACCGTGCGACAGGCGAGCAGCGTATCGGGATTGTGGCAGGCGGTTATGCTGACGGCTATCCACGCATCGCGCCATCGGGCACGCCGGTATGGGTTGATGGCGTTCGCACCGGCACGGTGGGAACCGTTTCGATGGACATGCTGGCGGTTGATTTAACGCCGTGCCCTCAGGCAGGTATTGGTTCGCCGGTCGAGCTGTGGGGGAACGAGATTAAAATCGATGATGTGGCCGCTGCGGCGGGGACTATCGGATATGAACTGATGTGCGCGCTGGCACCGAGAGTGCCGGTTGTGACGGTGTAACCTATGTTCGCCGGGTGGCGGCTTCGCCTTACCCGGCCTACGTTCGAGAGTCTTGTAGGCCGGGTAAGGCGAAGCCGCCACCCGGCACAAACTCACTACTCTGCGTCTTCTTCCATCGGCCTTACGCCGACCTTACGTACCGAATTATCTTCTTTCTCGGCAACCGTCCAGATCATCCCGGCAAACTCCACCTGGTCACCGACAACCGGCGCGGCACCCAGCAGTTGCTGGATAATTTCGCCCAGCGTCTGCTGCTTATCGCGATACTCCAGCCCCTCATCCAGGCCGTAAATCAGGGCAACATCGGCAAATTTGGCGTTCGCTTCCAGAATAAAATCGCCAAAGAAGCGCTGATCCAGCGCCACCGGCGGTGACTGACTGAACAGCTTGCCAAGTGCCGGAAGGTCGCGCTCGCGGCCAATAACGCAGAGAATATCGCCTTCGCGCAGTCGCGTGCTGCCGGTCGGGTGCAGCAGAATATTATCGCGGAACAGGGCTGCAATTCGCGTTTCGGCAGGCATGTGCAAATCGCGCAGCGAAGCGCCCACGCACCACTTGTCAGCACTCAGCTGATAGACGAACTGTTCCCACGGATTTTCCGGGTGAATATCCAGCCCCACGCGGGAGACCGGCCATCCGACGGGCGGAACCACCACTTTGGCTTTTTTGGCCGCCCATCCCAGCGATGTGCCCTGGAACAGCAGCGACACCAGCACCACGAAGAAGGCCACGTTAAAGAACAACCGCGAGTTATCCAGGCCCGCCATCATCGGGAACACGGCAAGGATAATCGGCACTGCGCCGCGCAGCCCTACCCAACTGATAAAAATACGCTCGCGCAGGTTGAACCCGCGAAACGGCAGCAGCCCGGCAAAGACCGACAGTGGGCGGGCAAAGAAAATCATCCAGGCAGAAAGGATCAACGCCGGAACGGCAATCGGCAGCAGGTCGGATGGCGTAACCAGCAATCCCAGCACCAGGAACATGCCGATTTGTGCAAGCCAGGCCAGTCCGTCAAAGTTCTGCAAAATGGCGTGGCGATTACGAATAGGGCGGTTGCCCAGCAGGAACCCGCACAGATAGACCGCCAGAATACCGCTGCCGTCCATCGCCGTGGTGAGGCCGAAAATAAGGATCCCGCCACTCAGGGCCAGCAACGGATAGAGCCCCGCAGGCAGTGAGATGCGGTTGATCATCTGTTGTAGCAAATAGCCGCCGGAAAGGCCGATGACAATCCCCAGCCCAAACTGCTGCAAAATATGCCAGGCAAACATCCAGCTTAAACCGGTTTCGTGCTGCTGGATCATCTCAATCAGGGTGATGGTGAGGAACACCGCCATCGGATCGTTACTGCCGGATTCAATTTCAAGCGTTGAGCCAACACGCTCGTTCAGCCCTTTACCGCCCAGCAGGGAAAAGACCGCTGCCGCATCGGTCGAGCCGACAATCGCGCCAATCAGCAGACCTTCCATGATGTTGAGATGAAACAGCCACGCCGCCATCATCCCGGTCAGGCCTGAGGTGATAAGCACTCCGACAGTCGCAAGCGAAAGCGCCGGGCCTAAGGCGACCCGAAACGAACTGGCCTGAGTACGCATCCCGCCGTCCAGCAAAATGACTGCCAGGGCGAGGTTACTGATCATATAAGCGAAGGGATAGTTATCGAAAGGAATACCGCCGATACCATCTATACCGGCCAACATCCCGATAGCGAGGAAAATAACAAGAATAGGGATGCCAAGGCGCGAAGAAAATGAACTTAATAAAATACTACAGGTTACAAGGACAGAACCCAGAATGAATAGGCTAATTATCGCTGCGGCATCCAATGTTGTCGTACTCCCACCTTAATGCTGTATCTGTTATTAAAACCCTATCATATTAACGGCAGATACAGCGTTTTATTGCGGTGGTTTAACGGCTTTTTTATGCCTTTATGACCGGATGGCCGCTTATTGTTAACCGACTGCCTGAATTATCGTGCTTCAGGAAAGCCTGCGCGCCAAGCGGAAGGGTCACCGTTTGTTGTTCGTGACCAAACGCCAGCCCGGTTATCACCGGAATATCCAGCCTGGAGCGGATAAAATCAATCATCGTTTCAAGAGAATAGCCCGCGTCGTACTCATTCGGCGCGGAGCCGCTAAAACTGCCGAGCACGATAGCCGACTGACGCGCAAGAATACCGGCATGATAAAGTTGAAGCAGCATTCGCTCGACCCGGAACGGGTGCTCATTGATATCTTCAAGCACCAGAATGCCGTCATCAATATCCGGCAGCCACGGTGTGCCAATCAGCGACACCAGCATCGCCAGATTTCCACCCCACAGTTTTCCTTCACACTCCCAGTCTGGCCCGTTACCTTGCCACTCGATGCTGAAAGTCGGGTTGCGCAAGGCGCGCCAGAAATGCTCCTGGGTAAAGGTATCAAGCTCAGGCGCGCCAAAATTCCCGGCCAGCATCGGGCCGCTGAAAGTAATGACATTATTCAGTGCCAGCAGGCCAAGCTGGATAACCGTGAAGTCACTGTGGCCGCAAATCAGCAGGGGATCCTGCTGCTGGCGTCTGGCCAACCCCGCCCAGTCGATGCTTTCCAGCAGCCGGCTGGCGCCGTACCCGCCTCGCACTGCCAGCACGATATTATTTTCGCCCTTCAGGTTCACCAGACCGTTGATATCATTCAGTCTCTGCGCTTGCGTACCGGCAAAACGTTGCTGACGGCGGGGGATAATCGTCTGATTTTCTACCTGATGGCCGGATTCCAGTAAGCGCTGAACGCCCCGCTGTGCCGCCTCCTGGTTAATGCAGTAGCCCGACGGCGCGATGAGATGAAACTGAGACATGGCAATTCCTTGCTGAATGAGAAGCTAATTGTCTATATCATGCCGCTTACACGATGCCGCCTTCAAGAGGCAGCGTGACCGCGATGACCGGCTATAAGGATAGATGACGTGAAATTGAGATGGTTTGCTTTTTTGATTGTGTTGCTTGCTGGCTGTAGTACCAAACATGACTACCAAAATCCGCCATGGAATCCGGAAGTGCCTGTTAAACGGGCAATGCAGTGGATGCCAATCAGCGAGCAAGCCGGAAAGGCCTGGGGCGTAAGCCCGCGTCTGGTGACGGCGATCATTGCGGTTGAGTCGGGCGGTAATCCGACCCTGGTCAGCAAATCTAACGCGGTGGGGCTGATGCAGCTGAAGGCGTCGACGGCCGGGAAAGAGGTTTATCGCTATATGGGATGGAGCGGGCAGCCATCGACCAGCGAGCTGAAAAACCCGGAACGTAATATCTCAATGGGGACGGCGTATCTGAGCATTCTGGAACACGGCGTGCTGAAAGGCATTGAAGATCCAGAAGTGATGCAATATGCGCTGGTGGTCTCTTACGTGAACGGCGCGGGCGCGTTGCTCAGGACATTCTCATCTGACCGGAAAGAAGCGATCGACGAGATTAACGGCATGGATAAAGACGAGTTCTTTGAACATGTGGTGAAAAATCATCCGGCACCACAGGCTCCACGTTATATCTGGAAAGTTCAGAAAGCGATGGATGCCATGTAATGCCGTCGTCGGGCGGCGGTCTGCTGCCCGACATCTGTCACAGGACTTTGTTTGCTCTTTCCCGTGCTTCGCGTTCCAGCGAGAAAATAATGCGCTGAAGTTCCCGCTCTGCACCTGGTCCGACATTCAGAAAACGGAAGCTCAGACGCGGGGTGGTGATGGTTTCGTTCTTGCTATCAACCACTTTGCGCTCGCTGATGGCAATCAGCTGGGCATCAAAATAGAACCGACCCCAGCCACCCATATCCAGCTCAATTTGCGAAAAACGCATTCCTTCGACCAGTCCGTCGGGTTTTGGCGTGTCCATTAAAGCGCCCATCCCGCCGAGGGACAGATCAAACAGGCGGAAGCGAAACTCTTTCTTGTCCGGCATTCGCGCCTTGCAAAAATACGCCGGATGAAGCGGTGCGCTGATACGAAAATATTCGCGGCGTTGCACAAACCACAGGTTAGTCGGCAGGGGGGTGATAAACGCAGGAAGGCCCTGGAATTCACCCTGTGTCAGTCGTGGAATCACAAACTCTACTTTTGCACCCTGAGTTTCAGCCATCACCGCAATATTTTCTGCCCGAAGCGCGGCGCGGTTTTCGTACTCCTGGCTACCCAGATCGATGACCAGGCGCTCCGGCGAGGCTTCGAGGATTTTGCTGATAAACTGATTGGTTGCCCAACTGATGCGCAGTGGCACCTCGCCTTTTTGCAGATCGCGTAATACCCCTAATACAGCCAGCGGATTTTGTTTCAGGAACTGCTCACTGTAATTACTCACGCCAGATGGCTCCTCGATGTGTGACAGACTGTCTTTGAGTTATCGGCAGCCTGAAATGAAACTTAATACAAACCGGTGAGTTTTTTTTCATGGCGGCAGCAATTTAAGTCGGTGAGATGAAATCGGTTTTATGGCTTTAGCCTATAATTAGAGTACATGTGCAGAAGGTTTTCTGCGTATGCGTTAAACCTGCAAGAGGGCATCGCTATGGGTATCATCGCCTGGATTATCTTTGGTCTTATTGCCGGCGCTATCGCCAAACTTATCATGCCGGGGCGTGATGGTGGCGGCTTTATTTTGACCTGTGTCCTCGGGGTCGTTGGTGCAGTTGTTGGTGGCTGGCTAGCAACAATGTTTGGCCTCGGAGGCAACGTGAGTGGTTTTAATATGCACAGTTTCCTGGTTGCCGTAGTGGGCGCCATCGTGGTACTGGTCGTGTTCAGGTTACTCAGAAGAGCATAAGAATAGTGAAAAACGGCTCTCTTCGGAGGGCCGTTTTCTTTGGTGGTATTGATTTGTTTATGCAAATGATAATAATTGTCGTTCCTAATATCATTTAATAATTAGACGACAATATGATCACTTCGCGTTTTGCGTTATGTGCGTTGGCAGGAGCCGTGACGCTGGCATTGCAGGGAGCGGCTTTTGCCGAAGAATCCACAATTGTGGTTACGGGTTCAGCACAGGGCGATGTGCTGCCGGTCTGGACCAACAGTGCCACCAAATCTGCGGTGGCGGAAAGTAAAACCCCGCAAGTCATCAATACCCTCTCTGCACAAGAGATTGAACAACGCCATGCGAACTCGGTGAACGAGATCCTGCGCTATGCCCCGGGCGTGTCGACCGAGGTCCGCGGTAATACGTCGTACATGAGCGAGTATAAAATTCGCGGCTTTACCGTCGATCAGGAGTTCTACAACGGTCTGCAACTGCCTTACAACGTCACCGGCAACACCAAAGCGCGCATCGATCCTCTGCTGATCGAGAGCGTCGATGTTCTGAAAGGGCCATCTTCCGTGTTGTATGGCGGGGGCTCGCCGGGTGGCCTGGTGAATATTCAGGGCAAGATGCCGCAAAAAGAGGCGAAAACCGAGCTGGGCTTTACTACCGGTAACCGCAATCTGAAAGAGGGATATCTCGATTCGACCGGGCAAATAGCCGACAGCGACTGGAATTACCGTCTGTTGGGTAAAGCCACCGAAAATGACGACCAGCCGCACACCACGCGCTATGAAAACTATCTGGTGGCACCGTCCGTTACCTGGCAGCCAGACAGCAACACGCGCCTCACGATTGATGCCCTGGCGCAAAACACCCCGAGTTTGTCGCCGTCTAACCCGTTGCCGTTAGCCTATCTGCGCTCTGAGTATGCCGGACGTCGTGATTATGCCGGGGACGAATGGAGCGGTTTCAAACAGCGGCAGTGGATGCTCGGATACCACTTCGAACATGCGTTTGACAGTGGCTGGGGCTTCAGCCAGAAAGTGCGTTATTTCGATGTGGATACGCATCAGCGCAGCGCCTATTCCACTGGACAGGGAAGTGAAGTGTATGAACTTAACCGCTTCGCCTATACCACGGATGAAGACCTCCAGAGCTTCAACATGGATAACCAGGTCACCAAAACGGTAACCCTCGGTGAGTGGCAACATCATCTGCTGGCAGGGTTCGACTACCAGAAGCTGAACTCCCACTTCCACTATCGCTACGCCTCCGCCACACCGGGCATCGATATGCGCGACCCGGACTATTCACAAATTCATGAAAGCGAGCTGGGTTTATATACCGCGCAGAAAAACCGCCTGAGCTATCAGCAGAACGGTTACTACGTGCAGGATCAGGTGGTCTTTGGCGGGCTTAACCTGCTGGGTAGCCTGCGTTATGACGATTACCGCTCTGTGACCACCAACTATATGCAAAACGGGGATAAAGCGTGGGTTTCACAGGATCGTGTCACCAAACGTCTGGGCGCGCTGTATGCCTTCGACAATGGCATATCGCCGTTCATCAGTTACTCCGAAGGATTTGCCCCGGTATCGCCGCAAGGCACGTTGACGGCCCGGGATGTGAAGCCAACGACCAGTAAGCAGGTGGAAGGCGGGGTGAAGTATCTCATGGAGGACTTCGCGACCACCTTGACTGCCTCGGTGTTTAATATTCGCCAGAAGAACGTGGTCACAACCGATCCCGGTTTCCTGAACTACCGCCAGACCGGCGAGGTGGAGTCTGAGGGTGCGGAGCTTTCGGCAACCAGTCGCCCGACGGACAACCTGACGCTGGTGGCCAACTATGCGTATACCCACGCGATTAATACCGAAGATGATAAGTACAAAGGCAAACGCCCGACCCAGGTGCCGGAGAATGCGTTTAACCTGTGGGGCGATTACACCTTCGACAGCACGCCGCTGAAAGGGGTGAATATTGGTGCCGGTGCCCGCTATACCGGGCCAATGGAAATTTCGCCAGCCAACGATGCGGGCAAACTGGGCGGCACCACGCAGTATGACCTGGCGGCGTCTTATCGTATGGGTGAGTTGCTGCCGTCACTTGCGGGGCTGACGCTGAAGATGAGCGCGCAGAATATCACCAACAAAGAGACGCTAACCTGCTACGACGCCAGCAACTGCTGGATAGGCCGCGACCGCACCTGGCAGCTGGGAGCAAGTTATAGCTTCTGATGCCCGGTGGTTTTCTCCCTCTCCCTTTGGGAGAGGGATCCCCAGTTACCCAGCGATGACATTGCACCTTTGAAATAAAAGGCCTATAGCGGCTCCATGGTCCGGCTGAAAATCGCCGAAGCGTTTCCTGTAGGCCGGGGCGAGGCGCAGGGATGCGCCGAGAGGGCGTGACTTGCAAGGACGCTTCATCGCGCCCGACCCGAAAGCCGAAAGGAATAAGCTGAGGGTACCGCGTAGCGGCGATTTTCTTGCCGGGAGCCCGGGTCGCCAGGGTGGTGGCGGCGAGCCACCCTGGCACGTTCACCGGTAATGTGGTGACAGAGTAGCAAGGAACATAAAGTGAACGGAATGACCACTTCAGTCGTATGTACCGCCTCACTCCACACAGCACCCCAATCCTGACAATCAACACCTACTGCGCCGCACTTTTCACCGGAGCCGCGACATCCTCATTTGCCGCAGGCTGATTCTCCGGCACACTCTCGCACGGCTTCTCTTTCGGACACACCAAATCCAGCATTTTCAGCGTCACGCCGTTCGTCCAGCCAAACCCATCCTGCAACGGGTACTCACCGCCGCCGCCACCTGTGCCAGTAGTGGAAACATCATACTTCTCAACCAGTTTCTGCTCGCGATCGTAGGTATGCTGAACATTTTTCAGGAACCGCCAGGTCACATCCATGGCCACCTTGTCTTGCCCGTAATTCTGCAACCCTTCCGTCGCGACCCACTGCAATGGCGCCCAGCCGTTTGGTGCATCCCACTGTTGCCCGCTGTTGATCGTGGTCGTCGAAATACCGCCGGGTTTTAACAGTCGCGCAGAGGCCGCGGCCGCCACTTTATCCGCACGCTCCTGCGCCGCCGCTTTCACAAATAGCGGGTAGAGGGCGGCAGCGGTCAGCTGATTACGCACCTTTTTGCTTTTCAGATCGTAATCGGCGTACCAGCCCTCTTTTTCATTCCACAGATGCCCCTCAATGGCTTTCTGGCGCGCGGTTGCCAGGGCGTCATATGTCGTCGCACTGGCCGTATCCCCTGCATCCTGGCTGGCTTTGGCCAGCAGTTTTTCCATCTTGTACATCAGTGCGTTAAGATCGACCGGCACAATGCTGGTGGTGCGGATCGTGCCAAGCTTTTGCGGATCATCCATCCAGCGGGAGCTGAAATCCCAGCCGGATGCCGCAGCAGAACGCAGATCGCGATAGATCTCCGTTGCCGGGCGGTTAGGGTTGCTTTTAGCGGTGGTGACATCATCCAGCCAGGACTCCGGACGCGGTGTATCACGGTCGTCCCAGTAGCGGTTAAGGATGGCGCCATCGTCCAGTTTCACCACTCGCTTATTGGCCTGCCCCGGCTGGAGTGCGTCCACACCGTCCATCCAGTAGCGGTACTCTTTTTCCATCTGTGGGCGATATTTTTTCAGCGCGTCGCTGTCGTGCGTGGCTAAAAGCTCAACCATCAGCGCGAAGAACGGTGGCTGCGAGCGGCTCAGGTAATAGCTGCGGTTGCCGTTCGGGATATGCCCCCAGGTATCAATTTCATAGGCAAAGTTGTCCACCATATCGCTGATTTTGTCCCAGTGGCCGCTTTCCGCCAGCCCGAGCATGGTGAAATAACTGTCCCAGTAATACACCTCGCGAAAACGCCCGCCGGGCACCACGTAAGGTTTTGGCAGCGGCAGCAAAGAATCCCATTTGCTGGCTTTGTCAGTGGTGCGTGTCAGTACCGGCCACAGCCCGTCGATATGCGCCCGCAAACTCTGTCCTGACGGCGGAACGTACTTTTCGCCTTCCGCCGGCAGGGTAAAGTTCATTTCTACAAAATGCCGCAGGTCGAAGCCGGACTGGGTGTGCTGCATCCGGTAATCCGCCAGGATAGTCAGGGGATCGCTTTTGGGAACGGCATCGGCAAAGGTCTTTTGATCGGGAAAGAGTTTGGCGCTCTGGACATCGTTAAAAAGGGGCCCGAGCAGTATGTCAGGGGGCGTCGGCTGGCCGGTAACCTTGTCTTCCGCGTAGCCAGATACGGTAACGCCCAGCAGTGCGCCGCCAAGTGCGAGCGATAAAAGTGTAGGGTGGCGCATATGAGGTTTTATCATCGGTTCTCTCCTGTATTTGCAGAGCAGCGTGACCGCTGTCATCAACCACGTGAAAACCTTAGACGAATATTGAGAGATTCGCGTGTCGAATATCCCATTTTTCGCAGACTCAGACAATTTACCGTTGTGTTGAGATGGGTGTGGGAATATTTGAAATATTGACCGGAAGAATAATTACGGCATTATTTAATATGAAATGAAGCACGCTCTTGCGGTCATTTCATTATTTTAATTGTCAGGATCACATAAAATAAAAAACATAATCTTGTAGTGAAAAAACATAATGGATAATCGTGAGCCTCTCAGCGAGATTATCGCCGACAACAACATCGGGTTGGAAAAATGAGAGGTATCTATGGCGGCAACAGAACGAATTCCGGTAAAAGAAAAAATAGGTTATAGCCTGGGGGATGCGGCAAGCCATATTGTATTTGATTCGTCAGTGGCAATCCTTGCCTATTACTACACTGATATATACGGCCTGCCGCCTGCGGTAATGGGAACCATGTTTCTGCTGGTTCGGTTATTAGATGCGATAACCGACCCGATAATGGGGGCTATTGCTGATGCCACGTCAACACGCTGGGGGCGTTTTCGCCCGTGGCTGTTGACAATTTGCATTCCCTTTGCGGTAAGTTGCGTGCTGGTGTATTCCATTCCTGATTTTACCGAAACCGGGAAAATCTATTATGCCGTTGGGGCGTATATCTTTATGACCCTGATGTATACCGCCATTAATATCCCTTACTGTTCGCTCGGCGCGGCGTTAACCTCCGACCCGCGTGAAAACCTCTCGTTGCAGTCCTGGCGTTTTGCCATCACTCCCATCGGCGGTGCTCTGGGCACTGCCTGCATTTTGCCGCTGGCGGATTATCTTTTTCCGGGCGATCGCGCCACCGGTATTCAGGTGGCGATGGGTATTTTTGGCGTGATTGGCTGCCTGATGTTTCTGACCTGTTTTCTCACCACCAGAGAGCGGGTTCAGCCTATCAAAGAAGAGAATCTTAACATCGCCCGCGACGTTAAGATCCTGTTTCGTAACGACCAGTGGCGCATTTTGTCGGTCTATAACTTTATGATGCTGGTCGCGGTGGTGATCCGCGGTGGCGCCGTGGTCTTTTTCGTCAACACGGTGCTGAACAAAGGGGCGGACATCATCTCCTTCTTCATGCTGGGTGGAATGCTGGCCTCGATGTTGGGTTCGGTACTGGCGCAACCCTTCGGGACACGTTTTTGTAAGGTGAAACTGTCGTTCTGGATCAATATTCTCAACGCCGCACTCGGTGTGGTGTGCTTCTGGCTCCCGCTGGAATTCTGGATTATTCCGTTAATTGCTCATGTGCTGATTCAGATAGTGCAGGGTGGCAATGGGGCATTGCAGTGGTCAATGATCACCGATGCAAATAACTATGGTGAATGGAAAACGCAGCGTCGAATAACTGGCATGAATGTCGCTGCCAATATTTTTGTTATTAAATTGGGTGTTGCCGTCGGTGGCGCAATTCTGGGATGGGTACTGGCCTGGTTCAACTATGAATCAAACAGTGAAATACAGTCTGAATCCGCAGTGCAGGGAGTTATTCTGTTATTCACTCTTATCCCATCGCTGTTTTATTTGCTCACGGCGTTCTCAATTAAGTTCTATGGTCTCACTGAAAATGTGATGAACGGCGTAGTCCATGATTTGAATAAAGGTGAATTCGCAAAGGAATAAAATAACGATTGATGTATTAAGCCGGTAATACAGCCGTATTACCGGTATAGGGTAGTACAACTCAGGACGTAATGAATAATTCACGAGGATGGAATCCATGAGAGTTAAGACTATTGCTCTGGTCATTAGTGCTTTCTGTACCACAGGCGCTTTCGCAGCAAAAAATACCCCGACACTTGAAGAAAAACTGGCGAAACTGGAAGCTCGCCTTGAAAGCGCGGAAAACCGTGCGGCGCAGGCAGAAGCGCAAATTCAGGTTCTCCAGCAACAACAGGCTGTCACCGCACAAAAAACCGCTAGCGTGAATGTGGAATCGGCGGAGCCCGTCACCCCATCCGCTGTACCAAAACTGACGTTATCAGGCTATGGCGATATTAAATTCTACGGTGACGTGGAATTTAACATGGATGCGGCCAGCAAAACCGGTAGCCTGACCTCAATGAAAACCTCGGCCAATAAAGACTGGGCGCCTGGCAGCAACGAGCGCTGGGATATCAACGGCCGCCTGCTGCTCGGTTTTGACGGTTATCGCCGAATGGATAACGGCAATTTCGCCGGTTTCTCCGTGCAACCGCTTGCCGATCTGACCGGGAAAATGAACCTTGATGATGCCGTGTTCTTCTTCGGAACTGAAAAAGACTGGCAGGTAAAAGTGGGTCGTTTTGAAGCCTACGACATGTTCCCGCTGAACCAGGATACCTTCGTGGAGTATTCCGGCAACACGGCAAACGACCTTTACAGCGATGGCTACGGCTACATCTACATGATGAAAGAAGGGCGTGGGCGTAGCGACAGCGGCGGTAACTTCCTGCTCAGTAAAACGGTAGATAACTGGTATTTCGAGGTCAACACGCTGCTTGAGAACGGCAGTACGCTGTTCGTCGATAAGCAGTACCACGGCATTGATCTCGATAACGAGAAAAACGTGGCTTATGTGCGTCCGGTTATCTCATGGCAAAACGGGGGCTTCTCGACCGCCATCGCGATGGAGAGCAACCTGGTGAACAACGCCTATGGCTATCGCGATGCATCCGGCAAATGGGTGGATCAGTCCGATCGTACCGGTTACGGCCTGACGATGACCTGGAACGGCCAGAAAGCCGATCCAGAAAATGGCACGGTGATAAACCTGAATACGGCCTACATGGACGCTACGGATGAGAAAGACTTTACGGCGGGCATCAACGGTTTATGGCGCAAGTTCGAGCTGGGGTATATCTACGCGCACAACGAAATCGACCAATTTAACACCACCAGTTTCAATGCCGATTGCGACAACGACTGCTGGATCACCGATCCGGGTGATTACGATATCCACACCATCCATGCCTCTTATCTCTTTGATAACGTCATGAAGATGAAGAACTTCAATATCTATCTGGGCGCGTATGCGTCCTGGGTTGAAGCACATCCAAACGAGGGGGACGGCAATAACGACTCCCGTTACGGTGGCCGCGTACGCTTTAAATACTACTTCTGATACCGTCTGACAGTCAGACCTCTTCCGGGGTCTGGCTGCTTTCCCGCAGTGAACCGGGCGCCTGGCCGACAATGCGCTTGAACGCCCGGCTAAACGCAGCCAGTGACCCATATCCCAGACGCAGCGCGACCGTTTCGAGCGGCTGATGTTCGTGGCGAATATAGTGAATGGCCAGCCGCATCCGCAGCTCTGAAAGGTATTTGGCCGGCGTGGTGCCGGTTGCCGACAGAAAACGCTCGGCGAAGACGGAACGCGACGTTCCTGCCTCTTTTGCCAGATCCGCCACGTTCCAGTTTACCCCCGGCTGTTGATGCATGGCATAGATCGCGCGGCTTAAACGCGGGTCGCGCAGCACCTGTACCCATCCGGTCGCTTTCCCGCATCCTGCTTCTACCCAGCCACGCACAATCAGCGCCGCCACTACATCGGCAAGGCGTGCCAGGATGCCAGCAAAACCGACCTGTCGGGTCATGGATTCCCGCTCCATTGCGGCGAGCAGCGGATGGATCTCCGGCCAGGTGGACATCAGGCGGCTCACCATCATCACTTCCGGCATCGCCTTGATCAGGGGCTGCATCCCGCCAAGTTCAAAATCCATGCATCCACTGAATATGACGGTGTTCTCGCTGTCCGGGCAGGGTTCACAGGTGATAGCGCAGACGGAGTTGCAAATCGGCTCACTGGGAAACGCGCTCACCGGCGTGATGTCGGCATGTTCGTCAGAAAGCAGGGCATGGGCGTTGCCGTTTGGGATGAACAGCGCGTCACCGCCACTTAGTGTGAACGTCGTGCCACTCTCCATGCGCAGCAGCGCGGAGCCATGGCTCACAAAGTGGAATTGCGCTTTGCCGGGTGCCTGATGGAACGCCACGCCAAAGGGAGAGCTGGCTTCAATACGGCGATATTTCACACCGGAAAGGCGCATTCCACGGAGAAGCTCACTGATCAAATCGGGTGACTGGTTGCTCATGTCTTCACTTTCGGACGAATTATCAATAATCAGAGATTATATGTCATAGATCGTCCGTGGGGAACTCACTATGCTTTTGCGACAGTTGTCACATTTTTCTAACGGGAGAATAACACATGAATTCATGTGTCGCGGCGAGAGAGGCTATAGCACCCGCAAAGCCTGCCTGGCGAGCAGTCTATTCACTGGGGCTGGGGGTCTTTGGCCTGATCACGGCAGAGTTTTTACCTGCCAGTTTACTGACGCCGATGGCGGCCAGTCTTGGTGTCAGCGAGGGAATGGCCGGACAAGCCGTGACCGCAACGGCGCTGGTGGCACTCGTCACCGGGCTGCTGATTACCTCAGCCACCAAAAGTATCGACAGACGCTGGGTATTGATGTTTTTCTCGGTGCTGCAAATCATCTCCAGCCTGCTGGTTGCCTTTGCGCCAACCCTGCACGTGTTGCTGCTGGGGCGTCTGCTGTTGGGGGTCGCCATCGGTGGTTTCTGGGCGATGTCTACCGCCACGGCGATGCGTCTGGTGCCTGCCGATAAAGTGCCGAAAGCGCTGGCGGTGATTTTCTCCAGCGTGTCGATTGCCACGGTGGTTGCCGCCCCGCTGGGCAGCTATCTCGGTAGCCTTATTGGCTGGCGTAACGTTTTTATTCTCTGCATTTTGCCAAGTATGCTGGCGCTGCTCTGGCAGCTGTGGGTGCTGCCGTCCATGAAGCCAGAAAGCAGCGGTAGCCTGGGGACGTTGTTCCGCGTGCTGCGCCGTCCTGGCATGATTGGTGGAATGCTGGCGACTATCCTGATTTTCAGCGGTCACTTTGCCTTCTTCACCTATCTGCGTCCGTTCCTTGAAACAGTAGGGCAGGCAAGCGTTGAAAGCATCTCTCTGATCCTGCTGGGCTTTGGCGTGGCGAACTTTATCGGTACGTCAATTGCCGGACATCTGCTGGCGCGAAATCTGCGTCTGACGCTGGCTTTAGTCCCGTTTGCGATGGGGATCCTGGCGCTGATGATGGTCGCGTTCGGACACCTGGCGATGCTGGATGGTTTACTGGTGGCGCTCTGGGGCTTTGCGTTTGGGCTGGTGCCGGTCGGCTGGTCAACATGGCTTGCCACCACCGTGCCGGATGAAGCAGAAAGTGCAGGGGGGCTGCTGGTGGCGTCTATCCAGCTGGCCATCAGTGCGGGTGCAGCTGGCGGCGGAGCGGTATTTGATCTGAATGGTGCCAGCGGCGTGTTTGCCGGAAGCGGCCTGCTGCTGGTGACGGCAATGGTGATTGTGTTTATGGGTGTGAAGGTGAAGGCTGAATAGCCTTGGTAGGCCCGGTAAGCGTAGCGCCACCGGGCTATTGTGGTGACAGTGAAGCAAGGAACATAAAGCGAAAGGTGGCTCTATGTTCCTTAAGCTCAATCACCCAACACTCACAACCCTTTCTTATCCATCAGCACGGCCAGGTCCACCAGGCGATTCGAGAATCCCCATTCGTTGTCATACCACGCGAGGATCTTGACCATATTACCGCCAATCACCAGCGTGGAAAGACCATCGATAATGGAGGAACGTGGATCACCCTGATAATCGCTTGATACCAGCGGCTCATCGCTATAACCCAGGATCCCTTTCAGCGGCCCGCTGGCGGCGGCTTCCCGGAAGGCGGCGTTAACCTCTTCAGCGGTCACGTTACGACTCAGCGTTACCGTTAAATCCACAATCGACACCACCGGAACCGGTACGCGGAGTGAATACCCCGTCAGCTTGCCATCCAGCTCGGGAATGACCTTGCCAAGCGCTTTTGCCGCACCGCTGGAGTAAGGCACAATCGACAGGGCCGCAGCCCGCGCGCCGCGCAGATCTTTTTCCGGCTGGTCGTGCAATGCCTGGCTGTTGGTGTACGCGTGGGTGGTATTCATCAGCCCGTGTTCGATACCAAATGTCTGATGCAGTACCTGCGCCGCCGGTGCCAGCCCGTTAGTGGTGCAGCTCCCGTTACTGACGACGAAGTGCTGAGCCGGGTCGTAATTCCCGTGATTAACGCCCATCACCACCGTCAGGTCATCGTTCTTGCCCGGGGCCGAGATAATGACACGTTTCGCGCCGCCACTGGTGATATGTACCGCCGCTTTTTCGCGCTCGGTGAAAAATCCGGTCGCTTCGATAACCACGTCTACGCCCACATCACGCCAGCGAATGTTTGCCGGATCACGCTCGCTAAACACCCTGATGCGCTGGCCATCGACCTGCAATGCGCCGTCTGCTGCTTCAACAGAAACCGGTAACGTACCGAGCAAGGAATCGTATTTCAGTAAATGGGCGAGGGTTTTGCTGTCCGTCAGATCGTTAATTGCCGCAATCTGAATATCCGGGTTACCCAGCGCAGCGCGTAAGAAATTACGTCCGATCCTGCCGAAGCCATTAATACCGACCTTAACCATGATTAACTCCTTATCTGTGTTGTCTGGAGTCAATGTAGGCTTTAGGTAAAATGGCGTAAATGACAAAAAAGGATCATATTACGCCATCTTGCGACAGTGAAAACGCTGGCGGTATTCGCCCGGGGTGAGGTGGAGCTGCTTTTCAAACACCCGGCGCAGATTGATGCTGCTGCCAAAACCACTTTTTTCGGCAATGCGATCCAGGGGCTCTGTCGTTTGTTCCAGTAGCTGTCGTGCCGCCGCCAGGCGTGCCTCGGTGACATACCGCGCAGGGGACGCGCCGGTTTCCCGGGTGAACACACGGGTAAAGTTACGCGGGCTCATGGCGACTTTTTCGGCCAGATTTTCAACGCACAGGTCAGCGGTGAGATGTTGCAGGATCCAGCGTTGCAGTTCATTTATCGGCCCGGAAGCGCCCGGTTGATGCAGGTTATAGCGGCTGAACTGAAGCTGCCCGCCGGGGCGGCGCAGGTACATCACCATGTCCTGCGCAACATCACGCGCAAGGCTAAATCCGTAATCATCTTCAACCAGCGCCAGCGTCAGATCAAAGCCAGAGCTAACGCCGCCGGATGTCCATATCGGGCCATCCTGAATGTACAGTGGCCCGCCTTCGACGTTAATTTTAGGGTAGGTGGCCTGCATGGTTTCCAGCAGCCGCCAGTGGGTCGTTGCTCGTCGGCCGTCGAGCAAACCGGTCTGCGCCAGCAGCATCGCACCGCCGCAAATCGACGCCACACGGCGCGCGTGCGGCGCAGCGAGATGCAGCCAGTCGACCACTGCGGTGCTCTCCAGTTCGTTCATCCCGCGTCCGGTAATGATGATGGTGTCGAGCGGCTCGCGAGGATCAAGCTCCGGCAGGCGGTAGTCCGCCAGCAGGTTTAACCCGGACTGGCCGTGGATCACCTGGTGGGGCTGAGTGGTGGCGATAATAATGCGATAGCAGGGATGTTGCAGGCCTTCCGGGTGCAGCCGGTTGGCCTGCATTAAAATGTCGGCGATTCCGGCGGCTTCAAACAACATGCCGCCATCCGGGACGATAATCAGGATCTTCTTCATGTCCTGAAAAGTACCTTTATCGCAAAATAAGTCAAGAAGCAGCTGTGCTTAATCAGGGATGGATAACAATCCCGTTCAGCGGTTGCCAGCTGGCATTGACATAAGGCTGTATCGACGCCGGACGATACAGCTGCGCCCCCCACATCCCGGTGTTATCCTGGACGGGAAGCGGAGTCGGCCAGGCCATTCTCGATACCGCTGAGCTGTGGATAGCAAGGTCCGGGCTGTCGGGACGTCGAAGCTGTCGGACGCCCAGCTTATAAGGTATCTGGTACCACTCGCAATGGATAGGTCCTTTGAAATCAACGTTGACCTGCACCGGATCCAGATGCACGCCAAGCTGACCCAGCTCGGTGCGGATCCACAGATAAGCGCCGTTTGATAATCCGGTTCCATTATTGGTGCTGCTGTAACCGCCGCCGACATCCGCGTGAATCCCCGGAAAATAGAGCTGCACGATATTGTCGCGCTTGTCCCAAAAGGTGGGGGTAAAATCCAGACGCATTTCATCAATGGCAATGGCCTGTCGGCCATATTTGACGTGATCCCCGAGCGCGGTGCTGGCAAATTTGAAGGCGTCGATACGGGCGTCTTTAATATATTCAGGAATACCCAGTGAGCCCACGGTTTCCCAGACGGTCACGGCTTTAATCGGCACAAAATAGATAATCTTGTTCGGATCAACCTGCTCATGCAAAAACATCGGGGCATCGCGGATAATTCGGTCTAACAGCGAACCGTCAACGTTGGTTTTTTGCCGGTACTGCCGCCATACCGCAGTTCCCAGACGGTAGGCTTCCTCTTTGTCAGTGAGGTCGATTTTGTTTTTATCCAGCAGCCCACATTCACCAATCATACCTGCCAGAGCCCGTGCCGTGTAGGCTCCCCGGCTAAACCCGATAAGAAAGATATCATCATCTCTGTCGTAATTACGGCAGATGAAGGTATATCCGCGCACAATGCGCTCAATGATCCCTGCACCAAACACGCCGCCCAGCATTTTATCGAGCCAGTTATTTGAATCTCCCACGCCATGAATGTACTTACTGACCTGCAAAACAACCCCCGATTTATTTCGCAGGTTTTTTTCCTGCTCATTGCGCACAAACATATCGGGAGTATCGGCGGAGCCATCCAGCTCATTAAACAGCCGTAAAACGTTTGTGTAATCGGGGATATCATCCTTGTTATCGTCGTTATTCGGCCCATTCCACGTACCATCTGCACAAAAAATAATGTTTTTACTCATGATGTGTTTTCTCACATAACGGGAACACCACCCAATTTTCAGCGTGGTTAACGGTGTTAACCCTCATGAGTATTGATGATCTTTGCGATTAAAACCCGAAACGATACATACCGTTTCGGGTCCGGGGCAGCGATTAATGCGCGGGTTGTGCCGCGTTTTTTGCCATTGGGATCGCGGCGATAATCACTGCCCCCAGTACCAGGAATCCGGCCACCATAAAGATCCCGGCATTGAAGTTCCCTGTGGCGTCTTTCATCAGGCCCATCAGCAGCGGGCCAAGCGCTGCGCCGGTCATCCCGGTGGCGTTGATCACCGCAATGCCCACCGCGCGGGCGCGTACGGAGATAAACCTGTCCGGCGTGGTCCAGAAAATCACCATTGCGGCAAAGGCACCGGCAGAGGCCATCACTATCCCGGTGAACTGGAACAGTGGCGTGGTACTGGTGGCGGTTAACATCCAGCCTGCGGCCGCAAACAGATAGGGGAGCAGGGTGTGAATTTTACGTTCGTTCAGCCTGTCCGAACGCTTACTCCACCAGACCATCGCCACGATGGTACAGACCTGTGGAATGGCGCTCAGAATGCCGATGGTCACGTTGCTGCTGGCTTCGTTAATACTGCGCAAAATCAGCGGCGTCCAGACGCTCAGCGCACTAAGGGTATTGGTCAGGCAGAAGTAAGCCACGGTGTAGAGGATTATGACCGGGGTAAAGAGTTCCCGCGCCAGGCTGCGCTGTGCCACAGGCGCGGTATTTGCCGCAAGCTGTGTCTTCTGCACCGCCACTTTGTCCGCCTCCAGCATCTCGTTCAGGCAGGCTTTGTCATCATCCGTTAACCATTTGGCTTTCGCCGGGCTATCGTCCAGCCAGAACCAGACCACCAGGCCCAGCAGCACGGACGGGAACCCCTCCAGCAGGAACAGCCACTGCCAGCCTTTCAGGTTCAGCATGCCGTCCATATTCAAAATATACCCGGAGGCCAGCGAACCCAGTGCCATGGTCACCGGCATCGCAATCATAAACAGCGCGTTGGCGCGGGCGCGATAGTGCGCCGGGAACCAGTAGGTTAAATAGAGCAACAAACCAGGCAAGAAACCGGCTTCGGCAATCCCCACCAGCATTCGCAGCACGTAAAGGCTGTTTGGCCCGGTGGCGAACATGGTGGCGGTGGAGGCAATTCCCCAGATAACCATCAGGATGGCAATCCAGCGGCGCGCGCCGACAATACTCAGCATCACGTTGCTGGGGATCCCGCAAATCACATACATCACGTAAAACAGGGTGGTGGCCAGGCCAAACATGGTGCTGGTCAGCCCCAGGTCTTTGCCCATCGTTAACCCGGCAAAGCCAATGTTGATGCGGTCGAGGTAGGAAAAGACGAACAGAATAAATAAAAAAACAATTAAACGGCGGAACAGCTTTTTGATAACGGCTTGCTGGCGGGGATCAAGAGTGGTATCTCCCGTGGCTGGCGGGGCCAGGGTTCCGTTCTGGGTCTGTTCTACAGAGGCATTATCGTTCATGAAAGCTCCACATTGCGTTTTTTAGTATGAGTGTGCAGGTCGGCTAACGTATAGAAAATCGCCACATGAAGCGTCAAATTAATGTTCAAAAAATGATACATATTTGTTAATTGCATAGCATTTGTGAATCATAATGAGACAAAGATCGCACCAGGAGCTCCGCGGATCGCCGCCAGGGGTTTTACAGGCGGCAATGGTGCTATAGCCGTCACAGATTCGCAGGGTATAATCGCGTTATCTGCCGCTTTTTTTGGTAAGGAAACGCATGAGTAATATAAAAAAAACAGCCGAAGAACAGGCCACCGATCCTGCCTTTCATCGTGAAGAATTTCCCTTCTACTGGATTGTTAATGTCTATGCGCGCTACACGCAAATCATGGAAATTACACTGAAAAAAGCGCAGCTGGATGTCTCTGGCTTCCGGGTGCTGATGGTGACGCACCAGTACGGCAAAGCGAGCATTTCGCAGATTTCCGAATACGCGATGGCAAAAATGCCGACGGTGACCAAAATCGTCGGGCGGCTGCGGGAGGATGGCCTGGTGACCACCGCCAGTAGCGAAAATGATGCCCGGGTAACGGAGGTGATGCTCACCGACGCCGGGCGGCAAAAAGTGGAAGAGGCCATGGCCCAGGCAGGCAAAGTGTTCGAAAAAGGCTTCAAAGGAATGACCCGTAATCAGGTCGCTAAAATGAACCTCTCCCTGGCAAAAGTGCTCGATAACCTCAACGAGCTTTAAGCCCAAAAAAACCGAATGACAAATTTGTGACCTGCGTAGAAATTCGTTTTAACTCATTGTAAAACATCACCTTTAATTCAACTGCTGTTGCAAGTGATTGCAACGGCGGTTCTCGCCATGTTCGTCTTTTTTGCTTTATTTTTCATCACCATGAATGATTAGCCCTTCACTTACAATGGTTAATGAAATGTTGCTGTTACGTAAAATTAACGTGAAACATTACTTGAATTTTCATCTAATTCTTCCATGATTGACCTAACGTTAGTCAGGACAAAAAGACAGCAATGACTGTCAGCCTGAATGTGATTCAACATTTCTGGTCAAGGTGTCAATCATGAAGCCAGTTTCAGAGAGCAATGGTTATACTGAGCAGTTTATCCTCGGCGAAGGCGATCTGCGCTTCGCCGTCAAAGACACGCTGGATATCGCCGGATACCGCACCCAGGCAGGTTGCCCGGCGCTGGCAACGTCACCTGTTGCACGCAGCCATGCCCGCGTGGTGTCACAGTTACTGGAAAACCGTTGTGTACTGACGGGCAAAACCACGCTGCATGAACTGGCCTTCGGGGTAACGGGCATCAATCCGCGCTGCGGTACGCCGGTTAATCCGCGCTTCCCGGCGCTGATCCCGGGTGGATCATCCAGCGGCTCGGCGGCGGTGGTGGCCTCCGGTGAGGTGGATTTTTCACTCGGCACCGATACCGGCGGCTCCGTGCGGATGCCAGCGGCCTGCTGCGGCGTGATGGGTCTTAAGCCTGGCTATGGTGTGTTAAGCCGTCAGGGTGTCATGCCCGCCGAAAGCTCTCTCGATTGCGTGGGTGTCTTCACCCGTGATGCCGCCGTGCTGCGCCAGGTCATGACGCGCCTGTCGGTGCCGGTTGACGCCCCGTTGAACGATCTGCCGCCGGTGGCGTTTGTGCTGGCGGCTGAGCCTGATATCGACGCCTGTATCCTGAACGCACTCTCTCAGGCCGAGGTTTCTGTACAGGAAATCACGCTGCCACTGCTGGAAGAGGCGCACCGCGCGGGGTTAACGCTTATCAGCCATGAAAACTGGCTGGCATTAGGCCCGCTGCTGGCAAGCGGGGCCGTCTCGCCGGACGTAGCATCCCGTATTCGTGCTGGTGCGAACGTCAGCCGAGAAGCGCTGGAGCAGGCAGAAAAGGTCCGCGTGGCCTTTAGCGAACATCTTGATGCAGTGCTCGAACAGACGCCGCTGCTGGCGCTGGCCACGCTGCCAGAGCTGCCGCCCACGTTACAGGAAGCACAAGATCCGCTCACTGTCGTCAACCTGACCCGACTGGTGCGCCCGTTCAACCTGAGCGGTCATCCTGCAATCACGCTACCGGTGGGTGAGATCGACGGCCGCCCTGTGGCCCTGCAACTGGTCGCCCGCAAAGGGCATGACGGCCTGCTGGTGCAGGCCGCCGAATGGCTCACGGCGCGACGACGCCACTAGCCACCCCCTGTTTTCATTTTCCTGATTTCTCAGTGAGTACGACTCATTGCGGCCCCGTTCGCCCTCGCGACAGCCGCGGATAACTTTTCGGAGGTCGCTATGTCTGCTGTACAGGTTCGTGAAGAGCTGGTTTCGCTGCTGAATGATGTTGCCGCACGCAGCCCTGATTTTGAGCACCAGCGTCATATTTCTGACGATGTGATCGCCCGTTTCAGGGAAGTGGGCGTATACCGCGCACTGGTGCCGAAAATGTACGGCGGGGAGGAATGTTCTCCGGCGCAATTTTGCGAGCTGATAGAACAAATCTCTACCGCCGATGGCTCGGCCGGATGGGTGGCAAGCTTTGGCATGAGCCCGTTTTACCTGGGCGCACTGCCGCCGGATACCCTGAAAGAGCTGTACCGCGACGGGCCGGACGTGGTTTTTGCGGGCGGCATTTTCCCTACCCAAAAAGCCACCCAGGCCGATGGGGGTTATCGCGTGAGCGGACGCTGGAGCTTTGCCAGCGGCAGCATGGGGGCCACGGTGCTGGGTGTGGGCATTTTACCGGAAGGCGATCAGGCTCTGCCGCGCATGGCGGTACTTCCCCGTGAACGCGTACAGATCGATCCCGTCTGGGACACCGTCGGGCTGGCCGGGACCGGCAGCCATGACCTGGTGGTAAACGACGCCTTTGTTCCGAACGAATGGACCTTTATTCGCGGCGGCGCTCTGAACCTTGAAGGGCCTCTGTATCGCTATCCGGTGCTTTCTCTGGCGACCCAGGTGCTGTCGGTGGTGGCACTCGGTGTGGCGCGTGCTGCACTCAACGAGATCTACGCTATCGCCCATCGCCAGCAGTCCGTCACCGGCGCACCGCGTCTGGCCGACCGGCCGCAGGCACAGATGCAAATTGCCCGCTGCGAGGCGGAACTGCGCTCAGCGCGCGCCTGGTTCTACGACGCCATCGACGACGTGTGGCAGCGACTGCTGGCGGGCGATGATGCCAGCTGCGAACAAATTAACGCGCTACGTCTTTCCTCAACGCACGTGACCCGCGTGGCCGCCGATGTGGCGCGTCAGGCGCTGGCGCTCAACGGGATGGGCGGCGTCACCATGCGTAGCCCGCTGCAACGCTACGTGCGCGACACGATGGTGATTACCCAACACGCCTTTATGGGCGACCTCTCGTACCTCAATGCCGGGACGGTCTTTTTCGGCGGCAAACCGCTGCCGGGTTACCTGTGATTTTTAACGAAAGGAGCAATACATGAGCCAGTCAACCACCTTACGCGTGCTGTTTTGTATTGGGGTGAATCAGAACTTTTTTGATGCCAGCGCGACCGAAGCCAAACAGGTCTGGGCAGCCTTTGGCGTGATGATGAAAGGCATCGACGAAACGCCGGGGATCCGGGTTATCGGCAACATGGATGACGACCAACTGATGGTCGGGCCATCGACCACCGCCCCCTGGACCACCTACGTGCTGGCAGATGCCGAGCGCCTGGAAAACGTGGCGGCCGTCTGCAACCTGTTCCGCACCACGCCGGTAGGCGACAGCGGCAGCAAGTTGTGGAAGTACTGCAAAATCGAAGCCCGCGTGGGCCGTGAACTGATTATCCAGAACTAACGGAGCCCGCGATGAACGCCCAGGATGCGCTGCGTTTACAGCAGCTTGAAGACAGCCAGGCCGCCCGCGTCTGTATTAGCGACTACATGCGCCTGTGCGACAGCCTCGACAGCCCTGAAACCGTGCAGGCCATTGGCGCCTTGTTTACTGCCGATGCCTGCTGGGAAGGCATCGGTGAACCTTATGCCACGCGCCTGGGGCGTCATCTGGGGCGGGAGGCCATCGTCACCATGATGGCCGGTTACGTGCGCCAACCAGCGCACTTTGCCATGAACGCCCATTTTTTGTGCTCTGAGGCGCTGTGGCATGAGCCGGACGGGCAGCTGAAGGGCCGCTGGCTGATGCTGCAAACCTCGGCGTTCAGTGCCGGCGGGGCACACCTGAATGCGGCGGAAATCTGCGTCACCTTCGTGCGCGATGAGCACACCATGGTGATGGCCCATTTCACGACCCGCAATCTGTTCAGCAGGCCGGTTGATCACTGGCACGCGGCGGATGTGCTTCCCGTACCGGATAAAAAATAAGACTTGCAGGAGACTGGACATGCAATGGGATCACCTCATCAACGTGAAGAATATCGATACCACCACGCCAGCCACGCCGACGACGGCGGAGATTGCGGCGCTGGTGCAGCACGACCGGGTACACACCTCTCTGTACACCTCGGAGGATCTGTTCAGCATGGAGCTGGACAGGATCTTCAGCAAAACCTGGGTATGGGTCGCCCACGCCAGTGAAATCCCGGACACCGGCAGTTTTAAAACCACCGAGATCGGCACTCAGCCGGTGATCGTGGTGCGCGATCGCAAAGGTATGGTACACACCCTGCTGAACCGCTGTCGCCATCGCGCCGCGACCGTTTGCGAACACCGCAGCGGCAAAACCAACAGCTTTGTCTGCCCGTATCACGGCTGGGGCTACGCGCTGGACGGCAGCCTTCGTGGGGTGCCGCACCCGGAAAGCTACGCCGACCAGCTGGAAAAGGGCGAGCTGGGGCTGGTGTCGCTGCGTACCGAACAATACGCCGGGATGATTTTCGCCACCTTTAACGACCAGATTGAGCCGCTGGAGGATTTCCTCGGCGTGGCGAAGAAGTGGATGGATCTGTTTATGAAACAAGGGGCAGGTTACCCGATCAAAACCGGCCCGGCACACCGTTTCCGCTTCCCGGGCAACTGGAAAATCCAGCTCGAAAACACCACTGACGGCTACCACTTCCCGGTGGTCCACCGTTCGTTTTTAAGCTCGGTCGATAAGCAGACGGAAGAAATGCTGAATTTTGTGGATGGCAGCGGCTACGTCGAAGACTTAGGCAACGGCCACAGCGTGATGGTGATGATCCCGGAACTGGTGGATCTGGACGCTAACCTTGATGCGCCCATCCCGGAGCGCTTTAGCGAACTGGCAGACGCCCTGCGCGCAGACCACGACGAAGAGCAGGTTCGCCGTATCGTGCGTGCGGTCGGCGGCTCCGGTTTTAACCTCAATATCTTCCCGAACATTGCCTGCTCGATGGCGTTCTTCCGCGTGCTTCAGCCGGTGTCCGTCAACGAAACGGAAATTCACCATGCGGTGATCACCATGGATGGCGGCCCGGAAATTGCCAACCAGGCGCGTCTGCGTCTGCACGAACATTTCCAGGGGCCGATGGGCTTTGGCACGCCGGACGACTCCGAAGCCTGGGAGCGTGTTCAGCGCGGGGCCACCTCGGGCAACGATCTCTGGATCATGCTCAACCGTGGGCTGGCGGGTGAATACCGCACCGACGATGGTCTGCGCAGCGACGTGAGCGCCGAAACCGGGATGCGCGCCGCCTACCAGCAGTGGAAAAAGCTTATGACGGAGAACGCGCAATGATGACGCCTGATTCAGCACTCTTTACCGCCATGTCGGTCATCAATCTCGAAGGTGATTTGCTCGACCAGGGCGAATTCAACACCTGGCTTGAACTGTGGCAGCACGATGGCCTGTACGTGGTGCCAATTGATCCGGCCGAAACGGATTTCAAAAACACCCTCAACTACGCCTGTGACGATCACCACATGCGGGAAAAGCGCGTGAAACGTCTTTACAGCGGGGAGTCGATTTCCACTACGCCACGCGCCCGTACCTTGCGCACCCTGTCGCGCTTTCGCGTGCTGGAATCCGCCGAGGACAGCATTGTGGTGCGCGGGGCGCAGTCCCTGTGGGAGCACCGTAAAGGCCACAGCCGCCACTATGCGGCAGACATTACCTGGCACCTCCAACAGCAGGATGGCCGCTGGCTTATTCAGCAAAAGGTGATCCGCCTGGTGAACAGTGACGATGTGCTGCACAGCATCGGCTACATCCTCTGAGGAGCTGACCATGACGCAAACCGTATTAGTGACTGGCGCTGCTGCTGGTCTGGGACAGGTTATCGCCGCCACGCTGCTGGAGCAGGGTTATCAGGTGGTGTTGACCGACGTAGACGTAAACCGCGCACAGCAGGCGGCAGATGAACTGGATAACGGCAAGGTGCTGGCGCTTGGGCTGGACATCCGCCAGCCGCAGGATTTTGCCCGTGCGCTTGATGCCACCCTCGCTCGCTTTGGCAGCCTGGAGGTGCTGGTGAACAACGCCGCGCTGACGCTGGCCACGCCGGTGATGGAGATCAACGTCGACGAATTCGACCGGGTGATCTCCACCAATCTGCGCGGCACCTTTGTCGGGTGTCAGACGATGGGACGCTATTTCGCCGGCCGGGGCTATGGCCGAATCATCAACCTGGCATCCCTGGCCGGGCAAAACGGGGGCACGGCATCCGGGGCGCACTATGCGGCGTCCAAGGGCGGCATTTTAACGCTGACCAAAGTCTTTGCCCGCGAACTGAGCAAATCCGGCGTGACGGTGAATGCCATCGCGCCAGGCCCGATGGATCTGCCCACCGTTCACGCGCTGGTCCCGGAAGAGAAGATGGCCGGGCTGCTGCAAATGATCCCGGTGGGCAAACTGGGTGAGGCGGAGTTTGTCGCCCAGGCCGTTGCATTGCTGGCTTCACCTCAGGCGTCGTTTGTCACCGGGGCGACCTGGGACATCAACGGCGGTCTGTTTATGCGTTAAGGAGTGAACATGCTGACATTACAGGTTATCCGACGCGAGGTGCAGGGCGACGTGGTGTTGCTGACCCTGGCGCATTCTGAGGGCATCGCACTGCCGGCGTTTCGCGCGGGGGCTCATATCGACCTGCATCTCAGCGCCGAACTGGTCCGCCCGTACTCCCTTTGTGGCGATCCGCAGGACCGGCAGCATTATCAGCTGGGCATTCTGAAAGAAGGGCGCTCAAAGGGCGGATCCCTTGCGGTACATGCCCTGCGTGAAGGCGATGCCATTGCTGTCAGCGAGCCGCGCAATCTGTTTGAGCTGGAAGAGCGCGCGGCGCACACCCTGCTGATTGGCGGGGGAATTGGGGTCACGCCGATGCTGGCGATGGCCGCCGAACTGTACGCTGCCGGGCGCTCTTTCACGTTGCACTACTGCGCCCGTTCGCGTGCGCAGGCGGCGTTTGTCCCGCAGCTGGAACGTGCCTCTTACACATCACAGGTGCAGATGCACTTCAGCAACGAACAACGCCTGGATCTGGCGGCAGTGCTGACCGATGTGCCTGCGGAAACCCACGTGTACGTGTGCGGCCCCACGCGGCTGATGGATGCCGTCACCGAGCAGGCGCAAACCCTGGGGTACTCGTCGGGCCAAATCCATCAGGAATGTTTTAGCGCTGAGGTGCAAACCGGCGGCTCAGCCTTTGATGTGGTGGCGGCCACCAGTGGGATCACCGTGAAGGTGCTGGAAAACCAGACCATTGTCGAAGCCCTGGCCCAGGCCGGGCTGAAGGTGAATGTCTCCTGCAAGCAGGGGATCTGCGGCAGCTGTTTAACCGACGTGCTGGAAGGGGATGTGGATCATCGCGACCACTATCTCACCGATGAAGAGAAAGCCGACGGCGATCAAATCCTGCTGTGCTGTTCCCGCGCGAAGTGCGGGCGTTTAGTTATCGATCTGTAAGGGGACACCCATGACTCTGCAAACTGAATTTCGTAATGCGATGGCACAGCTCGGCAGCGCGGTATCGGTGATCACCACCGACGGCCCGGCGGGTAAATTTGGCTTCACCGCCTCTGCCGTCTGTAGCGTGACCGATCAGCCGCCAACCCTGCTGGTCTGTATGAACCGCAACTCTTACGCCCACGAACACTTTCGCCGCAACGGGGTGTTGTGCGTCAACGTGCTCTCCAGCAGCCATCAGGAGTTATCCGGCGTGTTTGCCAACGCCAGCCTGCGCTCGGACCAGCGTTTTCTGCATGACAGCTGGCAGGTGATGAGCAGCGGCGCGCCGGTGCTGAGTTCGTCGGTGGCAAGTTTTGACTGCCTGATAGCCGATTGCCATGAAGTCGGCAGTCACTCGGTCTTTTACTGCCAGGTGCAGGCCATTCGCATCAGCGAACAGCCGCGCGGGCTGGTCTATTTCAACCGTCGTTACCATGCCGTCGGGCATGACATTGAGGCTTAAGCCTTTTTCCCGAATACAGGGGAGTGCGTAATGAGCAATGTCGTCACAGAAAATAACATCACCACCGGGGTGAACCAGGATGCGGGCCAGATGCGCAAGCTGGTGATTGCCTCGGTACTGGGGAATGCGCTCGAGTGGTATGACTTTTTCCTTTATGGCACCGCAGCGGCGCTGGTTTTTGGGCCGCTGTTCTTCCCGGTCGGCGGCGATCCCCTTCAGGGGACGCTGCTGGCGTTTTCCGGTTTTGCGGTCGGCTTTCTGGCGCGTCCGCTGGGTGGCATCGTCTTTGGTCACCTGGGTGACCGCTACAGCCGCAAGATGACGCTGATCATGACCTTAACGCTGATGGGGGCGACCACGTTTGTGATTGGTCTGCTGCCGGTCTACAGCCAGGTTGGCATCTGGGCACCGCTGACGCTGATTATTCTGCGCTTTTTACAGGGGGTGGCCTCGGGCGGGGAGTGGGGCGGCGGCGTGCTGATGCTGAGCGAAAATGCCCCGGCATCGCGGCGGGGGTTCTACACCGCGTGGAGCCAGATGGGGGTTTCGGGTGGGTTCGTACTGTCGGCATTTGCCTTCTGGCTGGTGCAAAAACTCCCGGAGTCCGACTTTATGTCCTGGGGCTGGCGCGTACCGTTCCTGCTGAGCATCGTCATCTTTCTGGTCGGGGTGTACATCCGTAAAAACATCCGCGAAAGCAAGGTGTTTACTCAGGCGAAGCCGCAAGAGAAACACGAAAAAATTCCGCTGCTGGTCCTGGTGCGTGAACACCCGAAGGCACTGCTACAGGCCATTGCTCTTCGTCTGCCGGAAAACGGCGCGTCGTACATCTTTTTCACCTTCTCCGTGGTGTATGCCAAACACATCGGCATCAGCACCGGGGACATCATCAGCGCCGTGACCCTGGCGATGCTGGTGGAATTTTTCTCCATTCTGTTCTGGGGCGCGTTGTCGGATCGCATCGGCCTCAAACCGGTCTATTACATCGGCGTGATAGGTCTGCTGGTGATGGCCTTTCCGTTCTTCTGGCTGCTTTCAACCGGGAGCTACGGCGCGATCATGCTGGCCATGTTCCTCGGTCTGCCGTTCTGCCACGGGGCGATGATCGGCACGCAGCCCTGCATCATGAGCGATCTTTTCCCGGTGCGGGTGCGCTACTCCGGGCTGGCGCTGGGGCATGAGGTGGGGTCGATTTTCTCCGGCGGATTAGGACCGATGCTGGCGGTGGCGTTGCTTATCGAGTTCGACGCTGCCTGGCCGGTCTCCATTTTGCTGGTGGTCTACGCACTTCTGGCGTGGGTTGCGCTACGTAGCCTGCCGTCTCAACACGAGGAAAAACAATGATTGATAAAAGGATGACGGACATCGACAGCGCGGTGGCGGACGTGTTCGATGGTGCGGTGGTGATGGTGGGCGGCTTTGGCCCGGCGGGGCAGCCGTCGGAACTGCTGGACGCGCTGATCCGCCGTAAGCCACGCGGGCTGACGCTCATCAGTAATAACGCAGGTAATGGCGACTACGGCCTGGCGGCGCTGCTGAAAGCCGGCTGCGTGAAAAAGGTGATTTGCTCCTTCCCGCGCCAGGTGGACTCCTGGGTGTTCGACGACCTCTATCGTCGCGGGGAAGTGGCGCTTGAGCTGGTGCCGCAGGGCAACCTTGCGGCACGGATCCAGGCGGGTGGCTCGGGTCTGGGGGGCATCTTCACGCCAACCGGGTTCGGCACGGAGCTGGCACAGGGTAAAGAGACTCGCCGTATCGACGGTAAAGATTATGTGTTCGAAACGCCCCTGAAAGCCGACTTTGCCCTGATCAAGGCGCTGAAGGCAGACCGCTGGGGCAATCTGGTGTTCGACAAAACCGGGCGCAACTTCGGCCCGATTATGGCCACCGCGGCGGCCTGCACCGTTGCGCAGGTGAGTGAAACCGTTGCGCTTGGTGAGCTTGATCCCGAAGCCGTTGTTACGCCGGGAATTTTTGTACAGCGTGTGGTGACGGTTGCGGCGGCGCTTAAGGAGTCTGCGTGAATAAATTAACCCATCAACAGCTGGCGCAGCGTATTGCGCGTGATATCCCGGAAGGGGCGTACGTCAACCTCGGCATCGGGATGCCCACGCAAATTGCGAACTACCTTCCGCCTGACCGTGAAATATTCCTGCACAGCGAAAACGGCATTCTCGGCATGGGGCCTGCGCCCGTGCAGGGAGAGGAAGATCCCGAACTCATCAACGCCGGAAAACAGCCTGTCACGCTGCTGGCGGGCGGCTGTTATTTCCACCATGGCGACTCCTTCACCATGATGCGTGGCGGCCATCTCGATATCTGCGTGCTGGGAGCGTATCAGGTGTCGGAACGTGGCGACCTGGCGAACTGGAGCACCGGTGAACCGTCATCCATTCCTGCCGTGGGCGGGGCGATGGATCTGGCGATTGGCGCAAAAAAAGTGTTTGTGATGACCGAACACCTGACCAAAAACGGCGCCTGCAAAATCGTCAAAACCTGTACTTACCCGCTCACCGGGATGGCCTGTATTGACCGCATTTATACCGACATGGCGGTGATGGATATCACCGACAGTGGTGTGGTGGTCCGCGAGCTGTTCGGCGATATCACTGCCGACTATCTGCAATCTGTCACGCCCGTTGCACTGACGTTCGCGTTACAGACTGACGATGCCACGGCGTAACGGAGGGTGACGATGGATCTCGAATACCGACTGGATGGCGACAGCACGTTGCCGCTACTGGTGCTCTCGAACTCGCTGGGTACCACATGGGAGATGTGGCAGCCGCAGCTGCCCGCCCTGACGCAGCACTTTCGCGTGCTGCGTTACAACACGCGCGGGCACGGCCGTTCACCGTTAGCACAGCATGATCTCAGCCTGGCGACGCTTGGGCAGGATGTCATTTCACTGCTCAACCATCTTGGCGTGGAGCGCGCCTTTTTCTGCGGCATATCCCTGGGCGGCCTGACCGGGCTGTGGCTCAACCGCCACGCGGGGAGGCGTTTTCATCGCCTGGTGGTGGCAAACACCGCCGCCAGAATCGGCGAAACAAACGGGTGGTTGCAGCGCGCAAACCTGGTGCGTGAGCAGGGTATGGCGCCCGTGGCCGCCAGCGCTGCCGACCGCTGGTTTACGCCAGCGTTTCGTCAGGCTCATCCGGCGGTGGTGGAAAACCTGGTGACCACCCTGGCCCACACGCCCACTGAGGGTTACGCCGCCTGTTGTGAAGCATTGGCCCGCGCCGACCTGCGCAATGAGGTGCCCGCCATGCTGTGCCCGATGCTGGTCATAGCCGGAGAAGACGATCCGGTGACCACTACGCACGACGCCGAATGGCTGGTGGTGGAAGCCCCGCACGCGCACTACCTGGCGCTGCCCGCCTCGCATCTTTCTAACGTCGTCTGCGCTGAGGCATTCAGCCAGCACGTCATCTCTTTCTTCACTGCCGGAGCAGAACATGAGCATCACGATTGAATCCATCGCCTGCTGGCTGGTGGATATCCCGACCATTCGGCCGCACAAGCTGTCGATGACCACTATGGGCTGCCAGACGCTCACCATCGTGCGCATGACCTGTGCGCAGGGCGTGGTGGGTTGGGGCGAAGCCACCACTATCGGCGGCCTGAGCTACGGGGCCGAAAGCCCGGAGGCGATTAAATCAGCCATTGAAACCTACCTGGCTCCGCTGCTGTGCGGCCAAAGCTTCAGCGGCCCGGCGGCGCTGGCCGAAACCATGAACGCCAGCGTGAAGGGCAACACCTTTGCGAAGTCCGCCCTCGAAACCGCATTTCTTGATGCGCAGGGAAAAGCCCTTGGCGTGCCCGTCAGCACGTTGCTAGGGGGCGCGCTGTGCGAACGGCTGACGGTGCTCTGGACACTGGCGAGTGGTGATACCAACAAAGATATCGAAGAGGGCAAACGCCTGCTGGCGGAAGGCCGACACAATGCTTTCAAACTCAAAATTGGCGCCCGCGAACTGGCAACAGATATTCGTCACGCGCTGGCGATCAAGGCCGCGCTGGGGGATGAGGTCAGCATTCGGGTGGACGTAAATCAGGCCTGGGATCTCACCACCGCAATGAAGGGAATGCGCCAGTTGCAGGACGGGGGGATTGACCTCGTGGAGCAGCCCATCCCGCTGTGGGACACGCAGGGGTTAATCACTCTCAGCAAGCGCTTTGAGGTCCCGATTCTTGCCGACGAGGCAGTGGCCACGCGCCATGACGGTTACGCCCTGGCACATGGTGGCTTCACGGGCGCTTATGCGCTGAAGATTGCCAAAGCGGGCGGCCCGGTGCAGGCGCTGAAGCTGGCTCAGGTGGCCCAGGCGGCGGGCGTGGCGCTCTATGGCGGCACCATGCTGGAAGGCACGCTGGGAACGGTTGCGTCACTCCATGCCTGGTCAACGGTCAGGATGCAGTGGGGCACGGAGATGTTTGGCCCGCTGCTGCTGAAAGACGACATCGTGGTGCGCCCGCTCGATTTCAGCCAGGGACAGGTGAGCGTACCGCAAGGCCCGGGGCTGGGTATTGAGATTGATGACGATAAATTGCGCCATTACGCGCGCCAGTAAGGGGTTCATATGCTGTTTAAAGTGGAAATGACGGTCAACATTCCCGCCTCACTGCCAAAGGTGCAGGCGGATGAAATTAAAGCCAAAGAAAAAGCCTATTCGCAACGGCTACAGCGCGAAGGCAAATGGCTGCATATCTGGCGGGTGGTGGGGCAATACGCCAACGTCAGCATCTTTGATGTTGCCGACAATCAGGAGCTGCACACGCTGTTAACGGACTTACCGCTCTACCCGTATATGGACATCACCGTGCAGCCGTTATGCGCGCATCCGTCGTCGATTGATAACGAAAAAGAGTAAAAACCGTACCCTACAATAACGAGGAACATGCAATGTCCAAAAATCCTGCACATCAGTCTGAACTGGAAACCTTACTCGCCATCAGCAGCGGTCTGAACGCCGACGGCGGAAACGATCGTTTTAAGAACATCATGCACCAGCTCCTGAGCGACCTGTGCCAGACCATTAAAAAATTCGACATCACCGACGAAGAGTTCTGGGTGGCGGTGAACTACCTGAACGAACTGGGCGAACGCAAAGAGGCGGCGTTGCTGGCGGCAGGGTTAGGGCTTGAGCACTACCTGGATATGCGCGCCGATGAAAAAGAGGCCGCAGCCGGTACTGACGTGGGTACCCCACGCACAATCGAAGGGCCGCTGTATGTGGCCAATGCGCCGCTGAGTGAAGGGTTTGCCCGCATGGATGACGGTAGCGAAAATGCTGAAACCATGTGGCTGCACGGTAGCGTGACTGACCTTGACGGTAAACCGGTTGCAGGGGCGATTGTCGATATCTGGCACGCCAATACGCTTGGTGGCTACTCGTTCTTCGACCCGTCACAAAGCGAGTACAACCTGCGTCGCCGGGTTAAAACCGGCGCGGACGGTCGCTACGCAGTGCGCAGCATTGTGCCATGCGGTTATGGCTGCCCGCCGGACGGCCCAACGCAAAAGCTGCTGACCGGCCTTGGCCGTCACGGCAATCGCCCGGCACACGTACATTTCTTTGTCTCGGCGCCAGGCTTCAAACACCTGACCACCCAGATCAACCTCAATGGCGATCAATACCTGTGGGACGACTTTGCCTTTGCAACCCGTGAAGAGCTGATTGCTGACCCGGTGAAAATTACCGACAGCACGCTCGCCCGCGAGCGTGATCTCAACGTGCCGCATACGGAAGTGAGCTTTAACTTCTCGCTGGTGCAGGCCGCCGAAAATGCCGAGGAGTCGAGAGGGAAACGCTCACGCGTGAAAGAGTAATACCGGCGGGCAGCATCCCGGTGCTGCCCCTGTTTTTCTGGCAAAGCATAGCGATTTAAGTTCTTTGTTATTTCAGGCGTTATCCCGGATCTTCATGCCATATTGTCACTGGCGGAAAGGGCGTCTGAAGGAATGGGTAAACGAAACTCCCTCTATTTACATCAACAACAACGAGAACATATTCACCAGCTTTCAACCAGCATCCTGTGGCGCAGCGAACTCCCGACCTGGATACTCATGATGACCATTTATGGCGGCTGGTTTGCGACCCTGGCGAACTGGCAGGTGCTGGGTTTATATCCCGCGACTTTGCTGCTTATCGGGTTTACTGCCTGGTACATGTCGCTTCAGCATGAATTGATCCACGGTCATCCCACGCGCTTTCCCCGGCTGAACCAGCTTTTCGGCACGCTGCCGCTGGCGGTCTGGTATCCGTATGGCCTGTACCGGGACTCCCACCTGGCGCATCACCGTAATGACCACCTGACCGTACCGGTGGACGATCCTGAGTCGTATTACTTTAGCGATGAAAGCTGGGCGCGGTTTCGCCCGTGGCAGAAGCGGGTGATTCATCTGCGTAACACCTTCATCGGACGGCTGTTGCTGGCGCCGTTAATTGATATTGTGCTGACGCTGGGCAGTGCTGTGTCGGCCTTTCGCCGCTTACAGGTTGCCGCCATGCTGATGTGGATAATCCACGGGGTCTTACTCGCCGTGCTTTTGGTCTGGATGTCGCACCTTGGCTTCTCCCCGCTGTGGTTTGTTCTGGCGGTGAGTTATCCCGCGCTGGCGCTGACCAAAGTGCGATCTTTTCTTGAGCACCGGGCGGCGGACGATCCGCTGGCGCGGTCGGTTATCAACGAAGCCGGGCTGTTCTGGCGGGTCCTGTTTTTGAATCTTAACTATCATTCTGTACATCACGATCTACCAGGTGTGCCCTGGTACGGGCTGAAGGCGGTTTACCTGCATAATCGCGATGCCTATCAGCAGCGCAATCACGGTTTCCTGGTGAAGGGATACGGCGAATGGTTACGCCATTTCTGGGGTAAACCGGTGGATGTGACGGTGCATCCGGGGATTCATAAAGGAGACAGTCATGAGTGATCCGCTGGCATTCCCGATGTATGCCGTGAACCGCCGTGACACCGATGCCCTGTGTCTGGCGGTGCAGGAGCTGCTGGTTGCCCGGGGCGTACCGGTGGGAAGCCTCACGCCCGTGTTGCCGCAGGAGACGCTGGTGGAACACTGGCAAAACCCGCAACTGATCCTGAGCCAGACATGTGGTTACCCGCTGGTGACGCAGCTTTTGGATGTTCAGGTAGTTGGCTGTTTTCACTACACCGCGCCGGGCTGCGAAAGCTTCTATTACCGCAGCATGCTGGTGGTGCGTGAAGAGGATAAACAGCAAACCTTTGCTGATTTTCGCGACCGGACGGTAGTGTGCAATTCCACCGATTCGCAGTCAGGCTACAACGTGCTGATGAAGATGGTGACGCCGCTGGCGGTGAACGGGCGCTTTTTCTCGCGCGTTGTCCTGAGCGGCAGCCATCGTCAGTCGCTTATCGACGTGAAGCGCGGGGAAGGGGATATCGCGGCTATCGACTGCGTAACCTGGGCGCTATTACAACGCCATGAACCCGCTTTGCTCGACGGCTTGGCGATTATCGACCAAAGCCCGCTGGCACCGGGATTGCCGCTCATCACCGCAGGTGAAACCTCTCCCGACACGCTTGCAGCGCTGCGCGAGGCGCTGCATATGCTGGTGAACGCGGCGGAATACCGGGAAATTTGTGCCGCGCTGCTGATTGGCGGGTTTAGCGAAGTGACGCGCCAGCCTTATTCGCAGTTGCTGGACTGGCGCAAGGCGGCGCAAACAGCCGGGATCGCCCGGCTGTAGCCATTCAGGCAAAGTGTTTTTTGGCCAGTGGAAGGCCCAGTTTTTCCCGCAGGGTGCCCGGCGCATATTCGGTTTTCATCACGCCTTTGGCTTTCAGAACAGGGACCACCTGTTCCGCGAAGCGATCAAAATCACCTGGCAGTAGCGGGAACATCAGGTTAAAGCCGTCTGCGGCTCCGGAAAGATAGATTCCCGCCAGCGTGTCGGCCACCTCCTGCGCAGTGCCAATCACCAGCCAGCTGTCGGAGCTTTGCAGCAACAGACGACCCAGTTCCAGAATGGTCAGGGCGGGGTCGTAATCCCGGATGAGTTGCAGCGTGGTGCGAATACCGTCGAAATTTGCTTCGTCCGGCAGCGGCGGCAGCGGTTCATCGTGCGGATATGGGCTCAGATCCAGCTTCAGATAGGCCGACAGCAGATCGATAGCCATCCGGTCGCTCATCAGCTCGGTGTTAAGTTGCTGACGCTCGGCTTTTTCGGTTTCGGAATTCACCACCACCGGTAGCACTCCTGCGATGATTTTAAAGTCTTCAGGCGAACGTCCTAGCGCGTTCAGGCGCTGATTCATCTCTTCGCGGTAGGCTTTTCCCTGCTCGATGGATTTGATAAACACGAAGTGCATATCCGCCCGGCTGGCCGCGAGCTGCTTACCGGCTTCGGAAGAGCCCGCCTGCACGAGTACCGGATGCCCTTGCGGCGGACGTGGCACGTTAAGCGGGCCGCGCACCTTAAAGAAATCACCACGATGGTTAAGATGGTGCACTTTGTCGGCATCGGCAAACAGGCCGCGCGGTTTATCAAACAGGAGTGCGCCATCGTCCCATGAGTCCCACAGACGGGTGACCACATCGATAAACTCCCCGGCGCGCTGGTAACGATTACTGTGTTGCGGGATCTGATCCAGCCCGAAATTGGCGGCTTCCTCTTCCAGCCAGGAGGTCACAATGTTCCAGCTTGCGCGCCCGTTACTCAGGAAATCGAGCGAGGCGAAATAGCGCGCCAGATTATAGGGCTCGGTATAAGAGGTTGAAGCTGTTGCCATCAGGCCAATATTGTCCGTCACGGCCGCCAGCGCCGAGAGTAGCGTCAGTGGTTCAAGCCGGGCATTGGCGTAGTGGGCAAGGCCGCTGTCCCAGATCCCGGTATGGTCGGCAATGAACAGGGCATCAAGCGTGGCGGCTTCGGCCTTGCGGGCAAGGGCGGTGTAGTAGCTGAGGGTGAAAACCTCGTGTTCGGGGGCGTCCGGGTGACGCCATGAGAACCGGTAATCACCCTGTGGATTGAAAAAGAACAGGTTCAGGATCATGGAATTGTGCGACATTGTGGGGCCTGTTTCAGGTTGTGGCCGATCCCTGGCCATTGAATAATTAAACACGTTACAGGTTGGCGTTGACCCATTGTTCTGCCACGGCAGCAGGATCTTTGTGCTGGAGGTCAACCTGCTTGTTCAGCTCGACCAGGGCGGTGTTATCCAGCTTGTGAGACACCTGGTTGAGGATGCCATCGATTTTTGGCGTCAGCGCCGCTTTGCGTACCAGCGGAACAACGTTCTGGCTTGGCTGTTCGTGTTTGTCATCTTCCAGTACCACCCAGTCCTCTTTAGCGAGCGAACCCTGGGTGGAGACCACCGTTGCCACATCAATTTTGCCGGAGTTCAGCGCCAGGCGGGACAGCGGCCCGCCCATGTCGAGGGATTTCACCTCTTTAAACTCCAGGCCGTAGACGCGCTTAAGGCCCGGCAGGCCGAGGGCGCGAACCGGAAACTCCGGTGGGCCGCCGATCACCAGCTCGTGTGCCACAGGCGTCAGATCGGAGAGTTTGGTTAACCCGTATTTTTTGGCCGTCTCGGCGCGAACGGCCCAGGCTGTGACCGAGCTGGCAGAAGAGGGGGTCAGTAGCGTAAATTCTGCCGGCAGCACTTTTTCCAGCCCGGCACTGACGTCGCTCTGGGTGGTTGCCAGCGTTTTCCCGTCATAATAATTCAGCAGTGCGCCGAGATATTCCGGCACAATATCTATTTCACCGCTTTTCAGCGCCGGAATAATAATCTCGCGGTTACCCAGATTAAGCCGCGTTTTAACGTCGATATTATTTTTCTTTAATGCGCTGGCGTAAATATTGGCAAGAATGGAGCTTTCGGTAAAATTCGCCCCTCCAATAGTGACGGTTTCCGCCAGAGTGGTAAAACTTAAGCTGAATAATCCTGCCGCCAGAAGGGATAATTTAAATCCACGGTGGTTAAACGAATGCCATAATGATTGCTTCATAATGCCTCTTTTATTTGCAGGTGGTTTTTATCATGATTCCGTTATTGCGGGTGCGGTCTGTGACTGAAATAACACGTTGTTGATAAGTGAAAATATCCCCTCGCAGGCAAGCGCCAGTAGTGTTACCACAAGGGAGCCGGAAATGACCTGCGGGATATCGCGCTGACCCAGACCATCAATCAGGAACCGACCCAGCCCGCCCAACCCGGCATAGGCGGCGACCACCGCCGTAGCGATGAGCTGCAACAGGGCGGTGCGAACCCCGGCAAAGATCAGCGGCATCGCCAGCGGGATACGCAGCTGCCACAGGCTCTGTATCGGCGTCATGCCGAGTGCGGTAGCGGCATCGCACAGGGTGCGGTCGGCGTGGTAAATCCCCACCCAGGTATTGGTCAGGATCGGCGGGACAGACAACGCGATCAGCGCAACAAACACCGGCACATCGTTGAAACCAAACAGAATAATACACAGTAAAATCAGGCCCAGAGACGGGATTGCCCGACCAATGTTGAACAGGTTGATGACCAGGAACGCTCCTTTGCGCCAGTAGCCCAGCGCCACCCCCAGGGGTAGCGCAATGGCTGAAGCGATGACCATGCTCACCAGCACATACCAGAGATGCTCGCGTAAGCGCAGCAGGATCCCCGTATCGCTGAGCCAGTGGTCTGGCTGAATTAACCAGTGCCAGGTTGCGGTTAAGATGTCCATTAGCGTGCCCAGGGTGTAACCCAATAGCCCACGTGCGCTATCAGAGAGTCAAAAAGAAACGACAGCACCAGGCTCAGCACCACGCTGACCACAATCGGCGTCAGGAAATCCTGGTTAAAGCCCGACAGCAGTAGTTGCCCCAGCCCGCCCTGACCAATCAGCGCCGTGACCGTGACCAGCCCAACCAGCGTGACCGAGGCAATACGCAGCCCGGCAAACAAAGACGGAATAATCAGGTGCAGTTCAACGTCAACAAAACGGTGCCAGCGGGTGTAACCCAGCGCACGGGCGGACTCCAGTACGTCGAATGGCAGTTTTTCGATCCCGGCGACCACGTTACGCAGCAGGATCAGCAGCGAATAGAGCGTTAAGCCGATCACTGACGTGGTGAGCGACAGGCCGGTAAACGGGATCAACAGAATAAACAGCGCCAGCGACGGGATGGTAAACAGCACCCCGCACAGACCAAGCAGTACCGGAGCCGATGCGGGCCAGCGCAAGGTCAGGCCAATCAACACCCCCGTGAGCGCCGTGCCGAAAAAGAGCGATACCGCCACAAGCAGCGTGTGCTGCCAGAGCAGGGCGGCAATTGGGCCCTGATTATCCACGATCCATTGCCAGTCAATCATAGCGGCGCACATCCACATGCCCGTCCAGCACGCGCTGGAGCAGCCCGTGGGAAATACTGCCCTGATACTGACCGTCCCCGTTGACGTGCACCAGCACGCCCTCCGGCGCATCCAGAAGTGCGCTGTAGGCGAAACGCAGGGAGTGAAGCGCCTTCAGGGTGAGCGAAACGGGCAGGGCGGTGCGCCGCTCAGGGTCGAGCCAGTACAACGGGCGTAGCTGTTTATCGAGCACCAGCCGCAGGGGGCTGGCAACCACCGGATGCTGGCTGGTTATCGGGGTCAGCGCCTCGTCCACCAGGGGAACATCGTGGCGCGGAAGCTGCCCAACCTGAAGCCTGGCGAGGCGTTTTAAGTTGGGCTCAGGCCCGATGAATCGTGCCACGAACTCACTGGCAGGCTGGGCCAGGATATGATCGGGCGTATCAAACTGAGCCAGGACGCCACCTTCCTGAAAGATGGCGATTTTATCGCCCAGGCGAATAGCTTCGTTAATATCATGGGTGACGAGCACGATAGTTTTATGCAGGCGCTGCTGGAGCTGCAACAGCTCGTCCTGGAGCTTTTCCCGCACGACGGGGTCGATAGCCGCAAAGGGCTCATCCATTAACAGAATAGGGGGATCGGCCGCCAGCGCACGGGCAATCGCCACCCGTCCTTGCTGCCCGCCCGAAAGCTGGTGGGGGTAGCGCGCAAGCAGGCTCGGGTCGAGGGACATGACCTCCACCAGTTCATCAATACGTGCCTGAATGTGTTTTTTATTCCAGCCAAGCAGACGCGGAACGGTTGCGATATTCTGGGCAACGGTCCGGTGCGGGAATAACGCAGCACTTTGCATCACAAAACCGATTTTTCGCCGCACCTGAATAATATCGGCATCGGCTATTTTAATACCCTTAACATAAACCGAACCGGCATCCGGGATATCCAGTTGATTAATCATACGTAACAGGGTGGTTTTCCCGCAGCCGCTGGGGCCAACGAATGTGCAAAATTCACCTTCATTGATAGTGATATTTAATTTACCGATCGCGGCGTGCGTACTACCAGGGTACGTTTTGTTTATGTTTTCGAGTCTGATCATATGAAACAATAGCGCCCTGAAATTATTGCGTTTATATCAAACACAAATTACAGAGGCGATGAACAGGGCGCAAATATGATATTTGCATTTGTATTGCAGATATTTGGATTAATAATGCGGGCACCAGCAACGCCCTCTTCCCAGGAGGAGAGGGCGGAAATCACATCAAAAAATAGCTCAGACCTGAAAACGCCACCATTCCCGCAAGCACCGTCGCGAAAAGGCTGCGCGTCACTATCCCGGCTAATGCAGCAACCGCCGCCGCCAGCAGCGAAATGCTGACCCCGGAAGGCGTCAGCGCTGGTTTGCCCAGCAGCTCGGCGGTAATAATAGCGGCCATAATGGCGGCAGGAATAAAGCTCAGCCACTGCTGCAACGCCGGTGCAAGACGAAAACGGGAAAGCAGCAGAATCGGTACGGTGCGCATCAGTGCGGTAACCAGCGCAGAGATGAAAATCGCCAGCAGGATATTACGTTCCATCTTATTTCCCTCCCTTACTGAAGAATCGCAATCCCAGGGTGGCAAGCGTGGCCGAAACCGATGCCGCGATAATCACCACCAGGCTGATATCCATCTGGCGGGCGGTCAGCAGCGTGATCACCACAGCGGCAGCGATACTGAATGTTTCAAGCGCTTTTCGGTGGCTGGCAAACCACAGCATCAGCACCAGACCAATAAACATCGATACCAGGCTAAAGCTCAGGCCTTCCATTAGCGATGACGGAAGGGCCGAGGCCAGCCACGCGCCGACCACGCAGGCGAGGATCCAGTTAAGCCAGGCGGCGACGTTAAGCCCAAGCATCCAGGCAAACGGAACGGTACTGTGCTGGGTACCGCGCTGCACGGCAACGCCGAAAGTTTCATCGGTCAGTAACAGGCCGCTTACCAGTTTTTGCAGGGTGCTGTGTTCGCGAAAGAAGACGCTCATGGCAGAGCTCATCAGCAGGTAGCGTAAATTCACCAGGAAGACGCTGAACACCACCGAGGCCACTTCTGCCCCGGCCGCCCACAGTGAATAGAACAGAAATTGCGCCGAACCGGTATATAACACGCTTGCCAGCAGTGCGGTTTGCAGGGTGGTAAACCCGGAAAGGGTGCCGATAGCGCCAGCGGCAAAACCAATACTCCAGTAACCGGGGATAGTGGGCAAACAGGCGGTGATCCCTGCGCGAAACTCCGCGCCTGCCTCATCTTTGTGTGAGGCCTTTGTTTTCATCAACATCAGTATTTCCTGTACCAGAGCATTAAGCCAGAATCGTGATAACCCTATTGTTATTTGTGAACATCAAACAGTGAGGTACGACTAACTTATCACGTCCTGAGCATCGGTAAAGCAGCGCAGTGCCAGGGATGACACGGGTTCCTGTTTGCGCATAATCAGGCCAATAGGGGCGTCGATGTTTGAGTCGGTTATCGGAGTAATCAAAAAATGGCTGTTTAAATTCTCAAGCCCGTTATTCAGCGGCATGACGGCACAGCAAATACCACTTTCTACCGCCTGGATTATCTGAAACGTTGAGTCGCTCTCAAACACATAGTCCGGGGTGATCCCGGCGGACTTAAAACTGACATCCATATGGTCGCGATAGTGCATCCCTTTGCTCAGGAAACCCAGCGGAAAATTCACCAGATCTTGCCAGGTGAGCGTTGTGTTATCCATCTGGAAATGGCGGGAGTCGTGCAGTAAACCCATTTTGGTTTTCGGCAGCTGAATAACATTAAAGACGCTGGTGTTAATATTATTCAGATAGCAAATTCCCAATTCCAGCTGATTACTGTTTACCCCTTCGGCGATTTGTTCTGACGACATGGAATACAGGCTAAATTTCAGTTCGGGGTATTTTTGCGTCAGCTGGCGAATAAAGATCATCGGGTCAACGCTTGCCAGCGGAACCATGCCAAGACGCAGTTCACCCACCACTTGCCCCTTACACAGGGCGGCTTCCGCCTGAAGCCCATCGTGTGCGGCAAGCAGCGCGCGCGCCCAGGCCAGGATCCGTTCTCCCTCAGGTGTAAAGCCCTCAAAGCGTTGCCCACGGACGATCAATACCAGGCCAAGCTCCTCTTCCAGGCTGCGAATACGCATGGAAAGCGTTGGCTGAGTGATATTGCACTGCGCTGCCGCCTTACCAAAGTGGCGGGTTTGATCCAGGGCGATCAAATATTTTAATTGTTTTATGTCCATTATTTTTCTCTGATCGGGCAGGTGCTACGAGTATTACATAAATGCGAAAGGAATTGATAAATCCCCCTTATTCATTGCCAGAGCGTTGAATAAGGAGGACTGGGATCAGAGCATTCGGATTTCTTTGGAACGCAGGGTCACGCGAACAGGCACGGACTTATAGGAAGGGGTACCACTGTCTTTATCGAGGTAGTTAAGCGGCACCAGCACGTTAGCTTCCGGGTAGTAAGCGCCAACGGAACCCGACGCGATGCTGTAGGCCACCACGGTAATATCCTCGAGGCGCTGAACACTTCCCGCCAGTGCGGTTTCGATATCCACGCGGTCGCCGTGCTCCAGACCCAGACTTTCCATATCGCCTTCATTCATAAACAGAATGTCCCGGCGACCAAAGACACCGCGATAGCGATCGTCCAGCGCATAGATGGTGGTGTTGTACTGGTCATGGCTGCGAAGGGTAATCAGGCGCAGAACGTTGTCGCCTTCGCCTTTGGCATTCTCATCCACGCCATCGAACACGGAGAACATCGCTTTACCGGTAGCGGTAGGCCAGATGCGCTGGATTGGCGGCAGCGGCATCCGGAAGCCACCCGGTACACGAATGCGGTCGTTATAGTTGTCAAAACCGGGGATGGTTTGCTCGATCAACTCGCGGATCAGATCGTAGTCTGTCACCAGTTCCATCCAGTTCACTTTGGTCTGTTTCAGCGTTGCGCGGGCCATGCCCGCAACGATTGCCGGTTCAGAGCGAATCAGCGGGGAGGCGGGTTTCAGCTTGCCGGAAGAGGCATGAACCATCGACATGGAATCTTCCACGGTGATGGACTGGCGCCCCGTCTGCTGCATATCCAGTTCGGTACGGCCAAGACACGGCAGGATATAGGTTTCTTTGCCGACCAGCAGGTGAGTACGGTTCAGTTTGGTGCCCACATGCACACTCAAATCCAGAGTATGCATGGCCGGGAATCCATTCTCGTGATCGGGCATCGCAACCGCAAAGTTCCCGCCGAGGCAGATAAGGGCTTTGGCATGGCCGTCGATCATCGCCTGCGTGGCCTGTACGGCATCGTGGCCGTGTTTAGTTGGCGCGTCAAAGCCGAAGACATCCTTAAGGCGCTCAATAAACGCTGCCGTCGGTTTCTCGGTGATCCCCACAGTACGGTTGCCCTGCACGTTCGAGTGACCACGAAGCGGACAAATCCCCGCGCCCGGTTTGCCGATGTTGCCGCGCATTAACAATACGTCGGCAATCAGCCGCACGTTCGCCGTGCCCTTGTTATGCTGGGTGATCCCCATCCCGTAGGTGATAATGGTGGCGTTCGATTTTGCATAGGCTTCAGCCACGCTTTTCAACGCGTCAGCGGTTAACCCGGACTCGCGTTCAATCTCTTCCCACGAGGTTTGCGCGATATCGTCCGCAAAGGCCGAAAACCCCTGGGTGTGTTCGGCGATAAACTCGCTATCCAGCACGCCACCACGTTCCTGTTCCATTTGCAGAAGGTGTTTAGCGATCCCTTTTAAGGCTGCGGCATCGCCACCGGCTTTCACCTGGAAATAGGTTGAGGCAATATCGGTAGAGCTGTAGGTGGCCATTTCAATAACGCTTTGCGGATCAGCAAAACGTTCCAGGGCTCTTTCACGCAGCGGGTTAAAGACGATGATCGGCACATTGCGGCGCGCTAGCTCGTGAAGCGTGCCCATCATACGCGGGTGGTTTGTGCCCGGGTTGTGACCAATGGAGATAACCAGCTCTGTGTTGTCGAAATCATCCAGTGAAACGGTGCCTTTGCCGATACCGATTGAGCGCGGTAAGCCGACGCTGGTGGCTTCATGGCACATGTTGGAGCAATCAGGAAAGTTGTTTGTACCGTACTCGCGGGCAAACAACTGGAACAGATAAGCGGCTTCGTTCGAGGCCCTGCCAGAGGTATAAAATTCGACCTGGTCTGGTTCAAGCTCGCGCAGGACTTCGCCGATCCGCTCAAAGGCCTCTTCCCACTCAACGGGGCGGAACGTGTCGCTTGCCCGGTCGTAACGCAGCGGACGGGTCAGACGGCCATAGCCTTCAAGCTCGTAATCGGATTTTGCCAGCAGGGAAGTGACGGTGTTTTTCGCCAGAAATTCCGGGGTGACGCGCTTGCTGGTGGCTTCCCACGTTACGGCTTTCGCGCCGTTCTCACAAAACTGGAACGTGGATTTGTGTTCTTTATCCGGCCACGCGCAGCCCGGGCAGTCAAACCCATCGGGCTGGTTGGTGCGCAGCAGCGTGACGGGAGCGTCCAGTGCATCCATTTGCGTGCGCACGGCTATCGCCGTCGCTTTTAAGGCACCCCAGCCACCAGCAGGCCCGTCATAATGTCTGATCCCGGGAACTGAACGTCTTTTCTTATTCATGCGAACTCCTGACTATTCTGGTCATGACAAAGCGCAGCCAGATTAACCATAAATAAATTACGGTTAATTAAAGGGGCCACTAAAGCAGTGGGTTGGGGTAATAAACAGAAGCAATGAATAATCGTTGTATAACTCATTACATAACCGATGATGAATTTCGTTTAAAACACACCGTTTGCAGCGGTTAACAAAATCAATGCCTTTGATTTAAAGAAATTATAACAGGAATTTATCATCTTCATAATAAATGTTATCTATCACTTATTAAATTTAACCTATTTGCCCTGCGCAGAGGATTGTCTGAGTATTATTCAGTGCGCCATGCTTCTCGCCGCAGTTGGGCTAAAATATGAATAAAATCAGTGTTAAGCGATAAAGTCAGAGGGGCAAAGTGGTGCTGTTTCGCAAGCACGGGACGAGAACGATGGCGTTGTCTCTACAGGAATGATTATGTGCAGGTGAATTTGTTAATTAATTTCAATGTCAGCGCTGAAATCTTACACTCTGACATATTTAAAATTCACCAGACCGTGCTTATTAATAATGACATTTCCCATTCTGCAATGGAAAACCGTATTACCTGGCGTTTTTTAAGATTAAAAATTCAATAAGGCTTTGGACTCTTTTGGTTTTACCCGCGCTTTTAGGATAATAAAGAAACACCGGGGGATAGGTTTTCCAGTAAGGTTCCATCACCGGGATAAAACGGTCTTTATCGGCCTGTAACTGATACACCGGCTCGAAAAGACGCCCGATGCCCAATCCGCTGCGGATACCACGAAGGATCTGCGGGGGGCACTGGAATACCAAATGCCTCAAGATAGGCGGATGACCGTGATTACCGGGAAGGATTTCGCTGGCAGCGATTCTGGCTGCCAGCGAATACTGAGGCCGCGGGTGCGGGCGGCAAGGAGCCCGCAAACATCGCTGTGGGGCGCTTAACTGCATATTTATTTTCTTAAACTTGATTTTCTACGTGGTGGTTCTGGTTTCGGTTCCGGTTCTGAATCAGGCGTTGGGGTTGGTTTCGGAAGGTTAGTGTCAATTTCAAATATTCTTATATGTTCACTCCAGCCCTTATGGGTTGATGAGATCATATACTTCATTATTGTTCTATCTTTTTCACCATGTGAACAAGGTAATACATGTTTTAATAGATATTCATCAAACCTTATTCCTTCTTCTTTATAAGATTGCTTTTCCTGGTCACCCAGGTAAACAAGAGGGATGCTTTCATCTGAGGTGGGGCGAAATGTTACTATATAATTACACGTAACTTTTGACATCGCTTTGCATTGTCGTGCTAGCCTTTTCTGCTCACGACTATTACCTTCAACCTCCCTTCTGGGCTCATTTTTTGCCTGCCCTATGATAGCTTTCGAAAATGGTTGATTTGACTGGGAATTGAAATTTACACGCAGACCAAAATCGCAACCATAGATTTTCTCTGGTGCATTTTTACCATTTTGATTTGTTTTAGAACTTTTGAAATTTAAAAAATAGTTTTCCCCAAATTCAATCAAAGAAACACTCAGGGCAGCCATGAAAGAAATAAAGAAACCGTCTTCAGATGCATGAGTGTCTCTGGCGAACGTTTGGGTAATACGAGTCATGGTTTGCTCAAGTTTATGGCTAAGCTCATCGTAGTCTTCTCTACTGATGCCCATCTGCTCCCAGTAATTAATCATCAATGATTTTCCTCGTTTTTAGTTCTTTAATTGCTGTATGCAACCTAACTTTGGTAGGTATCGTCCAGATTACATGAATGTGATTTAGCTATGCTACTACCAACGCAGATAGTTATATTTATTCTTCTTATTCATGTGACGGCGGAATTGCCGCAGGTTTAACCGATACCTCAGAGTCATTTAAGATGGAAGAAAGTTGTACACATCCATGTATTCATTTATGACTGCGTTGTTACGAGAGGAGTTGAGACACTGTGAAATGAAAAATCCACGCAATTGCGTGGATTTTATAGGTTTGTATGACTTTCATGAGGTTCAGTCAAACCTCACGAGACAACACATTTTATTTAGACGTTGAACAGGAAGTTCATCACATCGCCATCTTTAACGATGTAGTCTTTACCTTCTGCACGCATCTTGCCGGCTTCTTTTGCACCTTGCTCACCTTTGTAGGTGATGAAGTCTTCAAACGCGATAGTCTGCGCACGGATGAAGCCTTTCTCGAAGTCGGTGTGGATTTTACCCGCAGCCTGTGGCGCAGTGGCACCCACTGGGATGGTCCATGCGCGTACTTCTTTCACGCCAGCGGTGAAGTAAGTTTGCAGGTTCAGCAGTTCGTAGCCTGCGCGGATCACGCGGTTCAGACCCGGCTCTTCCAGACCCAGCTCAGCCATGAATTCTTCACGGTCTGCGTCGTCCAGTTCAGCGATATCAGACTCAACGGCTGCACAAACAGCAACAACCACAGAACCTTCGCCAGCAGCGATTTCACGCACTTTATCCAGGTATGGGTTGTTTTCGAAACCGTCTTCGTTGACGTTAGCGATGTACATGGTTGGCTTCAGCGTCAGGAAGCTCAGGTATTTGATAGCTGCCTTGTCTTCTTCAGTCAGGTTTTTCAGCGCACGCAACATGCCAGCGTTTTCCAGCTGTGGCAGACATTTTTCCAGTGCGGTCAGTTCGGCTTTAGCGTCTTTATCGCCGCCTTTAGCTTTCTTCTGCACGCGGTGAATGGCGCGTTCGCAGGTGTCCAGGTCAGACAATGCCAGCTCGGTGTTGATAACGTCGATGTCATCAGCCGGATCCACTTTATTATTTACGTGGATGATGTTGTCGTTTTCAAAGCAACGAACAACGTGGCCGATGGCTTCGGTTTCACGGATGTTGGTCAGGAACTGGTTACCCAGGCCTTCACCTTTAGATGCGCCTTTTACCAGGCCCGCGATATCCACGAATTCCATCGTCGTTGGCAGAATACGCTGCGGTTTAACGATTTCAGCGAGCTGATCCAGACGTGGATCGGGCATCGGTACAACACCGGTGTTTGGCTCGATGGTACAGAACGGGAAGTTCGCTGCTTCGATGCCCGCTTTGGTGAGCGCGTTAAACAGGGTGGATTTGCCAACGTTAGGCAGACCAACGATACCGCATTTGAATCCCATTTCTAAATCACCTTAATATCTTGATAATCAATCCGTTAGCGTTAACCGACTGAAGAAAAGTAAATAACTCTGCCTATTATACACGTAACCCGCACGCTGCGCGGCAAAAAAGCCGTAATGTGCGGATTATTGCGCTTTGAAGGCGTGCAAGCGATTTGTGGCTTTGGTTAAACCGTCTTTGAGCCAGATTTCGGTGCAACGCACCGCTTCGTCTACCGCTTCGTCAATCAGTTTCTGCTCAGAAACCGGAGGTTTACCCAGCACAAAACCGACAACTTTGTTTTTATCGCCCGGATGGCCAATTCCGACGCGCAAACGGTGGAAATTCGGGTTATTACCCAGTTTGCTGATAATGTCTTTCAGACCGTTGTGGCCACCATGACCGCCACCGAGTTTAAACTTTGCCACGCCCGGCGGCAGATCAAGCTCATCGTGGGCGACGAGAATTTCGTCAGGATTGATGCGATAGAACGTCGCCATTGCAGAAACCGCTTTACCACTCAGGTTCATAAAAGTGGTCGGGACAAGCAGCCGCACATCCGCCCCGGCAAGGTTAATACGTGAGGTATACCCGTAAAACTTCGGTTCCTCACGCAGAGGGGCACGTAACCGTTCGGCCAGCAAATCAACGTACCAGGCGCCCGCATTATGGCGAGTTGCTGCGTACTCTGCGCCCGGGTTAGCAAGACCGACAATCAGTTTAATCGTCACGATGTATTTCCTAAAGGGTTCCAGATCTGGCGCGTAGTTTACTGTCTGGCGAGCCGGTTGACAAAATTCTGCGACAACAACAACGGAATACGAATAATTACTTATTTGAACAATTAGAATTTCAAGCTGTTCAGTTGCTTATTTGTAAACTTTTGTACCAACGGTAACCATTATTGTGATCGTTCACGCAACTCACAAAACGGGCGTTGTCTATACTTTACACACAAGGATTAGGGGCTTTTCCCCTTACAACCCAAAGTTCCGGAGGTGACATATGAAACGCAAAAACGCTTCGATGCTCGGTAACGTGCTAATGGGGTTGGGGCTGTTCGTGATGGTGGCCGGTGTGGGTTATTCTATTTTAAACCAGTTGCCACAGTTTGACCTTCCACAATACTTCGCACACGGTGCGGTGCTGAGTATCTTCCTCGGTGCGGTTTTGTGGCTGGCAGGTGCGCGTGTGAGCGGCCATGAACAGGTAAGTGACAGGTACTGGTGGGTGCGCCACTACGATAAACGCTGCCGCCGCGATCAGCATAAACACAGTTAGCGGTTAAACGGTTTTATAAGAACGGTTCCTTCTGGAGCCGTTTTTTTTTGCTTATTATCTTGACCCTCACGTAACGTAAGGTTCCAGAGTGGGGCAACTGGCAAAGAAAAGGAGCGGCTATGTTGATTCAGGTGGGGGAACTGGCAAAGCGTGCCGGGATCACCGTACGCACACTACATCACTACGAACAAACAGGGCTGCTGCTGCCTTCTGCCAGAAGCGAGGCAGGTTACCGGCTTTACAATCTGCGCGATGTTCAGCGTTTGCATATGATACAGGCGCTGGCAAAAGCGGGGCTGGAACTTGCTGAAATCAGGGACTTTCTGGAAAAGGAGTCGCTCTCACTGGCGGAACTGCTCGACGCACAAATCACGTTGCTGGAAAAACAGGCGCGCAGCATTACGACGCTGCGTGACAGGCTGGTGGATTTGCGTACCGGGCTTAGCGCAGATGAGGACCCCGATCTTGAGTCCTGGCTACAGACTCTGGAGTTAATGAACATGTACGATCGCTGGTTTAGCAAAGAAGAGTTGCACCAGTTGCCGTTCGCGGTACAGAAAGAGGAACTGGGCGCTATCTGGGCAGGGCTGGTTGCAGAGGCAAAAGCGCTGCTGGAACAACACGCCGACGTATCCGACCCACGCGCCATGGATCTGGCCACTCGCTGGATGGTGCGTCTGGAGCAGGATACAGCGGGAAAACCGGAGTTTCTGACTCGTCTTAATGAGATGCACAGCGTTGAGCCGCAGATGCGCCAGCAAACGGGGATCACTGCGGAAATGACGGACTACATTACCCGGGCATTTGCGGAGACCAAGCTCGTTATCTGGCAGAATTATTTGTCGCCAGACGAGATGGCCTTTACCCGCGCGCACTATTTTGACCGCATGATGGAGTGGCCGCCTCTGGTGGCAAAACTGCATCAGGCACAGCGCGAGCACCTGGAGCCCTCATCAGAAGAGGCGCAAAAACTGGCGGAGAACTGGCTGGTGCTGTTCCAGTCTTACGCCGGAACCGATCCGGCGACACAGCAGAAGTTTCGTGTTGCGATGCAGCAAGAACCGCATCTAATGAAAGGAACCTGGATGACGCCTGCCGTGCTCGAATGGCTACAGCAGGCGATAGGGATCATGATGCAAAGACGAATGTCAGTGCAGGGTCGGTGACAGGTCAGCTAACGCAGCGGCACGGTTGGGATAGAAGGCAAGGCGGCCAGGGATTGGCTGCACGCCAGCACGCGCCATCGTACGCAGCGGCTGAAACTCAAGATTACTCACTCGCAATTCACAGCCTTCCGGCAGGCGTTTCACAAAGCGCTGGAAGGCATCAAGACCGCCCGCATCCAGCACCGGCACTGCATCCCATTTCAGCACCACAATCCGTTTGCCTGCGATACGTGACTCCAGATCGCTAAACAGACCTTCTGCGGCGGCAAAGAAAAGCGGGCCAATCACGCGCAGCACCAGCACATCGTCAGGGACGTCGACGTTGACCGGAGCCAGTCGTGTCATCCGCGCAATACGGCGCATAAACAGCAGAGAGGCCAGCACAATACCTACGCTGATAGCGATAACCATATCGAACAAGACGGTCAGCGACATACAGATAAGCATCACGATAATGTCGTCTTTCGGCGCGCGACGCAGCAGGTTCACCACTTTATGCGCCTCGCTCATATTCCAGGCCACCATCAGCAGCAGGGCAGCCATTGCCGAGAGCGGCAGCCAGGAGAGCAGCGGGGCGAGGATCAGCAGGGCGAGGATCACCAGCACGGAGTGAATGACCGCCGATACAGGAGACGTCGCCCCCGCACGCACGTTAGCCGCAGAGCGGGCGATGGCCGCCGTGGCGGTAATGCCGCCGAAGAACGGGGCAATGATATTCCCCAGTCCCTGGCCCACCAGTTCGCTGTTCGCTTTGTGTTTGGTGCCCGTCATGCCGTCAAGCACCACGGCGCACAGCAGAGACTCAATCGCCCCCAGCATCGCCATAGAAAAGGCAGCAGGAAGCAGGGCACGCAGTGAATCCCAGCTTAGGGTGAAGCTGGAGCCGGGCATATCCCACGGCAGCACCAGCTGCGGCAACAGCTGCGGGATCCCGCTTCCCTGAGAGCCGTCAGCCAGCGTGTAATGGAACTGAGAGCCAATCGTTGCCACATGGCCGCCAAGCATATTGACGATAGCCATCACCGCGCAGCCCAACAGCAGTGCCGGTAAATGACCTGGCAGACGAATACCTAAGCGCGGCCAGACAATCAGCGTACCCAGCGTGACAACCCCAATGGCGGCATCACCCAGGTTGATGGTTGGCAGCGCCATTACCAGCGCACCAACCTTTTGCAGATAGTGCTCGGGCACGTGAGTCAGGCTCAGGCCGAGGAAATCTTTGATCTGCATTGTCCCGATGGTGATACCGATCCCGGAAGTGAACCCCAGCGTCACGGAAAGGGGGATGTATTCGATTAACCGGCCAAAACGGGCCAGCCCGAACAAAATCAAAAAGACGCCGGACATCAGGGTCGCAACCAACAGGCCTGCCAGCCCAAACTGCTGAGATACCGGATAGAGAATGACCACAAACGCGGCCGTCGGGCCTGAGACGCTAAAGCGCGAACCGCCGGTCAGCGCGATGACAATCCCGGCAACGGCCGAGGTGTACAAACCGTATTGTGGTGCCACGCCGCTGCCAATAGCCAACGCCATTGCCAGAGGAATGGCGATAATGCCAACGGTTATCCCGGCAATAACGTCGCGCAAAAAGCGTGACGAGGTGTATTTCTCTTTCCAGCAAGCGTCGATGAGGGCGCGAAAAGGCAGAACATGTGAGGAGGCTACATTTTTCACAATTATCTATCATCCGTGTGCGCATCATCTGTCATGTGAATGGCAGGTGAAGGAGGCATTAGTCATTGCTCGTCATACTTCGAGTTGCAGATGCGTTGGCTGCACTCATTCACCCCAGTCACTTACTTGAGTAAGCTCCTGGGGATTCATTCCCTTGCCGCCTTCCTGAAACTCGAATTATTTAGAGCATCAATAAATATCAGAGACAAAAAAACCCGCCGCAGCGGGTTTTTTGGCCGTGTTCGATTAGTGTTCGAACATTGCAGAGATGGATTCTTCGTTGCTGATACGACGAATCGCTTCGGCCAGCATCCCGGACAGGGTCA
>Ga0153917_1000162_pt1 | contig 61261 bp, 57 predicted proteins | sample TSFL001MetaG_FD_104695 | JGI IMG/M metagenome (GOLD analysis project Ga0153917, IMG submission 104695) | Attine ant fungus gardens microbial communities from Florida, USA - TSFL001 MetaG | ecosystem: Host-associated > Fungi > Mycelium > Unclassified | place: USA: Florida, Paynes Creek Historic...
AAATGGTACACTCGCGCGTTTACACTATTAAGAAACGTATTCAGGAGACACGAACATGGCCAGCAGAGGCGTAAACAAGGTGATTCTCGTCGGTAATCTGGGCCAGGACCCGGAAGTACGCTATATGCCGAGTGGTGGCGCAGTTGCCAACATTACGCTGGCTACTTCCGAATCCTGGCGTGATAAAGCGACCGGTGAAATGAAAGAGCAGACCGAATGGCACCGTGTTGTGCTATTCGGCAAACTGGCTGAAGTGGCGGGTGAGTACCTGCGTAAAGGTTCTCAGGTTTACATCGAAGGCCAGCTACGTACCCGTAAATGGACCGATCAGTCCGGCGCTGAAAAATACACGACCGAAATCGTGGTAAACGTCGGCGGCACCATGCAGATGCTGGGTGGCCGTCAGGGCGGTGGCGCGCCAGCAGGTGGCGGCCAGCAGCAGGGCGGTTGGGGTCAGCCTCAGCAGCCACAGGGCGGCAACCAGTTCAGCGGCGGCGCGCAGTCTCGTCCGCAGCAGCAGTCTGCTCCGGCACCATCTAATGAACCGCCAATGGACTTCGACGACGATATCCCGTTCTGATTTCTGTCAGGCATAAAAAAACCTCGCAAATGCGAGGTTTTTTATTGTGCTCATCAGTACCCGCAGGAATGACTCTGTCAGGTAATCACCATCGGCCAGTCCGGCGGAGTGTGGCTCATTGCTTCAACCATGACGACTTTCACATTTTCCCAGATGGTTGCGATATCCAGCAGGGTGATGCCAAGCAAGCCCGTTGCAAACCAACATGCCGCGCCCAGTCCCAGCACGGTGCTGATCACCGCAAGGCCAGCGTAGTCAGATTTACGAAATTGAATGTTCAGCGTGCTGGCTAAAAACATCAAAACCGCACTGAACAACGGCCAGCGCAGGAGAACCATGCTGGTGGTAATGGTTGCCATAAACCTATCCTCGAAAAGCAAACGAACGACTGAAACAGTGTTTTGAGTTACATAATATGTGTGAACTATATCACACTTGCTGTTTTATTCGCCAGTGTCAGGATGATGAAAATAGTTGCAGGCATAGACACGAGATATGCTTTTGAACGCAAATGAAAATATATCTTTGCAGGCTAATGGTGGGCTTTCCTCACTCTTTGTAATGAATTCATTGAGATAGCCAAACCTCTGCAATATTTCAAAAGTTGTATAACGTTTACAGCATAAACCCTATAGATTATGCTTGAGTGGACAAATAAATGTACTCGTAGCTAATAATTCAGGTTTTTGAATTTTTTGGTTTTTTTCTGATGCGTATCATTTTCATTACACACAGAGTGTTATTTAATTATTCTGAATTTTTATTCAGTAATTAATGTTTTTTTTAATCTGAATATATGTTGCGGTCGGTCTATCATTTAATGACCTGCGAACAAATGATGAAAGAAAAACGACGCGATATTGTTAATGACAGTATGCAGGCGCTGCACGCACTGGCTAAGCTTATGCCACTGCTTAATTCTCAGTGCTCTTTATCGGAAATGCTGGGCACCATTAACCGGGTTTTAGGTTCAACACTTGCCTGGGTCAGCGTTGATGACGATGACGGATTGCAACGGGTGGTGTGCGCAGGTGACGTCACCTGTCACTCTTTTGAAGTAACTGATTTTCTTGCCAGTACCACGCTGCAACGCCATAACCGGTCATGGCGGGTGGTGTACTGGAAAGAGCATATCGGCCGCGCACTTTTTCCCCCTCAGCACCCGGGCTACGCGCAATTACAAAGCGGTGTTTTATGCAAACTCTCTTCACACGACTGGCACTGTAGCGGCTATTTCTTTTTAGCGTTTGATGAACGACTCAATTCTCTCCCGATCCTTAAAAATATCGTGGTGGTGCTGGTTGAGAAGCTAAAAGACTATTTTGAAGAAATTATCGCGCGAGAAAAAACGGCGCAAGAAATGCAGCGGGTAGTCACGCAGTATAAAACCTTGTTCGAGCGAGCCCCGGTGCTCATGAACTCCTTCGACAAACATAACCGTTGTGTATTGTGGAATGCGGAATGCGAAAAAGTGTTTGGCTGGAGTATGGCGGAGGTCGCTGCGCATTCCGATCCGCTGGTACTTTTCTATCCTGATCCTGAAGAGCGCCGACGGGTGCGGGAGTCTGTGCATGTTTCTCCCCTAAAAGACATGTATGAATGGCATCCTCTGCGCAGAGACGGGATGCAACTGACCATTCTGTGGTCTAACATCTTGTTACCCGACAACTCGATTCTGAATATTGGTCTGGACATTACCGAGCGGAAAAAAGCAGAGCAGCAACTGGCTGTTAAAGCTACCACTGACGATCTCACCGGCTGTTTTAACCGCTCAGCAATTTTGCAGAAGCTTAAATCGGCGCTGGCGGCGAATTCGCGACAGGATGCCGACTGCCAATTTTGCGTGCTGATGTTCGACCTGGATTATTTTAAGCAAATCAACGATGAATGGGGGCATCTGGTTGGCGATGCCGCACTGATCCATTTTTGCGATCGGCTACGGGAAATCAGCCCGGCCGGATCGGCTCTGGGGCGAGTGGGTGGTGAAGAATTTTTATTGTTGCTGGCGCGAACAGACGGTGATGCCGCAACACGACTCTCCAACCAGTTACGTCACATATTGAAGGCAAAACCCCTGATGGTTGGCGACAGAAAGCTGGAGCTTGCTTTTAGTGCTGGTGTGGTTGAAGTGGGTCTGGGTCAACGCGATACCTCGGCATTACTCACGCGAGCAGATAAAGCATTATATGATGCGAAACGTACCGGAAGAGGAAAAACAGTGCTGGCTTCTGATTATTTATAAATCGAATCAGGGATGTCTTATCGCCAAATGGCATAAAATTTCATGTTCAACGTGTTCTTTTTTCATGCTGCCAATAGTTTAGCTTAATCACCGATCCTCTGTTGTGTTATCTTAAAACCTCCCGCTCAGACTGGATAATTATGTTCCTTAATAGAAACGGAACGAATACTTTCAGTTTGGCTTACGGGAGAATATTATCGGCATAACGAAAATTAAGATTTTTAATACTAAAAGTCAGTTGCTAACTTCGCATGATTCATGCAACGTAATCACCTGTTTATCAAAGCATCCGGCCTTCATTACTACAGGCGTGCAAAATGCAGGGATATAGGGCGGGAAATGAATCGTAGCGCACGGCGCAAGATGCTAAGGGTGGTAGGGATCATCATGGTAGTTCTGCTACCGGTGATGCTTGCGCTATGGTTTGCCCAGCTAAGAGCCGTAACAGAAACAAGTGCCCAATTACGAACATTTGCCGAGCTGGCGTTAGATAAAACAGAGCTTGTAATTCAACAGGTTGACCTGGCGCGTGATGACGCCGAAAAATATCGGGGCAAATTGTGTACGCCAACACATCGTCAATATATGTTGAACGTTGTGCGTGGTCGTTTGTTCGTCGCTGATTTAATTTATGCCGAAGGTCAGAATTTTCTTTGTTCGACAGTTCTTACGCCTGAACACCCTTACTTAATATCTCCCGCCAATTACAAACGTAAGCCTGACGTTGCTATCTATTATTATCGCGATACGCCATTTTTTACCGGTTATAAAATGACGTATATGCAGCGTGGGAATTATGTCGTTGTGGTTAATCCACTTTCTTACAGCGAGGTGATGTCAAACGATCATTCGCTGGCGTGGGGAGTATATGACACCGTTACCAATGCATTTTTTTCAGTCAGTGCGCAGGCCAACGTTTCATTATTAAATTCGATGATTCGACATAAGGAATCGACATTTCAAAAAGATGAGCGTTTCTACACAATTGTAAATTCCGAAAAACGCCCTATTGCCGCCATCGTTTCGACATCGAACAAACGTTTTTATGAAACGCTCTATCATCAGGCAACTCTGACGCTGCCGCTGGGGATGATTTGCAGCATTATTATACTGCTGGTGTGGTCACGTACTCATCGTGAGCTCAATTCACCAGGGCGCTTGTTGCACCGGGCGCTGAATAAGCGCCAGTTGTGCGTTCATTATCAACCCATTATTGATATTAAAAATAACCGCTGCGTGGGTGCTGAAGCCCTGCTGAGATGGCCTGGGTTTAACGGTCAGATAGTGATGAGCCCTGCGGATTTTATTCCACTGGCCGAAAAAGAAGGGATGATCGAACGCATTACCGATTACGTCGTTGAAGAGGTCTTTAGCGATCTGGGTAATTTCCTGGCTGCAAATCCCCATCTTTATATTTCGATCAACTTATCGGCTGCGGATTTCCACTCTTCGCGCCTGATCGCTCTGATCTCGGATAAGGCCCGCTTCCACTCGGTTCGCGCACAGCAGATCAAAATTGAAGTGACGGAGCGCGGGTTTATCGATGTCCCTAAAACGACGCCGGTTATCCAGGCGTTCCGCCAGGCGGGTTATGAAGTGGCTATCGATGACTTCGGTACAGGCTACTCGAACCTGCATAACCTCTATTCCCTGAACGTCGATATCCTCAAGATTGATAAATCTTTCGTCGACACGCTGACAACCAATAGCACCAGCCACCTGATTGCCGAGCACATTATCGAAATGGCACAAAGCCTGCGCTTAAAAACCATCGCGGAAGGGGTGGAAACGGCAGAGCAGGTGAGCTGGCTGTTAAAGCGTGGCGTACAGTACTGTCAGGGATGGCACTTCGCGAAAGCGATGCCGCCGCAGGAATTTATGACCTGGCAGCAGCAGCCTTTACGCTAAACGTATTAATTCAACTGATGGCGATAATCGCTCGGCGTGCGGTCGAACTCGCGACGGAACACGCGGGAGAAGGTCTGTTGCGATACATAACCCAGATCCATGGCGATATCAAAAATAGGCCGTTGCGTAGAGCGTAACGCCTGCGCTGCCAGCAGTAGTCTGCGCTGACGAATGTAATCGCCCAGCGTTTGATGCATAACTGTGCGGAACATTCTCTGTAAATACCATTTCGAATAGCCCGACTTCTTAGCGACCACATCAATGTTCAACGGTTGGTCGATATGTTCATCAATCCATTCAATAAGTGTCTGAATAATTTGCTGATGCGACATAAGGTTGCCCCTCTGTAGATACAACTATCTCTGTTGATTCGTCGTTTTCTCTGCGGGGGAGTATAATTCCTCAAGTTAACTTGAGGTAAAGAGGTTTTATGGAAAAGAGATTACCGCGCATCAAAGCGCTCTTAACCCCTGGTGAAGTGGCAAAGCGAAGCGGTGTGGCGGTATCGGCGCTCCACTTCTATGAAAGCAAAGGGTTAATTAAAAGTATTCGTAACGGCGGGAACCAGCGCCGTTACACGCGCGATGTGCTCCGCTACGTGGCTATTATCAAAATTGCGCAACGAATCGGCATTCCCCTGGCCACCATCGGCGATGCGTTTGGCGTTCTGCCGGAAGGGCACACGCTGAGCGCAAAAGAGTGGAAGGAGCTTTCCTCCCAGTGGCGTGACGAACTGGACAGGCGCATTCATACCCTGGTGGCATTGCGTGATGAACTGGACGGGTGTATTGGCTGCGGATGTTTATCACGCAGCGATTGTCCATTGCGTAACCCGGGCGATAAGCTCGGCGAGCAGGGGACAGGGGCGCGGTTGTTGGAAGAGGATTGAGGATATTTGGGCAGTTCGCCAGCAACGCAGTGAATGTAGGCCGGGTAAGGCGTAGCCGCCACCCGGCAAAAACACCGCACCCTATAAAGAACTAAAGCGCCACATAAAGGGCGCTTTAGTTTTTCCCGGTCTTTGTCTTTCACTCTATCCCGCTGGTTCACGGGAGGGTTTCCCCCGACATCAGCACCCCTCATGTCGAGCAAGTTGGGGAGGTTCCGGATTGTGCTGACACTTTAATTCTATGCAAGGAGCTGATTTTCGCCAGTGCGGGAGTTCACTTTTTAGCCAAATTATTTTCGCGGTGTTATTCAATTTTCTATAGTTAATCAGTATGAATTACAGGAGAACATGATGCTCACCGTACACCATCTTAATCAGTCGCGCTCACAGCGTGTGATTTGGGCGCTGGAAGAACTTTCTTTGCCTTATCAGATAGTTCACTACCAGCGCGAAAAGAACATGCTGGCACCTGCGGCGCTGCGAAAAGTGCATCCGCTGGGTAAATCCCCGGTGATTGAAGATAACGGACTGATCCTGGCGGAGTCGGGCGCCATTCTGGAATATCTCCAGGAAACCTATGATGCAGAGTTTCAGCTTAAGCCGCAGGATCCGGCGCATAAGGTGCAATACCGTTTCTGGCTGCACTACGCAGAAGGTTCGCTTATGCCACTGCTGTTGATGAAGCTGGTTTTTGCAAGCCTGGGAAAACCACCTATCCCGTTTGGTCTGCGGGCGCTGGGTAAGGTGCTGGGGCAAGGAGTACAAAAGGCCTGGCTCAATCGACAGCTGGAAACCCACGCGCGCTATATTGAATCTTATCTTAGCGAAAACAGCTGGTTTGCCGGTGAGCACTTCAGCATGGCTGATATTCAGATGAGTTTTCCAGTTTTTGCGCTGCTTGCGCGAGGTGGCGTTGAAAACCTGCCGCATATTCATGCCTGGAAGAAAAGGGTGGAAATGCGCCCTGGATGGCAACGCACTCTCGAACAAGGCGGGCCGTTCGATATTCCAGGCGAAGGCTGAAATGTTACTAAATTGCGCATAGACGATAACGTTTGCGCATCCTCTGGTTAATTCTTCAGCGTCATAAGCTAATTTTAGCGAAAAACGAGAAAGTTAAGTTGAAAAGGGCGGTGATTAGGCTAGATAATCGTTTGCCTTAATTTGACCACCCGTTTTGTAAGCGCGGAGCTAAACGTTTGCTTTTTTTGTGACGCCCCTATTCGTCACAAACGTAGCACAAGGATTTGACGTTTTGCTGGCAGTGGAGTCTCCACCACGTTTACGGACTTTCTATAAAAACTCTCAGGGGATGTTTTCTATGTCTACGCCATCTGCGCGTACTGGCGGTTCACTTGACGCCATGTTTAAAATTTCTGCACGCGGCAGCACCGTGCGCCAGGAAGTCGTTGCCGGTCTGACAACGTTTCTGGCGATGGTTTATTCCGTCATCGTTGTGCCGGGGATGCTCGGTAAAGCGGGCTTCCCGCCTGCGGCGGTTTTTGTTGCCACCTGCCTCGTGGCCGGTGTGGGTTCCATCGTGATGGGCCTGTGGGCGAACCTGCCACTGGCCATCGGCTGCGCTATCTCTCTGACCGCATTTACCGCATTCAGCCTGGTACTGGGTCAGCACATCAGCGTGCCTGTTGCGCTTGGCGCCGTGTTCCTGATGGGTGTCCTGTTTACGGTTATCTCCGCAACCGGCATTCGTAGCTGGATTTTGCGCAACCTGCCGCAAGGTGTGGCGCACGGTACCGGTATCGGTATCGGCCTGTTCCTGCTGCTGATCGCGGCTAACGGTGTTGGCCTGGTAATCAAAAACCCACTGGACGGCCTGCCGGTTGCCCTGGGTCACTTCGCCAGCTTCCCGGTTATCATGTCTCTGATTGGCCTTGCGGTGATTATCGGTCTGGAAAAACTGAAAGTTCCGGGCGGTATCCTGTTGACCATTATCGGTGTTTCCGTTGTTGGCCTGATTTTCGATCCGAACGTTCATTTCTCCGGTATCTTCGCCATGCCATCCCTGAGCGATGACAAAGGCAACTCCCTGATTGGTAGCCTGGATATCGTTGGTGCGCTGAACCCGGTGATCCTGCCAAGCGTACTGGCGCTGGTGATGACGGCGGTGTTTGATGCCACCGGTACTATCCGTGCGGTAGCAGGTCAGGCGAATCTGCTGGACAAAGACGGCCAGATTATCGACGGCGGTAAAGCACTGACCACCGACTCCCTGAGCAGCGTTTTCTCAGGCCTGGTAGGTGCAGCGCCAGCAGCGGTGTACATCGAGTCCGCAGCGGGCACGGCGGCAGGCGGTAAAACCGGCCTGACAGCCATCACCGTTGGCGTGTTGTTCCTGCTGATCCTGTTCCTCTCCCCACTTTCTTACCTGGTACCTGCGTATGCAACGGCTCCGGCGCTGATGTATGTCGGCCTGCTGATGCTGAGCAACGTGGCTAAAATCGATTTCGCAGATTTCGTTGATGCCATGTCAGGCCTGATTACTGCGGTGTTCATCGTGCTGACCTGTAACATCGTTACCGGCATCATGATCGGTTTTGCATCGCTGGTGATTGGCCGCCTGGTGTCCGGTGAGTGGCGTAAGCTGAACATCGGTACTGTGGTCATCGCTATTGCACTGGTCGCGTTCTACGCGGGTGGCTGGGCGATTTAAGTTATCGATTTATGCGAAAACGGGTGGCTTAGGCCGCCCGTTTTTATTTTCGGAACACACATCGTTGCCAATTGCGTTACTCTCTGGAAGATAGAATAGAGGCACGACGCCTTCCGTTGTACACAAGAATCATCGCAAACAGGGAACGCATGGAAATCTTCTTCACAATACTCATCATGACCCTTGTGGTCTCGCTATCCGGGGTTGTCACTCGCGTACTGCCGTTTCAGTTACCCCTGCCATTAATGCAAATTGCCATTGGTGCGCTGCTGGCATGGCCGACCTTTGGTTTACACGTCGAGTTCGACCCGGAATTGTTCCTCGTACTGTTTATCCCGCCGCTGCTGTTTGCTGATGGCTGGAAAACCCCGACGCGCGAATTCCTGGAGCACGGACGAGAGATCTTCGGCCTGGCGCTGGCGCTGGTGGTAGTGACCGTGGTGGGCATCGGGTTTCTGATTTACTGGGTGGTGCCGGGTATCCCGCTGATCCCGGCCTTTGCGCTGGCAGCGGTGCTGTCGCCCACCGATGCCGTGGCGCTTTCCGGCATTGTCGGTGAAGGCCGTATTCCGAAGAAAATTATGGGCATCTTGCAGGGTGAGGCGCTGATGAACGACGCTTCCGGCCTGGTTGCCCTGAAGTTTGCCGTGGCCGTCGCGATGGGGACGATGGTCTTCACCGTGGGTGGCGCGACCCTGGAATTCTTTAAGGTGGCGATTGGCGGTATCCTGGCAGGCTTCGTGGTGAGCTGGCTGTATGGCCGTTCACTGGGCTTTCTCAGCCGCTGGGGCGGTGATGAACCTGCCACGCAGATCGTGCTGCTGTTCCTGCTGCCGTTCGCTTCTTACCTGATTGCTGAACATATTGGCGTGTCGGGCATCCTCGCGGCAGTTGCGGCAGGGATGACCATCACCCGTGCGGGCGTCATGCGCCGTGCGCCACTGGCGATGCGTCTGCGTGCAAACAGTACCTGGGCGATGCTGGAGTTCGTGTTTAACGGCATGGTGTTCCTGCTGTTAGGCCTGCAACTGCCGGGCATTCTGGAATCTTCACTGGTGGCGGCAGAAGCCGACCCTAACGTTGAAACCTGGATGCTGTTCACCGATATCGTGCTTATCTACCTTGCGCTGATGCTGGTTCGTTTTGGCTGGCTGTGGACGATGAAGAAATTCAGCGTGCGCTTCCTGACGAAAAAACCGATGGAGTTTGGTTCCTGGACCACGCGCGAGCTACTGATTGCCTCTTTTGCCGGGGTACGCGGGGCGATCACCCTTGCTGGTGTGCTCTCCATTCCGCTGCTGTTGCCGACGGGCGATGTCTTCCCGGCCCGTTACGAGCTGGTGTTCCTGGCGGCGGGGGTGATTCTGTTCTCGCTGTTTGTCGGCGTGGTCATGCTGCCAATCCTGCTCCAGCATATCGACACAGGCGATTCGACTCAGCAGCATAAAGAGGAGCGTATTGCCCGCGCGGCAACGGCAGAAGTGGCGATTGTCGCGATCCAGAAAATGGAAGAACGTCTGGCGTCAGATGCCGAAGAGAACATCGACAATCAGCTGCTGACGGAAGTGAGTTCACGCGTTATCGGGAACCTGCGCCGCCGTGCCGACGGGCGAAATGATGTGGAGAGTTCGCTTCAGGAAGAGAATCTGGAGCGCCGCTTCCGACTAGCGGCGTTGCGTTCAGAGCGTGCCGAGCTGTATCACCTGCGCGCCACGCGTCAGATAAGTAATGAGACGCTGCAAAAGCTGCTGCACGATCTGGATCTGCTGGAAGCGTTGTTGATAGAAAATCAGTAGTGCTTTTTGCCCGGTGGCGCTGCGCTTACCGGGCCTACAAGACCCGTAGGCCGGGTAAGGCAAAGCCGCCACCCGGCTATTCTTCAGACTGGACCCAAAACCCCTCACAGCACTTCAGCCACGCCTGCGCGCTGTGCGACAAATAAACCCCTTCGCGCCAAATCATCCCTAATTGCCAGTGCAAATCGCTCTCCAGCGGGATCCAGCGCAGGGTGTTTTTATCCAGCCGCTCGCAGATAGGCTGCGGTAAAATCGCAATCCCCACCCCTGCCTGAACCATGGCCGCCAGAAAGTCCCACTGACCGCTGCGCACCGCAATGCGCGGTTTCACGTTGTGCTGGTTAAACAGCGCCATCAGCTGACGGCTAAGGGCAAAATCTTCGTTGTAGATAAGCAGCGGGTGCTCGCCCAGCAGTTCGGGTTTTACCGAGTCTATCTTCAGCCAGTCGCCGGAGCGTGGCACCAGCACGCACAGCGGATGACTAAAGAGCGGCAGGGTGGCCAGCCCGCTCTCTTCCTCAACGGGAAGCGCGGTCATCGCCACGTCCAGCTCACCGTTGGTGACGGCCTGCTGCACGGTTAAGCCGCCGAATTCGGAAATTTTCAGCTCCACGCCAGGGTAGCGCTGGCGGAACAGGCTTATTGGCCCGGCCATCATCATCCCCACCATGGGCGGGATACCCAGACGCAGTAGCCCTTTGGTCAGATGGTTAATATCACCAAGCTCCGCTTCCAGCTGGCGAAATTCCGCCAGGATAGCCAGCCCGCGCTCAAACACCACGCGGCCGGTATCGGTCAGCAGCAGCTTGCGGCCGTCGCGAATAAGCAGCGTACAATTCAGTTCATCTTCGAGGTTTTTCAGCATCTTGCTGATGGTAGGTTGGGTGACAAATAACTTCTCCGCTGCGCGGGTAAAACTCTGCTGGCGAACCACTTCGACAAAATAGCGCAGCGTTCTTATGTCCATGATTATTCCTCGAAACTATGCATTTGATGATTTTAATTCATTTCAGTCCATTACGTGCGGTCACTATACTGGCGCTTCATCGCATTTTTGAGGAAATCACCCATGGCCGTGGCGTTAAGTCGTGTTACGCCTGCCGTTGTGCAACGACTTCAGGTACCGGTTCAGGTACTGCTCTATGCCGCGCTGTTTGTTTTCGCGGAATATCTTGTCAGCTGGTTACACCTGCCTCTGCCTGCCAATCTGGTCGGGATGGTGCTGATGCTGACGCTCATTCTTTGCCGCGTTGTTCCCCTCGACTGGGTCCGCGCCGGCGCACGCTGGTTGCTGGCAGAAATGCTGCTGTTCTTTGTCCCGGCGGTGGTGGCGGTAGTGAACTACGCGCAACTGCTGATGGTCGACGGCTGGCGCATTTTTGCTGTGATCGCCCTGAGCACGCTGATGGTGCTGGGCGCAACGGCCTGGGTGGTGGATAAAGTCTATCGCTTTGAAATCAGCAGGCAGAAGCATGACTAACTTTCAGATAAGCGTGCTGTGCCTGATTGCCACCCTGGTTATCTACTTTGCCAACAAGCGACTGTATCGCCGTTTTCATGCCCTGCCGCTGATGCCGCTGGTGTTCACGCCGATCCTGCTGGTACTGATGCTGGTGTTCGGGCACATCTCCTGGCAGAACTACATTGGTGAATCCCACTGGCTGCTGTGGCTTCTCGGCCCGGCGACTATCGCTTTTGCGGTGCCGGTGTACGACAACCTGGCGATTATCAAACGCCACTGGATGTCGCTGAGTGCGGGCGTGATTACCGCCACGGTGGTGGCGGTGTGCAGCTCGGTCTGGCTGGCGCGGCTGTTTACCCTGTCGGATGAAATTCAGCGCAGCCTGGCCGTGCGTTCGGTAACCACACCGTTTGCGCTGGCGGCGGCCAAACCGCTCGGCGGGCAGCCGGATCTGGTGGCGCTGTTTGTCGTCGTCACCGGAGTCTTCGGTATGGCGGTAGGCGATATGCTGTTTCTGCGCTTATCTATCCGCGAAGGGATGGCAAAAGGGGCCGGGTTTGGCGCGGCTTCTCACGGTGCAGGAACCGCACGTTCTTACGAACTGGGTCAGCAGGAGGGCGTGGTCGCAAGCCTGGTGATGATGTTGTCGGGCGTGGTGATGGTGCTGATTGCGCCGCTGGTGGCGTGGGTGATGTTTTAAACTCCCCGGCCGGATGGCCGGGGAGGAAGAGCAGGTTAGTGCGCGCGGCCTTGTTCGACGCCCAGGCCGGTTTGCGAACGGATAAACTGGGCGCGGAATTTTTCGCGTTCCAGGTTCCCCTCCGCTGTGTTATCGGTTGCGGAGAAGACCCAGATACCGATAAACGCCACGGCGATAGAGAACAGCGCCGGGTACTCATACGGGAAGATGGCTTTCTCGTGACCGAGGATCTGCACCCAAATCGTCGGGCCGAGGATCATCAGGATCACCGCCGTCAGCAGACCCAGCCAGCCACCAATCATCGCACCACGGGTGGTCAGTTTTGACCAGTACATAGAGAGCAGGATAATCGGGAAGTTGCAGCTTGCTGCAATCGAGAAGGCCAGCCCCACCATAAAGGCGATGTTCTGTTTCTCGAACAAAATGCCCAGCAGGATAGCCACAACACCCAGCACCAGCACCGTGATTTTGGAGACTTTCAGCTCATCGCGCTCGCTGGCCCCTTTACGGAACACGTTGGCATACAGGTCATGCGATACCGCCGACGCACCGGCCAGCGTCAGCCCGGCAACCACCGCAAGGATGGTGGCAAAGGCCACGGCAGAGATAAAGCCGAGGAACAGGTTACCACCCACCGCGTCGGCCAGATGCACCGCCGCCATGTTGTTACCGCCAATCAGCGCGCCCGCAGCATCTTTAAACGCCGGGTTTGCCCCTACCAGCATGATGGCACCAAAACCGATGATAAAGGTCAGGATGTAGAAGTAACCCATAAAACCGGTGGCATAGAAGACGCTCTTACGCGCTTCACGCGCATCTGACACCGTGAAGAAACGCATCAGGATATGCGGTAAACCCGCGGTACCAAACATCAGGCCCAGGCCGAGAGAGAGCGCCGATATCGGGTCTTTCACCAGCCCACCCGGGCTCATGATCGCTTCCCCTTTCGGGTGCACCGCCATCGCTTCGGTAAACAGGTTGTTGAAGCTGAAACCAACGTGCTTCATGACCATAAAGGCCATAAAGCTTGCGCCGAACAGCAGCAGCACGGCTTTGATGATTTGTACCCAGGTGGTCGCGAGCATCCCGCCGAACAGCACGTACATCACCATCAGCACGCCGACCAGCACCACCGCAACGTGGTAGTTCAGGCCGAACAGCAGTTCGATAAGTTTGCCTGCACCCACCATCTGGGCAATCAGATACAGCGCCACAACCACCAGCGATCCGCAGGCAGAGAGAATACGAATCGGGCCTTGTTTCAGGCGATACGATGCCACATCAGCAAAGGTGAAACGCCCGAGGTTGCGCAAGCGTTCGGCAATCAGGAACAGAATGATTGGCCAGCCCACGAGGAAGCCGAGGGAGTAAATCAGGCCGTCATAACCGGAGGTGTAAACCAGCGCTGAGATCCCGAGGAACGATGCGGCAGACATAAAGTCACCGGCAATCGCCAGCCCGTTCTGGAAGCCGGTAATGTTGCCGCCCGCGGTGTAGTAATCATTACGCGAGCGTACGCGTTTCGACGCCCAGTACGTGATATAGAGCGTCAACAGCACGAAAATCAGGAACATGATGATCGCCTGCCAGTTAGTTGGCTGGCGTTGGACTTCGCCGGTAATGGCATCGGCTGCGTTTGCCGCAAAGGGAAGTGTGGCGGCAAGCGCCGTCAGGACTCGCTTCATGATGCTTTTACCTCACGCAGGACTGCTTTATTAAGACGATCAAACTCGCCGTTCGCGCGCCAGACATACACGCCGGTCAACACAAACGAAATGACAATCACGCCAATGCCAATAGGGATCCCGCGCGTGACGCTGGTGCCTTCATGCAGCGGGGTGCCAAGCCAGTGCGGGGCAAAGGCGATAAGCAGAATAAAGCCGACGTAAATAATCAGCATGATGATGGAAAGAAAGAAGGCAAACCGTTGCCGTTTATCGACGAGCTCCCTGTAGTGCGCACTATTCTCTATCTGCTGACAAATATGGTCATTCATCACAGAGTCTCCAGAGTTTTGTAGGGTAGGTGTTTGTAGTTATTCCCTCTCCCTTGAGGGAGAGGGTTAGGGTGAGGGGGTAAGGTGCGGTCTGATGCCCTCACCCCGGCCCTCTCCCACGGGGAGAGGGAGAAAACAGCATTACGAAGGCATTGCGATGGCCTGCTTCTCTTCGAGCAGTTTTTCCACCACGCCTGGATCGGCGAGCGTTGAAGTATCACCGAGGTTACTGGTGTCACCGGCCGCGATTTTGCGCAGAATACGGCGCATAATTTTGCCGGAGCGGGTTTTCGGCAGGGAGTCCGTCCAGTGCAGAACATCCGGTGTGGCAAGCGGGCCAATCTCTTTACGTACCCAGTTGCGCACCTCGGCATACAGCTCTGGCGACGGCTCTTCACCGTGGTTCAGCGTAACGTACGCGTAAATCGCCTGGCCCTTAATGTTATGCGGGATACCCACCACGGCGGCTTCAGCAATCTTCGGATGCGACACCAGCGCAGATTCAATCTCCGCCGTACCCAGGCGGTGGCCGGAAACGTTCAGCACATCGTCAACACGTCCGGTTATCCAGTAGTAACCGTCTTCATCACGACGCGCGCCGTCGCCGCTGAAGTACATGTTTTTAAAGGTGGAGAAGTAGGTCTGCTCGAAGCGCTCGTGATCGCCGAACAGGGTACGCGCCTGGCCAGGCCAGGAGTCGGTGATGACCAGGTTACCTTCGGTTGCCCCTTCCAGCGGATGGCCTTCGTTATCCACCAGTGCAGGTTGTACGCCGAAGAATGGGTTGGTTGCAGAACCCGCTTTCAGCTGGGTCGCACCCGGCATCGGGGTGATCATGAAGCCGCCCGTTTCGGTCTGCCACCAGGTGTCCATCACCGGGCATTTCTCGTTACCGATTTTCTTCCAGTACCACTCCCAGGCTTCCGGGTTGATGGGCTCGCCCACGGAACCAAGAATGCGCAGGGAAGAGCGGTCAGTGCCTTCGATGGCTTTGTCGCCTTCCGCCATCAGCGCGCGGATCGCCGTTGGCGCGGTATAGAGGATGTTGACCTTGTGTTTGTCGACCACCTGACACATACGCGCCGGGGTCGGCCAGTTCGGTACGCCTTCAAACATCAGGGTGGTCGCGCCGCAGGCCAGAGGGCCGTAAAGCAGGTAGCTGTGCCCGGTGACCCAACCCACATCGGCGGTACACCAGTAGATGTCACCCGGGTGGTAGTCGAACACATATTTGAAGGTGGTTGCCGCATAAACCAGATAGCCGCCAGTGGTATGCAGCACGCCTTTTGGTTTACCGGTAGAGCCAGAGGTATAAAGGATAAACAGCGGGTCTTCCGCGTTCATCTCTTCTGGCTGGTGCTGGTCGCTTGCGTTTTCAATCAGATCGCTCCACCACAGGTCGCGACCCTCTTTCCAGTCGATCTTGCCGCCGGTACGCTTGAGCACCACAACGTTGCTGACGCTTTTCACGTTCGGGTTTTTCAGCGCTTCGTCGACGTTTTTCTTCAGTGGAATACCGCGACCGGCGCGCACGCCTTCATCGGCGGTGATCACCAGTTTAGAATTTGAATCGACAATACGACCGGCAACCGCTTCTGGCGAGAAGCCGCCGAAGATGACGGAGTGAATAGCGCCGATGCGCGCGCACGCCAGCATGGCCACCGCCGCTTCCGGCACCATTGGCATATAAATCGCTACGACGTCGCCTTTTTTAATGCCCTGCTCCAGCAGCACGTTGGCAAAGCGGCACACGTCGCGGTGCAATTCTTTATAGGTAATGTGTTTGCTCTGAGAAGCGTCGTCGCCTTCCCAGATGATAGCTGTCTCGTTCCCACGTTCGGCAAGGTGGCGATCCAGGCAGTTCGCCGCCAGGTTCAGCGTGCCATCTTCATACCATTTAATTGAGACGTTACCTGGCGCAAAGGAGGTGTTTTTCACCTTCTGATAAGGTTTGATCCAGTCAAGAATATGACCCTGTTCACCCCAGAAGATATCCGGGCTGGAGACGGATTGCTGATACTTCTCGTGGTACTGCTCCGGGTTGATCAGGCAACGGTCCGCAATATTTGCGGGAATGTCGTGTTTATGGATTTGGCTCATGGCTTTTTTTCTCCTTGTAAGATGTTAATAATATGTCGCAAAAACGTTAATTGTAGGGGCTTTACAAGCTTTGTTTATTATTTGGGCGGCAGATCACGCATTGTTTGAATAGTGTGAAAAATGAGCGAATGAAACTTTGAAGGGAAATAATTTAGTTGAAGGATTATTCACATTTGTGCGGAAAAAAGCGTTTTTATAACAAAAGGTTATTTATAAGAATTATTACAAATTAGCGTCATAGCACCTTTTTGTAGTGAAAAGCCTCGTTCTTTAAGGCTTGCGCAGGATGCCGTACAAATGATACTCATACGCCGCGTTAAAAAATCCCATAAACCAACGCAACACAATTCATACCCTTTCAGTATGTTTCCATATTCATGCAGTTTTGGTGAACTGGATGCTTCATTGAGGAAGTCTGTTTCTATGAAAAACGTTAAAGTCAGCCTGGCCTGGCAAATCTTGCTAGCCCTTGTGCTGGGTATCCTGCTGGGGAGTTACCTCCATTATCATAGCGACAGCCGCGAGTGGCTGATTGCGAACCTGCTCTCTCCGGCAGGTGATATTTTTATTCATCTGATCAAGATGATTGTGGTCCCTATTGTTATCTCTACGCTGGTGGTTGGTATTGCGGGCGTGGGCGATGCAAAACAGTTAGGCCGTATCGGCGCGAAGACCATCATTTATTTCGAAGTGATCACGACGATAGCCATTATCCTGGGTATCACCATGGCGAACGTGTTCCAGCCAGGGTCCGGGATCGACATGTCGCAGCTGGCGACCGTGGATATTTCGAAATACCAAAGTACGACCGCGGATGTGCAAAGCCATGCCCACGGGCTGATGGGGACTATTCTGTCGCTGGTGCCGACCAACATTGTGGCATCGATGGCGAAAGGCGAAATGCTGCCGATCATCTTCTTCTCTGTGCTGTTTGGCCTGGGGCTCTCTTCCCTGCCAGCAACGCACCGTGAACCGCTGGTGACAGTATTCCGCTCTATCTCTGAAACCATGTTCAAAGTCACCCACATGGTGATGCGTTATGCGCCAGTAGGGGTGTTTGCCCTCATCGCCGTCACGGTAGCGAACTTCGGTTTTGCTTCTCTGTGGCCGCTGGCGAAGCTGGTTATCCTGGTGCACTTCGCGATCCTGTTCTTCGCGCTGGTGGTGCTCGGAATTGTGGCGCGCATTTGTGGGCTGAGTATCTGGATCCTGATCCGCATTCTGAAGGACGAGCTGATTCTGGCGTACTCCACCGCCAGCTCTGAAAGCGTGCTGCCACGTATTATCGAGAAGATGGAGGCCTACGGTGCGCCAGCGTCTATTACCAGTTTCGTGGTGCCGACTGGTTACTCCTTCAACCTGGATGGCTCAACGCTGTACCAGAGTATTGCCGCCATCTTTATTGCCCAGCTGTACGGCATTGATCTTTCTCTGTGGCAGGAAATCGTGCTGGTGCTGACCCTGATGGTGACCTCAAAAGGTATCGCAGGCGTGCCGGGCGTTTCATTTGTTGTGCTGCTGGCAACGCTGGGCAGCGTCGGTATTCCGCTGGAAGGCCTGGCCTTTATTGCCGGTGTTGACCGTATCCTCGACATGGCGCGTACGGCGCTGAATGTGGTGGGTAACGCGCTGGCGGTGCTGGTTATCGCCAAGTGGGAACACAAATTCGACCGCAAAAAAGCGCTGGCGTATGAACGTGAAGTGCTGGGTCGTTTTGATAAGACGGCCGATCAGTAATGTAACGTATTCTTCCCTCTCCCCTTTGGGGAGAGGGTTAGGGTGAGGGGATTTTACTCCCCGCTCAACGCATCAAACTCTTCACATCCCGTATCAAACCCTTCGGAACAACTCAGGTTTAACCAGTACAGCGCCTTCTGTTTATTCGGCGTGATAAAGCCTTTTTCGCCCTGCTGGAACAGCATTCCCGCCCAGTATTCGGCATATCCGGTGCGCGACAAAGACGAACTGCGTTTGAACCAGGATGCCGCTTTTGCATCGTCCTGGGCCACTTCAACACCGTTGGCATAAATCAGCCCCAGCAGCAGTTGGGCGTCGACTGCGGAGTCGCTATCAATGTCTTCGGTGGCCGTTTGCAGCAATTTGATGGCCTGTGGGTAATCGGTTTTACCCGCCTGAGTGTTCACCAGCACGCGCGCCAGCATAATCGCACCGCGCTTACTGCCCGCAATGGTGGCCTGCTGGGCCAGCGCTTTGGCATGAGCGTAATCACCCTGGGTAAACTGGATTTGGGACAGTAACGCCATCGCATCGATATCCCCGCCTTTTGCCGCTTTCTCTGCCCAGAACGTGGCCTGCTTGCTATCGCCAGAACTGAAGTAAGTATCGGCCAGATAATACTGGGCATGGGCATCACCGGCCTCGGCTTGCTCTTTGTATTGATTGCCAATTTCATCTGCGTAAGCGAATGACGTAATAAGGAACAACAACAGAAAAAGTGGTTTCATGGATCGTTATCATCTGGGTACATGCCGCGCAGTATAATCGTGCGCACAAAATAAAAAAACGGGTGCATTAAGACCTCAGCATCCGACAAGCCGGGCGGAACAGATGTTCCGCCCGATGAGGTTAGCCTGCGAGGCAGGCTAATTTCGCCGCCACCTCCTGATGTTCACTCTTTATTGTCAGCTCGCACAATCTTCCGCGATTAATAAAGGTAAAAATCACGATGGTCAGGCAGATAATAAAGACAATGCCTAACACCGTTTTTAATGGCGTCATGCCTTTTACTCCTTGTATAAAAAAGAATAAGAGGCTACCCTCAACTTGTTGGGAGTTGAGGGGGTAGCCTCGGGTGAATGAAGATTTCCCGGGGCTTTCCACTTTCTGTCCCTCAACAATGCTCAAGACAGAAAGTCTTAAGCACCCGCCGCACATCTTATCTCTCTGAAATAAAATGCAAAGATGTAATTCTTTTTTGCGGTAATTACATAATTTCTGCGAACCGTATTCCGTAATGAATATTGATAATATAAATAAATTAGCTTGGAAATAAAAAGGGGTGAATATATCACCCCTGTTATTCACCGATTAATTAACGGCTTCACCCCATTGCACTTTCACGCAGACGGGCTTTCAGCTTGTTATATTCGTCGATGACATACTGTTCGGCAGCATGTTGATCGACAATCGGCTCTACGCGCACGGCGCAGTATTTATACTCCGGCGTTTTGGTTATCGGGCTTAAGTTCTCCGTCACCAGTTCGTTACAGGCACCAATCCACCACTGGTAGGTCATATAGACCGCCCCTTTGTTGGGTCGATCGCTGACCTGCGCGCGGGTGATGATGCGGCCTTTACGTGAGTTCACCCACACCAGCGCTTCATCTTCAATGCCAAGATGTTCAGCATCGGCGGTGTTGATCTGAGCATAGCCTGGTTCATCCGCCAGAGCGGCCAGAGCAGCACAGTTGCCAGTCATCGAACGACAGGAGTAGTGACCCACTTCACGCACGGTGGAGAGTACCATCGGATACTCGTCGGTGAGTTTATCGATTGGCGCGACCCAGTCGCAGGTGAAGAACTGTGCCAGTCCGTTCGGGGTGTCGAATTTCTCCTGGAAGAGATACGACGTTCCCTGATCGGCTTCTGACTCATCGCGGCATGGCCACTGGATATACCCCAGCTCACCCATTTTGTCATAGGTGGCCCCGTAGAAGTCCGGGCACAGATGACGCAACTCGTCCCAGATTTCCTGGGTGTTGTTGTAGTGCATCGGATACCCCATACGGGTGGCGATTTCGCTGATAATCTGCCAGTCGGTTTTCAGATCCCACTTCGGCTCTACCGCTTTGAAGAAGCGCTGGAAGCCACGGTCTGCCGCCGTATAGACACCTTCATGCTCACCCCATGACGTTGACGGTAAAATCACATCCGCCGCCGCCGCGGTTTTGGTCATAAAGATATCCTGGACAATCACCAGCTCCAGATCCTCAAACCCTTTACGCACCGCAGAAAGCTCAGCGTCGGTCTGGAGCGGATCTTCACCCATGATGTAAGCCGCACGCACTTCGCCATGCGCCGCGCGGTGCGGCAGCTCGCTGATGCGATAGCCAGTGTGTTCAGGCAGGCTTTCCACACCCCAGGCCTTCGCGAACTTCGCGCGGTTTTCCGGGAACTTCACGTACTGATAGCCCGGATAGGTATCCGGCAGCGCGCCCATATCACACGCACCCTGCACGTTATTCTGACCACGTACCGGGTTCACGCCGACATGCGGCTTGCCAAGGTTACCGGTCAGCATGGCGAGACTCGTCAGAGAACGGACGGTTTCCACGCCCTGATAGAACTGGGTCACGCCCATCCCCCACAGAATAGCGGCGGTTTTAGCTGCCGCGTACATCCGTGCTGCCTGGCGGATCTCCTGTGCGCTAACGCCGGTTATCGCTTCAACCGATTCTGGCGTATAGCCTTCGACAATTTTCTTATACTCTTCAAAGCCTTCCGTACGGGTGGCGACAAACGCCTGGTCGTACAGATTCTCCTCAATAATGACGTGGCCCATCGCATTCAACAGCGCAATGTTCGAGCCGTTTTTCAGTGCGATGTGCATATCCGCAATGCGCGCAGTTTCGATTTTGCGCGGATCGCAGACGATGATTTTCGCCCCATTACGTTTTGCATTAATCACGTGATTTGCAACGATAGGGTGAGAATCCGCCGGGTTATAGCCAAAAATAAACACGAGATCGGTGTTATCTATCTCGTTGATCGCATTACTCATTGCGCCGTTACCGACCGACTGGTGCAGACCTGCAACCGATGGGCCGTGTCAGACGCGAGCGCAACAGTCGACGTTATTGGTACCAATAACGGCGCGCGCGAATTTTTGCATTACATAGTTGGTTTCATTACCGGTCCCGCGTGATGAGCCGGTGGTCTGAATCGCATCCGGGCCATACTTGGCTTTAATGGCGCTCAGGCGCGTGGCGACGTAATCCAGCGCTTCGCTCCAGGAGACGGATTCCAGCTTGCCACCGCGTTCGCGGCGGATCATCGGGGTTTTCAGGCGCGGGGTGAGGATCTGGGTATCGTTAATAAAATCCCAGCCGTAGTAGCCTTTCAGGCACAGCGTGCCCTGGTTGGTTTTCCCCTGTGCCGCCTCCGCCCGTACGATTTTGCCGTTATCGACCACCAGGTGAATTTTGCAACCTGAGGCACAATAAGGGCAAACCGTGACGACTTTTTTCATCGCTTTTGCTCCAGTTAAACAGTTCTTTGCACCTATTATGCAGCTTCTATGCCATGTTTTTATTGTGGGTATCCCCAGACTTTACGGCCTATTTCTGGACAAAACGCTGACGAAAAACAGGCAATCGTCAAAATTGACGTGTCGAAGGGGCAGGGGATGTGACCTGGATTGAAATTCCATCACGAAAAAATGGAATTGGCTGGAGCCGATTGCAGAATGGATCAGACTTAACTCTACTGCTCTGATGGAAGATGCGATGAAACCGGCGATTCTGGTGGTTGATGACGATACCGCAGTGTGCGAACTGCTACAGGACGTGCTTAACGAGCACGTCTTTACGGTGTTGGTTTGTCATAATGGCCAGGATGCCCTGAGCCTGGCGCAGCAGGAACCCAACATTGCGCTGGTATTGCTGGATATGATGTTGCCGGATATCAACGGGTTGCAGGTGTTATTGCAGCTACAGAAATTGCGCCCGGAGCTGCCCGTTATCATGCTGACGGGGCTTGGCAGCGAGTCCGATGTGGTGGTTGGCCTGGAGATGGGGGCTGACGATTACATCGGTAAGCCGTTTAACCCGCGTGTGGTGGTGGCCCGCGTTAAAGCCGTACTGCGCCGCACTGGTGTGCTGGCAACTGAAGCCGCTGCTCCGCGCGCACCGGGGATCGCCTTTAATGGCTGGACGCTGGATACCACCCGTTGTGAACTGAGCGATCCGCAGCGCAATACCGTGTCGTTAACGCAGGGTGAGTACGGCTTGCTGCTGGCGCTGACGCAAAACGCCCGCCGGGTACTGAGCCGCGAGCAGCTTCTGGAGCTCACCCACAGCGAAAGCGCCGAGGTGTTCGATCGCACTATCGACGTGTTGATTATGCGTCTGCGACGCAAAATCGAGATCAACCCGCATCAGCCAGCGCTGATTAAAACCATTCGCGGTCTGGGTTATGTCTTTGCCACCGATGTTTCCCACAACGAAAAAGCCGCTTAACGGTTCTCTTTGATAAACATCTGCAACTCTGCCAGCGTCTTCGCGCCATCAATGGCGTTGGCGGCCAGCAGGCTTGCCCGGGCGCAGGCGTGGGCCAGATAAATACTCTCTGCCAGCGGCAGCGATTCATGACAGCCATATAAAAAGCCCGCGCAAAACGCATCGCCTGCGCCCACGCTGCCAATGATCTCTTCTTGTTCCAGCATCCATGATGGGATCCAGCTCCCCGCTTCACCCGGTGTTTCACCCCAGGCGCCTTCCGGACAGTGGATCACCACGCGCTGCCTGACGCCAGCCGCCAGTAATTGCGCAGCCGCTTCCGCAATGTGGGCGATATCCGGGGCATCGTTGCTGTCACGCATCTCCAGGCCGCTAAACTCACCGGCTTCCAGTTCGTTAATCACCAGATAGTCGAGATGGCGCAGAGCAGGGAGCACCAACGGCTGATAGCGCGGGTCGCCCTTACGGGAGACGAGGTCGAGCGAGGTTTCATATCCCTGGTCGCGCATCTGAGCCAGCAGCCGCGCGCTGCGCGTGCCAAATTCATCGTCCGGCATATCCAGGCTGTCGAGCAACAGCAAATACCCCAGATGGAAAATTTTCATTGTGCCATCAAGCCGGTCGAAAGCGGGGAGATCCAACAGGCGGTTTGCCCCAGGCGAGTGAAAGAAGGTGCGCTGCCCGCTGGGGTCGGTCATCACCTGCGACATCGAGGTTGGGGCAAAGGTGGTGCGCTGTACTCGCTGGCGGTTGACGTGATACTGGTCGAGCATCGCCAGAATGTAATCCCCGTCGCCATCTTCGCCAATCAGCCCCACCGCCTGTAGTGGCAGGCCGACATGCATTTTCGCCAGCGTCAGTAGAACGTTCAGCGGCGCACCGCCGGTTGAGCGCTCGCTGTGGGTAATTTCCGCCAGCCAGCCGCGCTCCGGCCATTGCACTATCTGGTGAACATGATCCACCAGCATATTACCTGCGGCGATGATCCCTTTACGTTCCATTATGCCCGCCCCGCGCTACCGAAGATGCGCATCTGTTCGGCCACCGTGTCGGTAATGGCCTCTTCTATGCCCAACAGCAGCTCGGCAAATTCATCATACAGTGGCTGTCGATGTGACATCCGGTGTTCCACCGACGCCAGTGCCGCCTGAGACATGCCAGTGTAGAAATTGATTTTGTGGATCCCCAGCTCGATGGCGCGGCGGAAGTCGGCATCGCTAATGCCAGAGCCGCCGTGCAATACCAGCGGCAGACCGGTTTGCTGGCGAATGGCATCCAGACGCGGGAAATCGAGTTTGGGCTCGCCTTTGTATTTGCCGTGCGCATTGCCGATCGCGACCGCCAGCGCGTCGATGCCGGTCAAATCGACAAATTCCCGCGCCAGGTGTGGATCAGTAAAGAAGGCTTCATCTGCGTGGCCATATAGCGCGCCACCTTCATCGCCGCCCACGGCACCCAGTTCGGCTTCAACGGAAACCCCCACCGCATGACACATCTTCACCACTTCCCGGGTCTGGCGAATATTTTCTTCGTAGCTCAGGGTGGAGCCATCGAACATCACCGAGCTGAAGCCTAAGCGCAGGGCACGCACAACCGCGTCAAAATGCAGCCCGTGGTCGAGATTAAGCACCACGGGGATATCGTGTCGGGCGGCCTCGAATTTGACCGCTTCGACAAGCGAGTCCAGCGACACATATTTAAAATGCACTTCCGCGATGTTGATGATAAAAGGCGACCGCTCCTGCTTTGCCGCGGCAAACAGCGCACGCAGGAAGTGGGAGTCGAGAACGTTAAATGCACCCAGCGCGTAATGGTGTTCCCTGGCGTGCTCAAGACCGTCGGCAAGAGAAATTAATGGCATCATTCACTCCTTAAATCCGAAACAGGTTGTATTCGTTGCACAGCACCAGCACCGCCGGTTCGTCTTCTTCGATATTGTTGTAGCGGGCGACCGGCTGTAAAAAGTGATTATCGTGTTCATCGTCATTGACCGACGACACTTCGCCGACCAGCACATCACCAAAGCCGCGCTCGCCCCAGAAGCTGTGGTACAGGCCGGGCGTCAGGCAGATGCTCTCCCCAGGCGCCAGACGCAGCTGGCTGCCAGGCGCGTGAGTCTGAAGGCAGCCATCGATGGTTACGGTAACGTCGGTATTTTCGGTTTCTTCGTGCACGCCGGCATTCCATAACTCAATAATCAGATTGCCACCGCCGCGATTAATGATGTCCTCGCGTTTACGCCAGTGAAAATGCATGGGAGTGACCTGGCCGTCGCGCACGTGCATGATTTTTTCGGCATAGCATTTTTCATACGGCATACCGTTAGGGGAGCCGTTGCGCAGCGTAAACAGCGTTAACCCCTGGGCGGCAAAATTGTTACCGCCAAACGCGGTGACGTCCCAGCCGAGCTTGAGGTCGAACACTTCACGCCATGCGCCCTGATCAAGCTGTTGCCATTGGGTTGGCGGGAAGCTGGCAAAGGGCGGCAGGTGAACATCGTGCATGGAAAAGAACTGCCGCGTATGGCCGAGGATTTCGTTGATTTCGGAGCGTTTCATGGGGACTCCTTGAAAACAGTTCCCTCTCCCGATGGGAGAGGGTTAGGGTGAGGGCATCAGGCCGCCCAACCGTTACTTAACCGTCCATCCCTTATACGTACCGACGTTCTTTTTATCGATCATCGTCACCGGGATCAGCACAGGCTCTTTCGGCGCAGGTTTGCCCTGTAGAATGTCATAGCCGATTTCTACCGCTTTTGCCGCCATCACCTGTGGATCTTGTGCCGGGGTCGCCACAAACAGAGAATTTTCCCGTTTCAGCGCCTCTTCACCATCCGGCGATCCGTCAACGCCGACGATAAAGAACTCACTGCGTTGCGCCTGTTTTGCTGCCAGATCGGCCCCGATCGCCGTTGGATCGTTAATCGCGAACACGCCGTCGATCTTCGGATTGGCGGCCAGCAGGGAGGTCATCACCTCCAGCCCGCCTTCACGGCTGCCTTTGGCGTTCTGGTTGTCCGACAGCACTTTGATATCCGGGTGGCGCTTAAACTCGGTCTGGCAGCCTTCCACACGGTTTTGTACCGCAGAAACCGGTGGTCCGTTGATGATCACCACATTGCCTTTGCCTTTGAGGCGATCGGTAATGTACTTACAGGCCATTTCCCCCGCCTGGGTGTTATCGGAGGTGATCGTTGCATCAGCCCCTTCCGCCGCCACGTCAACCGCCACCACGACGATCCCGGCATCTTTCGCGCGTTTTACCGCCGGGCCGATCCCTTTAGAATCCGCCGCGTTGAGGATGATCATGTCAACTTTTGCGGCGATAAAGTTATCAATCTGCGCCACCTGTTGACCCAGATCGTAACCGCTGGAAACCAGCGTCACTTTAACGTTATCACCGGCCAGTTTGCGCGCTTCCAGCTCGGCACCTTTGGTGATCTGCACGAAGAACGGGTTAGCCAGGTCACCCACCGTTACGCCGATGGATTTCAGGTCTTTCGCCTGCGCAAACGGAGCTGCGGCAAGCAGTGCGCCAGCACAGAGCGCGGTCACTAAGGGCTTCAATCTCATGCTGTATTCCTCACTCGTAGGGTTTTGTTGTTATGCACTTTGATGGTGTCGGGTACGGTATTTGTCGATCAGCACCGCAATGATGATCACCGCCCCTTTGATCACCAGTTGCCAGAAATAGGAGACGCCCATCAGCGTCATGCCGTTGTTAAGCGTCGCGATAATCAATGCACCCACCAGCGTGCCGGTGATCGTGCCGATCCCGCCGACAAAACTGGTGCCGCCGAGGATCACCGCAGCAATCGCGTCCAGCTCATAGCCCATGCCTAAGTTGCCGTTGGCGCTGTAAAGGCGCGACGCGCTCATCACCCCGCCTAAGCCCGAAAGCAGCCCGCTCATGCCATACACAAACAGCAGTACCAGCCATACCTTGATACCGGTTAAGCGTGCCGCCTGCATGTTGCCGCCCACCGCGTAGATATGAACGCCCAGCGTGGTCCGGCGCAGGATGAACCAGCAAATCGCGATGACGGCCAGCGCGATCACCACCAGCCACGGTACGGGGCCGAGATAGTTATTGCCGATCCACTCAAAGTTGATGTTCGAGTTGATCACCGTTGTACCGTCTGCCAGCAGATAGGCCGCGCCGCGCAGGGCCGTGTAGGTGCCGAGGGTGACGATAAACGGCGGAAGTCCGGCAAAGGCCACCAGCGCACCGTTGAATAACCCCAGCACCATACCCAGCATCAGCGCCGCCGGAATCGACAGCATGGCGAACTCAGGGATCAGTGACACCACCATGGCGGCCACCGCCGTGGTGCCCAGAATCGACCCCACGGAGAGGTCAATCCCGCCGGTTAAAATGATGAAGGTCATCCCCGCCGCCAGCACAATGTTGATAGAGGCCTGACGGGTGATGTTGAGCAGGTTGCTTTCGGTGAAGAAGTTAGGCGCGATAACGCCAAATACCGCCACAATCAGAATTAATATTGGCAAAATCCCGACCGTTTGCATCAGATCGCTCATCAGCATTTTTTTGGCGGAAGCGGATTTCGCCACCTGTTGCGGATTGGTTGAGTTGGTCATGATTACACCGCCTGATGATGAGAGTCGTTCACGCCGGTAGCCAGCGTCATAATGTTTTCCTGGGTGATGTCGTGCCCGTGCAGCTCACCCGCAATGCTGCCTTCCCGCATCACATAGACCCGGTCACTCATACCCACTACTTCCGGCAGTTCGCTGGAGATCATTAAAATGGCCACCCCTTTGCGCGCCATCTGGTTCATGATGCGGTAGATTTCGCTTTTCGCGCCCACGTCCACGCCGCGCGTTGGCTCATCCAGAATCAGAATGCGCGGGCCTATTGCCACCCAGCGTGAGATCAGCAGCTTTTGCTGATTCCCTCCGGACAACCCACCCGCCCGCACCTGGGAGTGGGGAACGCGAATATTGAGCAGGGCGATGGCATCATCGGAGATGGACTGGGCTTTTTTACGATTCAACATGCCGAAGGTGGCGTCGCGTTCAAGCGTCGCCATGGTGATGTTCTCCTGCGCCGCCAGCTCCAGGAACAGACCTTGCTCCTTGCGGTTTTCGGTCAGAAAACCAATGCCGTTATCAATGGCGGCGCGTGGGGAGTGGATCACCACCGGTTCGCCGTCCACTTCGATCATCCCGCCTGTGGCTTTGCGCACGCCAAAAATCAGCTGTGCCAGCTCGGAACGCCCGGCGCCCACCAACCCGGCCAGGCCAACAATTTCGCCGGAACGCACCTGAACGCTACAGGGCTGCACTTTTTTGCCGTCGGTCAGGTGATGCACGTTAAGGCGTGGGCTGCCGAGCGGGATATCGCGCTCTTTGTTGAACAGGTCGCTTAACGGGCGGCCGACCATCATCCTGACCAGCTCAGACGCATTGAGTTTGTCGCGTGTCAGGCTGCCGACGTACTGCCCGTCACGCAGAACGCTGACGCGGTCGGAGAGCTCGTACACTTCCGCCATACGGTGGCTGATATAGATAATCGCCATCCCTTCATCACGCAGGCGCAAAATCAGCTCAAACAGGCGATGGGTTTCGCGCGAGGAGAGGGCAGCGGTGGGTTCATCCATTACCAGAATACGGCTGTTGCGGTGCAGGGCGCGGGCGATCTCCACCTGCTGCTGTTCGGCGATGGTGAGTCTCATCACCAGGTCAGTCGCTTTGAAGTGCGCACCCAGACGGTCAATAACGGCCTGAGCCTGGGCGGCCATCTCTTTACGCTGCACCAGCCCGCCGCGCGACAGTTCGCTGCCAAGAAAGATGTTTTCGGCAACAGTCAGGTTGGGAGCAAGCTGCATCTCCTGATAAATCAGGGTGATGCCTGCGGCCAGCGCATCTTTTGGACCTTTGATATGGAACAGCTGGCCGTCGATCAGGATCTCGCCGCTGGTGGCGGTGTAGGCCCCGGCGAGGATCTTCATCAGCGTGCTTTTACCCGCGCCGTTTTCACCCATTAACGCGTGGATTTCACCGGGGAAAACCGTCAAATCCACACCCTTGAGCGCGTGGAAATTGCCAAATGTCTTGGCAATGTTGCGCATCTCTAATACCGGGGTTCTGCTCATGGCGGATCTCCTGCAAATGTCGATATCCGCACTTCATCACAGGTTCGTAAATGCAAAATGTCAGAAGCTGTTCATATTTGTCATAGTTATGAATAGCTAATCGCCGTCACATTTTTCTTTTCCCTCTCCCCGTGGGAGAGGGCCGGGGTGAGGGCATCAGACCGCAAAGGAGCCTAAACAGATGCCATCACGCCGTCCCCCGTTCTTTGCCAGTGCCCGCGGACGCCTGCTGATTTTTAATCTGCTGGTGGTGGCGGTGACGTTAATGGTCAGCGGCGTGGCGGTGCTTGGCTTTCGCCATGCCAGCCAGATCCAGGAGCAGGTGCAGCAGCAAACGCTGGATGACATGACCGGCAGCATGAACCTTGCGCGCGATACGGCGAATGTGGCCACGGCGGCAGTGCGGCTCTCTCAGGTGGTGGGGGCGCTGGAATACAAAGGTGAAGCCGACAGGCTGAAGCAAACGCAAATGGCACTGCGTCATTCGCTGGAGCAACTTGCCGATGCGCCACTGGCCCAGCAGGAGCCGGCGCTGGTGGCGCGAATTATTCGCAGGAGCAATGAATTACAGCAGAGCGTGACGGGGATGCTGGAGCGCGGGCAGCGCCGGCATCTGGAGCGTAATGCGCTGCTCAGCTCGCTCTACCAGAGCCAAAGCTACCTGCGTCATTTGCAGGACATTAACCGTCGCTTCGGCAGCAATGTGCCGGATGCGCAGCAGCTTATGGAAATGGATCGGCTTATCATCGCCGCCATCGAAACACCTTCGCCGCGCGCCACGGTTCAACAGCTGGATGCGGTAACGGCAACCTTACCCCGCAGTGCCGCACAGCCGGTGGTGAACATGGTACTGCCCGACTTTGTCAACGAACTGCGCAAGCTCGGCCCGTTGTCTAACCAGCTGGAAGAGAGCGATTTGTCTATCAGCTGGTATATGTTTCACATCAAGGCGCTGGTGGCTATTTTAAACAGCGACATCAATCAGTACGTTGAACAGGTCGCGCAAGCCTCGACCCTGCGTACCGCTCAAAGCCATCAGGAGCTGCGCTCCATCAGCGTCTTTATCAGCGTGTTCGCCCTGCTGGCGCTGATTATCACCGGCTGTGCCTGCTGGTACATCTACCGCAACCTCGGGACTAACCTGACGGCGATTTCCAGAGCAATGTCGCGCCTTGCCCACGGAGAGCAGGATGTCTCTGTTCCCGCACTACAACGGCGCGATGAGCTGGGGGAGCTGGCGCGCGCGTTTAACGTTTTTGCCCGCAACACGGCGTCGCTTGAGCACACCACCCGGCTGCTGAAACAAAAAACCTCGCAGATGGAGATAGACCGCATAGAGCGTCAGGGGCTGGAGGAGGCGCTGCTGCACAGCCAGAAGATGAAGGCCGTCGGGCAGCTGACGGGCGGGCTGGCGCATGACTTTAACAACCTGCTGGCGGTGATTATCGGCAGCCTGGAATTAACCGATCCCGCCTCGCCGGATGCGTTGCGTATCAACCGGGCGCTCAAGGCGGCCGAACGCGGGGCATTGCTGACTCAGCGTTTGCTGGCATTTTCCCGTAAACAGTCCCTGAATCCCCACGCGGTAGAGATGAAACCGCTGCTGGAAAACCTCGGCGAACTGATGTGTCACTCGCTGCCCGCTACCATCACGCTGGATATCGAAGCGCAGTCCCCGGCCTGGCCGGCGTGGATTGACGTCAGCCAGCTGGAAAACGCCATTATCAACCTGGTGATGAACGCCCGTGATGCCATGGAAGGGCAATCTGGGGTGATTAAGGTTCGCACCTGGAACCAGCGCGTCACCCGCAGCGACGGACGCAGGCAGGACATGGTGGCGCTGGAGGTCATCGATCATGGCAGCGGGATGTCGCAGGAGGTGAAATCCCAGGTCTTCGAGCCGTTTTTCACCACCAAACAGACTGGCAGCGGCAGTGGGTTAGGGCTGTCGATGGTTTACGGATTTGTGCGCCAGTCCGGGGGGCGCGTGGAGATAGAAAGCGCGCCGGGGCAGGGGACCACGGTGCGGCTACAGCTGCCGCGTTCAACGCTCGCGCCCGTTCCCCGGGATGAGACGCTGGCAGCGGCCACCGCAGCAGACAGCGATCGGCTGGTGCTGGTGCTGGAAGATGAGAGTGATGTTCGCCAGACCCTGTGCGAGCAGCTTCACCAGCTAGGTTACCTGACGCTTGAAGCCGAAAGCGGTGAGCAGGCGCTGGACATGCTGAATGCTTCGCCGGATATTGGCATGTTTATCAGTGATTTAATGTTGCCAGGCGGCTTAAGTGGCGCAGAGGTGATTAACCAGGTGCGAACCCAGTTCCCGCAGCTACCGGTGTTGCTGATGAGCGGTCAGGATCTCCGTCCGGCGCATAACCCGCAGCTGCCGGACGTGGCGTTACTACGTAAACCTTTTACCCGTGTACAGCTGGCGCAGGCGTTACGTAAGGTGACGGCATAAACTGGCTGCGTGCGAGAGCGGCGATTGAACGCCAGAAGAATTGAGATTCCTCCGCTACCTCCTGCTCCTGCCGTTCAATACAGTAAAGCCAGCCCCCCTGCGAGACTGGCTTTATGAAACGTTACTCTACTGCTCTGTTATTGGGTCTGCTGTCCCTGACCAGCCAACTGGCTCACGCCGATATCGTTGATGATGCCATTGGCAACATTCAAAAGGCGATTAATGACGCCTATAACCCCAGCAGCAGTAGCAGCGATCGCAGCAGTGATGACGACGATCGTTATGACACCCGTCGTTCCACGGATAGCCGTCAGTATGACGACCGTCGCAGGCAGCTTGAGGATCAGCGTCGCCGTCTGGATGAACGTCAGCGCCAGCTTGATGACGACAGACGTCGCCTGGAAGATGATGAGCGGCGATTAGAAGAAGATTACGATCGTTGAGTGGGTGCGCTCTGGTGCCCTCACCCCGGCCCTCTCCCACAGGGAGAGGGAGAAAGCCTTAATCCAGCACCAATACCATTCCGTCATACCCTGCCTCAATCCCGTCCGGCAGCGGGTTATCCATCATCCAAACGTCGAACTGGTGGCTGATGTGCGTCAGTATCACCTGTGGACAACCAATCACCTCATTCAGGGCAATCACTGTGTTTAAATCACTGTGATTACGTGGCGTCTCTTCACGCGGCGCGTGGCTACAGTCGATGATGATGACCTGCGGCTGGTTGTTGAGCAGAAACTTCACCGTTTTATCCGGTAACCCGGCGGTATCCGACAGCCACGCCACGCGGCTGTGCGCGCTTTCCAGCAGATAGCCGAAGGTCAGTTTTGAGTGATTGAGCGGCAGCGGGGTGACCCGCAATCCCTGAAGTTCAAACACCACGAACGGCGCAACGGTATGGCTAAAATCGAGCAGCCCCGGGTGTTTGAAAAGATCGTCACAGCCTTCTTCATCCGGCGGGCCATACACCGGAATGGTGGCTCCCACCCCCCAGCGCAGCGGGAACAAGCCCTGGACGTGATCCATATGATAGTGAGTGAGTAAAAACTGCTGGAAGCTGCCAGCTGGCCAGTCGTCCATCAGGTGCGGGATCCCCGCGTCCAGCAGCGTTACCGCGTCATTGAATTTGACCACCGCGCTACAAGGGCGGCGGCGGTGTTCATCCTGCAAACGCGCCCGGCGACACGCCGCGCAGTCACAACCAAACACCGGCACCAGCTGTGCCCCACCTGTGCCCGTCAGCGTGATCGTCAGACTCATAACGCACCTCTACAGTGGTTTAGTGAACCGGAAATGGCTCTGGGAATACCCTTCACGAACGTAAAAGCGATGCGCATTCGTGCGCTTCACGCTGGTAGACAGCTCGGTTAACTCAGCACCCGCGTGGCGAGCGTAATCTTCCGCCCACGCCAGCAGCTGGCCGCCAATTCCCAGGCTCCGCGCCTGGGGCATCACCACCAGCTCCTGGATCTCACCAATCCATCTGGCGTGGTGCAGATGAAACTGCATATGCAGCCCAATCATGCCGATAATCGTTCCATCCAGCACCGCCAGCTGATAGTGCATGTTGCGGTCCTGAAGATTGGCGAGAAAACCGGCGTGAAACGCCTGACGGTCGAACTCGCTTTGTTTTAGCTCGCAAATCAGGCCGTAGACGGCGGAAGCATCATCAGGCGTGGCAGGGCGAAGCTGGCACTCAGGCATGTTGTTTTTCCTTTTGACGGATAAGTGAGAGGAAATTATCCACTGACTGTAACAAACTTCCGTCGTTGTTGAGGATATGACATTGCGAAGGGGTATACCGCGCCGCCCGCTCCAGCCGCAGATCTATCTCCCGTGCGTTTTCACGCCCACGGTTTTGCAGCCGGCTTCGCAGAATATCTGGCGATACCTGTAAGCACACCGGAAGCAGTGCGGATTCGTATCTGGCACGGGCCTGAGTCAGGTGTGCACGCGAACCGTTCACCAGCACGTCAAACCCGGCGTGGAGCCACAAATCTATCTCCACGCCAACGCCATAGTAAAAGCCGTTAGCGTGCCAGCTCAGCGCCAGTAAATTCTGCCCGGCGCGGGTAAAAAACTCCTGCTCGCTCAGCGAGATATGGTTCTCACTTCCGGCGTTCGCCGCGCGGGTAATGTAACGATGCGCGACCAGCAGCTGTGAATGCTCCCGCTGGCGTAACGCCGACAGCAGGCTGTCTTTACCGGAGCCCGAAGGCCCCATTAACCAGATTAATCTTCCCATCAGAACACCCGTTTTCCCTGACGCCATACATGGTCGATATGGATGTGCTCGCCCTTACGATGCGCCAGCACCAGATCCGCCCGTTTACCTTCACCAATCACACCGCGATCCTGAAGATGCAGCGCGTCGGCCGGGTTCTTCGTCACCAGACGGATCGCCTGTGGCAGGGTGAAGGCGTTGCTTTCGTCATCTGCCACCCGGAACGCCGCATCCAGCAGGCTGGCGGGGTAGTAATCGGAAGAGAGGATATCCAGCAGGCCGAGCGATGCCAGTTTGCTGGCGGCTACGTTGCCAGAGTGGGAACCTCCGCGCACGATGTTTGGTGCGCCCATCAGCACGTTCATACCGTGCCTGCGCGAGGCCTCTGCGGCATCGAATGTGGTCGGGAATTCGGCGATCACGCTGCCAAGCTGATGAGACTCAACCACATGCTCATGCGTGGCGTCATCGTGGCTGGCCAGCGCGATATTACGGTCACGGCACATGGCCGCAATGGAAAGGCGGTTAGGCTGCGACCAGCGGGCAGCCAGTGCGAGCTGTTCTTCCTCGTAGCGCGCCATCTCTTCATTGGTGAGGGAGTATTTTCCCTGATAGTACTCGCGGTATTTTTCGATATTGGCAAACTGGCGCTGACCCGGCGAGTGATCCATCAACGACACCAGGGTGACGGGCTCGCGACCGACCAGCTTCTCAAACAGCGGTAACGTGGTGTGGTGCGGCAGTTCGCAGCGCAGATGTAGACGATGCTCGGCACGGTTCAGGCCGCGTTTTTGCGTCTCTTCCACGGCGTTGATCATCTTTTCCAGATTCTCCAGCCGATCGCCGCCGTCGCGTACGTCACCAATTGCTACCGCGTCCAGCACGGTCGTGATCCCGCTGGCGACCATCAGCGCATCGTGGCTGCTCATTGCCGAATGGGCGGGCCAGTCAACCTTTGGCCGTGGGGTAAAGAATTTATCCAGATTATCGGTATGCAGTTCGATAAGCCCCGGCAGCAGCCAGCCGCCTTCACCGTCCATCGCTTCAGGCGAACGGCTCTGGGTTTCAGCAAACGCGCGGATCACCCCGTCCTGGATTTCAATTGAGCCGCCAACCACTTCATTTTCCAGCACCAGCTTTACGTTATTAACGATCATGCGTTGGTCCCCATTGGGTGCAGTCTGTCTGCCACGCGCGAACGCACGGTTTCGTCGTGGAAGATCCCCACGATCGCCGCACCGCGTGCTTTGGCCTGTTCGATCAGCTCAACCACGGCTGCACTGTTTTTGCTGTCCAGCGAGGCGGTCGGTTCATCGAGCAGTAAAATCGGGTAATCGACGATAAACCCGCGTGCAATGTTTACGCGCTGCTGTTCACCACCGGAAAAAGTCGAAGGGGCGAGATGCCACAAGCGTTCCGGCACGTTGAGGCGCGTCAGCAGGCTCGCGGCTTTGGCGGCGCAGGTTTCACGCGGAACGCCCAGATCCAGCAGCGGCTGCATTACCACGTCCAGCGCGGAGATCCTGGGGATCACCCGCAGAAACTGGCTTACCCAGCCGATCGTTGAACGGCGGACCTCCAGCACCTTGCGTGCCGGGGCTTGCACCAGATCCACCCATTCATCATTGTGGCGGATGTGAATGTGGCCTTCATCCGGCAGATAGTTGGCATAAAGCGAGCGCAGCAGGGTGGATTTACCGCTGCCGGAGTGGCCATGCAGCACCACACATTCGCCATTGCTGACCTTCAGAGAGGCATTTTGCAGGACAGGCAGGCGCACGCCGTTTTGCTGGTGGAGCACAAAGGTTTTACTGACATTTTCAACGTGAATCATTTTGGCCTCGTGGCGTTTTCTTGCCGGGTGGCGGCTTCGCCTTACCCGGCCTACAGGTGCGGTGTTTGTAGGCCGGGTAAGCGCAGCGCCACCCGGCAACAGCAACATCAGTTCTGCAAAACAGACGACACCAGCAACTGGGTGTACGGATGGTGCGGATCGTCCAGCACGCGGTCGGTTAATCCACTTTCCACCACCTGACCCTGTTTCATCACCAGCAGGCGGTCGGCCAGCAGGCGGGCAACACCCAGATCGTGGGTAACAATCACCACGGCAAGGTTCAGCTCTACCACCAGGCCGCGCAGCAGGTCGAGCAGGCGAGCCTGCACAGAAACGTCCAGCCCCCCGGTTGGCTCGTCCATAAACACCAGCTTCGGGTGTGTGACCAGGTTGCGGGCGATTTGCAGACGTTGCTGCATCCCGCCGGAAAATGTTGTCGGCAGGTCGTCGATACGCGAAGCCGGGATTTCAACTTCTTCCAGCCAGTGCTGCGCAGTGGCGCGGATATTGCCGTAGTGGCGCGCGCCGGTTGCCATCAGCCGCTCGCCGATGTTTCCGCCTGCGGATACCTGGCGGCGCAGGCCATCCATTGGGTGCTGATGCACCACGCCCCACTCGGTGCGCAGCAGGCGGCGGCGTTCAGCTTCGCTCATCCCGTAAAGCGATTGGCCTTCGTATAAAATGTCACCATTCTGCGGCGTCAGGCGCGCAGAGATAGACTTCAGCAGGGTGGTTTTGCCCGAGCCGGACTCGCCGACAATTCCGAGCACTTCCCCTGGCCATAGCTCAAAAGAGACATCGCTGAAGCCTTTGCCAGGCGCATAAAGGTGGGTCAAATTGTTGACCGAAAGCAGCGGTTTCATTGGCCTTTCGCCTCGCTCTGTTGGCGGCAGAAATCGGTGTCGGAACAGACAAACATCCGTTTGCCGGTGTCATCCAGCACCACTTCATCCAGATAGCTGTGTTTTGACCCGCAGATGGCGCACGGCTCATCCCACTCCTGCACCGTAAACGGGTGATCGTCGAAATCGAGGCTTTCCACCCGGGTGTAAGGCGGCACGGCGTAGATGCGCTTCTCGCGCCCCGCACCGAAAAGCTGGAGCGCAGGCATCATGTCCATTTTTGGGTTATCGAATTTCGGGATTGGCGACGGATCCATCACGTAGCGACCGTTGACCTTTACCGGATAGGCGTAGGTGGTGGCGATATGGCCGAAGCGGGCGATATCTTCATACAGCTTCACCTGCATGATGCCGTACTCTTCCAGGGCGTGCATGGTGCGGGTTTCCGTTTCGCGCGGCTCGATAAAACGCAGCGGCTCCGGGATAGGAACCTGGAAAATCAGGATCTGATCTTCGGTGAGCGGTGTTTCGGGAATGCGGTGACGGGTCTGAATAAGCGTTGCGTCTTCCGTGCGCTCGGTGGTGTTTACGCCCGTTACGCGCTTAAAGAAGTGACGAATCGACACGGCGTTGGTGGTGTCGTCCGCGCCCTGGTCGATGACTTTCAGCACGTCGGCTTCACCAATCACGCTGGCCGTGATCTGAATACCCCCGGTGCCCCAGCCATAGGGCATCGGCATTTCGCGGCCGCCAAACGGCACCTGATACCCCGGGATCGCCACGGCTTTTAAAATGGCGCGGCGGATCATACGTTTGGTTTGCTCATCCAGATACGCGAAGTTGTAGCCATTTAAGTTAGCCATGCGATCGCTCCCGTTGCAGGCGTTTCAGCAGTTCCAGTTCGGCCTGGAAATCAACGTAGTGCGGCAGCTTGAGGTGCGAGACAAAGCCTGCGGCTTCCACGTTATCGGCATGAGCCAGCACGAACTCCTCGTCCTGTGCCGGGCCGGAAATATGTTCACCGTAGTCGGGGGCCTGCAATGCGCGGTCGACCAGCGCCATGGCCATCGCCTTGCGTTCGCTCATGCCATACACCAGGCCGTAGCCGCGCGTGAAGTGCGGCTCGTCGTCTTCTGGCGCCACAAAACCGTTGACCATTTCGCATTCTGTCATCAGCAATTCGCCGACGTTTACCGCAAAACCCAGCTCTTCTGGCACAATTTCCACATCGATATAGCCGCTGCGGATCTCCGCGGCAAACGGGTGGTTACGCCCGTAACCGCGCTGCGTAGAGTAGGCGAGCGCTAGCAGATAACCTTCGTCGCCGCGCATCAGCTGTTGCAGGCGCGATGAGCGTGAGCAGGGGTAAACCGGGGGCGTGCGGGTGATGTCGTCTGGCGTGCTGCCGGAGTCTTCTTCGGCTTTTGCCAGCCCCTGACGTGCCAGCAGGCTAAACACGTGCGGAGAGGCATCCTGCTGCGGATCGGCTGTGTTCAGGAAGGGTGTTTCACCGTTTGCCAGCAGCGTGAAATCCAGCAGGCGGTGGGTGTAATCGTAGGTCGGGCCAAGCAGCTGGCCGCCGGGGATATCCTTATAAACGGCAGAGATTCGGCGCTCCAGGCGCATATCCGCCGTATTCACTGGCTCGCTCACCGCCAGACGGGGAACGGTGGTGCGCCAGGCGCGCAGCAGGAAGATGGCTTCGATGTTATCACCGCTGGCCTGCTTGAGCGCCAGCGCGGCCAGCTCGCGGTCTGCAATACCGCCTTCGGTCATTACCCGGTCGACGGCCAGATTCAGCTGTTGTTCTATCTGGGCAACGCTCAGCTCGGCAAGCTGCTCATCACCCCGTCGTCTGTGCTCCTGCAACGCATGGGCGGCGGCTATCGCCTTTTCGCCCCCTTTAACGGCAACGTACATCAGCACACCTCCACATGGGTGGTTCGCGGTATTGCCAGCAGGCGTTCGCCGCAGGTCAGGATCAGATCGATACCCAGCGGGAACGGGTGCGGGCGCTCGGTCAGCTCGTGGATGATGCACTCCGGCAACTGTGGCGCGACCATGCGCTCGTCGGCGATCCCCGCCCCGGTCAGGCGTAACATGCGCCCACCGCTCAGGCTGGATACCTGCAAAATCAGCGTGGCGCTGGTTTCCGGTGCTACGGCGCTGCCTTCGCTCAGGGCGTTGAGCTGCTCGTGGCTTATCTGCTCATCCGCCACGGCAAATATCGCCTGATGCGGCTGCTCTACCAGCGTGGCATTGGTGTGAAAACGCAGGTTCTGGCAGGCGATGTCGTTCGACATCCGGCCAGAAAGCCACACCGGGGTGTCGTTATCGGCAAGGGTCAGCAGCACGCTGGTGGTGGCCAGGTTTAGCGGCAGCCAGCCTTGTGAAAGCTGATGCAGCGACACGATAACGCCCGGCTCGCTCATGGCTTTCAGCAGGCGACGAAAACTGTGTTGGGCATCCTGGACGGCCAGGGTAAAAGCGGGTTGAAGCGTCATGCGTTGTCTCCGCGAACGAGCGTAAAGAAGTCGACCCGGCTGGTATTCACTTCGGCCTGACGCGCGGCAAGGCGTGCGGCACGGTCGGCTTCCAGCGGGGCAATGAGGGTTTCCATTAATGACTGGAAATGAGGTTGTTCCTGCAACAGGGCGTCGATGACCGCACAGCGTTCGGCGTGCGCTTTATCGCGCCCGAGCACGTAGCTGTAGCCGAGCGTGCCGCTACTCAGGCGAATGACTGCGCGGGTGAGCGTGGCGTCTCCGGCAAAAAAGCGATCGCCGGTTCCGCCCATGCGCGCCTGGATCTGCACCAGGCCAATCTCCGGCGCGCGAATGGCTTCGTAATCTGGCGTCAGGCTGAGCGCATTCATGCGGCCACGCAGCGCGGCAGGCTGGCTGTTAGCAAGCACACGCATCCAGCGCTGGCGGGTGGAGGTATCAAAGTGCATTCAATGCTCCATTGTGAATTCGATCATGTCGGCGCGGGTCAGGCTGACGGAGTATTCCGTTGCGTTGATCTCACCGTCACGGTGGTTAAGGGTGCGCACGCAAAGCAGTGGGGCCATGTTGGGGATCTCCAGCACTTTGCTCTCTTTGGCCTGTGCGCGGCGGGCGCTGATGCGCGTCTGGGTGCGCTTAAGCGCAATACCGGTGGCATCGCGCAGGAAGTCATGCAGCGAGCCGCTGGAAAAGTGTTGCAGTACTGGCCAGAGACTCAGGTCGGCGAAGTAGTGGTCTATCTGGCAAACCGCCACGCCGTTGACCCGGCGCAGCGTGCGCAGGTGCACCACGTTGTCGCCTTCCTGAATACCCAGCGCGTCCGCCACGTGGCTGGAGGCAGGACGCAGTACCGACAGCAGTTTTTCGCTGGTGGGATGACTGCCCTGATCGAGCAGATTCTGGCTAAAGCGGGCCTGCGCGTTGAGCGGGTAGTCGAACGGGCGCATCAGCACCAGCACGCCCACGCCCTGACGGCGCTGAACCCATCCGCGCTCGACTAGCTGATCGATGGCGCGGCGCAAGGTATGACGATTCACTTCATAACGGTCGGCAAGCTGTTGTTCGGCAGGCAGGTAATCCCCGCAGCGGTAGTGGGTGCGCAGTTCCACTTCGAGCTTTGCCGCAATCTCTTGCCAGCGGGTAGGATAACTGGTCGGATGTCTGGATAAGTGCATAGAAATCAAAGCCTCGCTTCTCAGATGAAGTGCTTACGCAAACGTTGAGAGAGGAAATCCAGCAGGCTGACGGTGATGATAATGAGCACCATCAGGGCGCAGGTTTGCTGGAACTGGAAACCGCGAATCGCTTCCCATAGCGTTACGCCAATGCCGCCTGCGCCAACCATACCCACCACGGTGGCGGAGCGGACGTTGGACTCAAAGCGGTACAGGGAGTAGGAGATCAGCAGCGGCATTACCTGCGGTAGCACGCCGTACAGAATCTCTTCGATTTTGTTGGCGCCAGTTGCGCGGATGCCTTCAACCGGGCCGGGCTCGATGGCTTCAACCGCTTCCGAAAGCAGCTTGGAGAGCACGCCGGTGGTGTGAATGAACAGCGCCATTACCCCGGCAAACGGGCCAAGTCCCACGGCGACCACGAACAGCATCGCGAAGACCATTTCGTTGATGGCGCGGCAGGCGTCCATCAGTCGACGCATCGGCTGGTACACCCACCATGGCACGATGTTCTCGGCGCTCATCAGGCCAAACGGAATAGAGAGAATGACGGCAAGGGCGGTACCCCAGACGGCGATTTGCAGGGTGATGGCCATCTCGCCGAGGTAGTCCTGCCACTGGCTGAAGTCCGGCGGGAAGAAGTCGGCGGCGAAGGTTGCCATGTTGCCGGAATCTTTGAAGAGCAGCAGCGGATCCATTTCCGCGCCCTTCCAGGAGATAACGAGCACCGCCAGCAGAATGGCCCAGCTAAAGAGCGAGAACCAGCTGCGCTTTGGTGGCGGGACGGTGATGGTTTGCATGATAACTCCGTTGGTTTATGTCCCCTCACCCCGACCCTCTCCCCAAAGGGGCGAGGGGGAAAAGACCGCACTGGGCAGTCCCCTCTCCCCTATGGGGAGAGGGTTAGGGTGAGGGGTAGAAAAGCGTTACTGAACCGCTTTATTCACGCTGGTCATCGCGCTCAGCGCCGCAGTCAGGCGGTCCAGGTCTTCCAGCTTGGCCTGAATTTCAGACACTTTGCTGGTCTTCTCTTCGTCCTTCAGACCTTTGTTGTCCTTCACGCCCTGCATCTCTTTAAACAGTGCCAGCTGGCGAATCGGTACCAGTTGCAGGTCGCTTGAGGCGCGGAACGGTGCCCAGCCCAGACGTTCCAGCACGGTTTTCTCTTCCGGCGTTTTGCCGTAGTTCATGAAGAAGTCGTACACCTTGTCCTTGGTGCTTTCGGAGAGGTTTTTACGCCACACGATGGGGTCGCCCGGGATCAGCGGGGACTTCCAGATAACCTTCAGCTCTTTCAGCTTGTCCGGCGCGGAGGTCTTCAGCTTGTCGAGGTTTTCGGTGTTGTTGGTGGCAACATCCACCTGCTTGTTCGCCACAGCCAGCGCGTTGGTTTCGTGGCTGGCGTTGACGGTGCGCTTAAAGTCGCTGGCAGACGCATTGTTCTTGGCGAAGACGTAGTAGCCAGGGACCAGGAAGCCAGAGGTAGAGTTCGGGTCGCCGTTACCAAAGGTCAGATCTTTGCGTTTGGCGAGCATGTCGTTGAGGTTATTGATTGGACTGTCTTTATTGACGATCAGCACGCTCCAGTAACCCGGGGAGCCATCTGCCGCAACGGTCTGGGCAAACACCTGGCCGTTCGCGCGATCGACCGCTTCCATCGCAGAGAGGTTGCCGTACCAGGCGATGTCCACTTTGTTAAAGCGCATTCCCTGGATGATGCCCGCGTAATCCGGGGCGAAGAAGGCGTTCACTTTGATCCCCAGTTTGGTTTCCATATCTTTCAGGAACGGTTCCCACTGAGGTTTGAGATTCTGCTGTGATTCCGTCGAAATAATGCCGAAGTTCAGTGCTTTTTCCTGTTCTTCCGCGTACGCAGGGCTTAACAGGGTGCTGATGCTGAACATGCTGGTGAAGGCCAGCGCGGCAACGGCTTTGTAGCTCATGTACTTTCCTCGGATCGGGTTGGGTTATGCAGCCTGCGCGTTCTCATCGACGCGATTAATGCTGCGGTAGAGATGGTCGAAACGGTCGTTATCAAACTGATGACTTGCGCCATCAAAGAACACATGCCCCTGACGCAGCGCGACGATGCGTTCGCAGTAGCACAGGGCGTAATCCACCTGATGCAGCGTCACCACCACGGTGATGCCGTCGTTCTGGTTAATGTCACGCAGGGTTTCCATCACGATGCGAGCGGATTCCGGGTCGAGCGAGGCAATTGGCTCATCGGCCAGGATCACTTTGGCTTTTTGCATCAGCGCACGGGCAATCGCCACGCGCTGCTGCTGGCCACCGGACAGGGTGGACACGCGCTGGTGGGCGAAATGGGCCATACCGACGCGGGTCAGCGCCTGCAACGCCTGTTGTTTCTGTGAAGGGGAAAACCAGCGCAGACAGGTACGCCAGAATGGGGTGCTGCCGAGTGCGCCAATCAGGACGTTCTCCAGCACCGTCAAGCGATTCACCAGGTTGAACTGCTGGAAGATGTAGCCTGTTTGCGCCCGGCTTTTGCGAATATCACGCGCCAGACGGCCCGCGCGCTGCACGGTGTTACCCAGCAGTTCGACATGGCTTTCAGGGGTTTTATCGCAGGTAATGAGGCCGCTCAGGTGACGCAGAAGGGTGGATTTACCTGAACCGGATGGGCCCAGCAGTGCCACCATTTCGCCCTGCTGGACGGTCAGATCAACGGCATGAAGAGCCTTATTGTGATGAAAGGTCTTGCTCAGTTTCTCGACGCGGATGACAGTTTGCATGTGCACAGGCCTCAGAATAAATGTGGCCTCATGCTGGCGTATCAATGTGACATTTGGGTTAAGTGCAGGTTGCGGGAAGTTGAAGAGTTGAGCGGAATTTGATGACAATTACCGTATGCCCGGTCAGCGCAGCGCCACCGGGCGCTGTTGCCGGATGCGCTGCGCTTATCCGGCCTACGATTTAACGACGTTAATCATCCACGGCACACCGTATTTGTCGGTGACTTTACCGAAACCGTGCGCCCAGAAGGTTTCTTGCCAGGCCATTTCAACGTTGCCGCCGGCGGCCAGATTATCGAACCAGCGTTTGCCTTCCGCCACGTCCTGGGTGTCGAGGACAAGGGTAAAGCCGGCGTACTGCGCCTTACTGCCAGGCGGTAGCCCGTCGCTCATCATGATATCGCTGCCCGCGATGCGGACATTCGAGTGAGCGATTGCGGAATCCGGGAATTTCATCCCTGACGGACAGCCTTCTTCACTGTTTTCGTCTTTTGGCATTTCACCGAAGGTGATTTTGTAGAGAATGTCTGCGCCGACGGCCTGCTGGTAGAAGGCGCTTGCCTCTGCACAGTTACCGGCGAAAGAGATGTAGGGACTTAATGGCATATTCTTTACCTCAGGTAAGAGAAGCCCAATAAGTGTAGTTTCAGTAGGCCCGGTAAGCGAAGCGCCACCGGGCAGGTAAATCAGTTCTTTTTCACGAATTCAGATTTCAGCTTCATTGGGCCAAAACCATCAATTTTGCAGTCAATATTATGGTCGCCTTCAACCAGGCGGATATTCTTCACTTTGGTGCCAATCTTCAGCATTGAAGAGCTGCCTTTCACCTTCAGATCTTTAACGACGGTAACACTGTCGCCATCGGCCAGCAGATTACCGTTAGCATCTTTAACGATCAGCGCATCGCTATCCTGTGAAGGTTCTGCATTGTTCCATTCATGGGCGCATTCCGGGCAGATGAACATGCCATTATCTTCGTAAGTGTATTCAGAATTGCATTTCGGGCAGTGTGGGAGTTGCATGTCGGGATCCTCAAAAAAGTGCTTAACGGGCTGGAAAGTGCCAGCTAAATGACGGCATGGTGCCGAAAAAGGCGGCAAGTATAGCGCAAATCCACAATCTTGTCGGTGATATTCCATAATAAAAAAAATGCAAAATTTCTGTCGGGAATGACACTTCCTGTCAGTCAGATAAGCGATTCTTACTGCATTAAGACCGTGGAAAACGTTGATGTTAAATATATCGATTATTTGATTACATCAAATTGCTACGCACCTTCATTTCGGATAAGGTTAAGCAGTAACTTGTTATTTATCCACAGTCTCTACCGCCATGCAGCAAATGGCGGCGGTGAATTACCTCTCTTTTTAGGTGGGTAAATAATGAGGATATATCCTGAAATTTCCTAAAAATGCACTACGCTTTTTATCTTTTGGTTATCTGACCAAGAGGGGAGTTTTACACGCAATACAATGATAAGAATATAATTCTGATTATCATCAATCAGTTATATTTAAATGACCATGTTTTCCACACGTGATCATATAAGCCGAAACAGCATAATTAAAACGAAGTGGCTTAATAAAAGTAATAAATTTGCGTTAAGGAAAGGCTTTTATCATGCACACACAGACCATTTTTGAATTAAGCCAGGAAGCGGAGCGCTTGCTCCAGCTTGCTTTGCAGAATCTTGATACGTTGAAATCAATGCCAGTAGCAATGCTGGATAGTGCGACTACCGCTATATCTGGTGGAAATAACAACGTTTTGCCTTTGCATTTCAGCGCGCGTGGCGTCGACGCTCAGCAGGCGATGCTGAATAATGAATTACGGAAAATAACCCGTCTTGAAATGGTATTGGCAATTGTTGGAACCATGAAGGCGGGTAAGTCGACAACCATTAATGCGATTGTGGGCACGGAGGTCTTACCGAACCGCAATCGCCCGATGACGGCACTGCCCACGCTGATTCGCCATACCCCTGGCCAGAAAGAGCCTGTGCTGCATTTCAGCCATGTTGCGCCTATTGATGCCTTGATCCAGCAGCTTCAGCAAAAGCTGTGTAACTCCGATCGCGGCAAACTGACGCGTCGTCTTGAAATTGATAAAGATATGAATGCGCTCCTGGAGCGTATCGAAAAAGGCGAAGCGTTTGAAAAACACCATCTGGGTGCACAACCTATATTTCATTGCCTGAAAAATCTGAACGACCTGGTGAGGTTATCGCAGGCGCTGGGCGTTGATTTCCCGTTTACCGAATATGCCTCCATTGAACATATTCCGGTGATTGAAGTGGAGTTTGTGCATCTTGCCGGTATGGATCCCCATCTGGGGCAATTGACCCTGCTGGATACCCCGGGGCCGAACGAGGCCGGGCAGCCCCATCTGCAAAAAATGCTCAGTGAGCAACTGGCGCGCGCGTCCGCGGTGCTGGCGGTGATGGATTACACCCAGCTTAAATCGATTTCCGATCACGAGGTTCGCCAGGCGATTTCCGCGGTTGGAAAATCGGTGCCGCTTTACGCCCTGGTCAATAAGTTTGATCAGAAAGACCGCAACAGCGACGACGAAGAACAAGTCAGGGCGATGATTTCCGGCACGCTGATGAAAGGGAACATCTCACCGGGGCAGATTTACCCGGTTTCTTCAATGTGGGCCTACCTTGCAAACCGCGCGCGTTTTGAGATGACAGCAAACGGCTGCCTGCCGAATCATCAGGAGCAGCGTTGGGTGCAGGATTTTGCCGAAGCGGCGCTGGGGCGGCGCTGGCGTACGGCTGATTTGGACAATGCCGAACATATTCGCCATGCGGCGGATCTGCTGTGGGAAGACTCGCTGTTTGAGCAGCCTATCCGTAAGTTGATTTATGCCGCCTATGCTAACGCGTCACTCTTTGCCCTGCGTTCGGCCTCCCATAAGCTGTTGAACTATGCGCAAAACGCCAGGGAGTACCTCGATTTTCGTTATCAGGGGTTGACGGTGGCTTTTGAGGCCCTGGAGCTGAACATTGCGCGCCTCGAAGAGGATATGGCACTGCTACAGACCCGCCAGAATGTGGTCAGCGATGAAGTACAACATGAGGTCAGCCAGGCGCTGTGCGCTACCGACTACTCTATCGCTCAGCAAAAACTCTGGCTGCAAACGTCGATTGAGCATGTCTTCAGCAACGGCAATATTCTTGATTTGGCGGGGATTGATTCGCGCGATTTACGCCACAAAGCCGAGGAAGGGCTGCAACAACTGGTGCTGGAAGATGAAGGCCAGGCCCAGATTGTCCTGAGTAAGATCCGCTCTTCCTGCGAACTGATTATGCTGGATGCGCAGAGTAAAATCAGCCGGGAGCTGGCGCTGCGCTTTGATCAGCTGGAGTCCACGCTGGCACGCACGCTCAATGAGGCGATGCGTCCTATCGAAACGCGTATTAAAGAACAGCTGAGCCACGCCGGGTTCCGCGCACGGATCAGCTTCCCGGCGTTTCAGGCAAACCAGCTGAATTTCAATACCCGCGCGCTGTTTAATGATGCGATCGCGATGGATAATCGCCCTGCGGGACAGCCATCAGCCGCGGGGAGTGTGCGTGAAACGGTTTCCCGCTGGCTGAACAATCCGGGTTGGGGCTGGGAAGATTACGTTGAGACGCGCACCCGATATGTTATCGATGTTGGGCAGCTTCATGACAAATTTAAGCAACATATTGATCAGTTTTGTGAACAAATCCGTAAAGCTTTGGCCGCGCAGGTCGATGTCTCTGTTACGGCGGGTATGGCAACGTTCTTTGCAGAATTTTCGTTATGCCTGACCGGGTTACAGGAAAGCTTGCGTGATAGCCTCGCAGTGCGTCAGCAAAATGAGCATTCGACCCGAGCGCTCAGTCAGTTGCTGAAGCAAAGTATCACTACTGCGACGTGGATTCAGGAAGATACCCGACTGTTACGCGATGATATTCAAACTCTATTCGCGGCAGAGCAACCATGACAACACAACTACTGGACGGTCCCGGGCGGACGCTGGAGTGTATTCATCCTAAATTTATGGTCGATCTGGTTCAGGGGGTGGACGCAGTGCGTCATGCCCCTTTGGGGCCGCAACAGCTGCAATTTCGTGAGCGTTTGACTCAGGAGATCATGACGCACACCCGGCTGCGGCCCTGGGCGATGGCGGGAATGCTCAACGAAAATGCGGCTTTGCGTCTGGGCCTGGCCGAGAAGCTGGCGGGGATGCTCGACCCGGGGCACCTGGCGTTGACGCGAATGACGGATAAACTGACCGCGCTGCGCCAGCAGACTAACCCACGCGCGCCGCAGTCGCCGGCGCTGATGCAGCAATACGACGAACTCTCATCTCATTTTCAGCAGCGCGCAAACTATAAAGAAAAAGCGTTAACACAACGTGGCCTGACGGTGCAGGCGGGCGAGCACAGCGAACAGATTTTTACCCGCTGGCGAGCCGGACATTATGACGGCTGGTCACTCGCCGGGCGGTGCTACATCGTGCTGGAGGAGCTGCGCTGGGGGCCGTTTGGCGATGCATGTCGCCTGGCAAATGAAGATGTTGCGGAGATGCTCAAAGATAACCTGCGCAGCATGGCGGCAAACTATCTTGCACAGGGCATTAATGCTTCCCCCGCGACCCGGCATTTTTATCATCAATGGCTGACGACGCCTGCTTCTCCGGGGCTGGTTGATCACAAAGATATGCTGGGTTGGCTAGGTGACTGGTGTCAGGCAGATAAACACCCGGTGAGCTGGTCGGTGACGCAGAACTGGCAGACTGTCGCCTTAGGGATGCCGAGACTCTGTTCAGCGAAACGGCTGGTGGATGCCATGGTAGAAGAGATTTTTGGCTGACGTTCTTGTTACGTACCCTCTCCACACAAGGAGAGGGTATCGTTCGCCACGGCGTATTAGTGATGCAACTCTACCGCTTTTTGTTCCACTTTCTGAGCTTCTACACTCCCGAAGCGTTTAGCGTACAGCGCGGTAATAATCGGCACCAGAATAGCCGTCACAATCACGCTGGCTGCAACCAGCGCAGTCGCTGAGGCGGCAACAGGTTCAAAGGTGGGGTTAATCTGGGCAATAATTACCGGGTTTGCAACAGCGGCGCCCGCGGCTGACGAGGCGGCAACACCCGCGGTTCCGTTTCCTCCCCCAATCACGCGGTCGGCAATAATCAGCGGGATCCCGGTGATGACGATGACAGCCACGCCCAGCACAATACCCAGCAGGCCGGTATCAAGGATAACGTTCAGGTTGATGGTATTGCCGAGCGCAAAACCAAAGAACGGGATCAGCACTGGCGTCGCTTTGCTGAAGAAATCACGCAGATCGTGGTCCAGATTACCCAGCGCAAAACCGATCAGGAATGGCAGAATAGCCCCGACAAAGTGATGCGGTTCAAACGTCGCCAGGCCAGCGGAACCGAGGATCAGCATAGTCATGAGCGGGCCGGATTCCAGAGACATCAGGACGAAAGCGCCGGATTCTTCTTTTGTGCCGTACTGGTTCATCAGGCTGGCATATAACCCGCCGTTGGTCATATCCATCGCCGAGACAATAGCCAGAACGGATAATCCGGCAAAGAAACCGGTCTGTACGCCATTCTCAGGAATAAACAGGGCGCAGACCATTGCGACCACCCAGGCTACCGCGATTTTAGTCAGAACCAGCGTCCCGGATTTACGCAAAACCGTCCCTGTTGCACGTAAATTAATAGAGGCGCCAATACAAAAGAACCATACCGCCAGAATCGGGACCGTACCGGTGATCATTCCTTTCGTGAAACCACCAAAATAAGCCCCGGTATTCGGTGCCAGAGTATTTAGGATCGCACCAAGCACCAGCGGGACCAGCATCATACCGCCAGGAATACGTTCAATCGTGGCTTTAATTTTCATGTTTAACCCTCACATCTCACCCCGCGTGGTTGGCGAAAAAGGCGAAAAAATAATTCAATTAATTCAACGAATTGATGGTTTATGACAGCCGTTAATTCGTTATCCATGCAAGAAATTTAAATAAGTGACTTCCGCTTAACGTTCGAGGAAAGCACTCAAAGTGTGGTGTTCGGATTTATGATGCGATCATCGGAATGATGATTCAATGAAAATAAAACAATGTTTTAGTTATCCAAATCACATATTTTGTGTAAACATTCGCATTGCCGGTTGATAATTAAAAATTCTGTAAATTTGGTGTGAAGAAATGTGGATTGTTTTTTTTGTTAGGGGAAAAATAATAACGCCCGTAAGGATATTCTGGAGACGCCTTTGAAAGGGTACGGGAATGGGGTAATTGACAAATCCTGAAGGGAGATGACGAACAGGTGAAATATATGTGAAGTTGATCACAAATATAAACGCTGGTAGGGTAAAGAGGTCATTAACTGCCCAGGCAGGCGTCAACAGGTTCGGTTGTATAGGCGTAAAACGTCAATGTAAGTAAACCTGCTACGCTTGAAGAGGACATGCGCAAGAGGCGCTCACCTGGTCCACAGACTGCTGGAATTTCTGTGGTGTGGACAGGGCCAACTCTACGAGGAAAGCAATGCTTAAAAGGAAAAAGGTAAAACCCATCACCCTTCGCGATGTCACCATTATTGATGACGCGAAACTGCGTAAAGCGATCACTGCCGCCTCGCTCGGTAATGCGATGGAATGGTTCGATTTCGGTGTCTACGGCTTTGTCGCCTATGCGTTAGGTAAGGTGTTCTTCCCGGATGCCGACCCCAGCTTGCAGATGATTGCCGCGCTGGGTACGTTCTCCGTGCCGTTCCTGATCCGACCGCTTGGTGGTTTGTTCTTCGGGATGCTCGGCGATAAATACGGTCGCCAGAAAATACTCGCCATCACCATTGTGATTATGTCGATCAGTACATTCTGTATCGGCCTGATACCGTCTTACGCCTCCATCGGCATCTGGGCACCCATTCTGCTGCTGCTCTGTAAGATGGCGCAGGGCTTCTCTGTGGGCGGTGAATACACCGGCGCGTCGATCTTCGTCGCAGAGTACTCTCCGGACAGAAAACGTGGCTTTATGGGAAGCTGGCTGGATTTCGGCTCGATTGCCGGGTTTGTGATGGGGGCGGGCGTCGTCGTTCTGATTTCGACCGTCGTGGGCGAAGATAACTTCCTGGACTGGGGCTGGCGTATTCCGTTCTTCCTGGCGCTGCCGCTGGGGATTATCGGTCTGTATCTGCGTCATGCTCTTGAAGAGACGCCAGCATTCCAGCAGCACGTCGAAAAGCTGGAGCAGGGCGATCGTGAAGGCCTCCAGGAAGGTCCTAAAGTCTCGTTCAAAGAGATTGCGACCAAACACTGGCGCAGCCTGCTGGTCTGTATCGGGATGGTGATTTCCACCAACGTGACGTACTACATGCTGCTGACCTACATGCCGAGCTACCTGTCGCACAACCTGCACTACTCGGAAGATCACGGTGTGCTGATTATTATCGCCATCATGGTGGGGATGCTGTTTGTTCAGCCGATTATGGGTCTGATGAGCGACCGTTTTGGCCGTCGACCTTTTATCATTCTGGGTAGTGTTGCGCTGTTACTGCTGGCGATCCCGGCCTTTATTCTGATTAACAGCGATGTGCTGGGGCTGATTTTTGCCGGGCTGCTGATGCTGGCTGTGATCCTCAACTGCTTCATCGGGGTGATGGCGTCAACGTTGCCTGCCATGTTCCCGACACATATCCGTTACAGTGCGCTGGCCGCCGCGTTTAACATTTCAGTGCTGGTTGCCGGTCTGACGCCAACGATTGCTGCTTCGCTGGTGGAAAGTACGCAGAACCTGATGATGCCGGCCTATTACCTGATGGTGATTGCGGTTATCGGCCTGATTACCGGTTTAACGATGAAGGAAACGGCGAATCTGCCGCTGAAAGGGGCTACGCCTGCGGCGTCTGACCTCCAGGAAGCGAAGGAGATCTTGCGCGAGCATCACGATAATATCGAGCAGAAGATTGAAGATATCGATGCCGAGATTGAGGCATTGCAGGCGAAGCGTTCGCGCCTGGTGGATCAGCATCCACGCATCAACGAGTAAGATAAAAAACCCGCCGATGGCGGGTTTTTCTTTATGGGGTTAGCATCCCGCTGCGATGTAATCGCCGTTGGCGCTGATGGGGATAACCGTCAGGAACAGAACCGTTGCAAACAGTATCAGCACAATCCCGCCGGCAATTTTGACCACCGGTACCAGCCAGCTCAGGGACGAATTCCCGCCAAAGTACGCGACCGTGCGCTCACGGGCATAACGCACCGCCAGTGACAGCCCCATGATCGACAGCGCAGTGCCCAGCGCCATGGTCATCACCGCCGCAATGCCCCAGGTCACAATCCCCAGCGCATTAGAGAACATCAAAATCATGATCGCCCCGCTGCACGGGCGTGCGCCAATCGCCAGAATCACCCCCAGGCGCGTTTTCCAGTCGCCCTGAGTCAGGTCAGTGCCTACGCCGTGGTGACCGCAGCCGCAATGTTCATCGTGCTGGTGCAGGGGCTTGATGGCATTGATGGTCAGTTTTCGCGGACGCAGGCTTTTCAGCGCCTGGTAAATGACAAAGGCGCCGAATGCGCCAATCAGCACCGCGCTGATTTTCTCCACATACCAGCGGCTGGTGCTGAGATCGCCGGACGCAAGGTTAAATCCGACGGCCAGGATAAAGACAAACAGGATCGCGCTAACGCCTTGCATCAGGCTGCCGAGGAAGGGGACTACCCGGGCAGCCAGCTGGCTCTCTTTGTTGGTGCTGAGATAGGTAGTAACAATAAATTTGCCGTGCCCCGGGCCAATCGCGTGCAGCACGCCGTAAAAAAACGCGCCCGTCAGCAGCCATAGCCCACCGCTGTACTGGTGGTTATTGAGTTGCAGCAGATACATGACAAGGTAGCGATGCAGCGTGATTTGGGTGGCGAGACACCACTGGATAAAGGCATTCCAGTGGGAATGCAGGGTAAAACCTGCCACCAGGATTGCCAGCAACATCAGCCCTGCGGTAGGGATGCGCCAGTCGTAGCTAAGGCGTTGAGTGGTCATGAGTTGGCCTGCAACGGGAGTGGACTCTGCGGGAAGTATAGCAAGTTAAGCGTGGGCAATCTCTGATGGAAGGTCTCTGGGGAGTGACGGATTTCCAAAAGCAAAAACCCGCCTTTTGGGCGGGTTCTTTAAATAGTGGTGCCCGGACTCGGAATCGAACCAAGGACACGGGGATTTTCAATCCCCTGCTCTACCGACTGAGCTATCCGGGCAACGGGGCGCATTAAACCGCAATCACGCACGGTCGTCAACACTATTTCTGGAAAAGCTGTTCAACTGCTTAACTTTGCGGCAATCTGTCGGTTTGCGCGGCGAAATTGCACAAATCTTCCAGACAGGTTTGGCGCAGTGTGACAATGCTGATGAGAAGAGGAGGGCAGTATGGCGAACGACTGGCTTGAGCTGCGTCAGCATTCAGACACGGGCATTGAAACGATTAAAGCGCACTTTGAAGGTCATGCGTTTGATCCACACTGGCACGATAGCTACCTGGTCGGTATTACTCTTGCCGGTACTCAGCAGTTTCACTGTCGGCGTGAGCGCCATCGTAGCCATCCCGGGGATGCGTTTTTACTGGAGCCTGGTGAGATCCACGACGGGGATGCGCCGGTAGAAGGCGGTTTTACCTATCTGACGTTTTATCTGGATGAACAGTGGCTGACGAAAACGCTGCATGGGCTGTATGACACCGTACCGGGCAGCTATTCGCTGCACTTTGCCCAAACGTTGACGCGAGAGCCGCAGCTGGTGCGTTCGATTGGCGAGACGTTTACCGCGCTGCACAGCGATGAGATGAAAATCGTTCAGCAGAGCACGATGGACGGTTTGCTGGCGCAAATTACCTCGCACTGCCACTGGCGTAAAAGATTGCCCTCGCAGTTACAGAGCGCGGCGGTGGCCCATCGCGCGCGCGATTACCTGTATGCTCATATTGGCGATAACATCGGGCTGTCCGATCTTGCGCGTGAAACCGGGACGGATCGGTTTACCCTGACGCGCTGTTTTAAACGCGAATTCCACCTTGCTCCGCACGCCTGGCTTATCCAGCTGCGGCTGGCAAAAGCACGCCAGTGCCTGGCGCGCGGAGAACAGCCAGTTGATGTAGCCGCGGCTCTGGGTTTTGCCGACCAAAGCCACCTCGGGCGCTGGTTCCAGCGGGCATACCGTATTTCGCCAGCCCATTACCGTCGGTTGTGCACAAACCTTCCAGACGTTTCCAGAAAATAGCGTCACATTCATGGCTCTTATAAAAAGGAGCCACCTGTGAGTCTGATCCCCTTCCTGCTGTTTGCTTTTGTTGCCTCGATAACGCCGGGGCCAACCAATATTCTGGTCCTGACCAACAGCCAGCATTTTGGTGTGAAAAATACCGTGCCCGCCATTCTGGGGGGCTGTATTGCCGCGAGTGCCATCGTGTTGATTTCAGGGGCGGGTGCAGGTGAGGTGTTGCGTCAGTATCCGTTGATCCGTCAGGTAATGAGCTGGGCCGGTGTGCTGTGGCTAAGCTGGATGAGCTGGCAGCTGTTTAGCGCGCCAGCGGCGAATCTGTCGTCGAAAAGCCCTAACCGCTTTACCGCCCAGGCAGCGGCGCTATTGCAGGTTGTTAACCCGAAAACCTGGATGATGGCGCTGGCGGTTGTCAGCCTGTTTGCCCCGGCAAGCGATAACGCACTGCGGGATATTGCCCTGATGGCGTTGTGGTTTTTGATGATCTCGATTGCGTGTCTGTTGTGCTGGGCGTGGCTTGGCAAAGCGGTGAACAGAATTTTTCGCACCACCGTGGCGATGGTGCGTTTTCAGCGACTGATGGCGGTGTGCCTGTTGGTTTCCGCCTGGGCCGGGATGCTGGCTTAGGTTAACGCACCACCTGAGCGGCACTGCGCAAAACGCAGAATATCTTCTGCCAGACGGTGCGCCGTATCCACGTCAGCCTGGCTACGGTTCACCAGCATTCGGCTCAGACACCCTTCCAGCACCAGCTCCATCTGCCTGGCGACCATGGCGGGGTCGTCCACTTCAAGCGTGGTGAGCAGTTCGTGGGTGAAGTCATGCGCCGCCCGTTTCTGCTGATTGGCCAACTGGTGAATCGGATGTTCAGGATCGGGATAAAACGTACAGGCGGCGATAAACAGGCAGCCAGGGTAACGGTTGTTGCTCACGCATTCGGTCAGTGCGGTATAGCGCGCCAGCAGTTTTTGCTCGGCCGTAAGCTCTTCATTTAACATGAGCTGGCGGCGCCAGATATCGACCTGCTGGCTCAGATAGCGCAGGGCGTCATAATGCAGCGCCTCTTTATCGGGCCAGAAACGCTTCAGTTCATCCAGAGGGTAATCGATACGGTCGGCTACCATCTCAAGCGTGGTGCTGGCTATCCCTTGAATCTCAAGCAATTGCAGGGCTTGTCCCAGTACGTCTTCGCGTTGCACGGTGTTCTCCTCCGTTTTTCCCAACGGTTTGTTCCGTCTAAAGTGTCGTTTACGGTTGGCGATCATGCAAATGTGCGCTAAATGCCGCGGCATCCATAAACCCGGTCACGCGTGCCGCAGGCTGCTCCTCGGCCTGTTTATTGAAAAACAGGATGGTGGGCAGGCCGAGCACGTTGAGCTGTTTCAGTAACGCCTTATCCTGCGCGTTGTTCGCCGTGACATTCGCCTGAAGCAGCACGGTCTCTTTCAGTGCACTTTGCACCTGCGGGTCGCTAAAGGTGTATTTCTCGAACTCTTTGCAGGCTACACACCAGTCGGCATAGAGATCAAGCATAACGGACCGGCCATTCGCCTGTGCCAGGGCCGTGTTCAGCTCATCAACGTTCTTAATCTGCGTGAAGTTCAGGTGCGCCTGCGTTTGTGCGGTGGGGGTGCCAAACGCCCAGTCCTGCAATGGGCGTACGCTTATCAGTGCAGCGGCCAGCAACAGGATTTGCACCAGGCGCATCCAGGGCTTTTTCGCGCCCAGGCTGGTTATAAACGCCCAGCCGAAGAACGCCACGCCCAGTATCGCCCACAGGCGCAGACCCCAGATGTCACCGATGATGCGTTCCAGCAGGAACACCGGCAGCGCCAGGATCACGAACCCAAATGCTGTTTTTACGGTTTCCATCCACGGGCCGCTCTTCGGCAGCAGGCGGTTGCCGAACACCGTCACAAGGATCAGCGGTAAACCCATACCGAGTGCGTACAGGTAAAGCGTGCCGCCGCCAAGCCACATATTGCCGCTCTGCGCGATGTACAGCAGGATGGCGCTCAGTGGTGCCGTGGTGCACGGAGAACAAATCAGCCCGGCAATCGCCCCCATTGCAAATACACCGCCTGCGGAGCCGCCCTGCTGACGGTTGCTCATCAGCGTTAAGCGTGTTTGTAGCGATGACGGTAGTTGCAGCGTAAACAGGCCAAACATCGACAGCGCCAGCACGGTAAAGACAACCGACAAGCCGATAAGCACATACGGATGTTGCAGCGCCGCCTGGAACTGGAGCCCGGCGGCAGCGACGACAAGGCCGAGCGCAGTGTAAGTAAGCGCCATTCCCTGCACGTAGATAAAGGCCAGCAGCAGCGCCCGGGCGGTGGACAGACGTTGTTTACCGCCCAGCACAATGCCGGAAATCAGCGGGTACATCGGCAGCACGCACGGCGTGAAGGCAATGCCGATACCAATCAGCAAGGCCCAGAGTGCGGAGAACGGAAGTGCCGACGCTGATTCACTCCCAATGCTCTTACCGGTAGGTTGAGGGGAAATGTCGGCGGCCATGTTGACTTCGCTCAGCGGCACGACTTTTGTTTCCGGCGGATAGCAGAAACCGGCATCCGCACAGCCCTGATAAGTGACCGTCAGCGTGGCGCCTTTATCGGCCTGATTCACCGTCACCGGCACACTCAGGCGCTGGCGATAGATTTCACTTTTGCCGTAGAACTCGTCTTCGTGCCACTCGCCTTTGGGTAGCTGAAGCGGGCCAACGTTCGCCTGGGCAGGGGTAATGCTGACCTGCTTGCGATAGAGGTAATAACCGTCTTTGACCTGCCAGGTCAGATTCAGGTCGTGCTGGTTTTGCTGAAAATCGAAGACGAACGCCTGGTCGGCGGGAATAAAGTTAGAGCGGCCGGGTGCATCGAATAACCCGGCAAAAACTGATGTGCTGCACAGCAGCAGGATCAGCGTAAGGACGCGTTGAGCCATGAGAGATAATCGTTATCGCCGTGGACCACCGGGAGTACCAGCAGTTCCGGGGTTTGGTAAGGATGATGAGACTTGAGACAATCGAGGAGCGCCTGCTGATTCACCGTGTTAGTTTTCAGCAGCATTTGTACTTCGTACTCCTGTTCCAGTTTGCCTTCCCAGTAATACAGGGAGGTGGCGCCGGGAAGGAGGGTGACGCAGGCAGCCAGTTTTTCTGCCAGCACTTTGGCGGCAAGATCCTGGGCAGAAGCTTCATCGGGAGCGGTACAAAGCACAACAACAGCGTCTGGTGTATTCACAGGTCGACCTCGTTATCGCGAAAAAAAACACTATACCATGCGAGGGCGCTGCTCATTAATGAATCGGGCCGCAGAGCGACCCGATTTTAACTATTTTTACAACCGTAAAGGATTTACAGCACGACGCCGCCGATGATAAAGCCGAGGATGACGCAAAGTGAAATCGCGACCACACCCGGGATCAGGAACGCGTGGTTAAACACATACTTACCGATACGGGTAGAGCCGGTGTCATCCATTTCAACCGCCGCCAGCAGGGTTGGGTAAGTCGGCAGGACGAACAGCGCAGACACCGCCGCAAAAGAGGCAATCGCTGTCAGCGGGGTGACGCCCAGCATCAGTGCCGCTGGCATCAGCGCTTTGGTGGTTGCCGCCTGGGAGTACAGCAGCGTGGCAGCGAAGAACAGCACCACAGCCAGCAGCCACGGGTAGTTATGCAGCAGGTCACCGGCAACGGTCTGGATATCCGCGATATGCGCTTTCACGAAAGTATCACCAAGCCAGGCTACACCCAGTACGCACACGCAGGCGCTCATACCTGACTTAAAGGTGCTGGCATTCAGCACTTCGCCGGTGTCGATTTTACAGGTGATGCTAATCAGCGTGGCGATGGTCAGCATGAACACCACAATGGCTTCGTTACGCGGCAGAACCGGGTTTTGAATCAGCCCCACGGTATCGCTGATGGCGGTGGCGTAGAACATCACTGCCACAATGCCGATCAGGAACAGCAGCACAGAGCGTTTCGCGTGTGGTTTCAGTTCGAAGACCTGGCTGCCGCGCAGTTTCACTTCGCCTTTTGCCAGACGCTCCTGGTAAACCGGATCGTCTTTCAGCTCGGCACCGAGGAAGTTACACAGCACGGCGGTGATCATCACCGCAATCAGCGTGACCGGAATACAGATCCCCAGCAGCGTCAGGTAGCTCACGCCCATTGGCTCCAGGATGCCCGCAAAGAAGACCACGGCAGCGGAAATTGGTGAAGCGGTGATCGCTATCTGGGACGCCACCACGGCGATGGAGAGCGGGCGAGACGGGCGAATGCCTTGCTCTTTTGCCACTTCGGTAATGACCGGCAGCGTGGAAAATGCAGTATGGCCAGTCCCGGCGAGAATGGTCATAAACCATGTCACCAGCGGGGCAAGGAAGGTAATGTATTTGGGATGGCGGCGCAGCATACGCTCCGCCAGGCTCACCAGGTAGTCCATACCGCCCGCCACCTGCATGGCAGCGATAGCGGCAATAACAGCCATGATGATTTCGATAACGTCAAAAGGGATTGCGCCGGGTTTGATCTGAAAGATAAGGGTAAGAACAAGCACCCCAAGACCACCGGCAAAACCGATGCCGATACCCCCGAGTCGTGCTCCCAAATAAATCGCCAACAAGACGATAACGAGTTCTGCTCCAAACATAAGTGCCTTCCTTGTTTATTAACAAGTTGATATTAAATTGTTGTGTAATTGGTAACGCTTAAAAAGAAAAAAGGCACGTCACAAGTGACGTGCCTTTCGCAAGCTTAGCCTGAACTGCTATTGTTCGCTTTCATCAGTATAACGTTTCGCTTTATACGCCGGGTGCATCAGGTTTTGCGCCGAGAAAATGTCGTCCAGCTCCGCTTCAGTCAACAGACCGCGCTCCAGCACCACTTCACGCACGCTCTTACCGGTTTCAGCACAAATCTTCCCGACGATGTCGCCGTTATGGTGGCCGATGAACGGGTTGAGGTAGGTGACGATACCGATGGAGTTGTACACGTAGCCTTCACACACTTCTTTATTCGCGGTGATACCGTTAATGCATTTCTCCAGCAGGTTGTAGCACGCGTTGGTCAGGATGTGGATGGATTCAAACATCGCCTGGCCAATCACTGGCTCCATCACGTTCAGCTGCAACTGACCGGCTTCAGAGGCCATGGTCACGGTAGTGTCGTTACCAATAACTTTGAAGCAGACCTGGTTCACCACTTCTGGCACCACCGGGTTGACTTTGGCTGGCATGATAGAGGAACCCGCCTGGAGTTCTGGCAGGTTGATTTCATTCAGGCCAGCGCGTGGACCGGAAGAGAGCAGGCGCAGGTCGTTACAGATTTTGGACAGTTTCACCGCCAGACGTTTCAGCGCGCTGTGTACCATCACGTATGCGCCGCAGTCGGAGGTGGCTTCAATCAGGTCTTCAGCCGGGACAACCGGCAGGTTAGAGACTTCCGCCAGTTTCTGCACCGCCAGCTGCTGATAGCCGTCCGGGGTGTTCAGACGTGTACCGATGGCGGTTGCGCCCAGGTTCACTTCCAGCAGCAGTTCAGAGGTGCGCAGCAGGTTTTTGGTTTCTTCATTCAGCAGAACGTTAAACGCGTGGAATTCCTGACCGAGGGTCATTGGAACCGCGTCCTGCAACTGGGTGCGCCCCATTTTCAGGATGTCCTGAAATTCAACAGCTTTACGCTGGAAGCCATCACCCAGCTGATTGATAGCGTCGACCAGTTTCACCACGGAGGCGTACACTGCGATGCGGAAACCGGTAGGGTAGGCATCGTTGGTGGACTGGCATTTGTTCACGTGGTCGTTCGGGTTGAGGTACTGGTATTCACCTTTCTGATGACCCATCAGCTCCAGGCCGATGTTTGCCAGCACTTCGTTGGTATTCATGTTGACGGAGGTACCCGCGCCGCCCTGATAGACGTCAACCGGGAACTGATCCATGCATTTGCCGTTGTTCAGCACTTCATCGCACGCGGCGATAATCGCATTTGCAGCGCTTTTTGGAATGGTTTGCAGCTCTTTGTTTGCCAGTGCTGCGGCTTTCTTCACCATCACCATGCCACGCACAAACTCAGGGATGTCGCTGATTTTGCTGTTGCTGATGTAGAAGTTTTCAATCGCTCTCAGAGTGTGAACACCGTAGTAGGCATCCGCTGGAACTTCCCTGGTACCCAACAAATCTTCTTCGATACGAATGTTGTTTAACATGTGAACCTTCTTTTCAAGCTGCCGATGGATTGTACTAAACACACAGTATTTATGTGGTTTTGAATATTTTATGACCGACGATTATTCCCTCATTCGGCCACATGTTCGAGATCATATGCTGATAATAGCGAATTGCCGTAATCTGGATCACTTATTATCGAGCCGATTACATGATAATTATTAATCTGTGAAATGAGTCACCGCTTTAATATTTCCAAAAAAAATATCCGTGCAAACTGATTGAATTTTGGCTAACCGCCTCCATCTCTTCTACACGCGAGTTGCGAACACATTCAGACAGAGGCCAGACGCCTCTGCCACACAGGAGATGCCAGTGCGCTGGATACCGTTTATTGCTTTTTTTCTCTATGTTTACATTGAGATTTCGATTTTTATCCAGGTCGCCCATGTGCTTGGCGTCCTGCTGACGTTGATCCTGGTTATCTTCACGTCGGTGATTGGGATGTCGCTGGTGCGTAATCAGGGTTTCAAAAATTTCCTGTTAATGCAGCAGAAGATGGCGGCAGGTGAAAGCCCGGCCGCGGAGATGATCAAAAGCGTGTCGCTGATTATTGCCGGCTTGCTGCTGATCCTGCCGGGGTTCTTTACCGACTTCCTGGGGCTGTTGCTGCTGTTACCGCCGGTGCAAAAGCACCTGACCATGAAGCTAATGCCTCACCTGAGCTTCAGCCGGATGCCGGGCGGTGGTTTCAGTACCGGGCCGGGCAATACGTTTGATGGTGAATACCAGCGTAAAGACGAACAGCACGACCGGTTAGATAATAAAGACGATCGTTGATTTCATGCCCGGTGGTTTAGCGCCACCGGGCGTTATTCAGATTGAACTTCGCTTCGGCAAAAACAGCCAAAGCCCGACCAGCATCATAATGGCGTACAAACTCTTCCAGCCCACCATCGCCAGTAGCAGCAAACAGAGCACCCCACCGATAATGGCCAGTGCTTTGAAGCGGCCTTTCAGCAGCCGACAACCCGCCAGCATACACAGCAGATAGATCATGATGAAAATGCCGTTGGCATAGACGATCAACGCATCAAGATTGATATTCAGCCAGTAAATCCCCAGGGTACTCAGCACGCAACAACCCAGCACCGTGTTCAGCGCATTCAGCGGAAGCTGGCGTTTTGACAGCTGCGCGAGGCGGCTTTCCGGCTTGTACAAAGCTTGCGACCATACCAGACGGGCAAAGCTCTGAATGTAAATATTGAGGCTGGCGAAGCAGGCGAGATAACCAATCACGCAGGCCACCCACAGGGCTTTGACGCCGAACAGTGTGACCACAATGCCCGGCAGCGATGCTGCTGCGGCTTTATCCTCACCAAAGGCATTAAAGTGCAGTACCAGCACGGTGCAGGCCCAGTAGACAGTGCCTGCCAGCAGCAGGCCAATCATCAGTGCGCGCGGGAAATCGCGCTCGGGTTGCTTAAATTCCGATGCCAGATGCGCGAACGCCTCCAGACCCACAAAACACCAGAACATGACCGAAAGCGCTGCGAACAGCTGTGAATGGTCGACATCGCTCACCGCCGGGAAGGGGATTTCCGCCACGGTGATGTTGCCTGCCCACCAGATAGCGGCAATCAGAGCGACAATAAGCACCGCGACCAGCGTTTGCAGATTGGCGCTGGAGCTGGCCCCACGCGAGCCGACCCACCAGACAATCGCCAGCGTTCCCAGCTCGGCAAACAGCAGTTGTTCATCATGCCAGCCAAACAGCGCCTGCCCGAAGCCCGTTGCGATATGCAGCGCGGCAGGTAGCCCAACAGGGATCACCGAAAGGAAAAGCCAGCCGGTCACGCGCTCCAGGCGCGGGCCAAACGCCATACCGACAAAATGCGCGACGCCGCCTGCGCTCGGGAAGTGTCGCCCAAGTACGGCGAAGACAATTGCGACAGGAAACACCAGCACAATCAGTACTGGCCACGCCCACAGGCTGTTGTTCCCGGCGACCAGCGCTGCGAGCGCGGGCACCGCAAAAACACCCGTGCCTAACAAAGAAGTTGAGAGTAAGCCCACACCCTGTGCCAGCCCCAACTCCTGTTTGAGTCCACTCATTGACATCGTCCTGCCACCATCCAAAGAGAGGCGATGGTAACACTTTCGCAAATTTTTTTTCGACTACCCCTTGAAGGGGTAAAAAGGTATCCCCATCTCTCAGGGCACTAGCCGGAAAACCGTGTACGGCCCGGCGTCATCCATAACTGATAATGACTTTCTCAAAGGAGAGCTATCAATGAGTATTCGTCCGTTACATGATCGTGTGATCGTCAAACGTAAAGAAGTTGAAACCAAGTCTGCTGGCGGCATC
>Ga0153917_1000163_pt1 | contig 61172 bp, 53 predicted proteins | sample TSFL001MetaG_FD_104695 | JGI IMG/M metagenome (GOLD analysis project Ga0153917, IMG submission 104695) | Attine ant fungus gardens microbial communities from Florida, USA - TSFL001 MetaG | ecosystem: Host-associated > Fungi > Mycelium > Unclassified | place: USA: Florida, Paynes Creek Historic...
CAGCCGAATGTGGTATGGTACCTTACATACGATGATGCTGTGAAGGGAATCAACCCGCTTCCTCAGAACATGCCGCTTGTAGATCAAACGACCTACTATGCCGTGATCATCGGGACAAACGGATGTGCGAGCGACCCTACAGCTATTCAGGTAATGGTGAAACTGGGAATGAACGATTTCGACTTAAGTAAGTTGAAATACTACCCGAACCCAGTGAACGATGTGCTTACCGTTCGCTACAGCGAGGTAATCACCAAGGTGGAAGTGTTCGATTTGAACGGACGCTTGGTGATGACGCGTAATTTCGACAAACCGGAAGTTCAGCTGGATTTCAGTGCGCTTAGTGCAGGAACCTATATGCTGAACATCAAAACAAAAGACAACAGTCAGTTTGTCAAGGTGGTCAAAAAATAATCAACCATAAAAAAAGAGCTTGTTTTAAACAAGCTCTTTTTATTTTACACTATTATTCACTTCTGGGATCATGCTTTAAAGGCATACGTGCGCAACGGTGCACTTCCACGGCAGCACATCCGTAATCTACGGTTATGTTGCCTTCGATGAGATACAACCCTGATCCGTTTAACGGATAATGTTGTAAACAGGGAGGGAAATGTACTGTATCAATGAAATCTCCGTTAATATCCAAAAAAGTACCGAATTTCATAGTTTTGTTATTTCGGGTTCTCACAGTTTTTTCGGTAATAAGTTCAGCTACGATCCTGACCGTTTTTCCCTGCATGAGTAAAAGATCCTGTGCACTGGCATTTCCTCTGTATTTCGATTTGGCCATATGGAACATACTTGCGGAAACCGGGAAACCGATCAGTTCAATTTCGTCGAACAAATCTTCAAGTAAGGAACTTTCAAGCTTTGGAAGTGAAGGTTTGCTGTTTAAGATTTCAAAAAGCGAGAGGTGAGGAACAGCCTGTTTTTTATATTGAGAAGCTAAAAGATGTGCTTCCCAAAGCAGTTCCTTTTTTCCCGTATTTAAAAAACCAAACGCCCCGCACCGTATCAAAATAATGACTTGTTCCAGGGAGGCATGGGTTCTCAATATGAAATTTTCTAAACCAGTATATATTCCGTTCTGTTGCCGTTCTTCTATAAGGATTTGTGTAAGACGTGATTCAAAATGAAGCAGGCTGTCAAAACCGAGATAAACTTCATTACCATAAAGGGTAGTATTCATTTTACTTTTATTAATGCAGGGTAACCGTATAATCCCCCCGGCTTTCCGGGCTTCATTCAGGTATACTTTTTTGTTGTAAAATCCTCCGTAATTATTTAAAACACTGACCATGAATTCCAATGGATAATAGGTTTTCAGGTAAAGACTCTGGTAACTCTCAACAGCATAGCTTGCACTATGTGCCTTATTGAAGCTGTATCCGGCAAACGATTCCATCTGCCGCCAAACTTCTGCTGCTGTTTCACTGGAATAGCCTTTGAAGGAACAATGCGAAAAATATTTATGTTCAATTTCCCTCATATGATTTTTATTACGGAATTTTCCACTCATCATCCTTCGTAACACATCGGCATCAGCCAGATCCAGCCCGCCAAAATAATGCCCTATTTTCATTACATCTTCCTGGTATACCATTACGCCATAAGTTTCTTTCAGGTGTTCTTTAAATACGGGATGTAAATAGGTCTGCTTTTCAGGGTCACGGTGCCGTTCAATAAACGTCTGCATCATACCCGAAGACGCTACTCCGGGCCGTATAATGGAACTGGCAGCTACCAGGGTAAGGTAATTGTCGCAGTTTAACTTGGTAAGCAGCTGCCGCATAGCAGGCGATTCAATATAGAAACAGCCGATCGTATTAGCTGATTTTAATTGTTGTGCAATGTTCGGGTCGTCAAAAAAACGTTTCGGATCTTCGGTAAAAACCGTTTCCCCCCTGTTTTGCCTGATGAGCTCCCGGCAATCTTTAATATGCCCGATACCCCGTTGGGAGAGGATATCGAATTTTTCAAATCCGATGTCTTCAGCCACATACATATCGAATTGCAACGTAGGTAATCCCTTCGGAGGAAGATCAAGTGCTGTATAGTAGGTAAGCGGTAATTCTGAGATGAGCAACCCGGAAGCATGAAGGGTTCTCTGGTTAGGAAAATCAGCCATTTGCCCGTATACCGACTGTATCATGGTGCAGACTTCGTTCTTATTCAGTATGTGGCCGGGATCTCGTACCAGACGATCAATGTCTGCTTTAGGAAGCCCATAAATCTTACCCAGCTCCCTGATAATGGAACGACTGCGAAATGTAGTCATTGCCCCCATTAAAGCTACGGTTCCTTCCGGATACCTGTTAAAGATATACTGATAGATGTCGTCGCGGTCGGTCCATGAAAAATCAATGTCGAAATCAGGGGGATTCAGACGTTTAGGGTTCAGAAAGCGTTCAAAGTACAGGTCAAGTTCTATAGGACATACATCGGTAATCTGAAGGCAATAGGCTACGATACTGTTGGCGCCGCTGCCGCGTCCTACATAATGGTAGTTTTTGTTGCGGGCATATCGGCAGATATCATCCGTAATGAGGAAATAACTTGAAAAATTAAGACTTTCAATAATGTCCAGTTCCTTCAGTACCCGCTCTTTTGCTGTTTCGTTGGTTTTATCGTAACGTCTGTCAAAACCTTCCATGGCATAACGAAACAATAAGGCTTTGTCTTCCTCCCGGCTTGCTGTAAAGGTCTGTTTGTTTTTAATCTTTTTAAAATCAAAATCAAAAGAACATTCGGACAGCAGACTTTCCGTGTTTTTTATGAGTTCTGGAAACATCCTGTAGCGATGCAGTAATTCATTTTTGGGGAGAAAGGTTTCGTGAGGATCAGCTGTCTGATGTGGTTCCAGTTGTGAAATCAGTATGTTGTGGTCAATAGCCCGCAATTGGCGATGCAGCAGGTAATTACTTTCTGAACCGGAAAAGCTCACAGGGTGCCACATAATGTACTTTTTTAAATGATGTTGCGGGTAGCGGATGATTTTGTTCAGTTCATCCGTTCGTATTCCGGTAAATTCATAAGGAAGTAATTCTTCCGGCGTAACAGTTCCATAAGGATAGATGATAAAGACATTTTGAAAAAGGGGAGCTCTCTTTCCAAGCTTAAAGCGTTTGAAGTTAATTGCAGTCTGCAAATCGTTCAGTTCCTTAAAACCTTCGGTATTTTTTGCCACTCCGATAAAGTGCAAGGTGTCTGACGTACGGAATTCCATGCCTGCCAATCCGTTTATCCCTTTTTTTCTGCATTCTTTTATAAAATCCAAAACTCCTGAAGAATTGTTGATATCTGTTAATACGGCTGTGTCAAAACCATTCGCAATCAATTTCGCGATCAATTGTTCCGGACTCATGGTTCCGTACCGAAGACTGTAGTAACTGTGGATATTGAGCAGCATTACAACTGTTTTTTTGAAAGGGTGTCGGGCAATGCGAATGCGCGCATGACAGCATCAATACCATAACGCTTGCGGATATGATCTAAGGTAGCCGATAACGTCAGGTCCTCAGCGGTATCGTTGAACAGGTCGGTCTGATAACAACCCGAAACCAGATGGCTTAACTTTACGCCTATAAGCCTGATGAGCATTCGCTTACTATAAAGCTTTTTAAACAGGAACAGCGCTTTTTCCGACAATACCCTTTCGGATGAAGTAAAAGGGAGCTGAACCTGCATGGTATGGGTGTCGAAATTGCTGTAACGGATTTTCAAAGTAATGCAGGAAGTCAGCTTTTCTTCATTGCGCAGTTCAAAAGCCAAGGTATCCACCATGGTCATGATGACCTTTTTTAGAAGCTGTATGTCAATCGTATCCTGTTCAAAGGTGGTTTCCTTACTCATGCTTTTTTGCTGGTGAAAAGGGATTACGGGACTAGGGTCGATTCCGTTTGCCTTTTTCCATATCGCTACACCGTTTTCTCCTAATACCCGTTGAATCGTTGTGGGATCTATCTGTTGAAGGGTTTCGATACGGGCAATCCCCATATTGCGTAATATAGGGTAGGTTTTATCTCCGATACCGGGAATTTTCCGGATGGAAAGGGGGGCCAGAAAAGATTTTTCCAACCCGTTATCAACTTTTCGTTCTCCGCAGGGCTTTGCTTCATTTGTAGCTATTTTACTGACCGTTTTGTTTATGGAAAGTCCGAATGAGATGGGCAAACCTGTATCCCTTATTATTTGCCGGCGGAGTTCCTGCGTGAGCTTCCAGGTGCCGAAAAAACGATCCATTCCGGTCATGTCGAGGTAATGTTCGTCAATAGACGCTTTCTCAACAACCGGTACTTTTTCCTCTATAATTTGGGTAACCATATTGGAGTAATAACTGTATTGATCATGGTCGCCCTTAACCAATATGGCTTCAGGGCAAAGCTGCCTGGCCAGCCGCATGGGCATGGCAGAATGAATCCCGAACCGCCGCGCTTCATAACTGCACGACGCTACAACGCCCCGGTCTGAACTTCCCCCGATAAGGATAGGTTTTCCCATTAAAGAGCTGTCCTGCAGGCGGGCTACAGAAACAAAAAAGGTGTCTAAATCACAATGTACGATGACGCGCTGCATGATTTCTCAAAATTCAATAATCAAAATTAGGATGTTTTGTATCATGTTTTATATATTTGTTGATATAAATTGTAGCAATGTCTTTTTTATCAGATAACATGCGCTATTTGCGCGCTCAGCTTCAAAATTCCCAACAGAAAGTTGCGGATAGTTTAGTCATTACCAGGGGGCGTTATGCCAAATATGAAGATGGTGTTTCAGAGCCTCCTGTAGAACTGCTTATAAGGATTTCGCGCTATTTTCATGTAAGCATTGATTTGCTTGTTTCGGTAGACCTGCGAAAAATACCATTGCAGGACCTTGTTTCGTTACCTGATAACCGTATTGTCCTGCCTGTGGCGGTCAGTGAGCAGGGGCACCGTACCATAGAGGTCATTCCGCATAAGGCCCGGATGGGGTATCTCACCGGTTACAGCGATCCTGAGTATATTGAACAGTTGCAGCAGATATCCTTGCCGTTTCTGCAAAACGGAACCTTTCGGGCGTTTCCGGCAGAGGGCGACAGTATGCCGCCTCATAAAGAAGGAGCGCTTATCATTGGCAGGTATATAGAAAGGATTTCGGATTTGAAAGCGGGGAAAACGTATGTGTTTATTACGCGTAATGAAGGAATCTCCTATAAGCGTCTTATAAAAGTGAGTACAGACTGTCTGAACGTTAGTGCCGACAACCCGGTATATGCTCCTTATGAGATTGCGCTTCAGGAAATATTGGAAGTCTGGGAATTTGCCTGCAGTATTGCACGGGAAGAATTCCATCCCGATGATTTCACTACAGATCAGGTTGCTATAAAACAGTTGCTGTTCGGTCTGAAACATGATCTGGATTTGGTAAAGAAGAAACTCAAAAGTTAAGAAAAAAAGAGATGGGATTAAAAACAGAACCGGTGTAATTTAGTTCCGATGTTGGCGGTCCCGAAACGTAAAATTCGTATTTTAGCGAATAAGAATAATTCAGTAAAATGATTACAAAAGAACAATTCGACAAAGAATTACAATTGATTATAGAAAATGCCATAAGGGAGGATGTAGGCGATGGCGACCATAGTTCGCTTGCATGTATTCCGGCAGAAGCTGTAGGAAAGGCCAAGCTGCTTGTAAAAGACGAAGGAATCCTGGCTGGAGTTGAATTTGCAAAGATGGTTTTTAAATATGTTGATCCCGACCTGGTAACCGAGGTGCTGATTCCGGACGGGGCAGCGGTAAAATACGGTGACGTCGCATTTTATGTGACGGGAAGGTCGCAATCCATTTTAAAGGCAGAGCGCGTGGTTCTGAACTGTATGCAGCGTATGAGTGCGATTGCGACGAAGACCAGGTACTTTGTAGATCTTGTGAAAGGCACAAAGGCTAAAATTCTGGATACCCGTAAAACAACCCCGGGCATAAGGGCCATTGAAAAGTGGGCAGTGAAAATAGGCGGAGGTGAAAACCACAGATTTGCATTGTATGATATGATCATGTTAAAAGACAATCATGTTGATTTTGCAGGCGGCATCAGTGAGGCGATCCGTAAAACAAAGGACTACCTTGTGCAGCATAACAAGGACCTGAAAATAGTTGTAGAAGCGAGGAATCTGGCGGAAATACAGGAGATTCTTCAGAATGACGGTATCTACCAGATACTTATTGACAACTTTAATTATGAAGATACAAAAACAGCCGTAACGATGGTTAACGGCCGCTGTTTTACAGAGTCCTCGGGAAACATCAATGAAAATACCATCCGCAATTATGCAGAATGCGGGGTAGATTTTATCTCCAGCGGGGCACTGACACATTCCGTTTACAATATGGATTTAAGTTTAAAAGCAGTTTTATAAATATAAATTTGGGAGGATCAAAGTTTAAAATAACAGGAATTCCCGTCGTAGGAAAACTTATCGTACTTTCTAAACGGATTAAACTTCCCGGCTTGGAGGGGCTTACCCTGTACGAACTGCTTGAGATTTATATAGCAGGAATTATTAAAGGGGCTTTTAATTATAAGGCAGGGTCTATTGCGTTTACCTTTTTTATGGCTTTGTTTCCCTTCGCCCTGTTCCTGCTGAACCTTATCCCTTATATTCCTATAGAGAATTTTCAACAGAGCTTCCTCACGTTTGTTGAAGAAAATGTTCCTCCGAACACCTATGATGCCATTGAGCTTATTCTGGTGGATATTATGAATAATTCCTACAGGAGCCTGTTATCCACAGGGGGGATCATGTCAGTCATATTTATGGCAAACGGGGTAAATGCTATTATTGGCGGTTTCGAATCCTCCACACATTTATCGGTATCCCGCAATTTTTTCCGACAATACCTTATCGCGATCGTCTTATCGGTTCTGCTAAGCCTTATGCTCGTTATTTCGGTGGCGGTTTATTTAACAGTTGAAGTTTTTATGCATGTTTCCGACTATCCGGTGCTGGCCGATGTTGTACGGAACCTTTTTGTAGTATTCATGATCCTTTTAACCGTTTCAATCCTCTATAAGTTTGGAACAAAGGAAACCAAACACCTGTCGTTCATCTCATACGGATCGGTATTTACAACGGTACTGATGTCCTTAACATCCGTAGGTTTCGGATTTTATGTTTCAAAATTTGCAAAATATAATGAGCTGTACGGATCAATTGGTACACTTTTGGTTATCATGATTTATATATGGATTAACTGTATGATTCTTTTATTGGGTTTTGAATTAAACGCTGCGATTTATACGGCAAAAAGAAAAAATTTATATATTAGTAACAATAAAACATAAAGTTGGATATGAAAAATACAATTGTAACATTCGCACTTACTGTTTTTGCCGCTGTGGCAATGCAGGCTCAATCTGTAACTGGTAAATGGAAAACCATTGATGATGAAACGGGAAAAGCAAAATCCATCGTAGAGATTTCTGAGAAAAACGGGAAAATGTATGGGCAGATTGTCGAAATCTTAACGGATAAAAAAGATGCAAAATGCGATAAATGCTCGGGTTCGGATAAAGGAAAACCCATTAAAGGGTTAACCATTATCAAAGGGCTTAAAAAAGATGGTTCTGAATATTCAGGAGGAACCATTACGGATCCTTCTTCGGGTAAAGAATATAAATGCGTTATCAAGCTCAACGGGGCTGAAAAGCTTGATGTTCGCGGGTATGTAGGTATCCAGGCATTGGGCCGTACCCAAACGTGGGTTCGCGTAAAATAAGGCTGTTGAGAACAGGTTAAAAGCACTTCTATCTTTTAGAGGTGCTTTTTCTTTTATATCTTTGTTTTTATGGAATATTTTATTGATGTTATAGTACCGTTAGCCGTTGACGGTACGTTTACCTACCGTGTTACAGCTGCCGAATTTAACTTTATACAGGAAGGAATGCGGGTGGCAGTCCCTTTTGGAAAGCGATTGGTTTACACAGGGATAGTGAAGGTAAAACATCATAAAAATCCACTTGTTTACGAGGCCCGGGATATTGTGACGATCATTGATGAAAAACCGGTCGTTACGAAAATGCAGATGGAATTCTGGGAATGGGTAGCCTCCTATTATATGTGTACGCTGGGCGAGGTATACAAAGCCGCTCTTCCATCGGCTTTTTTACTTGAAAGTGAAACTATACTGACTTTTAACAGGGATAAAGCAATTGCAGTAGAAACACTTAACGACGATGAATTCCTGCTGTATGAAGCTTTTGAAAATCAGCCGATCCTGAAGTTTGAAGAGGTACGCACCATACTGAATAAGAAGAACGTGTTCGGGGTGGTGGATGGTTTGTTAAAAAAGGATCTGGTTTATTTAAATGAACACCTGAACGAGGTTTACAAGCCTAAACTTGTAAAATATGTAAAGCTGCATTCCGGCTATGAGCGGGAAGCTTCTCTGGCGGAATTGTTGGATAACGGTTTAAAGACCGAAAAACAACGGGTTCTTGTACTGAAGTATTTTCAGTTAAATATGCAGCAGCAATCCGTTACCTTAAAGGAACTGCTGAAAGAATCGGGCGTTTCCCATGCTGTATTCGCTAATCTGGAACAGAAAAAGGTGTTCGAAACCTATTCACTGGTTCAGGATCGCATCCAGTTTCAAGAGGCTTCGTTACACCATGTAAGTCTTTCCGAAGAACAGCAGAATACTTTTCATACGGTAAAAGAACAGTTTAAGCAGTTCGATACCGTGTTGCTAAACGGTGTCACGGGATCCGGTAAAACCGAGATCTATGTGCAGCTTATAAAGGAAACGCTGAAGCAGGATAAACAGGTCTTGTTCCTGGTTCCCGAAATCGGACTCACTACGCAGCTTGTACAACGGTTAACCCGTTATTTTGGCAATGAAATAGGCGTTTACAATTCAAAATATTCTGAAAACGAGCGGGTAGAAGTATACCACCATGTGCTGCATGGTCATGAAAATGCCCGTATTGTCATAGGGGCCCGTTCATCGGTTTTTCTGCCTTTTAAAGATCTGGGACTCATTATTGTGGATGAGGAGCAGGAAGCTTCTTACAAACAGAACGATCCGGCTCCAAGATTTCAGGCCAGGGATGCTTCGGTAGTGCTGGCAAAAATGTTTAATGCCAGGATATTACTTGGTTCGGCAACGCCGAGTTTGGAAAGTTACTACAATGCATATCAGGGCAAATACGGCTATGCGGAATTGACCAAACGTTATGGAGATGTACAGCTTCCTGAGATTATCCTTGTCGATTTAAAAGAAGCCCGAAAACGGAAGGAACTCAACGGTTTCTTCAGCGTAAAACTTATAGATGCTATAAATGAAGCACTCTATAACGGAGAACAGGTGTTGCTGTTTCAGAACAGGCGGGGGTTTTCTCCGGTACTGGAGTGCCTGGATTGCGGGCATGTTCCCCAATGTTCCATGTGCGATGTGAGCTTAACTTATTACAAGAACCAGAACCATTTAAAATGCCATTACTGTGGTTATACCATGGCCGTTCCGGTAAATTGTCATGCCTGTCGCAGCCGTGAACTTACTACGAAAGGCTTCGGGACCGAACAGGTAGAGGAAGCATTGAAAACCCTTTTTCCCAATAAACGCATTGCGCGTATGGATCAGGATACTACACGGGGCAAGTTTGCGTTTGAAAAACTACTCGATTCCTTTAAGAATCATGAAATAGATGTGATGGTTGGGACTCAAATGATTGTAAAGGGACTCGATTTTGCCAATGTTTCGCTTGTGGGAATTATGAATGCGGACAGTATGCTGAGTTTCCCGGATTTCAGGGCTTATGAGCGGGCTTACCAGCTGATGATGCAGGTGGCGGGAAGAGCAGGCAGAAGGAGTACGCGTGGAAAGGTACTTATTCAGACCTATAATCCGTATCACAACACCATCCAGCAGGTAACGCGCAATGATTATAAGGGAATGTTCAAGGAACAGATGTACGAACGGTTGAATTTCAAATATCCGCCGTTTTACAGGCTCGTGCGCATACAGTTGAAACATGTAAACTTTGAAACCGTACAGAAAGCCTCGCAATGGCTTGCTCAGCATTTAAGGAGTAATGTAAAGGACATCCTGGTTCTGGGACCTCAGGCTCCTTCCGTCAACAGAATCCGGAACCAGTACATACAGGTGATACTTGTAAAGCTTCCCGTTAACAAACCCGCCAACAGTCTGAAAGCCTCCATACGGAAGAGTATTAACAGCCTGGAAAGCATTGGAATGTACCGGTCTGTAAAAACGACGGTTAGTGTGGATTTTTATTGAAAAATAATAAAAATAAGCTTGTTTATAAAAAGGAAGTGTAGTATATTTGCACCCAATTTTATAACAAAATAAATATATTTATTATGAATCATTATGAAACTGTTTTCATTTTGAATCCCGTTTTATCTGAGACTCAGGTAAAGGAAACAGTAGAGAAATTCCAAGAGTTTCTTGCTTCTAGAGGGGCTAAAATGGTATCTAAAGAAGATTGGGGCTTAAAAAAATTAGCTTACGAAATTCAAAACAAGAAAAGTGGTTTTTACCATTTATTTGAGTACACTGTACCAGGAGATGCAATCATTGCGTTGGAAACTGAATTCCGTCGTGACGAAAGAGTTATGCGTTTCTTAACAGTAGCTTTAGACAAACACGCTGTTGCTTGGGCTGAAAGAAGAAGAGAGAAATTAAAAACTAAAAAAGCGTAATTATCATGTCAAACATTGAGCAATCTGCAAAAGGTAAAAAAGACGGAGATATCAGATATTTAACGCCTTTAAACATTGAAACAAACAAGACTAAAAAATATTGTCGTTTCAAAAAATCAGGAATCAAATACATCGATTATAAAGATGCTGATTTCTTATTGAAGTTTGTAAACGAGCAAGGTAAAATTTTACCTCGTCGTTTAACAGGAACTTCTTTAAAATACCAGAGAAAAGTATCTGTAGCGGTAAAAAGAGCACGTCACTTAGCTTTAATGCCATACGTAGCGGATTTATTAAAATAATATAAACTGTAGTTGTTGGTTTCTGTTCTGCAGAACCTAACTTCTCATTTAAAGGACAACAACATGGAAATTATCTTAAAACAAGATGTACAGAAATTAGGGTTTAAAGACGATGTAGTAACGGTTAAGCCAGGATACGGTCGTAATTATTTAATCCCTCAGGGAATGGCTGTTTTAGCTACTCCTTCAGCTAAAAAGGTTTTAGCTGAAAACTTAAAACAAAGAGCACATAAAGAAGCTAAATTAATCGCTGACGCTAACAAAACGGCTGATGCATTAAAAGCTTTGGAAATCAAGATCGCTGTTAAGGCAGGTGGAGAGAAGTTGTTCGGTTCAGTTACAAATGCTGATATCGCTGCAGCTTTAGAATCTAACGGTCAGGCAATCGATAAAAAATTCATTACTTCAGGTACGATCAAACGTTTAGGTAAATATGCAGCAAATGTACGTTTACACCGTGACGTAATTGTTGAACTACCATACGAAGTTGTTGCTGCTGAGTAATCAGAAACAATAATATTACACAAAAAACCTTCTCATTCCGGGAAGGTTTTTTTATTTTTAGATTTTACAAACACATACAATAAATGGAAAAGCTGGTTGCGGAAATAAATGGCCAATTGCCTCCTGTTTTTAACGCGGAAATACGGTTGTCCTGTTATGAAAGTCCATTGGGAGACATGATCATCGGTGCCATGGATAACGGGATCTGTATGGTGGAATTCCATGACAGGATCCGCCTGGGAAAAGAATTTCTGCAGCTTGCAAAAGAACTCGAAGCGTGTTATGCCATAGGGGAAAACAAGCATTCGGAAAAAGTGAAAGAAGAACTGGATCTGTATTTTAACAGGAAGTTACAGCATTTTACTGTACCATTGGTGTTGACCGGTACTGAATTTCAACAGAAGGTATTCGAATCATTAAAGGAAATCCCTTTCGGAAAAACGGTAACATATAAGCATCAGTCTCAAAAGCTGGGTGATGTAAAAGCAATCCGCGCTGTTGCTACTGCAAACGGAGTAAACAGGATTGCCATAATACTTCCATGTCACCGCGTTATAGGGAGTGACGGTTCCTTTGTTGGCTATGCCGGGGGAATCTGGCGGAAAAAGGCGCTTCTGGAACTGGAGAGCGGATTGATCCAGACCCAGATGCTGTTTGAATAATGATAGTGTATATAAACAACGATTCCCGGTAAAAAGTTACCGGGAATCGTTGTTTTATTAAGTATAAGCTTATTTGCTTAAATACATTTTTCTGCGTGCATACAGTTCATAAAATGCATCATCTTTTAGATTGTCAATAAACAGGATGCTTTCTCCTGTTGATTTCATTTCAGGACCTAAAGCTTTGTTTACTTTAGGGAATTTGTTGAATGAAAATACAGGTTGTTTTATCGCATAACCTTTCAGTTGCGGATTGAAGGTAAAGTCAGTTACTTTCGCTCCGAGCATTACTTTGGTTGCATAGTTTACATAAGGCTCTCCGTATGCTTTCGCAATAAACGGAACCGTACGTGATGCACGTGGATTTGCTTCAATGATGTAAACCGTATCGTCCTTAATGGCAAACTGTATGTTGATGAGCCCTTTTGTTTTTAGAGCTACTGCAATCTTTTTGGTATGATCTTTAATCTGCTGGATGACAAATTCTCCAAGGTTGAAAGGAGGGAGTGTGGCATTTGAATCGCCAGAGTGTACACCGCACGGTTCAATATGTTCCATGATACCGATGATGTATACATTTTCTCCGTCACAGATGGCATCTGCTTCAGCTTCAACAGCACCTGCCAGATAATGATCCAGCAACAGCTTGTTTCCTGGGATGGATTTTAAAAGATCGATAACGTGCTCTTCAAGTTCCTTTTTATTTATAACGATCTTCATTCCCTGTCCTCCAAGTACGTAAGACGGGCGTACCAATAAAGGAAAATCGAGGTCATCTGCCAGTTTCGAAGCTTCTTCTGCTGTCGTTGCAACCCCGAACTTAGGGAACGGTATGTGAAGTTCTGTAAGTAATTCTGAAAAGCGTCCGCGATCTTCGGCAAGGTCCAGTGCCTCGTAGCTTGTTCCGATGATCTTGATGCCGTATTTGTCCAGTTTTTCTGCAAGTTTTAAAGCAGTCTGACCTCCGAGCTGTACGATGACCCCTTCCGGTTTTTCATGACGGATGATGTCGTAAATATGCTCCCAGTATACCGGCTCGAAATAAAGCTTGTCGGCAGTATCGAAATCTGTAGATACCGTTTCCGGGTTACAGTTGATCATAATGGTTTCATATCCGCATTCAGAAGCAGCAAGTACACCATGAACACAGGAATAGTCAAACTCAATTCCCTGGCCAATACGGTTAGGACCTGAACCTAATACGACTATTTTCTTTTTGTCGGTACGTACGGATTCATTTGCTGAATATACCGTTCCGTCCGCTTTTTCAATATCAGCCTCGAAAGTAGAGTAGAAGTAAGGCGTCTGCGCAACGAATTCCGCCGCACAGGTATCAACCAGTTTGTAGACACGGTTGATGTTCATTTTCTCTCTTAAAGTGTGCACTTCGCTTTCAAGACATCTGAGCATGTGGGCAATCTGACGATCGGCGAAGCCTTTTTGTTTTGCCTCAAGAAGAAGCTCTTTCGGAAGCGTATCAAGCGTATAGTTGGATACTTCTTTTTCCAGGGCATACATTTCTTCGTACTGTTTCAGGAACCACATATCTATTTTGGTAATCTCATGAATGGTACTTAAAGGAATTCCGAGGGCAATGGCGTCGTAAATAACAAATACGCGATCCCATGAAGCATGTTCCAGTTTGTCCAGGATCTGGTCATAATTGGTATAACCTTTTCCGTCGGCTCCGATTCCGTTGCGTTTGATTTCAAGAGACTGGGTAGCTTTTTGTAAAGCTTCCTGGAATGAACGTCCGATTCCCATTACCTCTCCTACAGACTTCATCTGTAAGCCCAGGGTACGGTCAGCGCCTTCAAACTTATCAAAATTCCAGCGCGGGATTTTTACGATAACATAATCCAACGTTGGTTCGAAAAGGGCTGAGGTAGACTTTGTAATCTGGTTTTGAAGTTCATCAAGCGTATATCCAAGAGCCAGTTTTGTTGCAATCTTGGCAATCGGATATCCGGTAGCTTTAGATGCAAGGGCTGAGGAGCGGGATACGCGCGGATTGATTTCGATGGCTACAATATCTTCTTTTTCATCAGGAGAAACGGCAAACTGCACATTACATCCTCCTGCGAAATTTCCGATAGAGCGCATCATTTTGATGGCCATATCACGCATACGCTGGAACGTACGGTCCGATAAGGTCATAGCAGGTGCAACGGTAATGGAATCACCAGTGTGGATTCCCATTGCATCCATATTTTCAATTGTACAGATAATGACTACGTTGTCGTTTTTGTCCCGTAACAATTCCAATTCATATTCTTTCCATCCCAATAAAGCTTTATCGATTAAAACTTCATGGATAGGGGAGGCTTCAAGCCCGCGAGTAAGCAAGGTGTCGAAGTCCTCTTCTCTGTGAACAAAAGCAGCTCCGGTACCTCCCAGCGTAAACGATGGACGGATTACCAGAGGAAAACCGAATTCCTGCGCAATTTCCTTTCCTTCAAGGAAGGATGTTGCCGTTTTTGCAGGGGCAAAAGGGATGTTGATTTTACTTAGCAATTGTTTGAACTGCTCACGATCTTCTGTAACATTGATGGCGTTGATGTCAACACCGATAAGTTTTACTCCAAAATCCTGCCAGATGCCTTTTTCGTCTGCTTCCAGACAAAGGTTCAATGCAGTCTGTCCCCCCATTGTTGGTAAAACAGCGTCGATTTCAGGATGATTCGTCAGGATTTCAACGATGGATTTAGTCGTCAGAGGTTTCAGGTATACATGATCGGCCATGGAAGGATCGGTCATGATGGTCGCAGGATTTGAATTGATTAAGATTACTTTAATCCCTTCCTCACGCAGGGAGCGTGCTGATTGCGATCCTGAATAATCGAATTCACAAGCCTGTCCAATGATGATAGGACCTGAACCTATGATTAAAACAGTTTTAATGGAAGTATCTTTAGGCATTTTGAAATAATAGGTGTGTTATTTAATAGAGCAAAATTAATGATTATTGATGTAAATACATCTTAAAAAAAATCAAAAATGAACAGGTATAAAAAAAGGCGGTACAGTTAAAGTAACGCCTTTATTTATGATAGATCATCATTATTTTTTATGTCTTGGTTCGCTAGAAACAGTTAATTTGTGTCTTCCTTTAGCTCTTCTGCGAGCTAATACTTTTCTACCGTTAGCGCTAGCCATTCTATCCATGAAACCATGTTTGTTTCTTCTTTTTCTTTTCGATGGTTGAAACGTTCTTTTACTCATTGCTTCTTATCTTTAAATCTATAAATTTTTACAAATGTTCAGCTTTGAAAGCAATGCCTCAAAACCGAGTGCAAATATACAAATCCTTTTTGTACTTACAACAAGTTTTTAAAAATTATTTAATCTAAAGTAATTATTTTAAATCAGCTTTTGTTCCTTGTTGTATTTTGCTACATTTGCAAAGTTAAAAATAATTTTTTGATATGATCCATAAGAATGTAAAAATTGCATTGGCGGCCCTTTTAATAGGTGTAGCAGTTTGGCAGTTTACAGAAAATAATATTGGCAACGGTATTTTTTTAATCCTGTTGGCGCTTATTGTTGTACTCATCTACTTTAAGAACGAAATGCTCATCATGACCCTTTTCAAATTCAGGAAGCAGGACATGGAAGGCGCAAAGAAAATTCTAAACAAGATCAACCCTGCTTCGGCCCTTATCAAAAATCAACAGGGATATTTCTATTACCTTAATGGGATCCTTGAAGCTCAGAGCAATCTGAACCAGGCTGAAAAGCATTTCAAACAGGCTGTGGAACTGGGATTGAACCAAAAAGAAGATTTAGCTGTGGCCAAATTACAGCTTGCGGGTATTGCAATGAGTAAAAACAGGCCGGCAGAAGCTCAAAAATTACTGGCGGAAGCCAAGCAGTACGATGCTAAGGGAATGCTTAAAGAGCAGATTTCAATGGTAGAATCGCAGATGAAGCAGGTAAAAGGCCAGAAAATGCCGATGTGGTATAATCAAAATAAAAAGAGAGGATTTTAATATCCCTAAGAATAAAAAAAGCCCGTTCAAACGAACGGGCTTTTTTATATATAAATATTCGGAAAACGGCTAATTTCGTCTGTAGCCCTCTGTAGGTATCTGAATTTCGTATGTTTTTCCGGTCATTACGAGCATAGTGGTGTCAATAAGCCACGGATTATGTAATTTAAGGATCTTGTAGTTGATCCCCTGATCCAGCGCCCATGTCTGAAGATTATCGATGTTGGAATTTACGGCTACGGTCTTTGTTTTCACGGGCCTGTAAAGTTCATCTTTGGAAAATATGTATCCGTATTTATCCTGATTCAGCATGATTTCTTTTAACGCCAGAATCCTGAATACATAACGCGATGTTTCTTCATTGAGGTACAAATCATAATAATCCGTAACTCCCTGGGCTAGCTGTTGCCTTTCTATCCCGGCCATTCCCCTGTTGTAGGCAGCGGCAACGAGTGTCCAATTTCCGAACTTGTTATAGGCCTTTTTGAGATAGTTACAGGCGGCTTCGGTAGCTTTTACAATATGGTAGCGTTCGTCAACGGTACTGCTTACCTCAAGACCGTATTCCTTTGCTGTTTCGGGCATGAACTGCCAGAATCCTTTTGCACCGGCCGTTGATGTAGCATTGGTAAGGGCACTTTCGATAACGCACAGGTACTTGAAGTCGTCAGGAATGCCGTTGCGTTTTAAAATAGGTTCAATATCCGGAAAGTATCGGCTTGCGCGCTTAATAATAAGGCTGGTAGCAGAATGTAGGTTGATGTTGACAAGGAGTTCCCGGTCGAGCCGTTCTTTTACGTCGATGAGTTCAAGAGGGACACGTTCCCCGCAAAAACTCATATTCAGTGGCAGATAAACTGTTTGATCAGTATCCGGTGATGTTTTTTCAACCGGAGCAAACTGGTAAAATAACGGGCTCATACACACAATGCCTGTTATCATGGTGATTCTTTTATAGCTTTTTTTCATTTTATCGTTCTAAAATTTCTAACAATTTTCTGGTTACCCAACGGGCATTCAAAAGTACCATAACATGAGAACCGTTTTCCAGGATTTCCGCATTGCGGATCCTTTTTACGGGAAATATATGGTCTTTACTGCCATGGAGGTGGTAAACGTTCGGAACCGGATTTTTATTTTCCCAGCCGACCACGGATTTGAATGCCCAATCCAGATAATTTGCAGACCGCATCGTAAGGTATTTCTGGTACATCTCTATGCGGTGTGTTATCTTTTTTGAAGATACTATTTTTTTTGTGAGATTTTCAATAAATGTTACGGAAGAAGTAGGGAAAAAATAATAAAGTTTCCATTTTCTGGCCCATTGTATTCGTGGAGGGAATTCAGAAGGATCCTTTACACTTGAAATGATGATGACTTTCTCAACCGGAATGAGCTTCGCAATTTCCTGAACAACGATGCCTCCGAATGATACGCCGATGAGGATCGGGTTTTTGCATATGATCTGTTCTGCAATGCGTTCGGAATACATTTTCAGGGATTCGTTTTTTGAAGGTTCCAGCCATTCGATGAAGTGCAGGTTATAGGCAGATTCATTCAATACTATATTTTCAAAAATTTTAGAATTAGCCGCCATACCTGGCATGAAATAGAGGTCTTTCATCTTGGATTTACTAAAGGTTTGCAATAAAATTTTGTATTTTTGAAAATTAATTGCTTAATTTGCCCTGTACATTAACAGAATATTAAGGTTTAATTTTTAAAAATGTTTTTTTTCGCAGATGGAATAAGGGGTTAAGGAATGGAAAAAAAACAATATAAAAATAGAAAATAATTATAAAATATGGAGTTTAAAAACAACGAATTGTTACGTCAGTTTGAATGCAGATGCGGAGAAAGATTTGTTATTATTGAATATTCAATTCAGGAGCGCAAACTCTTCCTCACCAAGTTAAATCCGAACGGGTGCGACGATGAAATCCTAATAAATGATTTTATTAGGAGTATATTGGATAAAGCCGAAGAAAAACGATTGCGTGTAGTCCCGGTAAGTTCAAGTATTGTGGCTTTTTTTAAGAAGAATCCAAGTTACAGGGAACTGCTGGCGGCAGGCATTAAAATCTAAAAAGAAGAACCTACCAACCAAATTATATTGACCAAACTAAAAATGTGTTTCAGTAATGAAACACATTTTTTATATTTTTAGGCCCCTACAGGTTCCTTTACAAATTCAAAACGTACAAGGCCGTCATCGTCAATTTTCGTCAGTACAATGTCGTGCAGCGTATTTATAAGTCCGGGATTCCACGGAGCTTTTACCTTGACATAGTTTTCGGTAAAACCGTGAATATAACCTTCCTTGTTTTCGCCTTCGAACAAAACGGTATGCCGGGTGTTGAGCTGGCTTTCGTAAAACGACCTGCGCTTTTTAACAGATAATCCGCGAAGCATTTTACTGCGTTTTGCACGCACGTTGGCAGGTACGATGCCGTCCATTAAAACAGCTTCGGTATTGTCGCGTTCCGAATAGGTGAAAACGTGAAGATAGGAAATGTCAAGGTCGTTGAGGAAATGATAGGTCTCAAGGAACAGTTCATCCGTTTCTCCGGGAAAACCTACAATAACATCTACACCAATACAGGCCTGCGGCATTACTTCGCGTATTTTGGATACCCGTTCGGCGTAAAGCTCCCGAAGGTACCTGCGCTTCATCTTTTTCAGAATGGTGTTGCTGCCCGATTGCAGCGGGATGTGGAAATGCGGAACAAAGCATTTGCTTCGGGAAACAAAATCAATGGTTTCGTTTTTGAGAAGGTTGGGTTCTATAGAGGATATGCGTAAACGTTCGATCCCGGGAACGGTATCAAGCGCCTGAACCAGATCCAGGAAGGTATGCTCGTGCTTTTTATTTCCGAATTCACCTTTGCCGTAATCCCCGACATTAACTCCGGTAAGTACAATTTCCCTGATGCCTTTTTCTGAAATTTCCGCAGCATTTTTCATGACGTTTTCCATGGTGTCGGAACGCGAAATTCCGCGTGCCAGAGGAATGGTGCAATAAGTACATTTGTAATCGCATCCGTCCTGAACTTTAAGAAAAGCACGCGTTCTGTCACCGATTGAATAACTTCCTACATAAAAATCGGCTTCCTCAATCTCGCATGAGTGGATTTCCCCCATGTCGTTTTTTGAAAGATCGTGGATATAATCGGTAATTTTGAATTTCTCGGTAGCACCTAAAACCAGATCCACACCGTCAACAGCGGCCAGTTCTTCCGGCTTTAACTGGGCGTAACATCCCACTGCGGCCACAAAGGCCTTTTCGTTGTTTTTGAGTGCCTTTTTTACGATCTGTTTAAACTGCTTGTCGGCATTTTCTGTAACCGAACATGTATTGATTACATAAATATCAGCTGTTTCCTCAAAATCGACACGGTCAAAACCTTCATCGGCAAAACTACGTGCAATGGTAGATGTTTCTGAAAAATTCAGTTTGCATCCCAAAGTATAAAACGCTACTTTTTTTCTGTTTTCCATGATCATCACTACGGGGAGTGTAAAATTTTCAATTATCTTTACTTGCTGTAGCCATTGCTTTCAGCAATTGGCAAATTTACAAACAAAATTTGGTTTGATGAAATATCTGTCCCATTCCATACTATTATTTAGCAGCGTTTTAGCATTTACAGCCTGTTCCAAAAAAGAAGCAAAGTTTACTGATAAAGATGTGTTCCGTTATAATGAAAGTGCTAATATTCAGACCTTAGACCCTGCGTTTGCAAGGAATATGGCCATCATCTGGCCATGTACGCAGCTGTTTAACGGATTGGTCCAGCTTGATGATTCACTGAAGGTCAGGCCCGACATTGCTAAAAATTGGACGGTTTCTTCTGATGGGTTGCATTACGAATTTGTCCTGCGCAGGGATGTTTATTTCCACAAGCACATCAATTTTGGAAAAGACAGTACCCGTACGGTCACAGCATATGATTTCGTATACAGTTTTGACCGTGTTCTGAGTAAAGAACTGGCTTCCCCAGGTACCTGGATCTTTCAGAATGTAAAAGATTATAAAGCCGTGAATGATACCGTTTTCGAAATCAATCTTCAAAAACCTTTTCCTGCTTTTTTAAGCCTGCTTTCCATGAAATATGCATCTGTGGTTCCCAGAGAAGTTGCCGGTGATCCGGCTGTCGATTTTCGTTCTAATCCGGTTGGAACCGGTCCTTTCCGGTTTAAGATGTGGGAGGAAAATGTAAAGTTGGTGCTTAGGAAAAACCCGCTTTATCACGAAAAAGACCGGAAAGGGGTACAGCTGCCTTATCTGGAAAGCGTAGCTGTTACCTTTTTGCCCGATAAGCAAAGCGGGTTTATGCAGTTTATCCAGGGAAAAATAGATATGATTTCGGGACTTGATCCTTCCTATAAGGATGAGCTGTTGCAACCCAACGGGAAGCTGCAACCGAAATATGAGGGAAAGATACAGATGCTTACAGGCCCGTATCTGAATACGGAGTATCTCGGTTTTAGTATGGAAGATCCGCTGATGAAGGATATAAGGATCCGAAAGGCGCTCAATTATGGTTTTGATCGCGTAAAGCTGGTTTCCTACCTGCGTAATGGCATGGGAGACGGGCAGGTAAACGGTATGATCCCCAACGGGCTGAAAGGATTTGAACATGCAAAGGATCCTTTGTTTGATCCTGTTAAGGCGAAAGAACTCATCCGGGAAGTTAGCAGATCCGGGAAGAAACCCATTGAAATAGTGCTGAGTACCAATAACACCTATCTTGACATCGCAGAATACCTGCAGCGCGAATGGGAAAAATTAGGTATGAAGGTGAAAGTAGATGTAATGCCTCCGTCTACGCTGCGGCAGGCAATGGCTACGAGTAAACTGGCTTTTTTCCGGGGCAGCTGGATTGCGGATTATCCCGATGCAGAGAACTATCTTTCCCTGTTCTATTCAAAGAACTTTACCCCGAACGGACCCAATTATACCCATTTTAAAAATCAAGAGTTTGACAAACTTTATCAGCAGGCGTTACAAACAGTTGATGAAGATGAACGTTCCGGCCTTTACAGGCAAATGGATGCACTCATTGCACAGCAGGTTCCTGTCATTGTTTTGTTTTATGATAAGGTGGCCCGGTTTACGCAGAAAAATGTACACGGTTTACAGCCGAATGCCATGAACAGTCTTAATCTTAAATACGTAAAAAAATACTAAAACAGGAAAGAGCCGTTAAGAGCTTTTGCAGCGTATAATATTTTCAATCCCCGTTTTTATGATGTATTTTTGCATCATAAGTTTGTACCTATGAATTATCTTTCAGTAGAAAATATTTCCAAATCATTTGGAGCGCGCACGTTGTTTGAAAATGTATCGTTTGGAATAAATAAAGATCAGAAAATTGCCTTTGTTGCCAAAAACGGAACAGGTAAATCCACCATATTAAATATCATTAACGGGATCGACTTTCCCGATGCCGGTCAGGTCGTAATCCGAAAAGGGATCCGTATGGAATTTCTGTCCCAGGAACCTAATTTGCAGGATGAGCTCACCATTGAAGAAAGCATATTCGCTTCTGATAACGAAATCTTAAAGGTCATAGAACAGTATGAAAAGGCTCTGGAGAATCCGGATAACGAAGAAGAATACCAGAAGGCTTTTGAGAAGATGGACATTCATAATGCGTGGGATTTTGAAACCCAGTACAAACAGATCCTGTTTAAGCTGAAACTTGAAGATCTGAAGATGAAGGTCCGCAATCTTTCAGGTGGACAGCGCAAAAGGCTCTCTCTTGCCATCATCCTTATCAATAAACCGGATTTGCTTATACTTGACGAGCCAACCAACCATCTTGATCTGGAAATGATCGAGTGGCTTGAGGACTATTTTGCGAAGGAAAACATAACATTGTTCATGGTAACACACGACCGTTTCTTTCTGGAGCGCGTGTGCAACGAAATCATTGAACTGGACAATGGTAAAATCTACCAGTACAAAGGAAATTACTCGTACTACCTTCAGAAGAAGGAAGAACGTATAGCTTCAGAGAATGCTTCCATTGACAAGGCTAAAAACCTGTTCGTAAAAGAGCTTGACTGGATGAGACGTCAGCCCAAAGCACGTACAACGAAATCCAAATCGCGCCAGGATGATTTTTACGTAATTAAGGAAAAAGCCCATTCACGCCGTAAAGAGCATCAGATGGAACTTGAGATCAATATGGAGCGTATGGGATCGAAGATTATTGAAATGCATAACGTATCATTGGCATTCGAAGATAAAGTAATCCTTAAAAATTTTGAGTATATCTTTAACAGGGGGGAGCGCATCGGCATCATCGGGAAAAACGGTACGGGTAAATCTACCTTTTTAAACATCCTTACCCAGTCCTTAAAACCTGATTCAGGAAAGGTTATTATTGGAGAAACAATAAAAGTAGGATATTATACCCAAAGCGGGATCAATCCGAAACCCGAACAGAAAGTTATTGATATCATCAAAGAGTTTGGAGAGTACATTCCCCTGACCAAAGGAAGGACCATTTCGGCCGGCCAGCTATTGGAACGTTTTTTATTTGACAGGAAAAAGCAACATGATTACGTGGAGAAACTCAGCGGGGGAGAGCTTAAAAGACTCTATTTATGTACGGTTCTGATTCAAAATCCCAATTTTCTTATTCTCGATGAGCCTACGAACGATCTGGATATCGTAACGTTGAATGTGCTGGAAAACTTCCTGCTCGATTATCCCGGATGCCTTATAGTGGTATCGCACGACCGCTATTTTATGGATAAGATTGTAGACCATCTCTTCATTTTCAGAGGCCAGGGAGAGGTAGAAGATTTCCCGGGAAATTATTCGGATTTCAGGATTTACGAAGATTCTGCTGAACCTGCACGCGATGAGCCGAAGGAAAAAGTGAGCTGGAAGGAAAACCAGCCTAAAAAAGCCGGGCTTAGTTTTAACGAGCAAAAGGAATTTTCAAAACTTGAAAAGGAAATTAAAGATCTGGAATACCGCAGGAAGCAGATTGAAGATGCATTTTCAGAAGGATCGGTGACCGACGATCAGATTCAGTCAAAAGCTACGGAACTTCAGGACATATTAAAAGGCCTGGAAGCAAGAGAAGAGCGCTGGTTTGAACTTTCTCTTAAAATGGAGGAATAAACCTTTAAAATATATCTGCATTAAAAAACGCTCCGCTGAAGGAGCGTTTTTTTATTTTTAACGTTGTTTTGTTTTTTTTAAAATTGTGAAATCGTGTATATTTGTTTTCTATAGTACATCCAGAAATGAAGAAAATATTTGTACCGCTTTTACTTATCGGATTGGTTACGGCGGGATGTGATAAAAAATTTGATATTGCACAGCTAATACGAAAAAAAAGCGATCTTTTAAAAGATAAAAATAAAATAAATGAAGAGGATCCTTACGAGGTGAAATTCAATCCTGTAACTCCAAAGTACAAATTAGAAACGAGGGAAATAATTGAAAATTTCTATCATAACCGAATCAATACAGGAAACTTTTGGGGACAGTTTTTAGTTGCTAAGAACGGGGAAATTATTTTTGAAGATTATCAGGGGTATTCTAATTATGCTAATAGAGAGAAGATCAATGATTCAACTCCAATGCATGTAGCATCAGTCGGTAAGGTGTTTACAGGGATTACTGTTTTACGTCTTGTTAATGCCGGAAAATTATCGCTTGATCAGAAAGTAAATACCATATTGAAAGGTTTTCCTTACGATGACATTACGATCAGGTTGCTTTTAAACCACAGATCAGGTTTACCTTATTACGGTCATTTCACGGCTAAAAACGGTATCTGGGATACCAAGCAGCTTTTAACAAACAAAGATGTGATCCGCCTGCTGGAAACCAAGGATATTAAACTTGATTTTAAGCCTAATACAAGATTTACGTATTCCAATACGAACTATGTTGTTCTGGCCTCTATAGTAGAAGCTGTTACACACAAAACTTTTCAGGAGGCTCTCAAGGAATGGATGCTTGTGCCTTTAAAAATGAACAATACGTTTGTTCTTGACGATCTTTCGAACAAGGATAACGTAACGCAGTCCTACTATGCAAATAACAGTAAGATGCATTGGGATTACCTGGATGGTACTTACGGAGATAAAAATATCTATACCACGGCGCGCGATCTTTTAAAGCTTGATAAGGCACTCTATTCCGACGAATTCCTGAGTAAGGCGCTAAAGAATGAAATGTACAAAGGATATTCGTATGAAAAATCAGGTACAAATAATTACGGTCTTGCAATAAGAATGGTGGAACCTAAGGAAAAAGGAGGAAACCTTTACACGTTTCACAACGGATGGTGGCGTGGAAACAGAACTTCCTACGTAACCCTGCGTCAGGATACGATTACCATTATCTGTTTCAACAACCATAATTCGCAAATGGCATACAAAACAAAGGAACTTGCTCCAAAACTGGGTAATTATCCTTTTATACAGGTACACGAATAAATATTCAGCTCTCCTGATAAAACCTTATAAGCACTATGAAAAAAAATGCTCTGTATGTTTTGGTATCCGTATGTCTGCTGTCCTGTGCCAGTCATGACAGACATAATAAAAGGTACTATACCAAGGTAGCACCGGAAAAACTCAAGAAAGATGTAAAGTATGTGAAGAAGCATCTGGAAAAAATGCATCCTGATCTGTACTGGTATATTTCCCGTGAAGAACTTAACAGAAAGTTTGACAGTTTAACGGCAGGACTTAACGAAGCATTGACGCCTAACGAGTTTTATATGAAGCTTAGCCCTGTTGTGGCATCAGTGCACCAGGGGCATATGAGCATGGGAATGGTAACGCTTACTTCACCTGATTCCTTAAAGAAAAAGTATAAAGGATCGGTAAACCCGCTCGATTATTTTGAATATGAATACCTGAACGATAAGCTTTATATCGTTAAAAATAAATCGGAAAAAGATCCGTTCATTAAAACCGGGTCTGAAATAGTGGAGATCAATGGAATAAAACCGGTTGATCTTTATAACAAATACCGCAAGACTTTAACTTCGGACGGGTTCAATAAAACAGGATTGCCTAAATTTTTTGCCCGCAGGGCCAATGGATTTTACATCGCGGAATTAGGATTTGTCGACGAGGTCAATATGAAGATTTCATGCGCAGATAGTGTTTTTCATCATACCGTTCTACGAACTTTTAAAGAAAAAAATAAAAAGGACAAAGAAGCAGAAAAAATTGCGTCGAAGCCGGCGGACAGCATCTCGAAACCGGTATGGACGAAACAGCAGCTGAAGGAAAAAAAGACAGCAGAAACCAAAAAGCGTAAGGAACTGGACCGGAAAAAGGAATGGTACGGTTTCGATGAAAAAAACAAGACGTACGCAAAAGAGGTTTTTTATCCTGTTTCGAAGGACAGTACAGTGGCCGTTTTGAAGATAAGAGGATTCAGTCTCGGGAGAATAAAGGTGTACGACAGTATTTTTGCTGAATTTAAAAAGCATCAGGTACAGGACCTTATCCTTGATCTCAGAGGAAATCCCGGCGGACGCTTATCGGACGTATTCCGTTTGTCGCAGTATCTTAATGACAGTTCGTATGTATTCCTTCAGCCGGCTACTATAACGAACAGGGGAACCTACTTTAATATGTTTAAAGAAAAGAGCATTCCGGGTAAGATATTGTCGGCTCCGTTCATCAGCATATATTCAGCCATCAGGGGGATTTCTGCAAAGCGGAACGAAAAAGGAGAACTACAGGTACCACTAGCCTCGTCCAAGCTTAAAGAACCTAAGGAACTTAACTATAAGAACAGATTGTATGTAATTACAGATGGCATGACTTTTTCTGCAGCAGCTATTATTTCATCACATCTTAAAGGAAGGAACAGGGCCATCTTTGTAGGGAACGAAACAGGCGGGACCTTTAACGGAACTGTTGCGGGGGTTATGCCTGTATTAAAGCTTCCGAAATCAAAACTTAAGCTTCGCGTGGGACTTATGACGATAAAGCCTGTGCAACAGGTGGCAGCAGATGGTTATGGAGTGGTACCGGATGTTATCATACAGCCCACGATTGAAGAACTCGTAGACAAACGTGATCCGGAACTCCACTGGATTTTAAATGATATTGAGTCAAAAAGAACCGTAAACTAAGAGTTTAGGGCTTTATACAGGAGAAACAGCCTGCTTGAAATCAGATGTTTTTGACGGATATATCGTATCTTTGTACAAAATTACGTAAATGAAATATCTTTTATTTATTATAATATATTCCATCTTATGGTGTATCTCGGTATTGCCCTTTTCAATACTTTATTTTATTTCTGATTTTTTATACATCATTTTATATAAATTGGTGGGCTACAGGGTTAAGACGGTCCGCGCAAACTTAAAGCTGGCTTTTCCGCAACTCAATGATAAGGAGCGCAAAGAAATTGAAGGGAAGTTTTATCATCATCTTTGCGACCTGTTTATGGAAATGGTGAAAACACTTTCCATTAACGAAAAAGAGCTCAGTGATCGTTTTACTTTTTCTAATCTTGAAGTATTAAAAGAATATGAGCATAAAGGTAAAAGCATCATTCTGATGCTTCCGCATTATGCAAACTGGGAGTGGGTTATAAGTCTTGGGACTCATATTGAGTACAAAGGGTTCGGCGTTTATAAGAAGCTGTCGAATAAGTATTTTGACAAACTTATGCGCGATATACGCTCCAAATTTAACGCAGAACTTATCTCAACGCAGGAAACTACAAACGTTATACGTACCAATCAGTCCAAAGGTCTTCACGGGGTTTATCTTTTTCTCAGTGATCAAACACCGTTGTTGAGGGCCAATCTGCACTGGGAGGAATTTATGGGTGTTGAGGTGCCTGTTCACATGGGGGCAGAGGCTTTAGCCCGCAAGCTTGATATGAACATCCTTTATTTAAGGATCGATAAAAAAGAAAGAGGGCGCTATGTAGGTTCTTTTTCTGAAATTACCGACAATATAAAAATGGAACCGAAATACCGGCCTACACGCATCTTTCTCGATAAGGTGGAGGAACAGGTCAGGGAAGTGCCCTATTATTATTTCTGGACCCATAAAAGATGGAAATACCAGGGACGGAAAGAAGAGGTTAGATAAAAAAGGAATTCATATTGAATTCCTTTTTTATTGATGTTGAGTAGAGCTTGCAGATATTTTAAAATGAGCGTGTCCATATAAAGTAACTTATGAGGACTCCTCCTGCAATGAGAAGCAACAATATGAGATACTGCATGACTGTTTCCCATTTCTTATAAGAATTCGCATCGTACCGTTTGCTTCTGATCATAAGAAACGACAGCCCGGAACTGCATGTTAACACAATGGAAATTATAAGGATCCGTTGGTCGTCCACTATAAGGTGGAATAAACTGAGCACGGCTATAAGTACCGCCATTGTGTAAAACGTTTGTTTGTAAAGTCGTGTCAAACCCTTAAAATCTACCTTTTTCTTCTTTTCATCGCTCATTGTATTGTATCCTGCCATAAGGCTGTCGGCATTTTCTTCATTGAGGATGCCCGCGATGAAGGTAAAACAAAAGGCCATTACGAAACCACCTGTCATCATACGCCGTTGTTTTGAAATGAAACAATCCTGCTTTTTAATAAATCAGCCTGCTGGGTTCCGATAATGAAGGTCTTACCCTTTTTTAGCTTTACAAGCAGTCCCATATTTCCCTTGATATTATAAACGGTCCCATACCGCATGGTAAAACGGATGCCCCATCCTCCGATGAAACCGTAATTAATGACCTGCATATCCTCAATTTCCGAAAAGGGAATTCTTTTTGAAACAAACGGGTAGAACCGGAAAGAAATACCTTGTTCCGTAATCAATGTTTCAAGCCTTATAAAGAAGAACAATACCGCAAATGCAATGTATAGTATAAAACCTGCTGTCAATCCGGAATTGCTCATAGGGTTGTCTCCGAATGTTTTTCCTAAAAAGACCTGTTGTATTAGGCCGACTGCAAAAGGCAGACCGCATCCTATAATGATGACCCAGATCCACCATTGGGTAAACCGTTGTGATTCTGAAAATACCGTTTTCATAGTTTGTATTTCTTTAAAAATGCCACAATGCTTGTCGTTAATTCAGGATGAACCGGTAAATCGGGATTGTTATACGATGGTAAGTTGTCAGCATCTTTTTCTATGTTTTTCAATACATGGTTCATATTGTTTATGATGACCATTTCAGAAGCAGGTTGGGCCTTGTGCAGCAATGCAGCTTCTTTTTCCGTAACCTGCAGGTCCTTTGTCCCGTTGAGAATGAGGACGGGTGTTTTAATTTTTGCAATCTCAGTCTGCGGATTCCATTTCATCCATTCCATTAAGAAGGGTTGGTTTTGTTCCCCATATAACATCTGAAGCATAGGAGCAACGTCTTTTACCATTTTGTCCTGTTTCAGTTGCGCCAGGATTCTGTTCGATTCTTCATTGAGCATCGGCGCCTGTTTGTTGATCTGTTCTTTGAGAATTTCGTCTATAGCCCTTCCCGATCCGGCTATTGATATATAGCCGTCAATATTGGTTCCTGAAATGAGCATTCCGATGAGGGATCCTTCGCTGTGCCCGGCGATAACCACATGCTTGTAACCCAACGTGTTTTTAAGATAAGCTGCAACCGTTTTGGCATCGTCAATCCCATGCTGAAAACCGAAGGGAGAGATTTCTTTTTCATTTTTTATGAGGTATACTACTCGTTTATCATATGTAAATACATCAAATCCATTATTGTACAGGCCTTCTGCCAGCAATTTAAGGGAATTGTTTTGGGCTACGCCCAAAGTGTTGCCATTTCGGTCAGTAGGGCCCGATCCGGCAATAATCATAACAACGGTTTCCTTATTGGGACTGTCATAAAGATCTCCTATGAGTTCAGTTGTGACCTTCTTTTCTTCTACTTTAAAGTTTTGTGCGTATCCCCATATACTGATAAGCAAAGTTGAGGTAATGATAATGTTTTTCATATTTAAAAATGTTTAAAAAGGATGGAAGAAATAAACATGGTAATGATAAAGAACGTGATAAGGATGAGGTAATCCGTGATCTTTTTTGCATTGGCAAGAGTTTTAAAACCTCTGTAAATGACGATAAACTGCAAAACAACAACAAGGATGCTGATAAGAGAAAAAATGAACAGAATCACGTAATCTGACTCGTGTGTAGGCAACTGTACAGAGATGCGGTTACCTTTTTCAATTTCAGGCATCATATTGCTGAATATGCCCGTAATATTGGATAGCACCATGATATAGAAAGGGATTCTTATATACAAAGCCAGGTTCAGGCTGTCAATCCATCGTGTTTTTTTATTGATGATTTTACCGGTGATAAAAAACGCAGCGGTAATTAATAGTACTGACATGACATTTTCAAGCAGGGTAGGTAAAGGAGCTGTATGTGTACGAAATGCTAAATGAAAGGTGTTGTCAAACCATCCTCTAAAAAAGACGGCTGCAGCTGTACCGATTGCAAAAATGATCAAATTAATTTTAAACAGTATTTTTTCATCAAAGTGTTCAATGGGGTTCAGTATCTTTTTCATAAGCTTATATGTTGAGGTCCTTAATGTGCTGGATCATGTCGTCTAGCTGGTTGCGTACGGTGGGGTAACTTACACCCAGCTGTGCCGCCATTTCTTTTAAACTGCCGCTGGCTAAAAAGAACTGCAGGATGAATTCCTGTTCCTTCGGAAGTAATTTTAGAAAAACAGGTAAGGGATAGTTCCCCTGTACTGTAGTACTGCAATGCCCGCAGGTAAGCTGGGACACGTCCAATAAATTTTCGCAACTTGGACAAAGGGTGGGTAATTTTGTTTTCATTTAAATAAAATTAAAATTGTTTTTAATTTTCTTAAAGCAAAAATAAATAAAATTTATATTTAAATGAGGCTGATTATAAAAAAAACCATCAAAATATTTGATGGTTTTTTCAGAGAATAAATTATTTTTATTTTTTAACGAGGAGATTCCAGTTGATCATGATAATGGCCCCTAAAATAATAAGGATACCGGCCCACTGGATCAGGGAAACGTTTTCGTTGAGAAATATAAAGGCACATGTTACGGATACGGGAAGTTCCAGTGCTGAAACAATGCTTCCCAAGCCTACACCCGTTAAAGGAAACCCTTTATTAAGCAGGATAGGTGGCAGTACAGTACCAAGTGCCGATAGCAGAATTCCCCATGTGTATAAGATAGTGGTGTCGAAAGGTTTGATGAAAACAAACTCATCCGGAACAAATGCTGCATGAAAATAAGTAGGGAGGATCTGTGTAAAGAGTGTAAAGATCAATACTACTATGGCGCCACCAAACAGCATGAACAAACTCCGTTTATATGCATGCAGATGTATGGCCACGCTGTTGGTGCTGTACAGTGTCATGGAGAATGAAATGGCAGCTAAAAAACCAAATATATACCCTTTCAAATCAAAGACCAGTTCGCTTTTTAAAATATTGGTAGCTAATACGGTACCAGCCAAAACCAAAACGACGGCTGCTATTTTTGGTGGTGAAATTTTTGATTTCTCAATAAAGCTTTCAATCAATACCCCGATCCATACCGATTGCATCAGAAGCACAACCGCAATACTTGCATTGATGTACCGTACGGAAAGATAATAAAGCACGCTCGTAAATCCCATGGAAGTTCCGCTTAGAATAAGTTTTCCAATATCCCGTCTTTTGGCAGCCGGAAGAGGTTTTTTACGTATAAAAAAATTGAATGCCAGCAGGCACAGGATGGCAAACACATATTGAGAAGATGTTACTTCGGCCGTTGTGTAGCCTTGCTGATAAGCCAGCTTTACGAATGTAGCCAGCATTCCGTAACTGCTTGCTCCAAATGCTACATATATAATACCTTTTAAAAGAGAATTCAAATCACATAATTTAATTGTTAATAAAATAAAAAAGTCTGAAGCATACCCTTCAGACTTTTTTTATTACATCATTTCATCCATATCTTCCGAAGACTGTTTCGGCTTATCGTTTTTACGATCTGTTTTTGTCTGGTTGAAACGGTAAGTAAACGAAAGGTTTATCGTACGTTCTCTCCACTGCATTTCAGAATAGGTAAATGCCTGTGGCAGGTTTGTTTCGGACATGCGCTTACGGGAATTGAACAAATCCTGTACATTTAATGCAAGCGTTGCTTTATCTTTAAGCAGTTCTTTGCTTAAAGCCATGTTAACCGAAGCGTTACCTAATATTTTTCCCTGTGCGGTGGTTTGCGGCCCCCTGTACATAAAGTTCGTCTGCCAGTCAATTTTGGCAGGTAGGGTCACACGGGAATTGATTCTTCCGTTCCAAGTAAAGGTATCGTTGTCGAAATTCTGAACAACCGTTTTTCCTTCAAAATCTACATAAGAATAATCTCCTCTTGTTGATTGTTGATAAAGATTAGCATTTGCGTTTAACCTCCACCAACGGAACGGGTTGTAATTAAGGTTGATCTCCAATCCGTAACGGTATTCTGTAGCCAGGTTAACCGGCCCGCTTATGGTAATGGGAATTCCTTCTTCATTTTCCCCGTCAATTCTTCTTACGAATTCAACAGCATCTGTTGTCTTATTGTAATAAAGTGAAGTGTTCAGGGTTATCCTGTTCCAGCGTTTCATATATCCGAAATCAAAGGCATCTGTAAAGGATGGGTCAAGATCCGGATTCCCCATAAAGAAGTTTATGGAACTTGAATAATTGGAAACAGGATTCAGCATCCGGCCCCGGGGTCTGCGTACCCTGCGGCTGTAACTGGCAGATACGTTTTCCCCGTCGGCGAATTCATAACTCAGAAAGGCACTAGGGAAAAAGTTGTTGTACTTTTTATTGTTAAAGTCATTGGTTACAAGCTGGTTTACGTCTATTTCTGTTGCTTCCCAGCGCAATCCCAGCATATAGCTGAACTTATTCATCTTATTTCCGTACTGTGTATAAAGGGCATGTACCTTTTCTTTATAGTCAAGGTTGTTTCTGAATAAATCGTTGGGCTCAAGAACTCCTGAATCATTAAGCGAACGTATGTTGAATTGAGTATTTAATTCATTGAAATTTCCGAGGTATCCTGCTTCAAACTGACTGTTCTCATTGAATGGCAGCACATAGTCCACCCGGGCAATATGGCGCAATTCGTTTTCTGTAGCGCGGGTTACATCCTGAGCCAGAATTGCGTCGATCTGATTGGTGGTTGTGATATCCGAATCTTCAATATCCTTGTTTTTATTAACGCTTCCAGATACAAAAAGCTGATGCCCCTTGTCGTTGAACTTATAAGTGAAATCCGTTGTATATTCTACGGTTTCCTTTAAGTCGTCTTCTTCCGTCTGACGGGTATTCCGGTATAGAAGGCTGCGATTTGAATCGTAGTTGTCGTAATTGAGGGTGCGCGGGTTATCTCCTGTACTTTTCCGGTAAGTGAATCCCTGGTTCCAGGTTAATTTATCGGTAAGGTTCCATTCAAAACCGAAGTTTCCGTTGAAACTTTCACGTTCCCTTTTGCTTCTCGAATATTCATTTACAAATTTAGAAGTACTGCCGTCTTCATTAAAATATTCGGATTCGGTCAATGAATTACCGAACGTTTTATTCTTACTGTATCCTACGTTGGCATAAAGGTTAAAATCTTTTTCCCGGTAATTTACGCTGGTATTGAGCCCGTAACTCAACGGGTCCCCTATATTGGCTGTAACGTTGCCGTTGATGCCGCTGTTGCTTCCTTTTTTAAGGATGATGTTGATGATTCCAGCTCCTCCTTCTGCTTCATACCGCGCAGATGGATTTGTAATGACTTCCACGCGCTCTACCGATTCGGAAGGCAGCATTTTAAGCGCATCTGCTACGTTGGATGCAAGGCCCGAAGGTTTTCCGTCGATAAGGACCTTCACCGATTCATTCCCTCTTAAGCTTACGTTCCCCTCAGAATCAACTTCAACTGAAGGAATATTATCAAGAACATCGCTGGCAGTTCCTCCCTTTACAATAGGATCATCTGCCACATTATAAATGCGTTTATCCAGCTTAAGCTCCACGGCTGCGCGTTTAGCTTCAATAACCACGCCCTCTAGGATTTCCGTGTCGCTTTCCACCTTAATAACACCAAGGCTTAGGGAAGTATTGATGTCTTTTGAATCAATAATAAAGGTCTTATATCCCAGATATTCTATCCTTATCTGATAGGTATCGGGTGTTACGGGGATGTTGAAATTACCGGAAGCATCCGTCATATCGCCCGTAATATTGTTAGGATTTGAAGTACTTTCTATTGTAATACTGGCATATTCTAAGGGGGTATTGGTTGTCTTTTCAACAACGGTTCCTTTAACGTATACCTGGTTCTGTTCCTGTGCAAAACCTACAGTAGTAACTAAAGCAAATACTGAACAATAAACGTAATTTATTGCTTTCATATTTTCGTTTTTTTTATTTCTATTTTTTAGCAAAAATAGCGCCAGTTTAAAGAACTATTCTAAATTTAATGTTAAATGGGAGGGTGCGGTTTAAATAATTTCTTTAATTTTTTCAGATGGACGTGCAATAACCGCTTTATCTCCATTTACAATGATGGGGCGTTCAATGAGTTTGGGATACTTTACCATAGCTTCAATTATCTCCTCGTTTGTAAGTTTCTTGTCTTTAAACTCCTCTTTCCAGATAGCCTCCTTCGTTCTTACCAGTTCAATAGGTTCTATTCCTAACAATCCGATAAGTTTTTTCAGTTCTTCAAATGTTAGGGGATTTTCGATGTAGTTGATGATTTCAACCTGCTCATTCAGATCGTTTAAGGTACATAGTCCTTCGCGGGACTTGCTGCATCGCGGATTGTGGTAAATCTTTATCATAGAGTAAAATATTTTCTTGTACAAATTTACTTAACTTCGTATATATAATTCCCCATTTACTATGTATTTAGAACAATTTAAGAAAGACAGTTCCAGTATTTTAAAATATGTACCATTTGTGCTTGGTTTTCTTGGCTTTATGGCCTTTAATATTTTGATTTCGGGCATCATGGCGATAGATTCCGGCAAAATGATACAGGAATCCATTTTGAGAATAGGCAGGAACGCTACCTTCTTTACTTTCCTTATCCCGTTTGCTTTTTTTCTGGGATTGTTGTTTTTATGGTGGAAGTTTATTCACAGGTATACATTTACACAGCTTACGACCGGAAGAAAAAGGACCGACTGGAGCAGAATTGCTTTTTCCTTTTTCACATGGAGCATTTTGAATGTACTGATGATCGGAGTAAGCTTCGTATTGCAACCGGATGATTTTTCTTTTCAGTTCAATATCACCGCTTTTATCCCGCTGCTTTTTATCGCGGTGGTTTTTATCCCCATCCAGACCAGTTTTGAAGAGTATTTTTTTCGCGGATATTTTATGCAGTTCACCGCATTTATTTCGAAAAACAGGGGCGTGGCATTGTTTCTCTCATCAGTTATTTTCGGACTTATGCACCTTAGCAATCCGGAAGTCTCGGATATGGGTTGGTCCGTGATGATCTTCTATATCGGATGCGGGTTCTTACTCGGTATCATGACGCTTATGGATGATGGTTTAGAGTTGGCTTTGGGATTCCATGCGGCCAATAACCTTTTTGGAGCTCTTTTTATTACTTCAGAAACGGCCGTTTTTCAAACTGACGCCCTTTTTCTGTTCAAAGGTGAATCAAGTATTACGGAATTGTTGATACAAGTTTTCATTATTTTTCCTATCTTGTTGTTTATTTTCTCGAAAAAATACAATTGGGCACATTGGAAACAAAAATTACTTAAATCAATTTAGCTATGGAAAAGAAAATTTGTATACACCCCGATTTTAAGCTCAATGGATATTCCTTTACAAAAGAAAGCATAAGTGAACTTGCGATCACGCTGATCCGCGACGGGGAGCCTCATGAGCAAGATCTCGGAAATCTGATTTTACAATGGTTCGATGAAGAAGACCATGTAACATTGACCACATCCGGTACTACAGGTACCCCAAAAGAGATAAAACTGTCTAAGGAAGCAATGGAAGCATCTGCTCTGGCAACGGGCGAATTTTTTAAGTTGCAGCCCAAAGACAAGGCATTGCTGTGCATGTCTACAAGGTATATAGCGGGTAAGATGATGTTTGTAAGAGCCGTTGTCCTGGGACTTGAACTGGATTATGTAAGTCCTTCTAAAGAGCCTTTAAAAAATACGGACAAAGTCTATGATTTTGTGGCCATGGTACCGTTACAGGTGATGCATTCAATGAACCGCATTGAACAATGTAGGATATTGATCATAGGAGGGGCCAAATTAAGTAATGTTGTACGTGAAATGCTCAGAAAAAAATCGTCCGACGTGTATGAAACCTATGGAATGACGGAGACCATAACGCATATTGCGGCCAAGCGCATCGATGAAAAATATTTTACCGTGCTGCCGCATGCCAATATATCCAAAGATGAAAGGGGATGCCTTGTCATTGAAGCTCCTTTGGTTTCTGACAACCTTGTTGTTACGAACGATCTGGTTGACATGCCAAACGACGTACAGTTTTCCTGGCTGGGCAGATTTGACAACGTCATCAACAGCGGCGGGATAAAACTTGTACCCGAACTTATTGAACAGAAACTCGCTGATTACATTCCATACCGTTTTTATGTGATCGGAAAGGAAGATACTGACCTTGGCCAGAAGCTCGTACTGGTAATTGAGAACGATGCCTATACACTTGTTCCCGAAGCTTTTGAAAGCCTTGAAAAGTATGAACGGCCTAAAGAAGTGTTATTTATAGACAAATTTATGGAAACACCTACAGGTAAAATATTAAGAAAGGAAACTGTAGAACTTTTAACAGCCGGTATATAACCGGCTGTTTTTTTATAATAATAGGTTTTCTATAAGATAATACCATCCGGCAATTGTGAGGAACGAAACGGGAATGCCGTATCCTACCATCATATTGCTTAATTCCGGTTTTAATCCGTAATTCGATGCAATGATCGCTCCTGTAATCATAGGGGCCATTGCGGCCTCTATAATGCATACCTTTGTTGCCAGATCAGTTTTTCCGAACAAATAATGAAACAGGATTAAAATCACAAAAGGCATAAGGACGAGTTGGAAAGCAAGACCCAGAACAAGGTACCGGAAATGCTTGCCGTAGGTTTTGAATCTGAGTTGATATCCCACCGAAATCAGGGCGATGGGGGATATGGTTGCTGAAATTTGTTTGAAAGTAGAACTCAGTGCTTCAGGAAAGTCAATCCCTGCCAGTACCATAAACAACCCAAAGAAAAAGGCGATAAGAGGAGGAAATGAGAGCATTTTCTTTAGGATGGAACCGTTTGTGTCCTTTTGGTTGGAATACAACGTTGCAACCATAACTCCGAGTGTAGAAAGTACAACAAAAGTTCCGGGTAGATCAACGATTATAAGGGTGTCAAGTCCCCGATCCCCGTAAAGGGCCTGTATTACCGGAATTCCAACAAAAGAGGTATTTCCTAATCCGGAAGTAATGATAAGACAGCCGGTTAACTTTTTCGACCATCCGTACTTCTTTCCCAAAAATGAAAAAAACAGGAACGACAAACCGAAAGTAATCCAGGCTACCGATGCAGGCAGTAAAAGCTCCCAGCTCAGCTGTATTTTTGGCAGATAATGTAAAGCCATTGCAGGTAATGCAACAAACAGAATGTACTGATTGAGCACAACGGGGGTGTTTTTGGGAAAGCTGTTGATTCGTTGTATCAATATCCCAATAAAAAGACAAAGAAAAAGAAGAATAATGCTGGACATATTTTTTGATCAATAAAAAAACCGAAAGGATTTCTCTCTTTCGGCCGGATTATTATTTTGAAACGGGAATCCCGTATAAATCAAATTCGGTAGCATCGTAAATTTCAATATCAGCAAACTCTCCAACTTTTAAATAATGTTTTGTTGCATCTATTAAAACCTCATTATCTACATCAGGAGAATCAAACTCCGTTCTTGCTACAAAATGGTTTCCTTCTTTACGATCGATGATGCAACGGAAAGTTTGACCTATTTTTTCCTGATTCAGTTCCCATGAAATCTGGGCCTGGATGTCCATAATCTCGTTTGCACGGTTTTGTTTTACATCCTGCGGTACATCATCTTCGAGCAGATAGGCATGTGTATTTTCTTCATGAGAATAGGTAAAGCACCCGAGGCGTTCGAAGCGCATCTCTTTTACCCAATTCTTCAAAATTTCAAAATCTTCTTCTGTTTCTCCTGGATATCCTACTATAAGGGTCGTTCTTATGGTCATTTCCGGAACGGTCTTTCTGAAATCTTTAAGCAGTTGCGTTGTCTTGACATAAGTAGTACCTCGGCGCATCGATTTGAGAACGTTGTCGGCGATGTGCTGAAGAGGTATATCAAGATAGTTGCAGATCTTAGGTTCGCGTTTCATCAGTTCCAGAACATCCATCGGAAACCCGGTGGGGAAGGCGTAATGCAGACGGATCCATTCAATACCCTCAACTTTTACGAGGTTTTCCAACAATTCGGCAAGGTTGCGTTTTTTGTATAAATCCAATCCGTAATAAGTAAGGTCCTGGGCAATAAGGATAAGCTCTTTAACACCGTTTTTGGCAAGTCCTTCGGCTTCTTTTACAAGCTTTTCAATAGGTTGCGAAACGTGTTTTCCGCGCATTAAAGGAATAGCACAAAAAGAACACGGGCGGTCGCATCCTTCAGAAATCTTTAAATAAGCATAATTTTTAGGAGTAGTTGTCAAACGTTCTCCAAGCAATTCGTGTCTGTAATCCGCGCCTAATGCTTTTAATAATAACGGAAGGTCGGTAGTTCCGAAATATTGGTCCACATCGGGAATTTCAGATTCTAAATCCGGTTTGTAACGCTCAGATAAACATCCTGTTACAAATATTTTGTCCACTAAACCCTGTTCTTTCTTATCAACATATTCCAGAATCGTATTGACTGATTCCTCTTTTGCATTATTGATAAAACCACATGTGTTGATAACCACGATATTTGCCTCATCGTTGAGGGCTTCGTGTGTTACATCCTTACCGCTGGCTTTTAACTGTCCCATTAAAACCTCACTGTCGTAAACGTTTTTGGAGCACCCCAGGGTAACTACATTGATTTTATTCTTTTTTAATGATTTAGTTCTCATAGATTTAAAATTGCGCTTGCAAAATTACGATATTAATTTGTATTTGCCCGTTAATTACAATCTAAAAATACCGCCTACAACCAGAACGCTTTGATAGAAGGTAAAATGATGTTTCGCGTATTCACCCGGATTGGGAGTAATGGGTGTTTTGATAATATTAATGTATCCTATTTTGGATTCGTACTGTACAAAGAAGTGTTTGAACAAGGTGACATTTACAGCTCCTTTTGCGGAAACCCCGAAACCGGCTACCTTAAATTCGTCGTTGCGTTCGCGTCCCAGCACTGTAGCATTGGTACGCGGAAACAAAATTCCCGATCCAACTCCGGCAATGGCATTGAACTGTACTTTATCGGTATTGTTGATACCGAAAAATTTCGAAATATCCTCCGTTCTGGCAAGTTCCAGGTTTACATAATTCAATCCGTCGGTATGTTCAAACATCAAAAAATCTTCAGTCAATTTGGTATTTCCGTTTTCAAGTACTTCACCATAACTACCTTTATCAGGATATGATCCGCTGACATAGGCTTCCTGACCTTGCGTCATTACGTATTTCATATGATCGAATCCAAACGAAAGGCTGTACTTGTCCGTAAAGTAATATCCAAGCCGGAAGTTTGTCTGAGGAATGGTCATGCGTGTTGGATTGATGTAATCCATATGCCATCCTTTCGGCTTATCGTGTGCACTTGCATTATGAACGGTAAAGTCAAAATCATTTCCCTTGAAATGAATGTCAGATGAAGAATAGAATCCTCTGTTGGCTCCCCAGTATATGAAAAATTTTCCTTTATTGTTAGAGGTGTAAGGATTTGAAGTAACCTCCTGAGCGTAAGTAGTCAATGGTAAAAAAGAAAGTCCCGTTAATACCAAAAGTTTTTGAAATGCTTTCATTTTTTGAAAAAATTTCTGCAAAGATACAAATAAAAAAGCCCCTGTATTTTAAGCAGGGGCTTTTTTTATAGTTGTTAGAAACTGGCGCTGTAGGTAAGACTGATGTTGTGGTTATTTGATTTTATATTTCCTACACCGTTTGTTCCGGAACTGATGATGTTCTGTTGGGAATCCTGATTCCAGAATAAGTAGCCAAGATCTAATCGGGAGGCGCCGAAACTGTATCCGATACCCGCACTGTAGCTTGTCAGGTCACCTAAGATGTCCTTGTTCTTATAGGGACTGTCTGCATGCCTGAAACCAGCCCGAAGGCTCACCTGGTTTATGCGGTATTCTCCTCCGACTCTGAACTCGTTCGTAGCCTGTAAACGGGTTTTGTAATAGTTGTTAACAATACTGTAATCTGCACCGTCTGCACTGTATTCCATCGTGCTGTAATCTTTACGGGTATAATCAAAACTAAGTAAGCCGTTTCCTCCGAAAACATAAGCAAGACTTCCGGTAAAAGCGCCTGGATTTTTAACCGAATACCGGTTATAAAGAGTTACAATACGTGGATCTATATCATAAGTTTTAGACGTTCCGCTCTGTATGATATGTGTTTGAAGGCTTTGAGAAAATTCATCCTGTAAACGCATCCATGTAGGAGACTGGTAGGAAGCGCCTATTCGCAGTTCCTCCGTAGCTTTGAAAATCCCCCCGACATTGAAAGAAAATCCCGAACCATACGTATAGGTGTGATTCTGGAACAAGAGCTCTTTATATCCTTCAGAGACCTGTGATCTGTTTTCTTCATAAATAGCTGAAGAGGTAAGGTAGTCAATGAAATGTACGTTTAAATTGGCTCCCAGATAAAGTCTTTTGTTGAGGTCAAATCCTACGTTTCCGGTGAGTTGGTTGTTAAACCCTGTTGTAAGCGTTTCATTTTCCTGATAAAAGGAATTTCCGGCACCATTGAGCACATACCCGTTCTGGCTGCCGTTTTCATTGAGCAGGTATCCCTGATAGGCAAGCATAGCCTGCTGGGCTGAAAACCCGTTCTGTATTCCGTTGAGATAGTCGTAAAGATCTCCTACTGTTTCACTTCCCTGCGTTTGAACGTACTGAAGAGGAACACTTCCTCCGTTGAAGCCATTGTTCGCATGGTCGAGAAAATAATTTGTTACCGATTCATTCGATATCCCTTTTGTAAATGTTCGGTCATTGAACCGGGCGTTGGAATGGTATCCGAGTCCTATTGTAACTTTTTTAAGTGCCTGATCCTGATTTTTGGAATCTATTACAAATACAGCTCCAAAACTTGGCAGGTCGAACTTGTTTTCATTTGCATTACTCGGAGAATCATTAAAAACAGATTTGTTTTTCTGGATTTTGACATTTCCCGTTATGCTGAAATGGTTGTAATTGAATAATGCCGATCCCGCCGGGTTAATCTGTAGCGCTGAAAGGTCACCTCCAAGAGCTCCGAAAGCTCCGTTAAGGGCATTAAAACGCGCGGTCCCGTTTACCTGAGGAGTACCGATCCTGATGGCGTCATTAGGGTTAAACTCCTGTGCCTGCATTTGCAAAGCACCCATAAGTAAAGCAAAAGGTATATATATATTTTTCATATAAGACTTCGTATTTAAAATATTGTTGAACAGGATTGGAAATTATCGTCTTCCACCACCACCGGTACGCATTCCTCCTCCAAAGCTTCCACCACCACGGGATCCGCCCATACTTCCGCTGTTCATTCTCGTCGTAGGAGCAGGGCTATAAACAGGACGTGAGGTAGAACGCTCAAAACGGGTATTGGTATTATAACGCGTATTGTTGTTAAAGCGCTCGTTACGTATGGTAGCAGGGGTGTCGAAATTTGTTGCTCTTCTTGTCTGCAGTGCATCTGATGTATTCATTCTGTTAAAACTTGTATTGGCACGTGAAAACGTACGGTCGGTCTTAACAAGATTACGGGCAGAATTAAGAGAGCTGTTGCGCAGCGTTCTCGTGTTCAGGTTGTTGTTCATACGCGCTGTATTGGACATAGCCATCTGTCTGCTCGTAAGCGATCTGTAGCTGTTGCTTCTTGAAAGGGTTCTTCCTCCATAGTAAGGGTAGCCCCATCCATAATACGGGTAGCCCCATCCGTAGCCGTAATACGGATATCCCCAACCGTAGCCCCATCCAAAACCGAATCCGAATCCCCAGCCCCAGGAGTCATACCATCCGCCGTAAGGATATCCCCATCCGAAATAACTGTAGGGATAATTATAAACGATCTGGGTTTCAGATGCAGTATCCCCCCAGCCTCCGTTTCCCTGGGCATAATCTGATGAGTAGTTTTCAACATCGGTAAAATACTGGCTGGCCTCCTCTTCTTTTTGTTTGAAGTATTCAGAATAGTAGGCACTTTTCTCGTGTGTATCTTCTACTACAATTTTACTGTTGTTATAGATGCCGTCTACATCATAAGGTTTCTGGTTCAAACCGGAACATGCAGCGAACGCGACACCGGCTGAAGCAATTAAACCAAGCCGGACCAGATAAAATCGTTTATAAATTAGAGGTAGCATATTTAAAGTTTTTATTGTTGAACATTACAAATTTAGTTAGATTTGTACAAAATAATGTGTTAATATTATCTAATCAAATTATATACCAATATATTAAAAATGAGCAAGAATTTAACTACGAGATCGGAAGATTATTCAAAATGGTATAACGAATTGGTTGTGAAGGCCGATTTAGCTGAAAATTCAGGTGTAAGGGGATGTATGGTCATCAAACCTTACGGTTATGCTATTTGGGAAAAACTGCAGGCAGAACTGGATAAGCGCTTTAAAGAAACAGGTCACAGCAATGCATATTTCCCCTTGTTTGTTCCGAAAAGTTTGTTCGAAGCTGAAGAAAAAAATGCAGAAGGTTTTGCCAAAGAATGCGCTATCGTAACTCATTACCGGCTTAAAAACGATCCTGATCATCCTGGTAAACTCATGGTTGATCCGGAAGCTAAACTGGAGGAAGAGCTTATTGTACGTCCTACTTCAGAAGCTATTATATGGAGTACTTATAAAGGCTGGATACAGTCGTATCGCGACTTGCCTATCCTTATCAACCAATGGGCCAACGTAGTCCGCTGGGAAATGCGTACGAGACTGTTTTTACGTACAGCTGAATTTTTATGGCAGGAAGGTCATACGGCGCATGCTACTAAAGAAGAGGCTTTAACAGAAGCAAAACAGATGCAGGACGTTTATGTGGATGTAGTGGAAAATATCATGGGAATTCCTGTTATCAAAGGATATAAAACGGAAACCGAGCGTTTTGCAGGAGCTGATGATACCTATACAATCGAAGCACTGATGCAGGACGGAAAAGCATTACAGGCAGGGACCTCTCATTTTCTTGGACAAAATTTTGCCAAGGCTTTCGATGTGAAGTTTACCAATAAGGAGGGGAAACAGGATTATGTATGGGCTACCTCCTGGGGGGTTTCTACGCGGTTGATGGGAGCGCTCATCATGACACACTCAGATGATAACGGATTGGTATTACCGCCTAAACTGGCTCCGATACAGGTTGTGATTGTTCCTATCCACAGAACGGATGAACAATTACAGCAGATTTCAGATAAGGCAGATGAATTGATGGCTGTTTTGAAGCAGAAGGGTATTACTGTAAAATATGACGACCGTACGACGCAGAAACCGGGATTTAAATTTGCAGAATGGGAATTGAAGGGAGTGCCGGTGCGCATTGCAATGGGGCCAAAAGACCTGGAAAACGGTACTTTTGAAATTGCGCGCAGGGACGAATTAACGAAAGAAGTAGTTGCTGCAGATGCGGCTGTAACCTATATAGAGAATTTACTGGATGAAATCCAGGAACGTCTATTTTCAAAAGCCTTAAAATATCGTGAGGAACATTTAACAGAAGTAAATTCGTTTGAAGAATTTAAGGACCTGCTGGAAAACAAGGGGGGCTTCCTTTCAGCTCATTGGGACGGGACACCGGAAACAGAAGAGAAGATAAAGGAGCTTACAAAAGCTACAATCCGCTGTATTCCTATGGAAGGAAACGAGGAGGAAGGAAATTGTATATTTACAGGCAAACCTTCTAAAAGGAGAGTACTGTTTGCAAAAGCATATTAAAAATAAAAAAACCGGGAACATTTCCCGGTTTTTTTATTTAAGAAAAGAAAGCAGGGCTAGTTTATACGAGTGTAATCCGAACCCGGAAATAGTTCCCAACGCAACAGGAGCGATATAGGAGTGCTCCCGAAAGGTCTCTCTTTTATGAACGTTGCTGATGTGTACTTCCACAACAGGAGCTGTTATGGAACGGATGGCATCTGCAATTGCAACAGAAGTATGCGTATAGGCGCCGGCATTGAGAATGATGCCGTCATATTCAAAACCCGTTTTCTGGATATAGTCAATTAATGCTCCTTCATGATTGGATTGGAAATAATCAAGAATAATATTTCCGAATTCATTTTTCAGATCTTCAAAATAAGATTCGAATGATACGGATCCATAAACGGAAGGTTCTCTTTTTCCGAGCATATTTAAATTCGGACCATTGATAATGGCAATTTTCATAATGGGTATATTGCTTAAAATTCAGTTAAAAGTACATAAAAAAAATGGGATTTTTTATAAGGAAAATTGGGTATGTTATTGTGGATTATTTAGGATTTGTCGGTGTTTGATCATTCTGATTGAATAATTGAAAATAAGGTGTGATGAAATTAAATTATTGTTAAATTATTTGTTGACGAAAAAATTATTACCTTAACTTTGCAGTGTAAAAAAATAAATAATTAGAAAAATGAAAAAGATTTTATTATCATTAGCTTTGGTAGCAACAGGAGTTGCTGCACAGGCACAGGAGGGGACCTACGGTTTCGGAAAAGGAGATATTTTGTTGGAAGGTAGCTTGAAAGCAAATACTCAGGATAACAAACAAGAAACTTTGAAAACGTCTACATTCAACTTCAATCCTAAAGCAGGATATTTTGTGGCTGATAAATTTGCTGTTGGTTTAGGTCTTAACATCGGTTCTTCTAAAGAAGAAAATTACTCAGACACTGCGGCAGTTTCATTCACTGAAAAAGGAAGCTCTGTTGGTTTTGAAGTATTCGGACGTTATTATATAGCTGACTTAAACAGATTCCAGCCTTATGCTGAATTAGGAGTAGGTTACAATACATCAAAAAGCAAGGTAACTCGTGTTATTGACAATGTTTCTACAACAGTTGAGTCTCCAAAATACAATGCTTTCGGTGTAAACGCTACATTAGGTTTCAACTATTTCGTAACACCTAAAATTGCGATCAATTTTGCTTTGAGTGATTTAATCGGATTCAATTCGGCTAAGTCCGATGCATCTGGAGCTAAAGCTACAACTGATTTTCATGCGAACATCAACAGCTTTAACAACTTCTTTGATACAGCAACTTTCGGTTTGACTTTTAAATTATAATAAATTTAAAAGAAAATTAATAAATTTTTAAGAGCCTTTCATTTTTGAAAGGCTTTTTTTATATCTTTAAGGCTCCATTTATTATTAAAGCAAAACTAATGAAGAAAATATTACTGTCAATCGCTTTTTTAGGATTCATCACCACAAACAGTTTCGCTCAACGCAATTATAAAAATACAATCGAAACAGGTATTAAAGCGGGAGCCAACATGTCTACATTGTCGGGAGGAAATTCACAGGAATTCAAACCGGGACTTCAGATCGGAGGAAGTATTGAAATTCCGCTTTCATTCTATAAAAAGTTTGCTTTACAGACCGAGTTACTTTATTCCGTACAGGGATATAAAGGAAAAGAATACGATCAGAAGGATATTGATACGGGAAAAGTAACAGGAACTTTGAAATTGGAAGATGTTACCATGCATTACCTGTATTTACCTGTTACCTTTAAATATTATGCAAGCAAGAATTTCTCAGTTGAGTTAGGAGGTCAGGTTGGGTATATGCTTGATGCAAAAGGGCAGTTCGATATGAATAAATACAATACGGCAAGAAGCTACCTTTATATGGCAGATCCTAAATACAGTGGTTCTGAACTGGATAAAGCTTTGTTTGAATCAGGATACCGGAGTAAGGATGCCGACAATTATTATGAGAAGCTTGATTACGGAGTGAATCTTGGTTTTTCATACTATCTTGAGACGGGTCTTTACTTTAACTTCAGATATTATATGGGTCTTCAGGACGTATACAAAATAGATAATGACTATAAAAAGATCCGGACGTCAGCCGATCCAGGAGAAGATTTGGGTAAAATCATCAATTACCTCAATGAAAATTCCAAATTTACGGAATTGCGTAATTCCTCAATCCAGCTTTCTATCGGATACAAATTCTAATCTGGCACGCTTTTAGCTACCTTTAATGTTAAAATAGTTAAACAAAAATAGATTATGAAAAAACTAGTATTGGCTGCAATCGCAGTAGTTGGCTTCAGTGCAACGGGAGTAGCACAGCAACAAGTAAAATTCGGACCTAAAGCCGGTGTAAACTTTGCCAATTTGTCAAATGTGGATGATTCCGAAATGAAAACAGGTTTTCATGTAGGTGCCGTAGCAGAGATTAAGTTTAATGATAAGTTCTCTGTTCAGCCGGAGGTCATTTATTCGGCTCAAGGAACGAAATTTACCTCTAATAATGCGGAAGTAAAATACAATAATGATTATATCAACATTCCCATCATGGCAAAATATTATATTGTTGATGGATTTTCGGTTGAAGCTGGTCCACAGGTTGGTTTCCTTGTAAAAGCGGAACAGAAAGGTTCATACCGCGGTTTTACAGGAACAACGGATGTAAAGGATTACTACAAATCTGTTGATTTCGGAGTAGGTCTCGGATTGGCTTATGATCTTCCTATGGGATTGTTTTTTAATGCACGTTATAATCTGGGTCTTTCTAAAGTTCAGGAAGATGTTACGGTTGGAAGTGTTACATTTAAGGCCGATGATGTTAAAAATAATGTCATCCAGGTCGGAGTAGGATATAAATTTGATTAAATAAAAAGAGCCACCTTTAAGGTGGCTTTTTTATTTATAAAATACTGTAGGTTTTAAGATTTTTTACTTCCTTAATAACAAACATGCTATGCGTGCTTTGTACTTCTTCCATAGTGGTGAGTTTTGAAAGCATAAATTCCCTGTATGCTTCCATATCATGGACTCCTATTTTTAAAATATAATCATATTCGCCGCTCACATGGAAACATTCCAGTATTTCGGGGATTTCATTTACCTTTTTTTCGAATTTTAAAATAGAATCCTTTGAATGGGATTTTATTTTAATATGGGCAATTGCCATAAAGCTCCTGTTAATTTTGTCTTTATTGACAATGGCAATATAGTCGGTGATTATATTCTGTTTTTCAAGCTTTTTAATACGTTCGTATACAGCCGTTGTTGATAAATCAAGCTGGTCGGCAAGCTCTTTTGTCGTTTGCTTACAATTCTTCTGTAATAATTCGATTAGTTTATAATCTATCTGGTCTACCTTCATGAAATCAGTTTTTTTTTAGTTAAAAAAAGTATAAGCTAAAAATTATTTCATCAAATATAGGGTATTTTGATCTCTTTTTTCTGTACAAAAAGAATATATTTTGTTAAAGAAAAATTAAAAATTACTTTCACACAACCAATACTTAAAATTATAACCTTATGTTCAAACCAGCAGATAAAATTCAGGATTTGCAGTTTTTCGGGGAATTCGGAGGGGTCAATCCATCTATTTCTGATTCATCAACCTATACGTTTCTTTCGGCTAAGACCATGTTTGATACCTTTGAAGGAAATGCCGACGGTTGTTATTTATACAGCCGCCACAGTTCGCCTTCGAATTTATACCTTGGCGAAGCCCTTGCCCAGATGGAGAATACGGAAGCAGCTAATGTAACGGCTTCTGGAATGGGGGCTATTACTACAACGCTTATGCAGTTATGCAAAAATAAAGATCATATTATTGCAAGCAGAACCATATATGGGGGAACATATGCCTTTTTAAAGAATTTTTTCCCCGGTTTTGGGGTGGCGGTCGATTTTGTTGATATTACGAACCTGGAGAGTGTGGTTCAGCTTATCAAGCCGAATACGAAAGTGCTTTATCTTGAAACAGTGAGCAACCCTCTGCTGGAGGTTGCGGATATCCCGGCCTTATCCAAGATTGCGAAGGAACATAACATCAAACTTGTTGTAGACAATACGTTTTCACCACTTGGCGTTACTCCTGTAGATCTGGGAGCGGATATTGTAATCCACAGTCTAACGAAATATATTAACGGAAGCAGCGATACGGTCGGAGGCGTTATATGTGCATCCCAGGAATTTATAAATGATCTGAAAAACGTAAACGACGGCGCCTGTATGTTATTGGGGCCTACAATGGACAGTTTTCGTTCAGCCAGTATTCTGAAAAACCTGAGAACTCTGCATATCCGCATTAAACAGCACAGCGCCAATGCCCTGTTTCTTGCAGAAGCTTTTGAAAAAATTGGGATTAAAACGGTTTATCCGGGCCTTGTATCCCACCCCTCTCATGAAGTTTTTAAAAGTATGTATAACGAAGAATATGGATTCGGGGGAATGCTAACAATAGACGTTGGGTCTCTTGAAAAAGCCAATGCTGTTATGGAACTCATGCAGGATCGCAATATTGGATATCTGGCTGTAAGCCTTGGATTCTATAAAACATTGTTCAGCGCACCCGGAACGTCAACCTCTTCAGAAATTCCGGCAGACGAACAGGAAAAAATGGGGCTTTCTGACGGATTGATCCGTTTTTCCATAGGTCTGGATAACGACATCAGCCGTACTTTTGAGTTAATGAAATCTTGTTTACAGGATTTAAACGTTTTATAAAAAAAGGGCCTTAAGGCTCTTTTTTTATTTCTTCTAGACTGACAAACTGAACGGATGCTAACGGGATTCCCGCTTCCTTAAATACATTATGGATGTTTTTAATAAGGTCTGATTTTATGTAGTACATATTCTGGGGATCAAATGTAATCGCGTTGATTTCATAAGTGGCATTGATTTCATTCAGACTTAACTGAAATACGTAGGGCATGCGCTTCCGGGAAATACCGGTTGTTTGCAGGGCGGCTTTGATAAGGTGCGTACTGACAGTTTCTTCGTTTATCCCGTATTTTACGGCAACTTTGGCGGTAATGGCCAAACCGTCTGTTCTGCCAAGCGAACTGAAGTTCAATGTAGGACCTGAAAGAATGGAAGAATTGGGTACGGTGACATCTTCGTTATTAATCGTTTTCAAACGTGTTACAAGTGTGTTCCGTTCAATCACAATTCCGGTTATATTCCCTGTGCGTATCCAGTCGTTAGGTTGAAAAGGCCTCATATAGGTAATGACAATTCCGGCAATTGCATTTGCAACGGCTGAAGAAGAACCTACTGAAATCAGGACCCCCAGAAAAACGGAAATTCCCTGAAACGCAATAGTTCCGGATCCCGGTAAATAAGGAAAGATAATGATAAGGCAAAACGTGATGAGAAGGAAACGCAGTATAAGGTAGGTGGGTTTGGCCCATTCAGCATAGAACGCATGAATCTTTAAATCTCCGTTTTCTACTTCGTCTGAAAAATAGCGCAATACCTTTAGTACAAAACGGACAACGACGGTAATAAGGATAATTTTTACCAGATTCGGAAGGTAGGCAATAAGCGAATCAACCATAGAATTTACCGGTTCCAGTACAATGTCCTTCAATTCCTGCGAGTACTTTAAAGTTTGCGGAAACAGCCTTAAGGCATACGGTAATATCGTTAACACTAAAACCGCAATGATGAGAAACTTTACCACAGCTAGAATCCTGTCCAGCACATTGTGCAGTACGCTTCTTCGGATAATCTCGTAATCTTTGAATACAACCCCTTTTTTAAACCATTTGGAATCAAGGACCAGATACTTTTTAAGTTTCCGGAACAGTTTATTGAGAACAAAGACAATCACACTGAAGATACCCATTATTAAAACCAGTTCGCCAATGCTTTTAAGCTTGCTGCTGAAACTGTTTTGTTTCCGGTAATCCAGTATGGATTCGTTGAGGATTTTTAAGTGTTCTTTCGAAAGTTCATCAATAGAAGCATTTTGCCAGAGGGCGTCTGTTTCGTTAATTGCAACAATAAGGTCATCTTCGTATGAAATAGTCGTAATTTCATTGCTTTTCTTAATTTTTAAAGAGTCGGGATTATAGAAGGTTTTAGAGATAAGAGCTGCTATCTTATTGTTCGCAATCCGTGCCCGTTCCAGGGCGTTATAAGGCCCCATGTTCGCAAAAATGCGAAAAACCGTGTCATAAGCTACCATTACGGGCACACCTTGTGTCCGCGCTTTTATTCTTTTAATTTCATCCAACTGGGTTTGAATGCGTGCTGAATCTTCCTGTGCTTTTATTTTTTCGAACTGTTCGCCGGACTTAGCATTTCCTTTTAAAATGAGGTGTTGGATTTCCTGGTTAAGGACATCGAGCTTTAATGAATCTCTTATGCGTAACGTTTTAAGCTCCTTTATCTGTTTAGCGAGTAAAACGGATGAAGAATCCGTTTGGGCTGAGAGAACCAGGCAGTTTAGGAAAAAAATAAAAAGATACAGTTTTTTCATTTTACTTTAAATAATCAAGTGTCCTTTCTAGAGCCATGCCTCTTGAACCTTTTATTAAGATGGTTTTTGCCGGGATCTGCTGTGCACTTAGTGCTTCTAATAAAGCTGTTGCGGTTGCATAATACGTAATGTTTTCATGAGGTATCATCACATTGAAAAAATGTTCTCCTACCAATAGGGCAGGTATCCCGGTATTTATTACTTCTTTAATTATCTGTTCGTGTTCTTTACCGGACGCATCACCCAATTCGAACATATCTCCGAGAATCATAAATTTGGAATTGCCTTCCAGCTGGTGAAAATTCTCTATTGCAACATGCATACTGCTTGGATTTGCATTATAGGCGTCCATTAGAATATCCCGGTCATTGGAACGTACCCATTGAGATCGGTTGTTCTCAGGCACGTATTCTTCAATGGCCTGTTTAATCGTAGTTACGGGGATGTTAAAGAAAAGTCCAATGGTGACCGCTATGGCAATGTTGGGCAGATTGTAAAGGCCTGTAAGGTTGGATTTGATGAGTGTATCCTTAACTTCGAGTGTTGCCATTGGCTGGGCATAGGCCTGCGTAATCCGGATGTCTGCCTGGGGGTGTCCGGCCATGGAAAAACCAAAACGCGTGATGTGTTGTGTTTTTTCAACCTGTATGGGATCATCATAATTGACAAATGCAGATTTATGATGCTCCTGCAAATAATCATACATCTCGCTTTTTCCCTTAATCACGCCTTCAACTCCACCGAATCCTTCAAGATGGGCCCGGCCGAAATTGGTGATGAAACCAAAATCCGGTTGTGCAATATCACATAATTCTTCGATTTCACGTTGATGGTTGGCTCCCATTTCAATAATACCGAGATCTGTTTCCTCGGTGAGACGTAAAAGAGAAAGAGGCACGCCGATATGGTTGTTGAGATTGCCTATGGTGGCAATTGTATTGTAATGCTTACTTAAAACGGCATATACGAGTTCTTTACTTGTTGTTTTGCCATTGCTTCCTGTAAGGGCAATGATGGGTAACCCGAGGTGAAATCTATGAAATGAAGCCAGTTCCTGCAGGCATTCAAGCACATCTTCAACTACAATTAATCTGGTGTTGTTGAGTTTTCGGAGCTCGGGATCGTCGACTACGGCATAAGAAGCACCCTTTTCCAATGCCTGTAAGGCAAATTCATTCGCGTTAAAATGATCTCCCTTTAATGCAAAAAACATGCTGTTCTGCGTAATCTTACGGGTATCGGTACTGATGCCGTTACCAGAGTTGTATAGTGCGTAAATTTCAAATATTTCCATAGTTCAAAAATAAAAAAAAAGCCCCAGATGGGGGCTTTTATTATGAAGATTTGTTAAAATTAACCTCTTGCTTTTTTCTTACTGTTTGATTTAGTGCTACCTACTTTAGTCATAGCATTTCTGAATCCTACGAAGTCTGATGCGGAATACTGATCAATGAATCTACGTGTGGCAGGATCCAGCCAGTATGCTCTGTCTTTCCAGGATCCACCTTTAATAACGCGTGAATTATTGTTGATTAAACTTGTTCTGTTTGCATCATCCAGGGTGAAGGTCAAATTACCGTCTGCATCATATGTTGCATTGTCCGTTGGTGAATTGTACATCTTCTTATTTATCTTGGCTTTTTCAAAAGTATCGCCATCATTGTAAGAAAGACTGTTTGTTCCCTGGAAATTACGTCTCTGGAAAGTATCTTCAGCTCCTATAGTTTCTTTCTGAACTTCCCCAGGTAAAGCTCTCGGATGTAGCTTACCGTTTGGTAAAGTATCGTATTCGATGTTTGTACTTACAATTTGTACGGTTCCGTCCGGTCCGATTACACTTTTATTGTAAACGTTACCACGGAAATAGTTCAAATCGTTCACTTCTGCAGAAACGCTTGGTCTGTATACGTCGGCAACCCATTCAGCTACGTTACCGGCCATGTCGTATAATCCCCAGTCATTGGCAGGGAATGATTTAACAGGAGTTGTAATTTCTCCGGCATCAGTAGACCATCCTGCGATACCGCCATAGTCCCCACGGTTTTGTTTAAAGTTCGCTACGTAATCACCTTTAGATCTGCGTGATTTGGTACGCACATTATCAGAACCCCAAGGGTATTTGTTTCTTCCCTGTGAATTGTTATAAACGCGGTCTGATTTTCTTACGCTTGCAGCGTATTCCCATTCAGCTTCTGTTGGTAAACGGAACTCGGCAGAAATAATACCATATTCCATTTTTGCGTAAACCCCTTTATCTCCTTCTTTAGCTCTGTTTCTAACACCTTTGAAAACAATGCTGTCATTTCCGGCGTAAGCTTTTGAAGGAGCATTCAGATAGGCCTGTGTAGAAAATGTCTGATCGCCGTATACTTTATCTGTTTTAGCGCCTTTGGCAATATAACCTGCACGCTCAAGATTCAATTCGTTAACACGATCTGTTCTCCATTTCGAAAAATCGTTTGCCTGTACCCATGATACACCTACTACAGGATAGTTGGCATAAGCAGGATGGCGTAAGTAAGTATTGGTTAAGGTTTCGGTAAATCCTAATTGATTTCTCCAAACCAATGTATCTGGTAATGCAGATGCGTAAATTTGACGGTAACGAGCTTCTGTAGGAGGGTAAACAGCCTTTGTCCATGACAAATATTCCGTATACATAAGGTTGGTAACCTCTGTTTCATCCATAAAGAAAGATTGTACGTATTGTTGAGTAGCATCATTATTCCACTCACCCATAACGTCATCCTGTACGCGTCCCATAGTGAAAGTACCCCCTTCAATAGCGACCATACCATAAGGTACTTCGGTGCCATCGTATGACGTGTTATATTGGAAACCGCCTTTTTTATCGTTAATTTTCCATCCAGTAGCTGAAGAAGAACTGGCGTTGCTGTTTCCACAACTTGTTAATCCAATTGATGCCGCCATCACAGCAATCAATTGTAATGTCATAATTTTATTAATCTTCATCGTTAAAGTAGGTAATAAATTTCGTTGCAATATAATAATTAGCTTTTGATTAGCAATACAAATTTAAAAATATTTAAAAAAAACTTAAAAAATGAAAAATATTAAAGACTAAAGGTTCGTTTTAATGCCGAATGTAATTTTTTTAATTATTTTTATACAATTATTAATAGATTATATATTCTATAAATGAAGAGACTATTACCTGTTTTTGCATTGTTGAACGGATTGTTTATGAATGCACAAAGCAAAAGCGTACAGTTGCAGTGGAACGACCAGAATTATCTTATCAGCAGCGGTGAATCTTTTTTTGTTCCCGGATTTCAACCAGAATTATATAAATACAACTCCGGAAGCAGAAGCATAGAGGGGAATGTTGTCATCCCAAATGCAAACGGAAATAAAGTCCGCATTGTATCACAAAAGATGCAGAGTGTGGACCTGGCCAGATATAAAGACCTTGATGCCAAGAAAATTTCTGGTGAAATTAAAACCGATATTTCCTTTTTCAATACAAAAGGGGTAAGGTCTGCTGTCATTACATTTAATCCCATTGTAAAGACCGGTAGCGGTTACAGTAAAGTTACTGAAATTACATTCGAGGTTTATGGGACTGCGGAGGCTAAATCACAATTCAAGAATATTTCGCAATCCAACTCCATATTGGCCCAGGGAAAATGGTCGAAATTTAAAGTAAACGAAACCGGCGTATACCGCATAGATAAGAACTTCTTAAGAAGCCTTGGTGTTCCGGAAGGAACAGACCCTAGGACAGTAAAGGTATACGGTTTCGGAGGAAAAATGCTCCCATTGGCTAATAAAGACAATGCTTATTTTGATATGCCCGAACTGGCTATTCAGTTTAAAGGGGAGGAAGATGGGGTCATAAACGATGGCGATTATATTCTTTTTTACGGTGTAGGAACAAAAGGGTGGGATAGCGAAAACCTTACCCACTTAAACCTTTACAGCAACGATGCATATTATTATGTAACATACGGAGGAACTGCAGGAAAACGCATGCAGACCTATGTGGAACCTTCGGCACAGGCAACGGAAACCTTTACAGATTATAAAACGAGGGTTTTTCACGAACAGAACTTACGAAACCTGGTACAGTTAAGCCGTAAATGGTTCGGGGAAAATTTTAATAACAGTGCGCAGCAGAGTCTCAGTTTTACTTTACAGACACCGCTTCTTAATTCTGCAAAACCTGCCGTAATAGGAATTAATGTAGGTGCTGTTTCCTCAAATTCCACTGCCTTTAACTATTTGCTTAACAACCAGCCTGTAGGAAGTAAAACCTTACCGGGTAAAGGAGGGGGAGCCCTGGCATGGGAAGGGTATTTTGAAGATGAGCAGAACCTGAATTCGGAAACCCAGAATGTACAGATTAATTTTAGTAATAACGGGGTTCCTTCGGCCCAGGGTTTTATTGATTTCATTTCCATCGATTACAGAAAACATCTGGCCGGATATAATAAGCAGTTTAAATTTGGTTTTGAAGAGGCCGTTACCAATATCGGAACAGGAGCCTTCCGTATCAATAACGCTGCGTCGATTATGCAGATCTGGGATGTATCGGATCCGTATAATCCGTCATTTAAAGCAAATGCGGCGTCGGTATTCAACATGAAATTCCCTTTTGGTACATTAAAAGAGTTTGTTGCGGTTGATCAGAACGATATCTATTCACCTGAGCAGTTGTCAAATTCCAACGTGCTAAATCAAAATTTAAAGGGAACCATTTTAAAGGATGGGAAAGTAGATTATCTCATAATTACGCGGAAAGATGACGCAAATGATCTGACGGCAGCTGCCGAGAACCTGGCCAATCTCCACAGGTCAAAGAGTAATCTCAATGTGAAGGTAATACCAGTTCAGGCCATTTACAATGAGTTTTCCGGAGGACAGCAGGATGTGGTAGCCATCCGGAATTTTATACGTTATGTATATGAAGCCGGAAATAAAACGCTTAAATATGTTAACCTGTTCGGTGACGCGTCAACAGATTATTTAAACAGGGACAAAGGGATACGGGATAATAACCAGGTACCTATTTATCAATTGCTGGCAGAACCTCTGCAGTCAACAGGCTCCCTTAATTTCGACGATCAGCTTAATTTTGCTACGGATGATTTTTATGCACTACTTGATGAAGATGACGATGTCATCCGGAACAGCAATTATCTGGGGCTTGATGTTGCCGTAGGACGGATGCCTGTGAATACAATTCAGGAAGCGAACGCAATGGTGAAAAAAATCGAAGAATATCTGGATAAAGAGAATGCAGGCCGCTGGAAAAACACCTATACGGCACTTGCCGACGATGTAGATACCCCTTCTGATGAAAGTCTTCAGATTGCATTAAATCAGATGGTAGACGAACTTGTTCAGAACAAACCTTATTTTAACGTTAAAAAAGTATTCGCTGATGCCTACCAGCAACAGGTTGTAGCGGGAGGTCCACGCTATCCGAAGGCAAAAGAGGATTTTCTTAACGGGATTAACTCGGGAAGCCTACTCGTAAACTATCTGGGGCACGGAAATGAAACAGGATTGGGGGAAGAGCGCTATCTTGACCTTGCGGATATTGACCAATTGACCAATAAATCCAAGTACCCGTTGTTCACCATCATAACCTGTGAATTTACAAGATTCGATAATCCTTACCTTCAGTCAGGAGGAGAACGTTTGTTTTTAAGGGACGGAGCCGGAGCAATAGGTATTCTGGCGACTACACGTAAGATAGGTATAGGGAATGCGAATGTTTTTACCAACCGTATCTCGAAGTGGCTGTTTGATTATAATAATAATCTGCCTGATGTAACCATTGGTGAGGCTTTAATGCTGACAAAGAACGATCATGCTCCTGAAAAAGGAGTGGTATCATTTATCGGGGATCCGGCATTAAAATTGGCTATTGCAAAACCGGATATTGTAATTACTCATATCAATGACAACCCTATTGAAAATTTTACAGGTAGTTTAAGGGCGCTCGACCGTATAAAACTCAAAGGACAGGTTACGACAGAAGGCGGACAGCTCATCAGTAATTTTAATGGAAATCTTGCAGTTCAGCTATTCGATAAAAACCAGGAAAAAACAACCCTGGTAAATGACGGTGTCGGGGACCCTATGACTTTTACGGCTCTTGGAGAAACTGTTTTCAGAGGAAACGCTTCTGTTGCCAGCGGTATTTTTGAAATTGAATTCGTTGTTCCAAAGGATATCAAAATAGCGGTAGGAGAAGGAAAAGCAAGTTTTTACGCGGTAAAGGAATCTGCTGTACTCGATGATTACACAGGCGCCAACACCACAATCAAGATAGGTGGTGTTAACGAAAATGCTGCAGAAGACAACAAGGCTCCTCAGATAAAATTGTTCATGAATGACGAAACGTTTGTTTCAGGTGGAATAACGAATAATTCGCCATTGTTTCTGGCTCATCTGGAAGATGAAAACGGGATGAATACGGCAAGCGGGATCGGACATGATATGGTAGCTATTTTAGACGGGGATGAAAACAATCCGGTCGTAATGAACGAATTTTACGAGACCGAACCGAATAATTTTCAGAAAGGTTTTGTGAATTATCCGTTCAGTAATTTAAAAGAAGGATTGCATACGATTACTTTTAAAGCGTGGGACGTATACAATAATTTGGCAACTGCTACGTTAGACTTTGTAGTTACAGCTTCAAGCGGATTACAGCTGGATAAAGTATTGAACTATCCGAACCCTTTTGTGGATTATACGGAGTTCTGGTTCCAACATAACCGTCCGAACGAAACATTACAGGTACAGGTACAGATCCTGACCGTTTCAGGTAAGATTGTTAAAACGATAAATCAAACGGTAGTTTCTGACGGTTTTTTGTCAAAAGATATTAAATGGGACGGAAGAGATGATTTCGGAGACCGTATTGGTAAAGGAGTGTATATCTATAGGTTAAAAGTAAAAGCGACTGCTTCGGGCCAGCAGGCAGAAAAAATCGAGAAGCTCGTAATCTTATAGTGTGTGAAAGTTTTAAAACTAATTTTTATATTTGTTCATAATAATAAAACATAATGAGAAAAATTTCAATTGCAGTTGTTCTTTTGTTTGCAGGAAAAGCAACGTATGCTCAGAAAGAATTGCCAATGCCTCCGGGCACGCCCCAATCATACAATCCGGCTATTACAACAGGAGTTTCGTTTTTGACTATTGCTCCTGATGCCAGAGCAGCTGCCATGGGAGATATGGGAGTAGCAACAAAAGCCGATGCATTTTCGCAGTTCTATAATCCGGCAAAGTATGCTTTTGCAGAAAAGCAGCAGGGGTTTGCACTGTCTTATACACCGTATATGTCAAAGATTGCCAGCGACATTTCATTGATGGGGGCAAGTTATTATAACAGAATAAGTGAAAGAAGTTCCGTAGGGGCAAGTTTGCGCTATTTTACCCTTGGAGAGATCAATTTAACCGATCAAACCGGATATCCTGCGGGAATAGAAAAACCAAATGAGTTTTCTGTGGACGTTTCTTATACAATTAAATTGTCGGATAACTTTGGATTAGGTGTGGCAGGACGCTATATAAGTTCGAATCTTAAATTGAGAGGAGATGGTGAAACAAGTGCAAAGACGTTTGCCGTAGACGTAGCGGGGTACTATGAAAGTGACCGTATGTCTTTTGATTCTTACGAAGGGAGACTTCGCGCCGGTTTCAACCTGCAGAACATGGGGCCTAAGATCAGTTATACCGGAGATAGCAATTATGCAAGTAATATTCCGACTACCTTACGTGTAGGGGCAGGTTTTGATTTTATTCTGGATAGCTATAACACTGTGACGGTTTATGGGGAAGCTACTAAATTGATGGTGCCTTCCAATCTACAGCCTACTTTTATTGATTCTAACGGAAATGGGGAATACGATGCGGGAGAGCCTGTTAACAATCGTTTGCAGGAATACAGAGACATAGGATGGTTCTCCGGAATGTTTAAGTCTTTTGGGGATGCACCGGGAGGTTTCAGCGAGGAAATGAAAGAGTTTACCTGGGCACTTGGTGGTGAATACTGGTATCAGAATTCCTTTGCTTTCCGTTTGGGATATTTTAATGAAGCACAGGAAAAAGGAGCACGGAAGTATGCAACTTTAGGAGCCGGATTTAAATACAATATTGTAACGGTGGATGTTTCGTATTTATTCGCAACAGGAAAAGTACAGAATCCTTTGGAAAATACCTTACGCTTCTCGCTCACATTTAATTTTGGAAGAGATTATTACAAAAACTAAACTATATTCTTAAAAATCCGGACTGTGAAGTTCGGATTTTTTGTCTTTGCTTATGAAAGAGATAAAACTGGATACGATATTGTATGTGTTTGAACATCATAATGATTTGCCCGAGCAGGTTCAATGGTTAATGAACCAGGCTGTTGAGGCCAGGGAAAAAGCCTATGCGCCCTATTCGAGATTTAAGGTTGGAGCAGCCGTTTTATTAAATAATGGAAGCGTTGTTCTGGGGTCTAATCAGGAAAATGCAGCTTATCCTTCCGGTTTATGTGCAGAACGGACCGCTGTTTTTGCTGCCGGAGCGAATTATCCTGAAGAGGAAATCAGGTGCATCTGCATATCAGGTACTTCTGATTTAAAGGAAACAGCAGAGCCCATTCCTCCATGTGGAGCCTGCAGACAGTCACTTCTTGAATATGAACTTAAGCAAAAGAAAAACATTCCGGTTTATTTTATGGGTAAATCAGGAATGGTCATAAAGTCTTCATCTGTTCAGAATCTACTTCCTTATATATTTAAAGAAGAAAATCTGTAAAAACCCACAATAATTGGCGTTGTAATCTGCCTTTTCTCTTAATACTTGTCTCACATCGGGCAAGTATTTTTTTACTTGTTTTGGTTGCACGGGTATGTAGTTTTTAAAAAATACCTTTTTTTAAAATGCTTGTTGTATTGTGTCAAAAAACATTATTCGTAAAATCTTACAGCGATTTCTTTTGTGCCTGAGGCACAGCATCTGTTATGATGTTTCACATTGTTCATATTTACCGGGCTAAATTCCGGAATTCTTTATTATAATATTTATAATACAAATGTCAAATTTAAATTATTTTTATAGTAATTAAAAACATCGGAAATTTGCATTGTAAATAATTAAAGCTATAAAGATGAATGTATTTATAATTAATGCCGGGCAGGTTTTTGCTCATTCAGGAGGTCAGTTTAATACTTTGCTCACAAGTTGGACTACAGGTTTTTTGAAAGCAAATGGTATAAGGTACAGAGTAACTTATATAAACGAGGAATTTACGGCAATAGATGAAGTGGAAAACTTTAAATGGGCTGATTTGATTATCTACCATACGCCTATATGGTGGTTTCAGGTACCCCATTTGTTTAAAAAATACATCGATGAAGTTTTCACTGCAGGTCATCAGAACGGAATATATGCAAATGACGGAAGAAGCCGGACCAATCCTGACATAAACTACGGAACGGGAGGCCTTATGAAAGGGAAACAATATATGGTTACAACTTCATGGAATGCTCCGGCTGCTGCTTTTACCTTACCCGGCGAGTTTTTTGATGAACACCCTGTTGATGAGGGAGTGTTGTTCGGATTTCATAAAATGAACCAGTTTGCAGGGATGCAAAGGCTGTCCGGAATGCATTTTCACGATCTTGAGAAGAATGCCACCGAAGAGCGTATTGAAAATTACAGGAAATTATATGAGCAACATCTGAAATCTTTCCTTCGGGAAAAAGAAGGTTTGCAGTCTGAACAAAAAAACGTTACCCATATAAGCTGATGAATAGGAGAATTTACATAACGGCGGTTATAAAAGTAAAACCCGGATATCGCGACAAAGTTCTGGAAACTTTAAAGAATATGGTTCAAAATACAAGAAAGGAGCAGGACTGTATTCAATATGATCTGCATGAGGATATGGAAGATGAAAATGTTTTTGTATTCTATGAAATCTGGAAACATATGGATGGACTTCTTCATCATAATCTTCAACCGTATATTAATGAATTTCATAAGATGGTCGTTAAGGGGTATGTAACAGAAACAAAAATATATAAAACAAAAAAGGTTTAAAATGGAATATAGAAAATTAGGTAGTGCGGATTTGGAATTATCCGCTATAGCATATGGAGCTTTTGCCATAGGAGGTAATATGTGGGGAGGAAATGAAAAGAAAGACTCAATCGAATCTGTAAAAGCTTCTATAGATCATGGAGTCACAACTATTGATACAGCCCCTTTTTATGGTTTTGGGCTAAGTGAAGAAATGATTGGTGAAGCTATTAAAGGATATGACAGGGAGAAAATTCAGTTGCTGACAAAATTTGGCCTTGTTTGGGATGGTAGTAATAATAAGAAGGGAGAGTTCTTTTTTGATGCGGAAAACTCAGGAAAAGTGATTCCGGTGTATAAATATGCTTCAAAGAGGAATGTGATAAAAGAAGTAGAAGAAAGCCTGAAAAGATTACAAACGGATTATATTGACCTGCTACAGATACATTGGCCTGACAGTACTACAGCTGTTTCAGAAACAATGGAAGCTATGGAATTATTGATACAGCAGGGGAAAATTCGTTCGGCCGGAGTAAGTAATTATAGCGTGGATCAGGTAAAAGAAGCTAGAGAAACAGTTGACGTGGTCAGTAATCAGGTTGGGTATAGTATGTTAAACCGCAATATTGAAAACGATTTGGTACGTTATGCAAAAGAGAACAATCTGGGTATTATAGTTTACAGCCCCATGGAAAGAGGTTTATTAACGGGGAAATACTTTAAAGAGGTCAACCTTAAAGAGGTCAACCTTAAAGAGAATGATCACCGAAACAGTTATTTTCAACAGTTCGACTTACAGAAGGTTCAGAAATTTTTAGAGGCCATTGAGCCTGTTGCTTTGGAAAAGAACGTAGATGTTTCACAACTGGTCCTGCGTTGGACCATGCTACAGCCTGCAATTACAGTGGTACTGGCAGGGGCCAGAAATGCACAGCAGGCTATAGCAAATGCTAAAGCTGCTGATATAATAATAAGTGAAGAAGAAATGAAATTTATCAATATGCAGCTTTCGAAAGTTTAAGTTTTGTTTTTATAGATTGTAAAACCCGCTATATGAATAGTGGGTTTTTTCATGTTTGATGTATTTTGGTGTTATTTTAAGGTTAGTCTTGGCAGAAGTAAGGGAGATAAAGGTTGTGTCGGGGCAGTTAAAGGAAAAAAAGTGTAATGTAAGGTATTGATTGGTAGGGATTAAAAAATAAGATTAAAAAAAGGTTAAGAAATATTAGGAAGTAGGGAAAAAAAGGGGATATCTTTGCACTCGCAATACCGAAGCAA